>Ga0073928_10011417_pt1 | contig 10363 bp, 10 predicted proteins | sample PaiPotPPA55metaG_FD_76969 | JGI IMG/M metagenome (GOLD analysis project Ga0073928, IMG submission 76969) | Iron sulfur acid spring bacterial and archeal communities from Banff, Canada, to study Microbial Dark Matter (Phase II) - Paint Pots PPA... ...
AATGGCTGTGCGCAATCGGATGGACTCGTGAGCGGAAGAGAACAGAGTGACGTGATTGTGGTGGGCGCGGGCGCGGCAGGCCTTGCTGCTGCTGCCGCTCTGGCGGGGGCAGGGAGGAGCGTAACTGTGCTTGAGCGCAAGCCATATGTCGGCGGCAGAGCTTGCTCGTATGAGCATCCTGCCCTGCACGAGGTTGTGGATTCGCAGCATGTGCTGCTGGGTTGCTGCACCAATCTCATCGAGTTGTGTGAGCAGAGTGGAAGTGCGGACAAGATTCGCTGGTACGACAAACAGACTTTCCTCGAGCCAGGTGGCAGGGCGAGCACGATCTCTACCGGCGGCCTGCCAGCACCGTTTCACTTTGCTCCGAGCTTCCTCGCCATGTCGATGCTCGGATGGAAGGACAAGCTGGGAATGGCGCGCGGGCTCATGGAGTTCTTTCGCGGTTATCCGGCCAAGGACGATGAGAGCATTGAGCAATGGCTGAAACGAACGCGGCAGACTGAGCTTTCGATCAGGCACTTCTGGAACCCGATCCTGATGGCGACGCTGAACGATCGAGCTGCACATTGTTCGACTCGTTATGCCGGTAAGGTCTTCCATGAGCTTTTCATTAAGTCCTCGACAGGCGGGCGATTGGGCATTCCGACGGTGCCATTGAGCGAGTTCTACCTGGCTGCTGCACGGTTGATCGAGTCTCGCGGCGGAACGTTGCAGCTCCGGGCGAGCGTTGAAGCCATTTCGCAGGAGCAGGATGGTCGATGGCGCGTGAATATTGCAGACACGAGCTACACCGCGGGTTCCATCATTCTTGCGCTCCCATTCGATCAGACGCAAAAGCTATTGCCGGCCATTCGGTTGAACGAGCAGTATGCGAGACCGGTCTTGAACACGAAAGATGATCTGGAATTGAAGATGGCCAGGCAGATCCATTCGCCATTCACTTCGATTCTTCTCTGGTTCGACCGCGAGATTACCGATCTCGACCACGCCTGGCTCCTGGATACGACGATTGAATGGTTCTTCCATAAGTCCCGTATCCGCCGGTACGCGCCTGAGAAGGGGAGCTACGTCGAACTGGTGATCGCAGGATCCAGAGCGCAGCTGAGTATGACGCGCGATGAGATTTTGACTGGCGCGCTGAATGAGTTGCAGCTGTTTTTTCCTGAGGTAAAGCGAGCGAAGCTGGTCAAGAGCGGCGTATTGAAGGAGGCTCGGGCCACGTTTTCCGTACTGCCGGGCCTGGATCGATTTCGCCCCTCACAGTCAACGGAATGGCCCGGATTGTACCTTGCGGGAGACTGGACCGCGACGGAATGGCCCTCCACAATGGAGGGGGCCGTTCGCAGTGGCAGGCTGGCAGCGGGGGCGGTCATCGGCGATGATGGGCGGTTTATGGCGGCGGAGACGCGAGCCAGTGGCCTGATGCGGTGGTTGGGTGTGCGCTGATTTTCCGGGGTATCCCGTCAAGAAAGAATTAGCGTGCGCCGAGCGACCAAACCCACTATGCTTCGACCAGCACACGTCCATAACGCTTCTCGACATACTCATCGAGAATTACCTGAAACTCCTCAACGATCCGGCCGCCCTTCAGGGTGGTGAACAATTTCCCATCAACATACACCGGCGCTTTAGGCTCTTCAAACGTCCCCGGCAGCGAGATGCCAATATTGGCATGCTTCGACTCACCCGGTCCGTTTACGATACAGCCCATTACTGCAAGCTTCAGTTCTTCGACTCCCGGATACTGCTTCTTCCACTCCGGCATCGACGCCACCAGATAACCCTGAATCCTCTCGGCGAGCTCCTGGAAGTAGGTGGAGGTCGTCCTCCCACAACCAGGGCAGCTGGTCACCTGCGGCATGAAGCTGCGAATTCCGAGCGACTGCAGAATCTGCTGGCCGCACCGAACCTCCTCCGACCGGTCTCCTCCGGGAGTTGGGGTCAAACTAACTCGAATCGTATCCCCGATGCCAGCCAGCAACAAAGGAGCCAGACCAGCAGCCGAAGCCACAACGCCCTTCATCCCCATGCCGGCCTCAGTCAGTCCGAGATGAAGCGCATAGTCGCAACGCCGAGCGAGTTCCACATAAACATCGATCAGGTCGCGCACACCCGAGACCTTGGCCGACAGCAGAATCTGGTCCCGCCGCAGCCCATAACGTTCCGCCGCCGCCGCGTTGTCCAGAGCCGATACGACCATCGCTTCCATCATCACGTCGCGAGCGGGAAGGGGATCGGCAGCCTTTGAATTGTCGTCCATCATCTTGGTGAGCAGCGCCTGATCGAGCGAACCCCAGTTCACTCCAATCCGCACCGGCTTCTGATGTTCGACCGCAACCTCAACCATGGTCCGGAAGTTGTCATCATCTTTTCGTCCGATTGAGCAATTTCCCGGATTGATGCGGTACTTCGCCAGCGCCTTCGCTGTCTCTGGATACTTCTTCAATAACTGATGCCCGTTATAGTGGAAGTCCCCGATAATCGGCGTCGACCAGCCCTTCTTCGCCAACTCTTCGACGATATAAGGCACGGCCTTCGCTGCTTCGTCGTTATTGACTGTGACGCGCACCATCTCCGAACCGGCCCGCGCCAATGCAGCAACCTGCTGGACTGTGCTCTCGACGTCGGCGGTATCTGTATTCGTCATCGACTGCACGACAACCGGAGAGTCCGACCCAACCCGAATCCCGCCAATATTTACCGTTACCGCACGTCGACGCTGTATCTCTGGCATAAGTTATCCTATGTGAATTTTATCATTCACCGCTCTGTCGATAGCCCTCGCGACACACTACCGGAAGTGGCCCGGTAGCTCAGTTGCATAGAGCAGCGCACTCATGTCCTCTGCTCACAACATCCGGTACACTACAGGTGGTATCACGCATTCCGCCCTCACGGACCGATTGCGGATTCCCTCATCCAATGTGGGCCCGGTAGCTCAGTTGCATAGAGCAGCGCACTCCTAACGCGAAGGTCGCAGGTTGGACTCCTGCCCGGGCCACCACACAAATGCAGCATAAACATTGACTATTCTCGTGATTAGCACTTTGGGGTTCGGGTCGGGAATGGAAGTCACTGTGATACAAATGTGATACACCAACGAAATAGAGAATTGCCCTAGAGTTGAGATTCTTTGTCATGTTCTATGCAACTTACCGTAATCCAAACTCCGTCTGCCTATGCTTCTGCCAAGCCGGTGTAACAACCGCGTCGTCGGCGGCCCCCTGGAGTTCAGCGAATACGGCGTTAACGCGGTAGGCAACGCCTCCTCTTAAGCAGCGGAGGATGTCCATAACAAGGGAAGAGACGATGAAGACAGCCCAGTTACAGAGACAACTGGAGATGGAGGAGATTGGTGCGGCGTTTCACCCGCATATGGCGATGGCCCGCGCAATCCTTATCCTGGACGAGAACACCTCCTTCCTCAAGGAGTCCCTGGAGAAGCTGAATTTCCGTGTCTACATCGTCAAGAATGACCTAAAGAACGAGCAGACCGCTCCCCTGCTGGCCCACCGTATTTTTGTGACGAACAACCCGAAGAATTTCCTCTCGGCTGCGGCGATTTACGAATTCTCCATGATCGATACCTCGAACGCCTATCAGGACCCCACATCTCTCGCCCAGGAGATCTCGGAAGCATGGATCGCGATGAAGTTGAAGGGGAAGCAGCCCTTTGTGCTTCATCTGAACCGTGGCGGAGCTCCCTCGCTCGAATCGGTGGATTAGAACTCTCAGTTAGTGGGGTGCCATTCCTCTTCTCCTGGTTCCAATGTCCGTTGGGGTCACCAGCGCGTCACAATCCCTTGAGCCAGTAGACCTACATCGTCTGCGCGGGGCCCTCTGCCGTTCGCAACGATGATCATTTGTCCCGGGAATGATCTCGAACTCGCTCTTGATGGGTGAATCGCACACAAGCAGTAGCCTACCGATTCGCCCTCATAGGCCAGCCACGATTCGATCATCTGATCGAGATTGTCCGGCGGCTGTATTAGAATCCCGTCTTCGTCCATGTGTACCCTCTTCTCACAGTACTGCGTCAGCAGATGGCACGAGTTGTCAGGAATTGTAAAACCAACTGGCATCAGAAGCGACATCAAAAGAAAGCAGGAAAGAGAACGACGGTGTGCTTCATAATGAACGCATGAGCACGATAAACGAGTTCGCAGATGTTCGATTCAAGGTTTGTGAATATGGGAACGGGGAGCTGTATCTCTGCACTCTGGAGAATGGATCGGCGAGCAATACGATCCTTCACAGCCGCTTATCCATCGGCCTCCAATTGAAGAAGGGCACCTCGTTTGAGGATGCGCAAAGCATCGCCGCCTACCTGAACGAGCATGTCACAAAGATGACAGCCAGTAGCTATTGATTCCGTGGTGGCACCTTTATGCCTACGGGGATGATGTTAGGGTCAGTCTGGAATGCGAACTCTGTCGGAAACTCGTTCTTCAGCAGCAATCAAACCCACACACGGCAGAAAGGTAACCAGTTATTCACCTCTTGGATTGCCTCCATCTGGTCCGCGACGGTTCGAATCTCTCCGCTCCGCAATAGCGCATGAGCGATCCCATCACGGATCGGCTCAAGGTACTTTGACTTGATGTATCCCAACCGTTTCCCATAACCCAGGGCCGGGACGAACTGATTCACCGCCAATTCGTCACTCCAGCCCTTCCTCCACGGATATCTTTCTTCCGATTAGAGCGGAACTGGGAGCCAGAGCGTCCTCAATCCCATCGGAGCCAGAAGCACCATTCAGCCAGGCCTGCTCAGTAGAGCGAAGTGACGAGAGCCATGTCTTCCGAACCACATCATAATCGGCGGCGTATCCGGTGAACCACAACTCTAGGTAGTGCGCATTCGGAAATCGCTCACGCTTGGCAAGGAGTTCATACACTGTGATTGCCCGATTGAGAATCTCACGATCTTCCCAACAGAACTGCCTGCCTAAGCCGCGCCCTTTTTCTCGTGTAGTAAGCGCCGGAAGTAATCCCTTATCTCGCCAGTCTCGCAAGCGCCGCTCCGAAACGTCGTATCCCCTACGGTTCATCTCGTCGACGAGTTGGCTCGGAGTCATCATGTTGAGGTCGATTTTACAAGTGCCATTTTCCCCAGGGTTCTCCCCTGCGCCCACTTGCTATCGTCGGCAGTACCGGCAACGGGAATCGTTCGTAGGAGCGCTCCATGAAACGAATCGTGTTCGACATCGAAACTGAACCATTCACCAAAGCCTTCAAAGAGGCCGGATCAGTCAGGCTCAGAATGAAGCTTTGTCCCGATGAATCCCGGTCGGCGTACCACTATTGTGGCCCGCACGGAGGACGCGCTCTTATTAGGCTGTTGCAGTCGGCGGACGAGCGCGTCAGTTTCAATGGCAAACACTTTGACGTTCTAGTGCTGCGGAGACATTACGGACTAAATGGCCGCGTACCCTCTAAGGGCAAGCATCTTGACCTACATGAGGTTATGACCGCGAAGGCCGGATTTCGGGTCAGCCTTGATGCTGCTGCAATGCTGAATCTGGGAGAGCGAAAGCATACCGATGGCCGAGATATGGACGCGCTGAACCTTGATGCACTAAAGGTCGCGTGCCGGTCTGACGTGTGCCAAACCCTACCGGCTCTTTAAACGGCACACAAGCGGCACTTTGCGGATTCCAGCGAGAGCATGGACAAACTGGAGCGCGGACTCAGAGAAGTCTCACAGCGATGCTCCGCGAGAGTGCCCTTGCTGCCATGCTCTCGATTGCCTGAATGAAGTTGAGTGGGACATGGGCGAGATGACCGACGGGCAGTTCGCAGATTATTTGGCGGGAATGCACGGAAGCGCAGAATGCGGGAATTGTGGCGAAGTGATTGACTGGGGCCTCTAGCGTCTTGGGCCTGGCACGACGCAGCAAAGCCTCCCATGTAGTTGCTGGCGGCGGCTGCGGGCCAGTGCGGCGGTGACGATGCGACGCAAATTCTGGGGGGCGGGAAGGTGGAGTAGAGCGCGAGCGCGAGCCTCAAGAAGGGGATGCGTCAACGCATGAGCTTGCCGAGTGCAGCTCGACCAGGTTTCGAGGACAGGACCGCGGGAGGGAGGCCAAGCGATCCTTGGCTTCGATAGGTCCATAGTATTGAATGTCGAGAATGCTTGTGCTCAAGAGCGACTGTCAAATGGTCCGAATACTGTAGGTTGTTGACCATCCGCGGTGGCCATCGGGGGCCATTGAAAACAAGCCTCTGGCATTCCCGAATTCGCAACCCCTTTTTGACCATTCGAGCACCAGCATTGTCGACACCAAATATCCTGACAGGACTGTAGACATGCGGGCACAATAGATGTGGCCAGGTCTATCCGGACTGCGTTTGCGCTTAGGATTGGAACGTGGAGGCACGAAGTCAAATGTTTACGCCGCAGGCGATTGGATTTGTAAACAGTCCCTACAAAGATACAGCCGCATTCCGAAGGGCCTTGGCGCAAAGCACGACGCAGAAGGCATCCTCCGCATCTTGCCTGAATTCGAACTTGGGCTCACCGACATTGAGGGCTTCTCGCATCTCATGGTCATCTGGGCCTTCGACCGCTCCCACGGCTTCGATCTGCTCGGCACGCCGCCTTCCGACAATCGGCTGCATGGCGTGTTCGCCACTCGATCCCCACGCCGTCCAAACCCAATCGGTCTCACCGTCGTCGAGTTGCTTCGCCGTGAGAACGAATTGCTCCACGTTCGAGGCGTTGACATGCTCGATGGAACGCCAATCCTCGACATCAAGCCTTACCTATCCAGCGTTCCGCCGGAGACGTTGCGGCGCGGATGGCTGGCAGAGGCTGAAAGCCGAAAAGGTTGATGGTATGGTTCTCTAATTTCCCTTGGGCCGCGCAAAAATCCGAGATGATGTAGAGGACGATACATGCCGGAGATCTCCCCGCCACCGCCGACCGATAACAAACCCACCTCCAAACGCATCGCCTTCCTAGTCATCCACGGCATCGTCCGACAGCGTCCCTACGAGACCCTGGACCAGTTCGCCCGCGGCCTCCTGGAATCCTTCGCGAGCGACAAGAACGCCCACACCTGGAAGATCTACCCCCAGCTTGAGATCTGTAAAGGCCCCAACCACGCGCAACAATCCTGGGTCCGCGCCTCCTACCGCATCGCGCCCGACGCCCCTGTCGTTTTCCAGAGCGACCTGCATCCCCTTGGGGAAACCATCGAAGACATATCACTCATCGAGTATTACTGGGGCCCTATCACCCAGGACAAGATCACCTACACCGGCAGCCTCCTCTTCCTCATCCGCGCCGGTCTCCAGCCCTTCCTCTACATGGGCGCCAACATCAATGCCATCGGGAAGACCGACCGGGACCGTCTCTGGAAGGTCATCGGCAAAGAGTTCATTCGCCAGGCCTGCCTCTTCCTTCCCCTCATCCTCTTCCTCGCCGCCACACTTGCCTGGCTCTACGCCGCCGAACCCCTCACCGCCATCAAAGACTTCCGAAACCCATCACCGCCGGTCATACTCACCACGGTCCTGATCTTCATCCGTTATCTCTATACCTACACCCCCGGCAAAGCGCTCTTCCAAAGCCTTGTGGCCAACTCAGGTTGGCAAACGAAACGCCCCTGGCGCTCGCTCATGTTCTTTGCCTTCCTCGCTAACCTTTTTCTCTGGCCTTTTTTGATCAGCCCTGTGCTCCGCTTCATCGCTTCCTTTGGCTCCCATCTCACGCGAAGCATGCCCTGGATCCCCCTGCACCTCGGCCACTGGTCCACCCTTCTGCGCACGGTCGCCGCCAACACGGCCTTTCCCGCAAATAACCCCAATTGGATGACGCGCCTCTACGCGCTCCTCTTCCTCGACCCAGGTTTCTCCGCATACCTGCCCCTCATCCTCTGGCTCATCCTCTGGCTTTTGTCCGTTTCATCCTCATCAACTACGTCGGTGACGTCGCCGTCTACGTCAACGCAAGCGAGCTGACCAAGAACTTCGTCGCCCGTTCCGAGATACTCGATGGGTGCACCGCCACCCTCACCAGCATCCTAAAGGAGAAGCTTCGCCCCGCCGATCCCCTCTCCCCACCCGCCTTCGATCAGGTCTACGTCGCCGGTCACTCCCTCGGCAGCGTCATCGCCTACGACTCCATCAATAACCTTCTCGACCGCGCCCGTACCGCCAGCCCCGACCCCGCCCAGATCCAGGCCGCGGACCTCGAGCGTCTTCGCGGCATGGTCACCTTTGGCTCGCCGCTCAACAAGATCTTCTACTTTTTCCGCGAACAGATCGACCCTCGCCAGGTGCTCCGCTCCCAGACCCTCGACCTTCTGCATAGCTTCCGTGTCCTGACCAACCTCGAGCGACCCGGCGGCTCCTGGCAGTTCCAACCCGTCACCGACGACAATTGGAGAGAGGCCGACTACTACCTCGACCACAACTTCCGCTGGATCAACGCCTTCTCCATCGAAGACCCGGTCAGCGGACGACTGATCTTCTACGATCTTCAGGACGAGCTGAACCAGGAGCAATACAACCTCTACCCACCAGTCATAGCCCACCTCAGTTACTGGAAAGACCCTAACTTCTATACCTTTGTGCGCAAACGTCTACTCTAGGAATTGATAGAGAGATTGCTATGCGGCTGAGTTTCAGGGGGTATTCTCCGCTGTCAGCTTTCGCGTTACTGTCGCGGTACGGATGACCATTCGTAGCCAGCGTAATCGCAATAATGAAAGTGACTCATTGATTTCCCGACATCAATCAATCCCCAGCCTGCAACCGCGCGATCAAAGCGTTTCTGATCGGAAAATAGAAGGATATTAGGTCCTCCAGTGAATCCTGCATCACCCTGCCATTCTCCAGGTAGAAACCTGGTTCTTCAGCAGAGCACGTGGAAAGATCAAGAAGCAATATGATCCGGTCTGTTCCAGCCCTCGGGATCTCATTGCCCACGGTCGGAATTCGAAAATGCAAAGTGTTTAGCCGATCCATACAATGCGGATCGCCATGTCCAATGGAGATATAGCCGGTCGCAGCAGCATCATGTGGGTCACTGGCAATCCACCATAGTCTGCCGTCAATGCTCAATGTCTTGAGCACTTCTCGCAGTATTTTGATATTGACGATCAAGCCAAGTTCCACTTCGTCGAAATCTGCACCCATAACTATTCTCCGCGGTCGTCGTTTATAAACGTGAAGCGCCGAGGCGCTGCTACACCGAGGGACCCACTTCAATGCCGCATTTGGTTTTTGTGGACAAAGCGAACTACGCTCGCCCGCGACAAGCCATACTTCTTCGCAACATGTGTTAACGACATCCCTGATAGACGGTCCTGCACTAGGGCTGCGTGGTCGACATCAAGCGGCGCACGCCCAATACGACGGCTCTCAAGCTTTGCTCTCCTCATGCCAGCGCGGACGCGTTCGACAATGAGCGACCGCTCCAGTTCAGCGATTGCGGAGATGATGACCACGATGGCCCGCCCCAGGGGGCCTTCCGTATCGATGGCTTCGCGCTGGGACAAGAACTGGATCCCGAGTTCATTGAGTTCATCGAGTACCTGCAGGAAATGCTTGGTGCTTCTGGCGAGCCGGTCACAAGACCAGACCAGCACGACATCAAACTTACGGCGAGGTGCATCCTTCAGAAGACGGTCCAGCGCGGGACGTCGGACCTTCGTTCCGCTGATGCCATGATCCACGTATTCCTCGACGATCTCATAACCGCGTTGTCTTGCAAACTGGCGGAGTTCGTGGCCCTGTGTCTCAGGGTGCTGGTCAACCGTCGAAACTCTCAGGTATAAAACTGCACGTTTCAAGCGTTCACCTCTGAGATCAGGTTTCTCCCAATACTCTGATCTCCCCAGCCGAAGCGATTTTGTGGAACATCTTCGCGATTATTTTTCAGTTCGCCAGGATCGATGGCGCTCACAACAATGCAGCCGCAGTACAGGGATGGTCTAAAAGGGGCTCTGTCGGCAGCCCCGCTAAGTCACTGAAAATTAGAAGCGACTGAGAGGTTCTATCGGCCAGTCCATAAGCTAGAGGTTACGGACCAGCCCGCATTTCAAAGTTGGGTACGTCCGGCGGTGATGCGGCGGTGTTTTTCTTCGCCTCTTTGTACAGCCACGTCGGCGGTTGCCGGGCGATTCGTCAGGGGCGACGGTCAACCCAGGAGTTGAGGGAACCTATTCGCTCTTTCTGGGGAAGGATCATCCGGTTAAGACGGTAACTTGTTGTAAGAGGCGATCTCAGATGGGATTCGACTGGACCCAACCCTGATCGCACTTACATACATGTTGACGCTGGAAGATCCACATCGTTTCCGCAAGAGCCGAGATGCAGCCTGTTACGTGGGTCTCCAGCCTGGGAGACGGAAC
>Ga0073928_10011420_pt1 | contig 10362 bp, 10 predicted proteins | sample PaiPotPPA55metaG_FD_76969 | JGI IMG/M metagenome (GOLD analysis project Ga0073928, IMG submission 76969) | Iron sulfur acid spring bacterial and archeal communities from Banff, Canada, to study Microbial Dark Matter (Phase II) - Paint Pots PPA... ...
ATCGGCGTGGCCAAGGCCGCGTACTATCCTTCGCTTTCCTTGTCCGGCGCGCTGGGTTACGAGAACACCAGCCTGAATCATTTGTTTACCCTGGGCAATCGCTTCTGGTCCGTAGGACCCTCATTGGCCGAGACGCTGTTCGACGGGGGCGCGCGGCGCGCGCTCACGAATCAGGCAATCGTAAACTACGATGCCAGCGTTGCCGTCTACCGGCAGACCGTTCTCGCGGCGTTCCAGGATACGGAAGACAACCTCGTCTCGCTGCGCGTGCTCGCGGACGAAGTGACGGTGCAGGATGAGGCCACCAAGGCGGCGGATGAGTCCCAGGCGATCGCACTCAATCAATACAAGTCCGGGGTAGTGAGCTATCTGAACGTCATCGTGGCGGAAACCGCGGCGCTCACCAATGAACGCGCGTCCTTGACCGTCCGCGGCAGGCAGCTCGCTTCCAGCGTCGCGTTGATCAAATCCTTGGGAGGGAGCTGGAACCCAGGAACAGGAAGCCTGATTCCGAATTCAGCCGGCAACAGATAGCGCGCCGGGCGCCGCACCGACTACCGGTGCGTCAGCGTGAGAACCGCGCCGAGTAAACCGGTCAGCGCGACCATCAGCGCACCAAGGCGAATGACAATCCTATTCGTCATCGAAGCCATTTGTTCGCCGACGAGATTGAAGCGCCCATCGACGTAAGCGCGGAACTCCGCCAGATCGGTCTTGATGAGGCTGAAGCGCCCATCGACGTAAGCACGGAACTCCGCCAGATCGGTCTTGATGAGGTTGAAGCGTCCATCGACGTAGGCGCGGAACTCCGTCAGATCGGTCTTCGTGAGGTTGAAGCGTCCATCGACGTAGGTGCGGAACTCCGCCAGATCAGTCTTCGTAGCGAGCGTCGTCAGGAACTGGTCCACGGTGTCCTTTTGCGCGAGCACCACATTCCGCGCCTTGTCTTTCGAAACGCCGGCGTCAACCAGTGCTTCATAGAGTTCAATTTCAGCGTTCATCATAAGCCTTCTGCGCGATCGCAACCAAGAGCGCGCACCCAGCCTAGCCGGCCATTTACAAAACGGCAATCACCGAAGCTGCGGATTCGGCGAGAAATACGCGAAGAAAACGTCAACCGAAGATGTATGGGTGCCCTTGCGAATTACCGCTCGAATACAGATATTAAAACGTTTACTATCAATATCTTATGGAATATATTAAAAGTCAAAAATGATTCACGTGATTCATGCCAATCCCGTATTCATAAACGTTATGCCCGCCTCGGCAACCGGTCATCACCAACGCCGCGGTCGCCGCCACGAGTGCCACGATGAAGAGCCAGGAGGGTTGCGACTCCTGCGCGGCGACGCTCATTCATGCCTCGCGGCGCCGGCAGGGTAGGGCAAGCGGCCGCGCCACCACGCGATGGTGTCGCTCAAAGCCTCATCCAACGTGAAGCGCGGCCGCCATCGCGCGTCGTCGCGCAGGCGATGGACTTCCGGCACCAGCAATGCGGGTTCCTGCGGCGGCGCCGGCCGCGCGCCGAGCCGCAGGAGTTCGGGGCGCCCGATCTGCCGCCCAATTCGATCGACGAGATCCGCCAGCGACACTCTCTCGTCGGACCCGATGTTCACCGGGCCTTCGAGCTCGGAGTCCAACACCGCCGCGAACGCCTCCCCGACATCGGCGACGTGCAGAAAACTGCGTACCTGGCGGCCGTGCGAGCACGGCGCTTCACGATTCAGCAGCAGATTGCAGATCACCGACGGCACCAACCGATCCGGGTGTTCATAGGGACCGAATTGGAAAAAAATGCGCCCCCATGCCGTCGACAGACGCTCTCGGCGCCCAAAGTCGTCCAGTCTGGTCTGCAAGGCGATTTTGCAGGCAGCATAGCGGCTAACGACAGCGGCTGAATCATTCGTGGCAGCAGCTGCATCATTCAGGGCTGCGGCTGTACTATTCGGGATAGCGGCCTTGGCCTTCGCCAGGGGGCTCGACAATTCGTCGCACACCCCCACTCGGGACCAGTCGTATTCCGCGCAGCTCCCGGCCATCATCACGCGGCTGCCGCCGTGCGAGCGAAAACTGCGCAGCAGGTGTTCGCTCGCCGCCAGCCAGCGAAAATTTTCCTCACTGTTCCAATACACTCCGGGCGTGGCGATCCAGGCGAAGTGCAGCAAATGACTGGGTCTGACTGCGCGCGTCAATTCATCGATGGTCGAGTCATCGAGCAAATCCGCGAAGTGCATCTTTGCGCCCTGCAGCTGTTCGGGAACAACGCGGCTCGCATTTCCGGACAGCACTGCGTGCACGTCGTACCCTAAGCGCAGCAGCGCGGGGACGCTCCAGCGGCCGATGAACCCGCCCGCTCCGCTGACGAGCACGCGCTTTCCCCGCCTCACACGCCGTCCGGCACGTCGAGCAGCGGGTAGGCGGCGTCGCGCTCGGAGATCACCGCCGGCGGCAAAGGCCACTCGATGGCGAACGCAGGATCGTTCCAGCGGACCCCACGGCTGAACTTCGGCGCATGCGCCACCGAGATCATGTAGTACACCTCGGTGTCGTCGGCGAGGCTCACGAACCCATGGGCGAATCCCGGGGGGATGAACAGAGAACGGCGGTTGTCCATCGTCAACTCCGCTCCAAACCAGCGCCGGTAAGTGGGCGACGTGGTGCGCAGATCCACGATGGCGTCGAAGATCGCACCCGCCGTGCAGCGCACCAGCTTGTGCTCCTCATGGGGCGCGGCCTGATAGTGCATGCCGCGCAGCGTGCCCTTGCGGGCGTTGTACGACACGCTGCACTCTCGCAACTCGGGACCCAACCCTCTCGCGGAAAATTCATCCGCGCAGTACGAGCGGGAAAAAAAACCTCGTTCGTCCGGGAGCCGCTCCATGTCGACCACATAAGCCCCGGACAACGGTGATTCGGTGAATATCATGGGCGCTGTCCGATATTTTTTGGACGCCGGCGGACACCCTTGATTTCTTGGCTCTTCATGGGTAGACGCGAACCGCGGGCACGGGCGTGACGAACCGGCCGCCCCACTGCGTGATTTCCTGCAATTGCTGGCGGATTTCGTGCTGCAGGTTCCACGGCAGAATCAGCACATAGTCCGGCTTCGCTTGCAGCAGCGCCTCCGGCGAAACCACCGGGATGTGCGTGCCGGGAAGGAATTTCGATTGCTTGTGGGGATTCCGGTCCGCCACCAACAAAATGTCGGCCGGCGTCACTTCGCAGAAATTGAGCAGGGTATTACCCTTGGCCGCCGCGCCGTAGGCCGCGACCGTAGCGCCCTCGCGCTTCGCCTCGGCGAGAAACGCCAGCAAAGATCGTCGGCAGTTCTCAACGCGTTCCGCGAAGCGCAGATAGGTGCCGAGATCGGCCACGCCCGCTGCGCTCTCCTGCGCCCGCACCCTGCGCAGCGAGGCGCTATCCTCGAGGTCTCTGCGGTTCGAGTGCGCGGCAAAGATTCGCAGCGACCCGCCGTGCGTCGGCAGCGTTTCCACGTCGTAGATTCGAAGGCCGTGGCGGCTGAACACCTGCTCGATGGCGTAGAGTGAAATGTACGAGTAATGCTCGTGGTAGATGGTATCGAACTCGACATGTTCGATCAGCTCGAGAAGGTGCGGAAACTCGATGGTCGCGGAACCTTTGGGTTTCAAAAGCAAGGCCATGCCGGCGACGAAGTCATTGAGCAGCGGAACATGCGCCAGCACATTGTTGCCGATGATCAGGTCCGCTTGCCGGCCGCTGCCGGCCAGCTCCTTCGCCAGACGCTCGCCGAAGAACTCGACCAGGGTGGGAACGCCAATCTTTTCCGCCGCGGCCGCGACGGTATCGGATGGGTCGATGCCGAGAACGGGCACCCCCATGTCGATGAAGTTCTTCAGCAGATAGCCGTCGTTGCTCGCGAGTTCAACCACCAGGCTGCCGGCGTCGAGTCCGAACCGCCGGCGCGCCATGGTGCAGTACTCTTTGGCATGGGCCAGCCAGTCGTCGGAATAGGACGAGAAGTAGACGTAGTTGCCGAACAATTCCTGCGGCGCAACGTCGTAGTCCACCTGCACCAATTTGCAGGATTCGCAGACCTTGGCGCGCAGCGGATAGCGCTTCTCGTCGCGCGCCGCCTCCAATGACGCGATGAAGGCATTCGACGCCGGCTGCAATCCCAAATCCGCCATCGTCACGGTCAAACGGCCGCCGCATGCGCGGCAGCCGGTCACGAGGCCCGCCATCGCCCTGGCCTCAGCATCGCACCCGCCTCAGCATCGCCACTCATCGCCGACCTTGCCAACGCATTCACCCTTCCCATCGCGCTCAACCTGCCCATAGCTTCCAGGGCGCGGCGCCGCTATCCCACAATGAATTTAGGGTCTGTTTGTCGCGCAGTGTATCCATCGGCTGCCAGAAGCCGCGGTGGACCCAAGCGGTCAACTGACCCTCCGCGGCCAAATATTCCATGGGCTCTTTTTCCCAGACTGTGCCATGCCCGTCGATGAGCTCGAGCACGCTCGGCTCCAGGACGAAGAAGCCGCCGTTGATCAGGCCGCCCTCCGCCGTCGGCTTCTCCTCGAAGGAAACGACCTGAGTGCCCTGGGTGACGATACGGCCAAATCGAGCCGGCGGCCGCACGCAGGCCACAGTGGCCTTGCGGCCGTGATCGGCGTGGAAGGCAAGCTCCGCGCCGATATCGATGTTGGCCAGGCCGTCTCCGTAGGTCATGCAAAATGGCTCGCCGGCATTCAGGTATTTTCGCACCTGCAGGAGCCGGCCGCCGGTCATGCTGTCCTCGCCGGTATCGACGAGGGTGACCTTCCACGGCTCGCTGCGGCAATCGTGATACTCGACCCGGTTCTCCGTCATATCGAAGGTAACATCGGCCTGATGCAGGAAATAATTCGCAAAGTATTCCTTGATGACATATCCCTTGTAGCCGAGACAGACCACGAACTCCCGTACGCCGAATGAGGCATACAGCTTCATGATGTGCCATAGGATGGGTTGCGTTCCGATTTCCACCATGGGTTTCGGGCGCGTGTTCGACTCCTCGGCGATGCGCGTGCCCTTGCCGCCGGCGAGAATCACGCACTTCATGATGGCCGCTTCATCAATTCACGATACCGCGCCAACTGCGCTTCGGAATATGCCGCCATGTTCTCCCCCGCCGAATGAGCCAAATACCAGTCTGCCGTCCAGGACAGCGACTCGTGGATGTCGAGCCTGGGACGCCAGCCGAGAGTGTCCGCGGCCAATCCCGAGGACAGGGTCAACGCCTGAGCTTCCGGCGGCTGCGGCGACGGATCGCGCACCCAGCCAGGCTTGCCCGCGAATCGCGCACCGAAGGCATCCACAACCTCGCGCACCGTGCAGAAGGATGCCGGGTCCGGGCCGAAATTGACAGCACGCGGCGTCTTTTTTGGCGCCGTCACCAGAGACTCCGCCAAGGCCAGGTAGCCGGACAAGGGCTCGAGCACGTGCTGCCAGGGCCGAATGGCATCGGGATAGCGAAGCTTCACGGATCGGCCGGACTTGAGCGCCCTGACACAGTCGGGAATGAGGCGATCCTCCGACCAGTCGCCGCCGCCGATGACATTGCCCGCGCGGGCGCTCGCGATCGGCGGTCCGTCGGCAAAAAAGCTGTCGCGAAAACCGGCGGTGACCAGTTCGGCACAGACCTTGCTGCTGCTGTAGGGATCATGACCGCCCAGCCGGTCGCGTTCGTCGAAGGCGCGGCCTTCGCCGTGGTTCTCGTAAACTTTGTCGCTGGTAACGACGATCACGCACTCGAGACGGCGCAGAGAGCGGCATGCCTCCAGCAGCGCCGCGGTGCCCATGACATTGGTGGCGTAAGTGGCGAGCGGATCGCGGTAGGATTCTCTGACCAGCGCCTGGGCCGCCATGTGAATCACGATCTGCGGGTCGGCCCGCGCCACGGCTTCGCGCACGCGCTCGGCATCACGGATATCCGCAATCACCGAGTGCAGCGCGCGGTCCCCCCGCGCCGGTGCGGCCACGATGCTCCACAGATTAGGTTCGCCGGCCGGAGGCAGTGCGTATCCCGTGACTTCGGAGCCCAAACTCTCGAGCCAGAGGCTCATCCAGGCGCCTTTGAAGCCAGTGTGCCCGGTCAGCAGTACTCGCCGGCCGAGCCAGAAATCCGTCACGGTGTGAGCCTCCGTCATCGATGTACCGCTAGCGCCCATCTTCCAGCCAGTACGATTTCAAAACCCGCAGGCACGGCCGGACGTGCCGAAATCCCAACGCGCCGCCGAGGCGAATCTGCAAATTCAGGAATCTTCGCAAACCTCGAACCAATAGGAAAACATCCTTGTATTGCGGACGGCCTTGCGTGGCGTAGGCGATTTTCAGTGCATCGCACACAACGGCGACCGGCAGTTTGTAAATCCGCGCGCGCGCCACGAAGGGATCGCGGACCTGCGCGGCGAAACTGCGGTCGCGGGTCAGCAGCCACGTGGCAATCCTCTCCATGATGAATATCTTCATCTGCACGTTCGAGCCGCCGCGATAGCGTGTCGGCGTGCGCAACGCCTCGCCCAAGGCATCGGACGGGGTCTCCGCGATCGCGAACATCTTCTCGTTGACCGCGAGCCACGCTCTCCAGAAACGCGGCTTGGCGATGAAGTAATTCGAATGCACCGTGTTCCTCGAATCGGACACGAGCGAATCCAGGTCGCTGGGCAAGTCGAGCCGTTCGAACAGGCGTTTGGCGACATTCTTGAGGCCCGGGTGCTCGGCGTCGCCGTGTTCGAAGACGTTGAGATAGTAAGCGCTGTTGTGAATGCTGGGACTCAACAGAATCACGTCGGTCGCAGAGCCGGCGGCCAGAACGGACTCGCGCACCACGTCGGCGCTCAAGCTGGTCTTGAGCTTGAATTTCGGCGACAGAAACCCGTAAAAGGCTTCCTCATCCAGTGCCTCGTTGAGCAAGAATCGTCGGATCGGCCAGTACTCGAACCAATCCGGCCGCTCGTTCGTGGAGTTGTCCAAGACCTTGAAGCCCGGATCCAGTTCTTGGCGCGAGGTATAGTGATTCAGGATCTGATAAATATGCATGGCATGCATGACGGAAGGATACCGGCTTCGGAGGCCGGGCGCATTCAATCCACGCTCGACCCCTTGGCCAGCCGCTGCAGCAATTCCAAATACCGCGCTTGGTAGGTACGCATTGCGTAGCGGGATTCGACGTGCGCGCGCCCGCTTGCGCCGAAGCGCGCGCGCAGCTCGGGCGACCGGATCAGCGCCTCCAGATGCCGTTCCCAGTCATCGACGGTGCGGGCGTGAAACCCGTTGAAGCCGTCGATCACTGCCTCGGTGTTGGCGCCGACCGGCGAGGCCACGCAGGGCAATGCGGCGGCCATGTATTGCAGCAGCTTGAACGCGCACTTGCCGCGCGCCCATTCGTCGTCGGTCAGCGGCATGACGCCGATATGCGCCGCGGCAAGTTCCTTGGCCTCGCTCGCCGAGCTCCACGCAATGCGTTCGACGTTGATTTCGGACCAGTCCGGAAACCGAGAGCAGATGACGCGCATCTTGAGCGTCGGATACCGTGTGCTCAGGCGCGCCAGCGCCGGCCGAATCATCTCCAGATAGACCAGGTTCTCCGGACTGCCAATCCAAACGATGGTCGGCGGATCGGCCGCCGTGGCCGTCGTCGGCTGATAGGCGGCGGTGTCGATCGAGGTGGGCAGGATCATGACGGCCGGCGCGGAGACGCGCGCGACCCCGGCCAAGACGTCGTTGCCGGCGGCGACCACATCCACCCAGCGGCAGGTCGCAGCGAATTTTCTTTTGCGCCAGCGCGAATCGTCCGGTGCTTCACCGAGCCGCCGCGGCTTGCGCACGTAAATGGCATCATCGACGTCGAAGATCCGCCGCCGGCTGAAGGAGGCGAACAGGCGCGCCTCCATCGCGCTCAACTTGATCTGGTGCAGGACCACCACGTCCGCTTCGCGCAGCAGCGAGCGGCGCTCCCAGGTTCGAATCCCATAGCGGCCGCTGGGAAAACGCTCCGCCCGTACCTGCCAACCGGCCGCGTCGAGCGTGCCGATGAGCGTGCGCATGCGATGCCGGAATGACGGCTGTTCGAGATCGTAGCCCAATAAAACGACCTTCGACATGGATTCCCTTTTCGCGAGCGATCCGTTACCGCGGCGCCGCGTGAGGCGCGGATTCGGCGAGAGCGCCGAGCGCCTGAATCGCGACTTCGACACCGTCGGCGAGCTCGAGATGGGCGGCGCGCCCGGCAAGCGCCGCGCGCTGCGGCTCGTTCTGCAGCAGCCGGTCGGCGGCTTGCACCATGCCGGCTGCGTCGAGCGCCGAAGCCACTGCCACACCGGCGGCGACGCAGCGCCGCGTGCGCTCGATTTGATCCCTGGCGATGGGTACCGCGATGCAGGCGCCGCCGCAGGCAATGGCCTGCAGCAAGGTCGAGCCGCCATTGGCGACGATCAAGCGCGCCGAGCGCATGAGTTCCACCAAGTCAGCCTGCGGCAGCGGGCCGAGAGGATGCCAATTCGGTTCGCCGGCCTCGCTGATTGCAGCGGTGCCGCCGCTCGTGCAGCGGTCCGCGTCCGCACTGGCGGGACCTACGTACACCGTCGGCACTCCGCGTGCGGCGAGAGTGCGCGCCGCCGCCGTGAATTGACCCACCGCATCGTCCGCGCCCGGATGACCGGTGCCGCCGCCCGGAACGGCCAACACGAACGTTCCCGCTCCGCAGCCGGCGCGCGACAGAATGGCGCGGCGCCGGCCCAAGTCCGCGCGCGGCAAAATGACGTCCAAGTAGCGCACGACCGGCCGCCCAACCAGCTTGAGCTTGAGCTTTTCGAAGAACCTCAAGGAGCCGGCGCTGAATTCCGGGTACGCGATCCAGTGTTCGTCGATCAGCTGCATCCATTGCCAGCGAAACGCCTTGCGTCTCTGGCGCGGGCGCGCGCTGATATATACGACGCGCGCGCCCAGCCGCCGCGCCGCGCGCAGCTGCGCGGTACGCCCGGCGTTGTCGAATACCACGACGTCGGGCCGCCACTTCTCGAGCAACTCGATGACGGCCTTGGAATGAAACGTCGGGGATGAGGCCAACAAGGTCGCGGGAAACGGCGCATCGGCCGCATACGGGGCCTCGCGGCTCAACACGAAGTGTATGGCAGCGTCCTGCCAGCGCCGGCTCGCGGCATGCGCAATCGCCAGGGAGCGCGCGTATTCGCCCATGCCGTAAGTCCCCGACACCGGCACGAAGAGAATTCGCGGCGCCGGCGGCGGACCGGGTGCGAAGGCGGCGGCGGAGACGTTGGCGACAGGGTTGGTCACAAGGAGTCAGGCGAAGGCGGTGAACCAGCGGTCCAACACCAGGAGGTACCAGGCGCGGCGAAATTCGCTTCCCACCGGACGGCGCAATATTCCGCGATCCATCAGGCGTCCCACCGCCTCGCGCAACACCTGAGGGTGATGGCGCAGCCATCGATGCACCGGAAGACCAAAGCCGGATTTCGGCTGATTCAAATGACCCGGCGGCAATCTGGGCTCCATAAGCTCACGCACCAGCAACTTGCCGCGCCGCCGCTGCTGATCGACGAGCACTTCTGGATCCACGCTCAGCATGAACTCGACCAGGCGATGATCCAGCAGCGGCGGCCGCACTTCGAGCGAATGCGCCATGCTGGTTCGATCGACCTTCGTCAGGAGACCCTCCGCGAGATCCGTATTCAAATCGAGCCAGCGCAATTGAGCGAGCGGGCGAAGATCCTCACGCCAATATTGCCGATAGAACCACAGATAGTCGTACTCCGGTTCCCGCCAACGCTCGGCCAGTAAGGAATCGATCTGCTGCGCCGTCAGGCCTCCCAGCGCCGCGGCATAGGCAGGCAATCCCACGTAGGAGTGCCGCTGCATCGACGAGCCCAAGCGCGACAGCGGCGGCAGGTATCGGGCGAGCGATCTGTTGAAGAGGGTCGAGCGCGCGCCGATCCTCGACCAGTACCGCGGATAGCCGCAAAAGATTTCATCGCCGCCTTCGCCGCTCAAGGCAACCGTCACCTCGCGCCGCGCAAATTGGGCGATGAGATAATTCGACCAGGCGGCGCTGTCTCCGAAAGGCTCATCGAACAGCGCCGGAATTCTGTCGAGAGCCTCCGCAAAATCCGCCAGTGGCGCCGTCATCTCCAGGTGCTCGGTTTGCAAGTGCGCCGCTGCCCTGCGCGCCGCCGCCGTTTCGGTGCGTGCGCCGGAATCGAATCCCAAGGTATAGGTCCGCGGGGTGTCCAAATAGTAAGCGGTGAGCGCCGAATCGATGCCGCCGCTCAGGCCGATAATGGCCTTGTGAAATCCGCACTTGCGCATGTAATCGCGCGTTCC
>Ga0073928_10011421_pt1 | contig 10362 bp, 11 predicted proteins | sample PaiPotPPA55metaG_FD_76969 | JGI IMG/M metagenome (GOLD analysis project Ga0073928, IMG submission 76969) | Iron sulfur acid spring bacterial and archeal communities from Banff, Canada, to study Microbial Dark Matter (Phase II) - Paint Pots PPA... ...
GATGAGGAGCGCAGGTTCTCCATACCCGAAGCCGCTTCCATCAATGGTCCGCTTCGGCGGTGTAGGCGGCTTTTTTTCTTACCCCTCTGTTCAAGTTCGAAAATCCCGTCCAGCTCCGAGATTCTTCACTTTTCGCCAAACTTTGATGCCAGAGTTCGATCAACCGCCTTTTTACATCGACAGATCCAAACACCACAGATGACCTGTTTCTTACATTGCGGGCCTTTGGTCCTATCGCTCGCGCTGAGTCTTGCCGATTTGCCAAAGGGCCAGCATCGGGATTCGCCTGCGCGTCGTTACGATTTTCAGGAATCAACGCGAGAAACGGGAGTTGATGCTGCGGGTTCCATCTGTGAGGAAGGAATTTCCTGTGGAGGAGTTTCAGTGAAAGCGTGATCAACGCTACTCCCCGGCCCGGGAGTCATTTTGCCGTCAGCGTTGGAAGTGTTTGCAACCTCGCCTGCCACCGTAGCGGGATTGGCATTCAGCGAGAGGTCGCCTGTAGTTTGCCTCGCCTCTGTGAGATCGTCCGCCAGACGCCAAAACGCATCTGCAGGTCACGATGAAATCGCGAATTTTCGAGCCCAAGTATAGGGTTGTTCCCTGATAATGTAAACAGGGAACAATCGTTAAGGAAAATTCTTGCCTGCGAAACGACTGCTTTACTTTTGGAACTGCACAATGTCGTCTCGGCGACATTTATGGTGGCCCGACCACTCCGGGTCGATTTGCAGCGCGACCGAATATCCCTGCGCACGAATGGGAAAGCAGGATATGCTTCCTGCAATGAAAGCTCTTTTCTTAGGGTTCGTCTTCATGTCATTTGTCTTGCTGCCGTGATCGTCAGTTGCAAACGAAGCCGAAACCGGATCGCCTTGGTTTCCCCAATCGACGAAGTCTTTGTCGCCGAGTTCTTTTGCCAATCTGCTCCCAAAATAAAATTGCGATATTGGCACACTGGATGCTCAAGTATCGCAGTTGATGCAAGGACGCAAAGCTCAAAAGAACGGAAGCAAGACGAGGATCGCGGGTTCGGGCGAGTTGGACGAACACGCGCTCATAGGAGACCGGGTCGTCGTGGAATCTGAACTAAGTATTCCTAAAAAAAAGGGTCAGGGGCGGATGTTTGTGCATGAAAGCGATTCGGGCGGTTGGAACGCTTTGTCGGCTATGCTTCTGAGTAAAGAATTTATTTTGCAGGTCTCTAACCGCGCCAAATGAGAATGGGAAGCCTCGTCTGGGCACTGGTCGCAATACCAATGACGGTCTCGCAAGCATCCGAAGTTCAAGCGATTATGACCCGCGTTTATCGCGGGGACGACTTTGGCGATTACTATTCCGATCCACCTTATTGGAGCTATACTTCTCACGGGTCTGGGCATTCCAAAAGCGCCCATTGGCTGTATAAAAATCATCGATACGTATTCATCGACATCACATTGAAGTACGCTTCACGATAGTTGTTCGCGTGACAAAATGACTTGGCAATTAGCTATTGGCAATTTACCGACCTACTGCGAGCAAAATCAAATGATGTGAAATTCCGGTTTTCTTGCCGAGATCTTCGCAGCCATTTGGGTCGCGATGGACTTCAAGGATCCTCCACCGTTCTGATGCCGTGAGACTCAAGTTTCTCGGCATGCGATGGTCCTATACCTTCGCTGGTCGTGATGGAGACGACTAAAGCGCGAACCTCGACGTTTTTGTCTACATTCCTTAGCCGCCGAAGTCCTACTTAAAACCATTACACAAATCCGTTTTAAAATGTCTGTTGCGAAACTAGAGTCAAAAAGAATGACAAAAGTCTCTAGCAAGAAAACTTCGCCAGATTCGCCTTTCCAGCTCTCGGTAACAACGGTTGAAGAACAAGGAATCCTGGAGAGCTTTTCCAGACTTCCGCAAGCGGAGCGAGAAATCGTCCGGCAGCTACTTGAAAAATTCGGTCCGCAGCAGGTTGGTGTAATCCGGCTTCCCGTTCCCTTCGGTCCCAAAAAGGTCAAAGAACGACGTAACTTTCTTTTGCCGGTGTATAAGTTGATTCGGTATCATCGACTGATTTTTGATAGCGTTGCGGATGGGGTATTTCGCTCGACCTACCTGCCTTGGATCGATTCAATCACGCACGTCAAGGCCGGGGAAAAGGAGGAAATCGAGCTACGCCTAAATAGCAACTACGAGAATGTCTGGCGGGTGTTGAAAGAACGTCTGGACGAACCCGCTGTACGTCTGAAAAGCCAATATTCCAGCCGACTTTATCTATGGGCGAAGCAGTACTCGGTGGTCGGATTCAAGCGAGTAAGCGTAGCGACCTTACGGAAGATTTTGGGACTGGAGGACATCAAGGATAACTCAGGCAGAGTCGTTCAGGACGCGCCGCTTGCACTTTGGGCAAGCGTTAAGCAGCGGGCGCTTGATGCGGCTCTTAAGGAAATCAACAAGCAAAGCGACATTCAGTTGGAACTGGAATTCGTCGGGCGGGGTGCTTTTCGCAAGGTATTGAGCTTGGGTTTTCGGGTCACGGCGAGAAAACATGCGAAACGCTAGGGGATAATAGAATACAGATCAAGATTCAGAGCGACCCGATCGCCTGAAGGTTGAAATTGGTCATCGCAGCACTATAATGTTTTAGTTGCGACGCCAAAGAAACCCAGCGGAGGATTCCTATGCCTCTTTACGAATATCTTTGCAAAAAGTGTGGCGAGAGTTTCACTCTCACGCTGACAATCAGCGAGCACGACAAAAAACGGGTTCAATGCCCCCGCTGCAACGGCACTAAAGTGGAGCAGCAAATTCAGTCCTTTTTCGCGAAGACATCGAGAAAAAGCTGACGATCCACCGGGTTGGAGCGGGCTTCCAGATTTCATCAAAACCAGCGAACAATTGAAATCTCGTGAACGCTGGTGAAGACACTGGCTACGAATACCAGGGAAGCAACAGCATGAATAAAATAAACATACCACTGGCAGTGGCCCTGATGAGTGTAATATCAGCGAAAGCAATGGAATTATCATGCCAAAACTGCACTACTCAGTTGGAACAAAAGACAACCAAACATGAGCCTTTTGTTATACAACGCTTGTATCCCGCCGCAAGGGTTAAATCAGATTGCGAAAAGGCAATACAAATGGCGGCTGAAAGGGATGAAGCTGCTTTGGATAAAATGATAGAGCAAGACAGGGTAACATTCTTCGCAGTTGGGACTAGAGTATATCCCGTAAAAAGCACCGACATGGGTACGTGGTGGCTGGTAGGCGAAAAAGGTAGCACGGAAAAGTGGTGGATCAGCGTGAGGGCATTTTCCCAGGACTAAACTTATGTTTGGATGTCGTTCGTCTATAACGTCCGCGCATGGTATCTCAGTCTTTCAAGGCTGGTCTTTCCACTCGGTTCTCAGTGCGCTGTTCATCGTTAGGTCAACGTAGTGATCGTAGAGCCATCAGCTTGGCGCAATACGCCTTCCTTCTTTAGACCCAACGGGTCGCAAACGGCCTGACTCGGATAGTTACCCGTGGCAACCCGCGCTTGAATGCGGTTCAATTCTAACTGTTGAAATCCCTCGTCGATCAACGCTTTGACCGCCGCCGTCATCAGCCCTCTGAATCGGTCTGGGGCGTTGAGTTGCCGGATACCGAGAAATAATAGCGTAACCAACTAGGGCACTTTACGGGTATCCGACGCGCCTGAGGAAGGATGCGGCTAACGCCAACCTTCCTCTTATCGGACTTGAACTGGATGTGAGCCCCTGATGAAGGGTGTGATGATTCACGCCGATTCGGGACGTTAGTATGCGCTCGCTCTGATTCGACTCTCTCAGGCATTGCTTCAGAACCGTCATCAGCTCATCAGGGCTTCTCACTTCGTTTGCTACGACCGATTGCGTGGGCCTAATCACTGCATGAGCTTGATCTGCTCTGTAGACGTGACTTCAATCTCCGGCTTCCCTTGGTAAAGTTCGATAATGCCGGTGATGCCGATGATTTTCCCTTGGAGAATGGCGATCCGCTGGTCAGTCGTCATTCTTGAACCGGCTGCAATGAATCCAGCAAAGGTCTGATCAGGATATTCTCGTCCGAAACTGATAAATGCCGTTCCGAGCGGGCTGATCGTGACGGCGACGACTAAACCGCGCACCTCGACGTTTTTGCCTACGTACTGAACGGCTTCCGAATCTTTGATCACCGGCAGTTCGTCCGCTTGTGCGGGGATAAAGCAGAGCAGCAGACCGAGAATCGCAAAGAATGGACGCATGTGGGAGCCGACTATAGCTTTGAATTGAAATTGGCCTGCACTACACACGAACATTTTGCGCTGCCACCTAGAGCGCCTGCAATTTTCAGTATTTCCATGACCCACAAGAAATTTACTTTTCCTACGAAGACTTGGCTGCTGTGTTCGGTTTTCCGTTTGATAAAAACTACATGAAAGCTCACGGATGGATCGACGCGCCGAGACGGATTCCGGTATTTCTATCCAAAAAAGATCGAAACTAAACGTGTCAAATTCTATGCAGAGCCCTCAGGGTATAACGTGGTCGTTGCCGACACCCGCTTAAATCAAAAAAGCGTTCCGATTATCACTCTTAGGCACGGGCTTTCAGAACCGGGGTTGTGTCAGATTTGCTTGGCTACCGACCAGGCAGACAACCAAGGTTCCGTGGCGACCTCCTGAGCGGTCCAACTCCAGAGGCCTTTTCGAGCCGTCATGACGCCATTGGTTATTCTGACAATCGCGTACCGCGATCCGGGAGCAGTCTCGACATCTGCGACTGGCTCAGAGGCCAGATGAATCAGCGAAAACCTGATCCGTTTCATGCACGCCCGGCTCTCCTCAAAGACGAGGTAATGTTGCCATTTGTCGTGTCCAAGATAACGGTCCCCTGTGCGAACTCTGAAATCGCCTCTAGGCATCTCCTGCCACCGTCTCCAGGTGATGGTCCGGTCTGGTCCTTCAACCCTTTGCCTGTGCTCCTCCTCGGGCACGCTGGGTCGCATACCCGGCACCGGCAGGGGGCGTTCAGCCCCGAAAGCATTCGAGTCTAGGGTCAATGGAACAAGCATAAACACAACAAAATATTTCATGGGGTCCATCCAAGACATTGTCAAACTCCTCGCTCCCTGCTTAACGCTGCTGCTTCAAATCCTCAACCAATTAACTTCGATTTTGGATGCAAGGAATTAGGGGTCTGGACCTACTTGCAAACCTGCCAAGCATTTCCGCCATTCGATCGGCATTAATATCTATGTAGTGCTATTGACTACTGATGGAGATTTTAGCTCTAACGTCAGTTTGCGGAGACTTCCAGATATTTTGGAGGTGCGCATAACATGTGAATAATCTCTAAGAACTGTTCAATTGAGATAATCCGGTAGTTCGAGTGATTATGAAATGTATCGGAAATTCGGATTGTCACGAGGGGTAAATTTCGATCGACCACGTTTGTGGAACGTCACTTGCTACGGTGTGAATAACTTTATAGTACAAAACACTTCAACATAACTCGGTGATCAGTAAATGCCGGATGATGAAATGCGCGGAGAATCGCAATGAAGAGTCCCAAGTGCTTGGCGGAGTATCTGCAGTTTTTTAACCCTAAAGGTTCCTCCCTTCCTCGTCCGGCGTTGCGTCGATATTTGAACCGTTTTTATCACTTGAGATTCTTCGCGGATCGACTTAGATAGCTTTCAACATCAGGAGCTGTCCGTAATCGGACACGGCAACCTGGCGGTGGAGACGCCAAGGTGCCATCGAGGTTAAAGATAAACCTCGGATGTGACTCGCGAGTGCGGGTAACAAAAGAACTCTCCAATTGGAAGCACCAACCGCCCACCTGATGCAGGTCGGCGGTTTTTTGTTTTCAGCGCTCCTGGTGGGATTCGGAACCTTAGCAAAATAGCCCACCATGCAAACCAGAACGTCGGATTCGCCCGTGATCGCAGCTTTAGTCAAGTACGCCCAGGTACGTGATACCTCCAGTTTTGATGCCGCGATCGATGTCTACATCGCCTGGGGCAAAACGGTGCACTCCCAAGACAGACTCCTTCTCTGTCAAGCAATGAACGATGCGATCAAATCCCACCAAGGTCACGGATTCGAGGCGCTCCTCCCGTTCATTGTTGTCGATCCTGATCCGCAGGTCGTAGCAAACGCTGCATTGAAAACGGCTGTACTATTTCCCGCTCGCCATACTGACCATTTGGAAGGACCGCGATTCGTGGCGCATCTTACGAGAGGTCGCGCGCATCCCAAACGCTGCGGTGCGATTCTCGGAGGGTTGATGCTGCTAGGAGATGAACGCCTAACTCCCCTCATCCATGACACATGGGACGGCCTTCCTCCCGAATCCAGAATTGAAGCTGCATCCCGTCGGTCCCCATTCGTTTTCCGAGCCCATGTTTTGCTTCTGATCGATCTTGTGGAAGAGGAACCGGACGATTGCGTTCGCTTTGCGATCGCAGACACTTTGGGAAAACTCGCCTCTAGAGCACAAAAAGTCGGTGTCATTGATGCCCAGCGGGTCATTCCCGGTTGGAAGGCTAATGGCAATCCGTTCGTGGTTCGCGAGCATTTCTCCCGAGGCGAATTCGCCTCAGAGATTGTCGACCGTCTTGATTATTTATGCGTGACTGAGGCCGTGACCGAAAAAGTGATGCCCCTTGCGTGTCTCCTATGGAAAGGCCTTGGAGAATAACTCCTCCCGAGAATGTGCCACAGCACCTTCGATGACAGTCCTGAACAGAAATTTGAGAAACGATAGAGGTCGGAAAACAGGATCAGCACCGGCAATCGCAACTTTAGGTCCAGCGATTGAAATAATTTTTCACTTTGCCGAGTATCACGCCACCATAGGCGGCATCTATAAAGGTAAAGATTAATGTCGCTCGCTATGCGTCCGCTTGCACCTATTCTTGAAGAACCCACTGCAACCGATGACGGAAAAGTTCCCGCTCTAGTCAGGTGGCCGAGTCATCGGTTCCGATCAAGTTCATGGCCATTCTAAGTTGAATCGTTTTGGCTTCTCCTTGGCCTTTCATCTGGGATACAAAAATAGGTATGGTCCGATCGCTGACAAAATCACCGTTTGTCCTGTTTGCACTTGGCCTCTTAATTTGCGCATCCTCGCCCTCCTCGGCGAAGGACAAATATCTACCTCAACGACGGGCCCTCTATGAACAAATGCTCAGGTTGTCTGCAGAAGGAAAGTATGAAGAGTCGATCCCCGTCGCCGAGAAGCTGGTTGCTCTTACAAAGCGTGCGGAAGGCGAAGACAGTGCCAGTACAGCTGCAGAGTTGAGCAATCTCGCTGAGGCTTATGATAATCTCGGACAGTTCGACAAAGTCGAACCGCTTCTCAAAGAGGCTTTGGCGATTAGCCGAAAAATCCTTGGCCCGGAGCATCCTGACACCGCACACAGCCTGTACTGTCTGGGGAAGATGTATGAAGATATGGGTGACTACGGCAAAGTCGAACCGCTTCTCAAAGAATCTCTGGCGATTTACCAAAAAGCTCTTGGACGGGACAATCAAAATACGGCGACCGCCTTTTTCAATTTGGCGGCCTTCTACCTGAATATCGGCGACTTCGCCAACGCCCAGCAGACGTGCAAAGAAGCTCTGGAAATTTACGAAAAAGTCCTAGGCCGAGAGAATCTCCTTACAGTCACAGCCATTGCAGAGATGGGGGCAACTTATGGGGCTTTGCGCGACTTTGCCAAAGCCGGAGCGCCGTACAAAGAAGCTTTGGACGGTTACCAAAGAATTCTAGGTAGGAAGAATGAAAAGGCAGCAATCATGCTGAACAATCTGGCGGGGATTTCTTCGCGGACGGGCGATTATGCCAAAGCCGAACCGCTGTACAAAGAAGCTCTGGAGATTGATCGAGAAGTTCTTGGCCCGGACTCTATTATCAAAATGCGAGCACACCTGGACAATCTGGGGAGGCTCTATTGGAAGATGGGTGAGTACGCTAAAGCCGAACCGCTGTTCAAAGAGGCTTTGGAGATTTGCCAAAAAACTTTTGGCCCGGAGCATCCCTATACCGCAGTGCACATGCGCAGTTTGGCGAATTTGCAGTTGGACTTAGGAGAGATCGAGGACGCCAGACGACTCATCCAGTCTTCCTACGCTATCGAAGTAAAAGCATTTTCCAAACTCCTTCTGTTTGGCACAGAGAACCAGCAACTCGCCTACGAGGATAGCCAACCAAATCCCTACACACTCTTCGCCGCAATGGGCGGTAGCGATTCTTTCTTAGCCGACGCGGTTCTGCACCACAAAGCGGTAGTGCTCGACTCGCTTATTGAAGAGCGGTTACTGGCCGAAACCGGTCAACAAGAAGCCAACCGGGATCTCGTTCAACAATTGTACGCCAAAAAGCGAATCCTGGCGCAGCTCTCCTTACAGGCGACCGCCCCCTCTGCAAAGGAAGCCAGCCAACGCATCCGGGCACTGGAGCAGGAGGTTGAAGAGATAGAGGATAAGCTAGCCCGCCAGTGTACTAATATTGGACAAGCTAGGCGCGCACTGACCATTACCGTTCAACAGGTACAAGCGGCGATCCCAAACGATGCGGTGCTTGTCGAATATGTGAGGTATATACGTTTCTTGGGAAGAGGCAAATACGAACCATGCTATGGAGCGATTTTGCTCTCTGCTGCTGCTCCACCGTTCTGGGTGACACTCGGGAGCGCCAACGAAATTGAAGCCACCGTTAACCAGTATCAGCGTTTAGTTCGGAATGCGGGCGACGACGAGATGGCAGCGATTCTCGGGAAGCTTTACAACGACGTCTGGGAGCCGGTCGAGCGGATGTTTCCGGTTCCCACGAACAGAGTGATCATCAGCCCTGATGGGCAACTCAATTTTCTTTCGTTTGCGACGTTGCTCAATCCGGACAAGGGCTTTGTCGCAGAAAAATACTCAATACAGTACGTGACAAGCGGTCGCGACCTGTTGCGCGAACCTCAGCCAACGCAAAATAAACAGGTCCTCGTGATGGCCAATCCAAAGTTCGACACCGACATTCAACTGGCTAGTAGCGATGTGCCCACCGAGGGTGCCGGCATACTACGCGGCAGGAAAAACGCGACGTTGAGGATTTAACCTTTGAAGAATTAACAGGCACCCAAAACGAGAGCGCGCAGTTGCTGCTTAAATTCAAAGATTGGGGCTGGCAAGCCAGCTCACTCACCGGATCGGAGGCCAGCAAGCGGGCGCTACTGGCTCTGCACCGACCTTACATCCTGCATCTGGCCACCCATGGTTTCTTCGAGCCCGAGGATTCCTCCTCGGAAACAAACTGGAACGAGTCGAAATCGCCTACAACCGATTCAGAGTTCACAAAATCGAGGTTCTTCAAGAACCCCATGCACCGCAGCGGCTTGGCGTTGGCTGGAGCCAACTCGACGATTGCAGCCTGGAAACGCGGCGAAGCGCCTCCTATAGAATTAGATGGTATTCTGACCGCTGAGGATGTAAGCACCCTTGATCTCACGGGGACCTGGTTAGTAACGTTATCGGCCTGTGATACCGGTTCAGGCGAAGCCAGGGCGGGCGAGGGGGTGATGGGATTGCGCCGCGGGTTCATTGAAGCAGGCGCGCAGAATCTCTTAATGACGCTCTGGCCGATCAGCGACGAGGTTACCGTGCAGATCATGAGCGACTTTTACGAAGCTGCACATAACAGTGGGAACGCTCCTGAGGCCTTGGCCGAGGTGCAACGCAACTGGCTCCTGAAACTGCGCACCGATAAAGGGCTGGCCCAAGCGGTCAATCTTGCCGGGCCATTCATTATGAGTTCGCAAGGTAAGCCGTGAGGAAGTACACGGCTTCTATTGCCGACATCCCGCTCGGAATTGGATAGCATAAAATAGCTTTTCTTTACGTAGGCGACGCTCCGCTCTCGATCACTGTCCCCATGGAAAATAGGCAATTAGGGATACCACGGATACCAATAAGGGTAAGGGTAGCCAAACCCTCCGAAGAGGAAACGGTTGCGGAAGAAACGGTCATCACGATCAAAGAAGCGGTCACCACGATCACGACGATCAAAAAATCGGTCACGGCGATCGAAGAAGCGGTCACCACGCTCAACGAAACGGTCGCGGCGAAAGCGACCGAAATCGCGACCTCCGAAACGGCCCTCGCGAATACCAAATCCGTGACCACCACCACCGACAAAAGCGTGTCCTCCACCTCCCCTGCCAAATCCGTGACCGCCGCCTCCCCCACCATGACCGCCGCCCCCGTGAGCAAAGGCAGCCGCGGGCATCGTCGCTAGAATGCCGCTCAAGACCAGACCGGCAAGGGAACCTTTGATTAATCTCATAAACAATCTTTCTGGAGAGACTATGGTCTCAGGCACCC
>Ga0073928_10011423_pt1 | contig 10359 bp, 10 predicted proteins | sample PaiPotPPA55metaG_FD_76969 | JGI IMG/M metagenome (GOLD analysis project Ga0073928, IMG submission 76969) | Iron sulfur acid spring bacterial and archeal communities from Banff, Canada, to study Microbial Dark Matter (Phase II) - Paint Pots PPA... ...
TGTTGGTTCTCCTGGTTGATAGTTTCTGTTTTCAACCGCCCATCCTGTTTGATGGACGGCAGGAGAACCACCTCCAATTCCAACTACTGGCGGGACAACTCCTAGTTTCTTTGTTTTATAATTTTGCCGGCAACAACCGGCTCCATTCACTCTTGCATAACGTGTGCCATGTGACTTGGAGAGGTTTAATGTCCTTTGAAGAGGCGATGCTGCAACTCCATGGGCGGATTGGAAACCCGTTTGAGGGATGGATTGGACTTTCAAGAGGTTGTTTTTCGCGTCGAGCTTTCGACACGGAGTCGAGCTTTCGATGGTCCGGGGATCTGCAAAGGATATTCGAACAGGTAGCGCGGCACTGCAGATGTCTAGAAAGTGCGGGTGGCGAACCAACAGGCCGGGTTCCGACGCGTCATCCATCAGTGCGACGCAAAGTAATTTAGAATGTGAACGTCAGCGCGGAATAGGCGAAATCAATGTCGTTATGCGGGCCCGTGGCCGCAATAAAAGCTCCGTGAAAGAAGTGGCAGTAGCCGACGTAAGCGCTAATATGGCGGTCAAGCTGCCAGTTCACCTGGCAATCAACTTCGCCGCCGATCGCGCTGGCGCTGCTCGTTCCGCTGGCTCTCAGAACGGTTCCGGAGGACGTATAGACCGCGTCCTCGTCACTCTCGCGCCAGAACTGGCGATATTGTGTGAGCAACGTGAGCGACTTTGTACCGGGTTTATTTTCCAACAAGTGCAAGGTGACTCCGGGATGCACGTCAATGATGTTTTCCCGGCCGAGGGCATCAATGATGCCGAACTGGTCGTGCCCTGAGGGAAAAAGCTGGTCGAAAGCGTCACCCGGATGGTTGCGACTTCCGCCGCTCGCAATGTCGAATCCAAGAAACGCCCGCGGTGTGAACGTTAGCTCTTCAAGTGTGTATCCGCTTATCGCAGCGACGGAGAACGAATGCGTAGCTTCATAATGGAACCGGCCAAATTGATAGTCGGTTTCGAGGTCGAAATCGAAGGGTTTGGGATTTGCCGTCAACCTCGTGCCCAGCGTGTAGCGATGTTCCCGGGCCTTGGTTGTGTTGAATGTCATGGACTCCCGGTGGTCGTAGAGGGCGTACATTTCCAATCGGGTCTCCGCCTTCGCTAAGACCCCGGGAACTTCCCAGGTGTCATACACGCCTCCAAAATAGGTATCGGGTGTATCATCGTCGAACTCGTAGGGCAGCACCCGCACGGGTTGCGCATAAAATGCGTCGAAGGTGTTGCCTGGTGTGGCCAATGTTACCCGCCCTCCATCGTCGCTTCGGCGGACGTTGGTAAAGTCCGACACGCCAATGAGACGCTGTGCGCCAAAAACGATCACCTGCCGTCCGCCGCGCAGAGTTAAACTTGCGTCCGCAGCAAGTGGGAGCTTGACCTCAACAAATGCTTGGAACAGATCAACTTCGTTCTCGTCGCTCGGCCGCGGCCCACCAGTGCGATCTTGTTCTGTAGCGCTGATTCCCTCGGTGAAAACCCGCACATACTCGCCCAAATGCGCGTCCGCATCCAACATCACTCGGAGCAGATTGTATCCGTCCCGGTCTTGGGGGCCGCTGCCAAACGTGTAATTGTTGAAGAACTCGTAACGGTCGCGCAGTTCTCCGCCGAAAGTGAGATACCAGTCGCCTTGTTCGTTTAATGGGATATACTTGACTGGATCGAAAAGATTTGTGCGCGCCGCGGGATCTTTAAGATAATTGTAATCTTCATCGTAACGGAGGGCCGTATGGGCCGGCGGCGACATTACTGAAGGAACGGTGTCGTCCGCCCGGGCGGAAATCAAAATGGCAAACGCCAGCGCGCTGGCCGCGACGATCCGGGAGAAAGTGTTCATCTGCTTGTAGGTGAGATTGTCTTATTGAACGTCAAGTCGTTTATTACGGCCAAGTGGCATCTGGATCGAAATTGAGAATCGATACGCCGGGCACACTCGGAATTTGCGGGCACAGAAATGACTTATCGCGATCGAAGTATCCAGCATAATCATGAACGCCCCCACCGCGACTAGAGCGAAGGTGATCCACGGATTCTCGGGTTCCTCCCGCGCGCTGGCCCTGGTCACGGTAACGGAGTTGGGCGGAGAATGATCAGCGCCGGCGTTCAAGGGGCGGACAGATGCAGTCTGGTCAATCATGAGGGATTCTGTGCTGTGCCATCCAACTATCTGCTGGAATTTCGGTGACGCCTGGATACACCGAGTAGCCGATGAGGTTGGCCAGATTTAACACGCTCTCTCCACCACCCGGCAGGCGAACGCAAAGGGGGCCTTTCGACAGCAGCCGCTGCATGTACGAATGGTTCTCGGAGGGGAGTTTCACCAGTGTTTCGTTCATGAGGTAGACGTGGCTGCCTCCCTGCATTCTCAAGTCGAGAAACGAGACCAGCAAATCACCCACCCGCCGGTGTTGTGTGCGTTTCTGAAGACCGGATGGGTTGCTCGAAGGAACGTGCTTGCGAAACTCCGCTTCGCTTAATTCCACCAGATCCGCATGGTCGGAAGGGATATGTGAGAAACCATGCCCTGGAAGACAAAGTCAATCCAGTTGATTTGAGAGCAGACAAAGACCGACTTCGAATAGTCATCTGCGACGACGATTCGAAATTGGTAAAACAAATGGACTGGATTGATACCCCTTAGGACGTTTTCTGCCTTCTCGGCATCGGGCTGGATGAAGGTTTCCTTGGAGCCATCCACAAACTGGAAGCGAATCTCCAGCGCCGGCCGACTTCCGCTCACTTCTGGAGAACGTATGTTGGTTTCGACTGCAATCATATCTGAGGATGGTATGCAATGATCGCGCCAACTTCAGAGTCACTCCGGCGTAATAGGCAAAGCCGGCTGGGACTCAACAAAGAAGGGATTAATCGCGAGTATGCCGCATAGTCGGGCAGTTCCGGCACCGCGATGAATCGCGTCGCGCATTGGACTGCACGTCGATGGTTCGTCACCTCCATGCGAACAAACTAATTACCTCGCGAATCGAATTGGCTCCGAGCCGGCAAGGAGGGTTTGGCCGGCGATCCGCGTTTGGCGGCAAGCCGTTCGCCAATCAGCAGTCATTGATCTACTGTGGAGGTCAGTCGTGACGGATCGAGTTGACGCACGCGGTCTGCACCGGCGTAAATATTCATCCTTTCGCCGCGCAGGAAACCGATGAGAGTCTGGCCGCTGTCCCGCGCGAACTCTGCGGCGAGGCTGCTTGGCGCCGAAATCGCCGCAACTATGGGAACGCCCGCCGCGAGAGCCTTTTGCATCATCTCGAACGAGGTGCGCCCGCTTAAAAGCAGGATATGTTGGCGAAGCGGCAAGCGGTTCCCGAGCAGGGCCCATCCCACCACTTTGTCCAGCGCATTGTGCCGCCCCACGTCTTCGCGGAGCACGAGGAGCTTGCCGGCCAGATTGAACAAAGCGCAGGCATGCAGGCCTCCGGTGCTTTTGAAGGTTTCCTGTGCCGGGGCGATGGACCGGGGTAATCCCAGCAGCACTTGGGGCTCAAGCTCGCAAGAATCGTCAATGGGCGGGAATTGCTGTCGAACCGCCTCGATGGAGGCTTTGCTGCAAATCCCGCAACTGGAAGATGTGAAAACGTGGCGAGTCAACTTCTTGAGGTCCAAGCTTGCTGGATTTCTGAGACGCACGTTAACTACATTTCCGTCCGAAAGGCTCGTCTCTTGCCTAGGACGTGAAACTACTTCGCCACGGACTGCTTCAATTTCCTCCTTGAGACGGCCGTTGCCGTAACGCCCCGGAAGGAAGCAATGTGAATCGTGCCTGATCTCAACAAGATCACCAGCTGTTTGCACAAGACTTTCGGTCACGAGGAATCCTGCCGCGAGTTCGCGATCGTCGCCCGGCGTCCGCATTACGATGGCGACACTATGGCCTTCGACCCGGATTTCCAACGGCTCTTCGGCGGCCACGCAATCCTTCTCGTCAGTCTCAGCAGAGCCGTCGATCCGCCGGATCGCAATTTCTCTGACCGAGCGGGAAAGCAAAGGCAAATCGTTCACGCAACACTATAGCATCGAATCCGTGTTGAACCAAAATTGTCCGTCAGCTTGGCATAACGACGAACTCAACTTTTGGAATCGCGTCAAACGTCGCTCTATCAATCTGCAAGTGGGCCATGACCAATTCCGGCGGCGTGTGCGCCAGCCACTCCGAAAGCGACATATCCTCATAGTAGCTGCTCTTGAACATTTCCAGAAATACCAGGTCTGTGTCACCCGTATTCTCTATGTAATGCAGCAACGTTTTCTGCACGTACCCGACGTCCCCCGCCTGAAAGTCGAGCGTGCGGGCGCGGTTGCCTGTCGCCACCACCGTCATTCGCCACTGCCCGCTTATGTAGTATTGCCACTCGTCGGCATTGGGATGCCAGTGTAGTTCTCTAAGTCCTCCTGGACGAACAGTGACCATGGCCATCGCCACGGTTGTTGAAACCTTGAACGTGCTCGAGTCCACAATGCGAACCTCGCCGCCTTTCGTGCGTTCAGTCACCGGGAAATCCATGGTGCGAAAAGCGAAATCCCGAGGCGAGGTGCCGAGGGACCCTGCGGCTGCCTTTTGGTCGGCCTCCAGTCCCCCTGGAACATCTGTTTGGAAAATGAACAGCTCTTGCCTGGGGAGATTCTTGAACGCATCTTCGGCAACGCCGAAGTTCTTTGAAAGCACCTCGCGCGGTATGTGCGCCATCGAGTCGCTCAGGAGCATCGTCTCTGACTCCGAAAAATCACCGTCGTCGAACACCAGCATGAATTCCGCACCGTCCGGCTCGAGCCCCTGAATCGAATGCGGGATCCCGGTAGGAAAATACCAAAGAGCATTTTTTTTCACGTTGGCGACAAAACTCTTGCCGTCCGCATCAATCGCCGTAATCCGTGCCGTCCCGTACAGCATTATGGCCCATTCGCCGGCCGTATGCCAATGCAACTCGCGAACCCCTCCCACCGTGAGTCTCATGTTGACTCCTGCCATGGACTTTGAGACGGGCAGTTCCCGAACGGTTACCTCCCGTGACCATCCGCCTTCGTAAACCCTCTTGTTTGCAAGCGAGAACGGATACTTGAACGTTGGAATTAGACTCTTGGAGTCCGTGTTGGGCGGCCACATGGAATCCGGATTCTGGGCATCAAGCCCCCAATTAGTTGGGCCGGGATCACTGCTGCTCCGATCCGCAGCCATCCCCGGCGATATCCCTGCGATCGCCAGGGCTGCCGATCCAATTCCCAGAAATCCACGCCGCGTGAACTTGTCGTGCTTCACTGACCTCACATTCGCACCCGTGGCTGATATTTCATCGAGAGTTTTCATATATCACCAGGGCTTTGCATAATCCGGGCCAACTTTGGAACAGGACTTCCTCATCAAGGATAGGCATTTCAACTCAATACTCTATCGATTAATCGCCCCTGAAACAATAGCCCGTTCATCCCATTGGGGCAGCGAATTGCGTCGTGAATTCGACGGCGTGTCGAATGGGCGACGCGGGTGGTGCGACTTACGATGTTTAACTCCATCGTCTTCGCCCGACTATCGTCCCTCTAAAGCATTGGCCAAGTGGCGCTTCTGAACGAAGGCCGAAAACCACTTACGACTCGGCATGGAATCTGCGAAGCGACATTCAAGAATGAAATCGTTTCGTGTAGCGTTAACAATAACTCGACCCTTTCCATGATTCAATTGAGAGCGAACGACTTAATACTTAATGCAGATTTGAAAAAGCTCGATGGCACGGCGACCATCCAACAACCGTTAAAGATCTGCATCGTATTTGATGAGGCTGGCAGCGCCCAAAGTGCCGAAGTCCTGATTAAGCATGTGGTCTCAGATTTCGAGTGCGACACGCAATTGTTCTGCTTTGACGAGTTGGATCCTCAGGGCCCCCGCGTAGCGGCTGCGCAGAGTGCTTCGGATACGGATATCCTGGTGTTGGCAGTTTGCGATGATCGAATGTTGCCTGCTTATGTTCAGTCATGGTTCGGTCTGTGTCTTGGCTTACGGGACGAAGACCAAGAGGGAGCGCTGGTGGTATTGATCACGAAGGCCGAAGGGATTGTCGATCCGAACTCGTCGCTGATTGAGTACTTGGAGATCGTGGCAGCTATCGGGGGACTGGCATTTTTCCCGCGTCAACGAAGTGTCCCTCACGTCTTTGCCTCAGATCATAAGCGACCGTTGCGACGGCGGACGCTCCCGGCAAGATTTCGACCCCATCCCCTCGGACTCGCGGTCCAGAGCGCAAATACGCTGCCTGGAGACACCAAGAGAGGCCGCTTCGTCACGAACCGTCGCCGAGGTTGACTGATTCGGTTTAATGATCCACTAATAGTAAGAGCAAACGATGCCGTGAAAACGCTCGAAAGGATTGCATTCGCTAAATGCGTCGAAGTTCGAGGGCTTTTTGTTTCCGCGGGCCACAATTTCTTCGGCCACTATGGCCAACCGCCAGGCGAAAGTCCAATGGTGCAAGTGACGGAGGTCGAGTGTGTCGCCGGTCGCGGGCTGCGTGGGGATCGCTTTTTCGACTACAAGGAAAGCTACAAGGGACAAATAAGCTTTTTCGCGGTCGAAACCTACGAAGCGGCTTGTCGCGAACTCGGCGTACGAGACAAGCTCCCGTCGGTATTCCGTCGTAATGTCGTTACCGCCGGCTTGGATTTGAACGAGCTGATCGGCCAGGAGTTTTTGATCCAGGGGGTGCGCTTCCAAGGCACCGAGGAATGCCGGCCCTGCTATTGGATGGATCGAGCGTTCGCGCCCGGAGCGAACGAGTTCCTGAAAGGGCGGGGCGGGTTGCGGGCCGCGATCTTGCGTGACGGCATTCTCCGTGTGGGCACTCGATGACCCTTAGCGCCATCCTCCTCGCTGGCGGGTTTTCGCGCCGAATGGGTGTGGATAAGGCAACCGTCGTCGTCGCGGGCAAACCACTCTGGCAACGGCAGCTTTCTGTCTTGAAGGCCACGCAGCCAAATGTGCTCTGGGTTTCTGCCAGGGCTCGGCTGCCTTGGTGTCCGCCACAGATCGAGGTCGTGGTGGATCTGACGCCTTCGCGCGGACCGCTGAGTGGCGTGACGGCGGGGTTGCGGCGTTTGCAGACTTCGCACCTGCTGGTATTGGCGGTTGATCTGCCGCAAATGACCGCCGACCATTTGCGCAAGCTCTGGGGGTTGGCACGGCATGGCTGTGGAGTCATCCCATCGCACGGCAATTACCTTGAACCTCACTGCGCGATTTATCCGGCGGGAGCACTGGCGGCGGCGGAAGAATCGCTCAACGGCAGCGACGCGTCGCTTCAGTCCTTAGCACGAAAATTGCTGCAGCTTTCCAAGGCACAAGTTCATGTTCTGACTTCCGGGGAACGGCCGCTATACCTCAACATGAATACGCCGGACGATTTACCAGCCGATGAGGGGCCTGCACGGTGACTTCCCGCCGAAATCGTTCGCTCCCTTTCAATCTCACTGGCCAACGGTGACTCTCATTTGGGTTCTTCGTGCTGCAGGTTCCGTCCGAAGGCCTCGAGCATGGAATTGATCAGGACCAGACCGCGCCGGAAATCCCGGTTCATGAACTGCTTGAGAATACCCCGGAAGCCGGGCGGTCTTGGGTCACATGCGTTTGTCCTGGCAATGGCCTCAGGCACGGACCGGGCGAAACCCTCGAGCAAGTGAGGTTCAACGGCCCCCAGAATCTTCGTCAGGACTACGAGGTTCCGAATTCCCCGGATCGAATTGGGCGTCCTGGCCGCCTCCACGATAATATCGAGCACCTTGTCACTCGAACCAAGCGCGCCGCGCACCAGTTCGAATACTCCGCGGTCATGAAGTCCTTGCAGCACCTCATAGGCGGCCAGCAAGGCCTCAGCGTGCTCCGCAGGCGCATTCTGAAGCCGGGTCTGTAATTCCGTGCGCGGATCGCGCGCGGGCAATTCCAAAGGGATGGGCTGGGCCATATTCACTTCTGGGTTGAGGGTTGATCGTAAAAGTCAATTCGTCAGTCTCCGTTTGTGCCTCTTCCTGTTGGGGCTTTTCGAGCAGGCTGGGTTCCAGGACTTCGATAATCCGGGCGCCTCCATTTCCGCTCGACTTCGACGCCCTTTTTCGGCGTGGGGTTTCCAAAGCGATGATTGATGCGAGGCAGTGGATTCTCACCAGACTCAAGCACGCGCAGGTTGACCGAGGTTTCCTTGTACGCGGGCGTATGGGTTATCTTGTCCGTGTGGCTTCCGGTGAGTTGATTCACGGGTCTTTCCGCGGAGTTCATGGGCATGTACAGCTCCCGCCCATGCACCCGGTCGGTCACCACGGCGCGCACGCGAATCTTTCCATAACGCGAGATGAGTTGCACCCAGGTGCCGTTATTGATTCCACGCTCGGAAGCAAGTTCCGGGGAAACCTCGACGAATGTATCAGGTGTTTTCTCACGAATCCCTTCGCTCCGGTAAGTCAGATTGCCTTCATGGAAGTGTTCGAGGAGCCGGCCGTTGTTCAAATGCAAGTCAAATTCCTGATTCTGCTGGTCTGTTGGCTCCGAAAGGGCGACCGGGAAAAGCCGCGCTTTTCCGTCCGGAAAGTTGAAGTGCTTGGTGTAAAGCAGCGGCTGATCGGCTCCATCCGCAGCGACCGGCCACTGCAGCGATTTGTAACCTTCGAGCCGCTCGTACGTGACACCGGCGAACAACGGAGTCAGCGAAGCGATCTCGCGATAGATCTCGGACGGATGCTGATAATGCCAGTTGGCGCCGAGGTGGTTGGCCACGTCCTGGATGATCTGCCAGTCCGGCCGGCTTCCCGCCAACGGCTCAAGTACCTGGTAGAGCCTTTGGATCCGCCGTTCCGTGCTGGTGAAGGTTCCTTCCTTTTCCAGACTCGGACTGGCGGGCAAGACCACGTCCGCAAACCGGCAGGTATTGCTGAAGAAAACATCCTGCACGACAAAGAAATCGAGTTTGGCCAGACCATCATGGACATAGTTTGAATTCGAATCCACCAGACTGATCTCCTCGCCGAACAAATACATCGCTTTGAGTTTGCCTTCGTGAATCGCGTCAATCATTTCGTGATTATCCAGTCCCTTGGTGGCGGGCAGTTTGACGTTCCAAGCTGCCTCAAAACGCGCCCGCACTTCAGGATCGTTCACGGATTGATAGCCTGGGAGTTTATCTGGCATAGCCCCGTGGTCGCTTGCACCCTGGACGTTGTTGTGCCCGCGCAGCGGGTAGGCGCCGGTACCGGGTCGCATATAATTACCCGTAACCAGCAGCAGGTTTGAGATGGCGGTCGAGGTATCCGAGCCCATGCTATGTTGGGTGACGCCCATCGCCCAGAGAATGCAAACGCTTTCCGCCCCGGCGATCATATGAGCCACTTTTTCCAAGGTCTCAACTGGCAACCCGCATCTCTCTGCCGCAAATTCCATCGTGAACGGTTCAAGGCTCCTTTTATATTCCGCCAAACCGTTCACCCACTTCTCCAGAAATGCATTCCTAGCCAGCCCATTATCCAATATGTATCGGCTGATGGCCGAAAGCCACACCAGGTCGGTGCCCGGTTTAGGATGCAGAAAAACATCGGCGCGTCTGGCCATTTCGTTCTCGCGCAGATCGGCAACGATGAGTTTTTGGCCGTGCAGTTTATGGGCTCGCTTGACGCGGGTTGCGAGGACTGGATGGCTCTCCGCCGTATTGCTTCCCACAATGAGCACCAGGCTTGCGTGTGCAATGTCCGTAATCGAGCCCGAATCGCCTCCATAACCTACTGTCCGCCACAAACCCACCGTGGCCGGGGACTGGCAGTAACGGGAGCAATTGTCCATATTGTTCGTGCCAATCACGGCGCGGGCTAGTTTCTGCATGAGGTAGCTCTCTTCATTGGTGCATTTGGATGACGAGATGAACGCGAGTGCGTCAGGCCCGTTCGCGGCCCCGATGTCGGTAAACCTGCGGGCGACCAGGGCCAGAGCCTCGTCCCAGGGAGCTTCCCGGAACTTGGCACCGTAGCGAATCAACGGCTTGGTCAGCCGGTCGGAACTGTTCACAAAATCCCAGGCGAATTTTCCCTTAATACACGTGGAGATGCCATTAGCCGGGCCCTCCGATGGTTCCACCTTCAAAATGTGCCGGTCCTTCGTCCAGATATTGAAGCTGCATCCGACGCCGCAATAGGTACAAACGGTCTTGGTCCGGCGGATGCGGGATTCGCGCATTGCCGATTCGGCCTCGGAGACTTTCAGAATCGCGCCATACCCAGTGTTCGGTTCGACCCCCTTGACGATGTCGATCATGCCGTTCAACGCAGCTTTTGAGAGACGCGTCAAAA
>Ga0073928_10011424_pt1 | contig 10359 bp, 14 predicted proteins | sample PaiPotPPA55metaG_FD_76969 | JGI IMG/M metagenome (GOLD analysis project Ga0073928, IMG submission 76969) | Iron sulfur acid spring bacterial and archeal communities from Banff, Canada, to study Microbial Dark Matter (Phase II) - Paint Pots PPA... ...
TCGTTTGATCGGAGAACGCAGGCATCCGCGATCACCTGTTGCGCGGCGGCGCTTATGGCGCGTGGCGACAGAACTCCTGCCCGGCGATCGCCCCGGAGACTTCAACCAAGCATTGATGGAACTGGGAGCAGTCCTGTGCCGGCCCTTAAGGCCGCAATGTGATGTCTGCCCGCTGGCCTCGAACTGCAAGGCCAAAGCCCACCGGCTCCAGTCACGTATTCCCAGGCGGGCCACGGCGCCAAAAAGAATACGCGAACGCGAAGTCGCGGTTGTGGTCAGACGGCGAGGGAGAGTTCTCCTCTGCCAACGAGGGGACAGCGGCCGCTGGGCGGGAATGTGGGAGTTTCCGCGGACCGCCCTGGCAGTGGCAGAAGCACCAAAAGCCGGTGCCAAGCGCCTGGGCCGACAACTCCAAGTGCAGGTGCGGGGCACGGCAAGGCAGATCATCGAGCACACGGTTACTCATCACGACATTAGCCTGTGGATCTTCGACAGCGAGGCCTTGAACGTAACCATGCCGGTGCTCGAGTGCCACCGCCGGTGCAAGTGGATTTATCCGGCACAACTGGCACAGTATCCCATTCCGCGGGCACAAAGACGAATAGACCTCGAATGATGAACTGCACGGAGTCGACAATTCATCAGGCCGGCTGCCCGGCGCGAAGAGAACGGGTGCGCAGAACGTCCAATTGCTGGTAAAGCCATTTCGTGAAAGTACCGATGACAAGGCGACGGCGGGCCAATAGCATGCAACCAGGACTCGAGCAAGTAACTTGATGTTGCCTCACATGAAACGTCATTCGCTGGTCGGATCAGTTTGTTTTTTAGCGCTCTTGTCGGCGGGCTGTGAGGGACCGAAACGGAACACCGGCAATGGAAATCAGGTTGCCTCTATTATTGGCAAGCCGGCTCCGGAAATAAGCGGCGAAGACGGCGATGGGCGCCCCTTTCGTCTAAGCGACTATCGAGGCAAAGTAGTCCTCTTGGATTTTTGGGCCACCTGGTGACCCCCCTGCCGGGGGATGTACCCGCACGAGCGGTCGCTCGTGGAAGGAATGGCGAATAAGCCCTTTGCGCTTTTGGGCGTCAACTGCGACGGCGAAGGAAAGGCCGCCATCCCCAAGATCCAGGAAGCCAATATCAACTGGCGCTACTGGATCGATACGTCCGAGAACCAAATCGGTACGCGGTGGGAGGTCAGGGGTTACCCCACCGTGTTCCTCATCGATCAGAAGGGGATCGTGCGCTATCGCCACGAGGGAGCGCCCTCCGAGGAGGAGCTTGACGCGCAAATCAATCGACTACTGGCGGAATCAACGCAATCGCCCGGATAGTGTGTGTACGTTCTAGATTGAAGACCGAAAGGAGGATCGTGATGCGTGGCTGGACCTTGTTATTGCTGGCTGGTCCGGTCCTGGCGGGGTGTGAGTCGAATACCGGTAAATCGACGCCGGCGGCGACAAACTCCACATCTGCCGCCAGTACTGCCCCTGCCGCGAACAGCGCCAACCTGACCCAGGTGGTGCTGGAAGTACCTGGCATGACCTGACCGATCGGGTGAACGTCCAAAGTGCGCAATGCACTGGGTACTCTACAGTTTGTAGAGAAGGACAATATCAACGCCGACGTCAAAACCAAGAAGGTAACCTTCAACGTGGACAAGTCCAAATGGGACTTTGACAAGGTCAAGTCAGCAATCGCGGACAAGGGCTTCAAGGACGTAAAGTTAATCTCCGGTCCGGGCGCCTGAGCACCAGAGTTTCCTGAGCATCACAAACCCGCCATTCGCTTTCCAAAGCGAATGGCGGGCTTTTTTGTGCGCCGTAGCAGTACACGCCGTAATTCGCGCGGGTTGGACGAAGGTCGAACTTGGGGTTAGGGAGTCGACGACAGTGCATATAATCACCCCATGTACGGATACTTATCCTCGTGAGGACGAGCCATGAAACGGTGCATTCTTGCTTTCGGCGCAATGGCGGTGGTGCTCCTTGTGGCGGCCGATGCCCGACAGGAGGATGTCAAACAGCTCGGCGGCAGCTGGTCCATGATCATGGGCGAGCGAGATGGTCAGGCGCTAACCAGGTTCTTCATCAAACGATTCTCCCGAGAGGTCACTGGAAACGTGACGACGATCACCATGGGCGGGCGGCTCTGGTTCAAGGCCAAGTTTACCGTGGACCCGACCCAGCATCCCAAGACAATCGACTACGAAATCCTGGAAGGCTCCGACAAGGGCAAGCAGCAACACGGGATTTATGAGCTGACAGGGGACCGTGCTAGATTTTGCATGGCGGAGCCGGATAAGCCGCGGCCCACGGAATTCAAGTCAACGTCCGGCAGTGGCTGGACCTTGAGCGAGTGGAAGCGGGACAAGCCGTAACGGTGCCGCTTGTTCCCGGTAATATCGGAGGAAAGTCCAATGGCTCGATACGGTGCCGTCCAGATTGCGCTGGCCTTAGGCGTCTTGGTGGCGCCATCATTGGCTCGTGGAGACTCGACGCCTTCGGCAATCGGACAAATGCTGCTGTCTGAACCCGTTATCTTCATCAACAGTCCTTTGCCGCCTCAGAGCCGGACTGCCAAGGTCGGCCAGACCGTTTTGGTGCAGATCAGTTATCCCATCGCACCGCCCTTTCCGAAGTCGGCCAGCGTCGAGTCGGGAGATGGCGGGTTCAGTGCTGTGGGAATTTTCCGGACGGACGGAGAAGTCGCCATCTTGACGCCTCAGTCCAAGCGAGGACGTATCGGCGTGGGCTTCCTGAGCGTGGTGGCCAAGGCGATCAAGAAGGGTAAGTCCACTCTCATGGCCAGGATCGAAATGACTGATGGCACGGTCAAGGAGGTTCCAATTACCTTCGATATTGAAGAAGACCGTTGAAGCCCCGGAGGCCGCCATGCCTGTTCTGCCGCCCGTGATTGCCGACACGTTTCGAACCGTGCCGGCAGACATCATCGAGCAGTGCCGACCGCACTCCTGGGAACAGCTCATGTCGGCTGCGGCCCCGGGCATGAAGTCAATTCGCGAAATCCTGGTCCACATGATGGGAACGGAGCATTTCTGGTTACACCACGTGGTCGAGGGTAAGCCCTTGCGCAGGCCCGACCCGGCGGCCTTTGCCAGCCTTGAATCGATCCTGACGCCTTGGTCTGGCCAGCGAGACGCCACCATGAACTGGCTGGGGACGCTCGGACCGGGCGATCTATCATCTTCTCGCACGCAGCCCGCCAATCCATCGAAAAGCGCCACCGTCGCAGACATCATCTGGCACGTGGTTACTCATGAGCAGTACCACCGCGGGCAGATCTTCACACGGCTTGCTTTCTTGGGCCGCCGAGACCTTCCCGATAACGACCTGCTGCGCTAGCTCCCATTGCCAAGCGGACTCAGTATCGCGGGCGGCGAATAGAATAACGACATTCCAACATCTCCAGGAGAACTCCCATGGCCACCTTCATCACGATGATCAAGTTCACGCCAGAGGGCATGGCAAAGATCCACGACAGCGTCAAGCGAGCCGAGGCATTTCGTACCGTGGCTCAAAAGCACGGTGCGAAAGTAATCGGCGAATACTGGAGCATGGGCGCATTCGATGGGCTTTTGATCTTCGAGGCGGCCGATGATCAGGCTGCCAGTGCCCTCTTGTTTCACCTCACTTCGGAGGGCTATGTCCAGACGCAAACGTCGCGGGCCTTCAACGCCTCGGAAATGGAAAAAATCCTGAAGATGACCGGCAAGTAATGAAACGCCAACTGAAGAAGAGTACCGGCCACGGATAGGCACGGATTTTCACGGACGACGATCCGTCCGTCGGGGTTTCTGCGAGCCTGCTGCATGCGCGTCAAGGAAAAAGCCGGCCATGAAATCGCTGAACGAGCAAATCGAGTCCTACGCTGCCTATCATCGAGACGGCAGAAACAAGCTGACGCACTTTTTCGGCGTTCCCCTGGTCACCTTTTCTTTCTTCCTGTGCCTGGGCTGGATTCGCCTCACGGATTGGGTCGTTCCCGTGACCGCCGCGACTGTCTTCTGTGCCATCGTCTTTGTGTACTATCTGGTCCTGGACTGGCGGATCGCGCTTTGCCAGGCGCCATTTTCGCTGCTGCTCTTATTGCTGGCCGACTGGGCGGCGAGACTGCCTTTCAAAGAATCGCTGCTCATCTTCGCGCTGACGTTTATTGGCGGCTGGCTCATTCAGCTTCTCGGACACGCGTTCGAAGGGAAGCGGCCGGCTCTGTTTGATAATCTCTTGCAAGTATTCAATGCGCCCTTGTTCTTGACCGTCGAGGTCATGGAGCACTTTGGCATTCGAAAAACGGAGCACGTCCGGCCATCGCAAAACGTCGGGCCTGCGCCCGACAATGGGTTGAAGACAATCCTTGGCCGGGGGAGGTAAAGATCCGGGCCTGGCGGCACAGTGTCTTACCACGACAAATGCGTTGCGCCGGGGGGTCAGCGCGCAGCACAAATCATTCCATTTCTCTGAGCATTGGTACTGTCTGAAGAAATGGTTGCTGGCCAAAATGGCAGATTCAGCGGGGCTTCGGGCTTCGGAGTGGTGCGAGTCCTGACACCTCCGCAGCTATCGGCTTCACGGTCAAGTAGCCAATGTCGCCTACCACCAGATCCCGCTCTTGCTGCACAAGGTGAAACGAGAACGTGTTACCTGACCGATGACTCGTTAACATGAAACACGAAGGCGTAGACCTTTTTCCTTCGCGTAGATCGGTCGGAAATCTTTGAGCGTCTTTTTTGCTAACTCTTCTGCCAGGAAATAAAGCAGCTGCCCACGGACCTCGTCAGGGAGATCCCAGCCCGCGATCTGTTCCTGGGTCGCGCTTGGAATTACGACGTTGAAATTCATCGAACAAATCCTTTGCGGTTCGATACCTTCCAGCCCGGTAATCGGCCATTGATTGCCGTAAGACCTGGAGATTCAGCGATGGCCATTTTTCCTCAAATTCAGATTGCATCTTGGTGATTTGCTTCTCGGCTTCGTTGAACTCTCGAGTGTTGTCTAGCTGGTAGCCGCGCCGCCCGGCTTCGTCGATGCACTCTCGCACCGATTGAAACCTAGCTTGTCCGATTGAGAATGCTTCCTGTAATTCATTGTTGACACTGGTGAAATCCGCGACCGTACCGTGCGTCGCACAGCTCCAGCAGGACTCCACCCAGTTTTGGAGGTCATCACGGATGCTGATGCACTCTCGGGCCAGATCCTCTATCTCGCGGACGCACATGGCGTCATCGTGATCTGGCTTCCACCACTCTACGGCGTTTTCGATGTCCCTTGTGGCATCTTCGATGCCCCTAGCCTTCGCCCGATAGATGGTGCTCCTGGCTTTCATGTTTCCACCTTTTTTGATTAACTGCGTTGCTGTCCTTGCGCTCCGCGCTCGGTCGGGGAAAGCGGCCATTGTCGCAGGCCGCCTACGTGCTGTCCAGTTCTTCTTGTATTTTAGAGGGTTTGGGATGACGTTGCAGCTTTTTCCATCAATTCCATTACGCTCCAAACGCTCCCGGTGATCCCGGCCGCAACAGCTGGCGTGTGCTTGTGCGATGAGTGAACGCGGCAAAAGTTGTAGTAGGCGAACCAGAGCGCGATCGCCGCTTCGTGGTGCTGCCACTTCTTTGAAAATCCATTGGTCAAGCGAGTGAATCGCCTGATCTGCATTCGCATCGTGAGGTTCTGCCGCTCGACATGCGACGTGCAAATGAGATCCAGGTTCGGATCACCGCTGACCGGCTTGTAAATCACGTCAACCACCTGCGCTGGGGAGTAACGTTGCTCAGCCTCGCGCGGCGAGGCATACACCTTAACGAGCTGGGCGAAATCCACGTTGCCATTCAAGAGCCAAGGGATGGCAACGCGGTATGGACTGAATCCATCGGTCGTGATCTGGTAGCGGCCCCAGGTAGCATTGCGGAGCTTTTTGACAAATAGCTCCGTGTCGCGGACAGACCGCCTGCCCAGGTGCCACGCTAGAACCAGTTTCGTTTTCCGGTCCAAGGCCACGAAGCAATAGGCGTCACCGAAGTATTCAGGCAGATTGAGCAATTCGCGGACGCGTTCCTTGCAGCGAATGAATGACCAGATCTCATCGGCCTGGACATCATTGACCGGAATCTTGTGGATGATTTTCTCAAGGAAAAACTTACAATTCCGACCGGCCCGCAAGAGCAGGGCCATGATCGTATTGCGATCAACCCCGGTCAGGCGCTGCGTGCTTCTGATGCTGTTGCCTTCCAGCAACAGGCGCAGGCAGTCAATGGCCTTCGCGGGCTCAAGCCTCATGGTTCCGAACATTCGGGCCGGACGATCCGAGAACATCTTGCCGCAAGACTTGCAGCGATAGCGCTGGATTCCGTTGCGAATACCGAACTTTTTTGCCTCCATCCAACAATAGGGACAAGCGAACATGAGCGGACTCCTGTTGAAGTCCGCACAAACCAGCCGATAATACAGTTTGCGTGACCGTACGGCTTAGCTGTGCGGCTACCAGCCCTGGCGACTGTTAGCGCAGTCATCAGGGCTCTTTCTTGCGCCCGACCATCGGACGCCTTTTCACAGTGCAATTCAGAGCTTTTCGGGTTCATTGCCATGTCTACGTTATTGTAGACTTACGTTAGGCAATGTCAACTAAAAAGTAGACAGCGAACCGAAAAAATTAGAGGATTTCTTTGAGCGGCTTCTTGATGGCTGCCGCAAAGGAAAGAAGGGTGGATAGGCGTGGATCGTATGCGGAATCGGGATTGAGCAAGCGGGAGACGGCTTGGCGGGCGCCTCCCTTGGAATAGCCCATTGCCAGCCCTACGGCCTCTTGCGTCATGCCACAGGCATCTAGGGCCGCGCGGAGCTTATCGCGTACGGTTTCAGCTTGACTACGTTTCTTGGCCATGCTCCAAGTCTACACATTTGTAGTCACTTGGGCAAGCGCTTTAGCTCCGCTATTTCGCACATGGCGCGCTTTACGGCGTCGAAAATCTCCCGGGCACGTTCTTCGTCATATGCCTGGTTCGGATGCATTACCTGATCGCGCCAGGCATTTTTGATGTTTCTGAGATGAGCCAGAATCTCCGAGAACTGGGCCCGGCGCGCCTGCTGCTCTGGCGTACCGTGAGGCAGGGCCGCCACTTTCTTATCTCCCTCTTCAATCGTGTTCCCCCACGGCTTGACCTGGAGAATTTTCGGCAGTCTTAATAGTGTCGCAAGTCTTCTAACCCCTAGCTCCGTCACCCTCATCAAGTGCATTACGCATGCAGTGTATCGACCTGCTGCGAAGCATCTTGTGGCCTCCTCAGAGTCGAACGTGGCATTCGGGAACGCGTTTGCAACTTTTTCACCGAAGGGCGCTTTCTTGTCCCAGAACACGGCATTCTCGGGACGCACGAACAGAAACAATCTGTCGCGCAACTCGACTTCGATAGTGTCACGCAAGACAGTCATAGCCGTTTGAAGTTCTCGGTAGGCGTATGGCCTGTTAATAATTTCATGAACGATGGCGCACTTCGTCATAGACACCGGCATAAATCCTAGTCTTTGCAATGATTCCATTAGCTCGGCAAAGACGAAATTGCCAAGGCTACTGCGAGTGTGCCCACTCTCGTCCGGCTTTTCGGCTGCCGGTACGATGATGTGATCAAGATGGTCGCGATGCGTTGTAGCTATGCCGATCTCGACTTGAGACACCGTCCGATACGAGATGATGAATCGCAGTAGGTCGAACTGAAACATAAGATCCCACAAGCTCACCAGCCGGTACGGCGAGAACTGCCCAACGACAGCTGAGCCGAACACCTGTTCCCACCGCTCGCGGCGGCTATCATTGTCTACAGCGCCGTTGACATCGTCTAGGGCCGTCATTTCTTCACACATTTTTCACCGTAGGCGTAGCAACCAGATGTTCAGCCAATACCTGAGCATTCGACAGACAAATTGGCGATGGATGGCTTGCGGATACTGCCACATTGGCACCTGAGGGCGCTGCTGGTCAAATCGATGACAGCACAATATCAAGAAGGTCAACGACTTACGCAGAGGCCCGTTCGCGGCATAGGGCTTGCTTTGCCGGGTCGTCAAACGTTTTCAGCGGGTGATTCCCTGCATCTTTTAGACTTCGCATGAAATCCCTTTAGGCCCGTAGCAATTTTGACGGGCATCGAATGGCGACTTGAAAGGAGAATCTGGATGGGGGCAAAACAGTTGGCCTACAGTGACGAGGCGCGGCAAAAGCTCCTGGCAGGCGTGAGCAAGCTGGCCCGCGCGGTGCGTTCGACGCTCGGTCCGCGCGGCCGTAATGCGGTCCTCGACAAAGGCTGGGGGAGCCCCAGCGTTACAAAAGACGGTGTCAGCGTCGCCGAAGAGATCGAGCTGCAAGACCCGTATGAAAACATGGGCGCCCAGCTGGTGAAGGAAGCCGCCAGCAAGACCAGCGATGTCGCGGGCGATGGCACCACGACCGCCACGGTGCTTGCCGAAGCGGTTTATCGCGAAGGGCTCAAAAGCATTGCCGCGGGTGCCGATCCGATGGCACTGACGCGCGGCATCCAGAAGAGCGTGGAGAGGGTGGTAGAGGAGCTTCATCGCCTGGCCGAAAAGGTTGATCCCAAGGACGAGAAGGAAATCACCGAAGTAGCCACGATCGCCGCGAATAATGCCCCGGACATCGGCAAGAAGCTGGCCGAGGCCATGCGCGAAGTGGGAGCCAATGGCGTCATCACGGTTGAAGAAGGCCGGACTGCCGAGACCGAAGTCGTCGTCGTTCAGGGAATGCAGTTCGATCGCGGATATCTATCGCCTCACTTCGTCACCAATCAGGAAACGGTCACGGCCGAGTTTGAAAACCCGTACATCCTCATCCACGAAGACAAGATCAGCTCCGCCAAGAACCTCATTCCTCTCCTGGAAACCGTTTCCAAGAAGAAAGAGCCGCTCTTGATCATCGCCGAGGACGTCGAGGGTGAAGCGCTCGCGACTTTGGTGCTCAACAAGCTCAAGGGGGTTCTCCAGGTTTGTGCCGTCAAGGCGCCCGGCTATGGCGATCGCCGCAAGGCCATGCTGGAAGACATCGCCGCTCTCACCGGCGGAAAGGCCATCTTCAAGGACCTGGGAATTCAGCTCGAGCATGTCCAGCTTCGCGATCTGGGCCGCGCCAAGAAGGTCATCGTCGATGCGGAAAACACGACCGTCACCGAAGGAGCAGGCGACAAGAAGGCCATCGAGGGCCGCATCGAAATGATCCGCCGCGAGATTGAGAAAACGGACAGCGACTACGATCGCGAGAAGCTCCAGGAGCGGCTGGCCAAGCTGGCCGGAGGAGTTGCCCAGATCAAGGTCGGCGCCGCCACCGAAACGGAAATGAAGGAGCGAAAAGCACTGTTTGAAGATGCCTTGCACGCCACACGGGCCGCCCTGGCCGAAGGCATTGTTCCGGGCGGCGGCGTGGCACTTCTCCAGGCCCGCAAGGTACTGGACAAGCTGGACCTGAAGGGCGATGAGGCCATCGGCGTGCAGGTGATTGAGCGCGTCCTGGACACGCCTTGCCGCTGGATCGCCGAGAATGCCGGCGTTGACGGGAGCGTTGTGGTGCACAACATCCGCAAGGGCAAGGAAAAGAACTACGGCTTCGATGCGGACAAGGGGACGTACACCGACCTGCGCAAGGCGGGTATCGTCGATCCCGTGAAAGTCACCCGCAGCGCTCTCCAGAATGGCGCCAGCGTCGCCTGCCTGCTTCTGACCACCGAATCGCTGGTGGCGGATATCCCCGAGAAGAAGAAAGAAGGCGGTCCAGGCGGCCACCACGATCATGGCGGCGGCATGGGCGGCATGGGTGGCATGGGCATGGGAGGCATGGGCGGCATGGGTGGCATGGGGATGGACATGTAAGGTGTGACCATTGTCCCCCATCAAGCTCTCGCGGAAGGGGGACAGGCACCGGATTACCGGAGCCAGTCCCCAGCCAAAGTGGTTTCTTGATTCACCGACAACATCGCTAACAGGAATTCAGTCATGGCAAAGGATACGAACGTGCGAGTACGGCCCCTGGATGATCGGGTTGTTGTTGAGCCTCTGGAGGCCGAGGAAAAGACCGCCGGTGGGATCTTGCTTCCCGATACGGCCAAGCAGAAACCGCAGCGGGGCCGCGTCCTGGCCACCGGGCCGGGGAAGCTCCTTGACGATGGCAAGCGTGGCAAGATGGCCATCGCGAAAGGGGACGAAGTTCTCTACGGTCGCTACAGCGGTACCGAAGTCGAAGTGGACCGCAAAGAACTGAAGATCATGCGTGAGAGCGATATCCTGGCGAAAATCGTGAAATAATCCGGAGCCCGGTAGGCTCCGCTACAGGCGAGGAGAATCA
>Ga0073928_10011425_pt1 | contig 10359 bp, 10 predicted proteins | sample PaiPotPPA55metaG_FD_76969 | JGI IMG/M metagenome (GOLD analysis project Ga0073928, IMG submission 76969) | Iron sulfur acid spring bacterial and archeal communities from Banff, Canada, to study Microbial Dark Matter (Phase II) - Paint Pots PPA... ...
GAATGCCTTCTTCGCGCTGCCCCTCGGCGAGAAGCGGCGCGCCATTCATCCGGTCGCGGCGATGCCGCGCGGCTACCGCGCGCTCGGCATCGAGGCGCTATCCTACGGCAACGACCGGCAGACGCCGCCGGACCTCAAGGAATACTACCATTTCGGCCGGGAGGCGTGGCCCGACGAGGCGTATTTCACCAGCACGCAGGGGCAACGCTACTTCATCCCGAACCTTTGGCCGGAACGGCCGGCGGGCTTCACGCAGGCCGCGAGCCGCTACTACGCGGAGATGGAGCGGATCGTCCTGGCGCTCATGCGGCTCGCAGCCCTCGGCCTCGGCGTCGATGAACATTTCTTCGACGACAAGATCGACCGGCATATCACGGCGATGCGCCTCAATTACTATCCCGCACAAACCGTGACACCGCTGCCCGGCCAACTTCGCGCCGGAGAACACACCGATTATGGGACATTCACCATCCTGAATGGCGAGAACGTGCCGGGTGGTCTCCAGGTTCTGACTCGCGGCGGCGATTGGGTTGATGTCGAAACCGACCCGCGCAGCTTCGTCGTCAATATCGGCGACCTCTTGATGCGCTGGACCAATGACCGTTGGGTCTCGAACACGCATCGCGTCGTCAATCCGCCGGCGGCAATCGCGTCCCGCGCCCAGCGTCTCTCGATCGCCTTCTTTCACCACCCTAATTACGATGCGTCGATCGAATGCATCGCGCCGCCCGGCGCAGCGAAATACCCACCGGTGAAATCGGGCGCATACCGCGACGGCAAATACCAGCGAACACGACTCGTCGCCGCAGGAACATAGCCGCTGTAGGGGGCAAGTACTCGAAGGTGCCTGCGGTCTGGTCGCGGGGTGGTTTGATCTCGAGAAATGCCACGGCGAGACGGCGCTCTGCTTAGCCGACCCAGGCGATGGCTTCGATCTCGACCAGCATCTCGGGCTCGGCGAGCCGCGCCTCCACTGTGGTGCGCGCCGGCGGATCCTTGGCGAAGACCTTCGCAAATTCGTCGTTCATAATCTGGAAGTGCCGTATGTCGACGAGATAGACCGTGCATTTCAGCACGTCCGCCGGCGTGGCGCCGCCTTCCTTCAGCACAGCGACGACATTCTTCAGCGTCTGAATCGTCTGCTTGCGCACGTCACCGATGCCGACGACCTTACCGGTTTTGTCCCGCGCCACCTGCCCAGCAGTGAAGACGAGGCCACCGCCTTTCGCGCCCGGCGAATACGGAAAGGTCGGGCGCGGTTGGAATAGCAAGCTGCGCGGACACAGAACCTGTTTCGCCATGGCTTCCCTCTCCTTGGTGTTCGATTGTTGAGATGAGTGCGAAGGCTTAGGCGGCTTCGCGGTCCCGGAAGGACTTGCGCCCAACAACTGACGCCGCAACATCTCATTGGAAATGAAAATTTTATTGAACCGAAGCGGTTAGGAATCGAGAGTCGTGTCGCGCTCCCATTGCGTCAAGTGGCGAGAATAGGCGTGCCAATCTTCGTGTTTGAGCTTCAGATAGGACGATATGAATGACGCGCCGAGTGCGTCGCTCAACACGGTCGATCTTTCCAGGGCGCGAAGCGCATCCAGCAAGTTGAGAGGAAGTTGCTTGGCACCCTTGGCCTTGTGTCCTTCGGTATACATGTTGATATCGAGCCGCTTGCCGGGATCGCGATTGTTGTCAATCCCATCGAGCCCGGCGGCAAGAATGCCGGCCTGCAACAAATAGGGATTTGCCGCGCCATCGGCCAATCGCAGCTCGAAGCGGCCGCTCTCCGGGATTCGAATCATATGAGTTCGGTTATTGCCGCCATAGGTGACCGTGTTTGGCGACCAAGTCGCTCCTGAAACCGTCCGCGGCGCGTTGATGCGCTTATAGGAGTTCACGGTCGGATTCAGAAGCGCGCAGAGTGGCTCGGCACTATGGACGATACCACCCAAGAAAGCGTAGCCGAGTCGCGATATGCCGAGCTCGCCCTTCTGGTCTTCGAACAAATTCGTCTTGCCTTTCCAGAGCGAGACGTGGGCATGGCAGCCAGTGCCGGTCAACTGCGGGAACGGCTTCGGCATGAAGGTTGCGCGCAAGCCATGCTTTTCCGCGATCGACTTCGCCATGAACTTGAAAAAACCGTGTCGGTCGGCTGTCACTAGCGCGTTGTCATACCGCCAATTCATTTCGAACTGACCGTTCGCATCCTCGTGGTCATTTTGATAGGGGCGCCAACCAAGCACCAGCATGGCATCGCAGATCTCGGTGATCACATCGTATCGCCGCATCAATGCGGATTGATCGTAGCAAGGCTTTTGCTGGTGATCGGCTTCGTCCGAGATGCGCTCCCCGCTGGGGGTCACCAGAAAGAACTCGCATTCGACTCCGGTCTTTAGGTCGTATCCCTTCTTGTTCGCCGAGGAGAGTTGCCGTTTCAGGACATTGCGCGGCGCGTGCTCCACGAGCTTGCCGTTCATCCAGAGATCCGATGCGAGCCAGCCAACCTCTTTCCGCCATGGCAGTTGAATGAGGCTCTCAGGATCCGGTACAGCAAACAGGTCGGAATCAGCCGGTGTCATATCGAGCCAAGTGGCAAACCCCGCAAACGCGGCGCCCGCCTTCTGCATTCCGCTGATCGCGCCCGCCGGCACCAATTTCGCCCGCTGCGTGCCAAACAAATCCGTATAGGAGATCAGAAAATACTTGATGCCACGACTTTTCGCGGCTTTGGCGAGGTCAGTTGCCATCTTCATCCCCTCATTCTCGCTCTGCTTTGCCGCAGCCCTGTCAGCGCACGCCCGAGCTCTCCTTGCAAACGAAGGGGATAGAGGCGAGCAACACACAAGGATTCACGGGAGTCATGATTCCCGCTTGCCGGGAATCCAATTAGTCCCCGCCAGGGGTACCTGCGCCATGGCCGCCGCCTCAACGGTCAAAGCAACAAGATCCTCCGGCTCAAGATTATGGACGTGACTCTTGCCACAGGCGCGCGCGATCGTCTGCGCTTCGAGCGTTAGGACTGACAAGTAATTGGCTAGTCGCCGCCCACCCAACACCGGGTCCAGTCTGGCCGCCAGCGCGGGGTCCTGCGTCGTGATGCCAGCGGGGTCGCGTCCGTCCTGCCAATCGTCGTAGGCCCCGGCAAAGGTCCCGAGTGCCTGGTATTCGGCTTCATAAATCGGATCGTTGTCGCCCAGCGCGGCGATCGCTGCGGTACCGATGGAGACGGCGTCGGCGCCGAGAGCGAGCGCCTTTGCGACATCGGCGCCATTTCGGATACCGCCCGATATGATCAGCTGCACTTTGCGATGCATGCCAAGATCCTGCAGCGCTTGCACGGCCGGCCGGATCGCCGCGAGCGTCGGAATGCCGACATGTTCGATGAACACCTCTTGGGTGGCGGCAGTACCACCCTGCATGCCGTCGACAACGACCACATCGGCTCCTGCTTTCACCGCGAGCGCTACATCGTAGTAAGGTCGACTTGCTCCGACCTTGACGTAGATTGGCTTCTCCCAATCCGTGATCTCGCGTAGTTCGTGAATCTTGATTTCGAGATCGTCTGGACCCGTCCAATCTGGATGGCGGCAGGCCGATCGCTGGTCGATGCCTTCCGGTAGCACCCTCATGGCGGCAACCCGGGCCGAGATCTTTTGACCAAGTAGCATGCCACCCCCGCCCGGCTTCGCGCCCTGACCGACGACGACCTCGATCGCATCCGCTTTGCGAATATCGTCAGGATTCATGCCGTAACGAGACGGAAGATATTGATAGACCAGCAGGCTGGAATGTCCGCGCTCTTCTTGCGTCATGCCCCCATCGCCGGTCGTCGTCGAGGTGCCGACGATCGATGCGCCGCGTCCCAACGCCTCCTTGGCCTGCGCCGAGAGCGACCCGAAGCTCATGCCGGTAATTGTGATCGGGATCTTGATTCGGATTGGCTTCCTGGCATGGCGACCTCCGAGAATGACATCGGTGCCGCATTTCTCGCGGTACCCCTCGAGCGGATAACGGCTGATCGACGCTCCCAGAAAGAGCAGGTCATCGAAATGCGGCAGCTTACGCTTAGCACCGGCGCCGCGAATGTCGTAAATGCCAGTTGCCGCAGCCCGCCGAATCTCCGCCAAAGTGGATTGGTCGAAGGTCGCAGAGAGGCGCGGCGGGATCGGTGGAATATTTGCCTGAGCAGTCATAGCGTCTCTAGTAAGCTGAGGCGTTGTCGACGTGGAAATGATAGAGTTGCCTCGCCGAGCCATAACGCCGAAAATCGCTGACATCGACGTCGCCGGCAACTCCGGCAGTCTTGAGGAGGGCATGGAGAGCTCCACGGTGTTGGTCGCGCATCTTTTTCTCGACGCAATCGGAGCCCAGACTCCCTACCTTGCCGCGCACGAACAGTCGCGCCTCATAAATCGAATCACCAAGCGCCTCGCCGGTGTCGCCGAGCACGGCCAACATGCCGGCCTGAGCCATGAAGGCGCTCATATGACCAATCGATCCCTTGACCACGATGTCGGCGCCTTTCAAGGAAATGCCGCAACGGGCCGCGGCACTGCCGTCGATCACCAGGAGGCCGCCATTCGCCGTGGCGCCTGCCGATTGGCTGGCATCGCCCTTCACGTGCACCATCCCCGACATCATGTTTTCGGCAACGCCAACCCCGGCATTTCCGTGGACGATGATCGTGGCGCTCTTGTTCATGCCCGCGCAGTAGTAGCCGACGTGTCCTTCGATCTCGACGGTCACATTGGCATCGAGCCCAACGGCGACAGAGTGCCGTCCCTTCGGATTGAGGACGCGCCAATGTCCCGTCGCTTGGGGTCCGATGCGGTGCAGAGCCGCATTTAAGTCGCGCAGGCTCTCCCGCTCGAGGTCAAACAGTCGCGCGTTCACGCTCGCAGTCAATGTCGCAATTCCCAGAAGTAGACTTTCGCCGGTTCGGGTTCGAAGACGCGTCCGTGCTCGACATCGGGGAGGTCGACTAGCGCTCTATACTCCGTCCCAAATGCCACATAAGACTCGGTCTCGACCATCACGGCCGGTTTGCAGGCGATGGGATCACGGAGCACGCCAAAGCCGGACTCGGTGCCGACGACGAAGGTGTAAAAGCCGTCAAGATCCTTCAGCGTCGCCTGAAGTGCGGTGTTGAGATCCATGCCGTGCCGCAGTCTCCAGGTCAGATAGCCCGCGGCCACTTCCGTGTCATTCTCGGTGGAGAAGGTGATGCCATCGCGGATGAGTTCTCGACGTACCGAATTGTGATTGGAGAGGGAGCCGTTATGAACGAGGCATTGATCAGGGGCGGTCGAATATGGATGGGCGCCATCGATCGTCACCGCTGACTCGGTCGCCATGCGTGTATGGCCAATCGCGTGGGTGCCAGCCATGCCGGCGAGCTCGAAACGATTCGCAACTTCAGAAGGAAGGCCGACCTCCTTATAGAGCTCCATGCGACGGCCGGTTCCGACAATAGTGATCTCCGGTGCAATGGTGCTCAGGATCTTGCGCGCCTCGTTCACTTGCCCATTCGGAACGGACACCACCGCGTGAGTGTCTCGGCGCACCACAGGCACGACGTCGCCCAGTCGGTTCGTAATCTGGGCTGCGAGAGCCCCAAAATCAGTCCCGACGGGACCGCGAAGCGTGAGCTTGGAGTGGCCGTCGCGGCTGTTTCCGTAAACGGCAAAACCGGTGGAGTCCGGTCCGCGTTCTGAGAGCGGGAAAAGCATTCCGGCGAGAAGTGCGCCGAGTGCGGGCTCGAGCTTGGGATCCTTCAGGAACAGGCCAACAATTCCGCACATCCGCGATCACCGCATGATGCCACCCGGAGTAACCGTCAAACTTACAGCTCGGTATCACGGTGTCAATCCGAAAGAACAATATTTTCCTTACAAGAAAAGCTGGCGGGGCTACAATTGCCGTTGCTAGGTCGACCAGGTTCCTGATGAAAACCCTTAGCCGATCCGTAGATGCGCACTCTTTTCGTCCCGTCGCGTGACCTCGGCGCGGTCTGCAATCATGAGGGGATATCGATGATGAAGCGACGGCAACATAAATCCGAGCGCGACACCAGAGCCTCGAGTGATTTCAGAACCGGCTCATCGGCGCCGGCGCTGCCGGTCCGTAATATCGAAGCTAGTATCGGGGCCGAAGTGCGGCGGTTGCGCAAATCGCTGGATTTGACGGTCACCGAGCTATCTAACGCCGCCGCGGTTTCGGCGGGCATGCTTTCAAAGATAGAAAATGGTGCGATCTCTCCATCTCTTAGCACGCTCGAGGCGATCGCCAGGGCGCTGCACGTTCCCATAAGCCAACTGTTTGCCGAAATGGAAGAGCGCCGCGATTGCTCGTTCGTCAAGTCCGGCGCTGGCCTGCGGATCGAGCGGCGTGGAACCAAGGTTGGCCATCTGTACGATCTTCTCGGGCATTCCTTAGCCGGAGAAATCTGTGTCGAACCCTATTTGATTACGCTGACAAAAGATGCCGTGCCCTACACGAGCTTTCGCCATGCCGGCGTCGAATTCATCTACATGCTGTCAGGTGTGGTCAGGTACCGCCACGCTGATCAAACCTACTTGATGAAACCGGGTGACGCGCTGTTCTTCGATGCTGCCGCACGACATGGGCCAGAAGGTCTGCTCAAGGTTCCCATGCGATATCTTTCAGTCATCATTTATCCGCGGCAAGGCAAGTAGCATGAGCGATTTTCTAGCCTCGATTAGGGGTTTGAGAGCGACGAACTGGGATGAAATTCGCGCTCCTTGCAGAACCACAGCCGCGAGTTCGTCGAACGGCTATTGCGCGAGTTGGCGGGCGCATCATCAAGACGACGGGGTACAGGCTTGCTGTCATTTCGGCCAGTGTGCATTCTGGCGAGGGGCGAGCCAGGTCGCCCTGGGAATAGGGCTATCGCGGTGAGGGCGAGATGACCGCAGAGGCTAGACTCACACAACTCGGCATCACGTTGCCGAATTACATCGTGCAGCCTTTCGCGGGCGCCAAATACGGCAAGATGCGACCATTTCGCATCGTTGGCCCAGTGCTCTACCTCTGCGGGCACGTACCAGAACTCGATGACAAGGTCCGCTATCCCGGAAAGCTGGGTCAGACGCTCACAACCGAGCAGGGTTATCAGGCCGCACGGATCGCGGGGATCAACGTGCTCGCCGGCGTTCGGCACGCTCTCGGCAGCCTTGACCGTGTCGAATGCCTGGTCCGATCGCTCAACTTCGTCGTCTGCGCCGCCGACTACTTCGATATCAACCAGGTCGCGAACGGCGTGACTGATCTCCTGGCCGAGGTGTTCGGCCCGGAGCGGGGCATCGGCTGCCGAGCCACGATCGGGGTAGAGGCGCTCACTCAGAACGCCTGTTTCGAGACCTGGACCGAATTTCAGATCGCGTGAACGACGCCTCTGGGCGCTGATCTCGCGGCAGAGAGGATCATATGCGAGAAACCGACGCCGACATCTTCGACCCCGCACATTACGCCAACGTGTCCCTACCGCTCGAGGACGCGGAGGGGCTGCCGCGCTGGTGTTTCACCTCCCAGAAATTCTTCGATCGCGAGATCGCGCAGATTTTCATGAAGAACTGGATCTTCGTCGGGCGCGCCGACGAGATCCCGAATGCGGGCGACTACTTCACGATCGAGATCGCAAGTGAGCCGCTCATCATCGTCCGAGACGACCGCGGCGTGCTCCATGCCCTCGGCAACACCTGCCAACACCGTGGCGCGCACCTGCTTTCCGGCAGCGGCAATTGCGGCGCCGTCTTCTCCTGTCCCTACCACGCCTGGACCTATGCGAACGATGGCCGGCTCGTCGGCGCGCCCGCGATGAACACGACCCGCAACTTCGACAAAGGGATTTACGGCTTACCGGAGATTCGGATCGACAACTGGGAGGGCTTTCTCTTCGTCAACTTCGATCGAGATGGGATCGGCCTGCGTGAATATCTCGGCGATCTGCCCGAGCAGTTCGCTTCCTATCGCTTCTCCGACATGGTGCTGACGCGGCGTGTCGAGTATGACCTCGACTGCAACTGGAAGATCTACGCCGAGAACTCGACGGAGATCTACCATACCTCCGTCGTTCACTCGGGATCGCTCGGCAATCAGGAAGCCGATCTCGTGCGGTCGAACGGGAACTGGACGGCCATCCATATGCCCGGGGATGAGACTTGCGCCGTGCTCCCCGAGGACAAGACGACGTTTCCGCCGATCCCGACGCTATCGAGCCGGTGCAAGACCGGCACGCATTTCTGTCTCGTCTATCCTTGCGTGACGCTCTGCTGCACGCACGACTGCATGTGGTGGCTCGCGGCCTATCCAATTGCCCCGAATAAATCGAGGCTGAGCGTGGGCTCGTGCTTTCCGAAATCAACCGTGGCGCGGGCGGATTTCGCCGAAGTGGTGCAGAAGTACTACCGTCGCTGGGATATGGCGACGCCCGAGGACAATGCCGTCACGGCGCTTCAGCAGCGCGGTCTGCGCTCGACCTTGCGGCGCTCCGGCCGCATGTCCTGGAAGGAGCCGTCGATCCATGAATTCGCGATGTGGGTCAAGGATCGCGTCATCGGCAATGACGCGCGGGGTTAGCGCGGCTGAATCGACCCTGCCGCTCGCGATGCCGGGCATTATTTCGGGCGTCGTCGTCTTCGCGTGAACGATGAGCGCGTTCTCAACACCGCAGCTCATCGGTGGCGGCAAGGTGCTGATGATCTGCAATCTCATCTATCTCCAGGGTCTCTCCAACTTCGACTTTCCCTTTGCCGCCGTACGGAGCCGGGTGACGCTTCTCGTCGCCGTCGGCTCGCTTGGGCACTTGCAGCCCGCAATCAAGTGGTTCGATTCCTCCTCAGCAAAGGACCGGATAGCCAAGCGCCGCTGCCTCGCGCTCATAGTCGAGCAGCGCGGCATAGGCGCCTTCCTCGACGGGAACAATGTCCTTGAGCAACAGGCCTGCGCGGGCTGCGGCCCATTCGGGCGCTTTCGCCACCCTTTGGAGCGCGCGACGTAAGGTCTCAACCGTTTTCGAGTCTGCGGCACTTGACGTGACGAAAGGGATCGAGGGGCTCGGCGGCGTCGGCACCAGAATGCGCAACTTGTTTGCAATCTGCGGCCGGTGCCGCGCAAAGAAGGCGTAGGTAATGCTGTCGACGCATGTCGCATCGGCCTCACCACGCGCCACGCGCTCGAGGTTGCCCGGTTGGCTGTGAGTCTCGGCGATGCCATTGAAAAAGGGGCGACCGCCGGCGAGTTCGGCCAACGCGCGGCGCGGCAGGTTCATACCCGAATTGGAATGCCGGCTATTAAAAACGAAGTGACAGCCGCGCAAATCAGCCAGCCGCCCATAGCGTGCCGCGCGCTGGACCACGAAGACGCCCACATGCGTGGCAGGGGCGCAATGTTCGACGTCGTATACGGGAGCGCCTATGAGCGTCGCCTGCCCGCGAAAGATCGTCTGCAAGGGGTACCCGCACACTTGAGTGAAGAGCGTATCGCTCTCGATACGCTCGGGAACGGGGACCCGCGCGAAGTCGAGTTCACTCGGCGCGTCGTCGATGCCGATGCGTTTGAGTTCGGTGCGTACTGCTTTCCAGAAAGCGTCATTCTGGGCCCGCATCTCCGGCAGATTGTACATCGGCAGACTGACGCGCGTAGCCGTCTTCGCCCGGGTGCCTGGGCTCAGCCGCGGATCTGTGTCAGCCGGATCATGAGACATGGTGCTTCACCCCATGCCCTCTCCACGGCCTGCCTCAATTCGCGCGCGGAAAGGCGAACGGACTCATCTCGTCGGCGGTGCGGCCATGGGGATCCCAATTCGCCCATCCGCTCCAAACCCGTTCCCCAGCGGATTGTGCGCCGGCGCGAAGAGCGGCGAAGTCGACGCCTGGGATGCTGCCTCCTTCCATGCGGATCACTCCATCGACGATTACCGTGTCCACGTCGTCGCCGATTCCGCACTCCACGAGGCTCTTGATGGGATCGCGCACCGGTCCCATCCGCAGCGAATCGCGGCCGGTGAGATCGATGATGACGACGTCTGCCTTGGCGCCCGGCGCCAGACGGCCGAGATCGTCGCGTCCGAGCGAGCGCGCACCGGCCAGCGTTGCCGCTTCAAACACCTCGCCGGCGGACGCCGCCCGCAGATTGCGGCTGGCGACCTTTCCGAAGTATGAGGCATTCCTCATCTGCATGATCATGTCGCGAGGATAGGTATCCGTGCCGAGCGCAATGTTCACGCCGGCTTTCCGGTAGCCTTCCCAGGAATCGAGGAAGCGAGCCCGGCGCGCGATGTTCACGGGGCAATGGGAGATGGAGCAGCGATGCTTTCCCATTAGTTCGAGATCCCGTCCGCCGGAA
>Ga0073928_10011426_pt1 | contig 10358 bp, 7 predicted proteins | sample PaiPotPPA55metaG_FD_76969 | JGI IMG/M metagenome (GOLD analysis project Ga0073928, IMG submission 76969) | Iron sulfur acid spring bacterial and archeal communities from Banff, Canada, to study Microbial Dark Matter (Phase II) - Paint Pots PPA... ...
GCAGTCAAGATTTCGATACTGGTTGTAAGGCTGCCAGCCAGGTTAGCCGCCTAAGGTGGAGAACTTTCCAGCAAAATTCCGGGCGAATTCAAAATTAGCGGTTCTGCAACAGCCTTTAGCTAGCTTCCAGTACTGCTCGAGGATGCGGGTTTCCGCTTTGGAAAAACGGACCTTTTTCATGTCCCCTACTCGGCTCGGTAATGCTACTACAACATCCGTTTAGCAACAAACGAAAGCATTCGCGTCGACCTCACGTTGCCGGCCATCCGGGAGTTGTCGCCTAGCGGCTCGAATCGAGGATCAGGGACAGCAGTGTCGGGAAGTGTGGATGGCTTGCCATCCTTCCCTCGCGATGAGCGGCACGAGGGCCAAGGCCGCGATCGGGTCTGCCCACGGCGCGTGAAAGATCAGGTTTGCCAACAGTCCTGCCAAAGCGATCAATGACAAGTAGCCACAAAGAGCGGATTCGGTTGCATCTGCTCGCAATGACGCGCTCGCAATCTGAGTTGCCAGCTTCCGTTTCCGACTTGCCAGCCAGGGCATACCGATTGCTGCCACAATCAACAGGATGATCCCGGCGAAGCTGGGTTGGGGTTCGCGATGTCCTAGGAGAGACAATCCAGAGCTGACGATGACGAAGGTGGCGACAAAGAAGAGCAAACCTCCGGCCAGCCGAGCCGCCGACTTTTCGGCCGATGGAGAATCGGGTTTGGAACGAAATCGCCAAAGGACAATGATCGCCGAGAATAGTTCAATGGCGCTGTCGCCGCCGAATCCTAGAAGAGCGGGGCTTCGCGCCGTCCAAGCAGCAACAAGCGCCACGACGGCTTCTAGGCTCATCCAGACAATTGTTAGCATCTGTAGACGGACAACACGACGCAGTAAATCTGCAGCCGGATGTACTGCTGCGATAGACATGTGATCTCGTATTTTACTTCAAGACAGCCGATGGTGTCCGAGGACCATTTATCGTTGCCAACTTCAGATGCGACCGCTGGGTCAAGGGTGCTCTGTGCACGCAATCGTTTGGCGATCACGATTTCAGAACTCCAGGCGCAATTGAAACGCGATCATGCGGGGCGTGCTATCACCACCCAAACCGACACCGAGTAAGCCAGTCGGCGGAGAGGTCGTGTAAGTAAGCGCTCCAAACCCAGTCTGGGTGGTAGGCTTTCCTGGAATGCCGGCCAGCACCATGCTCGGAAGTCCGAAATTCGCGTGGTTGAATAAATTGAAGAACTGTGTGTCAAACCGCAGCTCCACACGCTCGGTCAAGGAAAACGATTTCGTAAGGTAGAAGTCACTCCACACAAAATGGGGACCGCGTAGCGCGTTACGACCTAGGTTCCCGAATTGACAGTTCTTGGAGCTGTCGCCACCCAAGCATGCACCAGTACTCGGGTCCACGGTAGAGACAAAGGCATCGGGATTGAGCCACTGAACGGTGCCTGGTTGGGTGATCCCTAGAATCGGTTTGTGTTCATAGAGCGGTACGCCGGGAACAGCGCTTGCGAATTGCGGCCCACTGCCATTCACGATGCCATTCCCATTTGCCGAATACCGCGTGCTCAGGACAGAGAACGGAATCCCACTATGCCAAAACCCGCTTCCCGACACCTGCCAGCCGTTCAGCGCGTAGCCAAGAAGACGATTTTGGACCTTGGCCGGAAATAGATAGACATATTGAGCGTTGAGATTGTGCCGGATGTCGTAGTCGCAAGGACCGTAGTCCCGTGCCAAGTTTCCGGGGAGGGGGGACAAGATTCCTCCCGCCGAGAACTGCAAGAATCCGCCGTTTGAGACGGTATCCATGCAACGGCTCCAAGCGTAATTCAGTTGTCCCATGAAGCCGTTTGCAAAGCGCTTCATGGCTGTCATTTGCAACCCGCGGTAGTGACTGTTCGCACCCGTGGAAAATTGCGTCACTGCCCCGAATCGGGGATCGGTCGATTGCGCAAAGGGAAACGGCGCGAAGCATCCATCGCAGACTGTCTGGTAGCCGTTTACCTGCGTCAGATAAGGCTGGTTTACAGCGCGGGTGCCGACGTATTGGGCGTGGATGCTTCCGGTGCTTCCCAACTGATGTTCCAAACCAAGACTCCACTCCATGAAGTACGGCGCATGAAGTTTTCCGTCGGGTACCGCCGTGATAGCTACCGGAGGAAGACAAGTTGCAGGATTCGCTTGTGCAGAAGCGCACGAAAGCTGGCCCAGTGTAAACCCCGAACTAAACGTCTGATTGGCGGCTGCGGTTGCGTCAACCGCACTGTTAGGAACTCCCGGCGCAATTGCTGTGCCACCAACTGTTCCAAGAAGTCCGCCCTGGAAATTTTTAACGTAGGGCGGATTGACGCCAACCACATCGGCGACGGTGCCAGGCAATATGTCGCTGAAAACCCCGAAGCCCGCGCGCAGCACGGTCTTGGGTTCAAACTGCCAGGCGATGGCTGTTCTCGGTTGCAATATCGCGAGAGGGGTCGAGGAAAACACGTTACCAAGGCCGGTTTGAATGGCGGCGTTCAAAGGCTGATTCACATCATGCGAGATGGAATCGAAGGAGCCGCGAAGACGAGCGATATGCTGATGCGGATTCAGCGGATTGGAATTCAATGTATCTCGTATCCCGAAAGTCCACGTCAGCTTCTTCGTCACCTTCCAAGTGTCCTGTGCATAGAGATCGAGATTGAGGAAGTTGAATGGTTCGTTCGCTGAAGTGGGGAAAGTCGTTGTTGCTGTCGATGCCACTCCATAAATGTATTGCGGCAGGGTGTTGTAAGTCACAGTCGGGACCGAGCCTTGCCTGAAGTCATAGTCGTTCAGGCGAAAAATGCGGGTATTAGTTCCAAAACGGAATTCATGCGCGCCATGGCTCCAAGCGAGATTGTCGTTGATAAAGAACCGTGAGGCGCGTCTTCCCTGTACCCAGGTGTTGTCAAGTCCCCCGACACGAGTAAAAGGCGCATTCGCGCCGCTACCTTGCAAAACGATCGGGAATGCGGAAAGAGTTTTCTGAAAATCCGCAGGCCCGAATAAGCTCGCATACCACGAAAATGCCGGGTTGAAGTAGTTCACCAGATTCTGCGAAAAGACGTGGGTATATCCCGCTGCGAAGGAGTACAGCGGTTGAGGAGAGACTGAGTCGAACAAGGGATTGATCGGATCGGTGTATGCAGCTTGCACGCCGGTATCGGCCTGAAAGCGAAACCAGGTGGTGTTCTTTTCATTGATGTTGTAATCGATTCGAACGGTTTGTACTTGCTCATGATCATCGCTCGAATGCGAGACGCTCTGGCGATTCGCGCAACCGTCTCCATCATTCACAATGGCGGGCTCCGCACCGCCCGCATCGAACGGACAGCCAAGTACCCTGAGAGACGTTCCGCTGGTATTTCCGTAGAGCGAAAACATCTTTTGATAGAACGGGACGGACTGTGGTGATGGCTGATAGACCGACCCAGTGACGGAATCGGTCCCACCTAGCGAGAGTTGCTGCAAGACGTAATTTTGAAATGCCGGGGTTGGAACAGTCGTCGGTGTGACGATCGGTAGCGCGATGCGAACCCACTCGCTATCGAAGAAGAAAAACAGTTTGTCGTGGACCATCGGGCCACCCACACTGCCTCCGAAGTGGTTCACAGTAGAGCGCGGTTTGTGATTTCCCGGAGTGGCGTTTGTGAAATAGTCGGTGGTGTTGAACTTCGAACCATTCCACAACTCATATAGGTTCCCGTGAAACTGGTTCGAACCAGACTTTGTGACGTAGTTGACTTGGGACGCTCCATACCGCCCCTGATCGACGGCATAGGAGAGCGTATTGACCGTTACCTCCGATATCGAATTCAGTCCAAGGACAAGATTCGTTGAGAGTCCGCTATTGAGATTAGTCAGCGGGTCGTTTGTTTCCAGTCCATCGACGATGTAACCGTTCGAGAGAGCGGGCAGGCCATTGAACTCCACGTTGCCAAACCCATTCGTTCCTCCAATAAAATCATTGCTGCTGCCCGCCGTATTGACGAGCGCGCCTACGGCAAACTGGAGAGGGTAGGTTAAATCTCCTCCTGGATTGGGAAGATCTTCCAACGAGCGTGCGTTGAGAGTCGTCGACGTATTCGCATTCTCGGGGTTGAGAATCGCTGCTTCGCTCATGACCTCGATGCTCTCCTTGGCCTGAGCAACCCTGACGATGAAATCGACGGTTTGCTTCTGGCCGAGGCCAGCAGATACAGCGTCATTCTGCTGTGATTCGAAGCCTTCTGCTTCCACCTTGACGGAGTACGTACCGGGCTTCAGTTGTGGAAAGTTGAACCGGCCCGAGTCATCGGTACGCGCGCTTCGCCTCAGTCCAGTCTCCTTATTCGCGACCGTCACCGCCGCACTAGGCACCGCCGCGCCGCTGGCATCGCTCACCTGGCCGATGATCGCGCTGGTAGTTTCACCCTGGGAAAAGGTTGCTTCCGGCAAGAGAAAATGAAATAACCCGCCAACAATAAATATCGAAAGAGTTGAACGCAGCATGGTTGTAAGCCGAGTTCCATTCATCCGGACCGCTCGCATAATTAACCTTACTTAATATAAGTTATTAACGCAAGTAAATACGATGCGAAAAAGGCGAAATCGAATGGATTGGCAAGTTTCGGTAGGCGCACCAGGGCCGGGGTTTGCGGGCCCAGTTTGGCAATGGGGTTGAGAGTGCTCTTCTCGCTATAGCGAACGCAGGAAATCGATGACTTCCTGCTGCTCCCGAGTAGTCAGCCTATTGAAACGTTCGACGACTTTATTTGCCTCGCTGCCGCGGCTCTTGTGATCTCGGATGGCTTCCACCAGGTTGGTCGTCCGTCCGTCATGGAGGAAGAAGACGCGCTGGCCGACGCCCCACAGGGGAGCGGTGCGGAACTCGTCTGGCCCGGCGGCGCCCTGGGTGATGCCGTCGGCGAGGCCTTTGCCCATGTGATGGACGAGGAGGTCGGAGTAAAGATTGGCGGTCTGATTGGAAAGGGCGGCGCTGGGGTTGGTGGAGGAACCGCTGGCAATCTTTACGCCTGTTTTAAGCGAAGGCGTGTGACAGTGGACGCAGCCAATCGATGCAAATGTGGCGCGTCCTTTTTCGGTGGAGGGTGTGGCGGGAGCGGGCGGAGCTAACATGCGCATGAAATCGGCGAAAGCCTCGATGTCGGAGAGAACGCCGGTATTGGTGGAGCCCGCAGCGGTGGTGAAGTTGATGGTGTCCTCGGGAGTGGGGTTGAAGAGGCAGCCGGGAGTTTCGTCGCGCTCCTGGGGGAAAAGCTGGTTGGTAATGCCCATTTCGACGTTGTAAGCCTCGCTGGCGAACATGAGGAGCGATTTGTTTTGCGCTTTCCAGCCAAAACGCGTGATGGTGCCGTCGTTGCCGCTGCGGTTCACGTTGCCGCTAAGATGAGCATTGACATGTCCGCGAATACCCATTGCCGACTTCTCGGCGGCGTTGGCCTGCATGTTGGCAAGTATGGCGGAGTCTGGAATGGCTTCAATGAGTCCTGCGCCGAACACCGGAGTGGGGATGCGGAAAATGATGTTGGGATTGCCGCCTTGGCCGGTGAGCGGATTTCCGGAAGGGAGGAAATCGAATTGGGAGATGTTGCAGCCGGGGGCGTCGGCTCGGCCGGTGATGACGAAAAGGGCGTGCACGTTGCCGTCGGCGACACCGTTGGTCTTTTTGAAGCGCGCTTCGCGGACTGGGCCATTGGCAGTGATGAGCCAGGGGACGATGTTCTTTGCGCCGTTCAAAGTGGCGACCGCGATCAACGGATTCTGCGCCGGGCTCGTGCCGCCTGAGGCCGGCTGCGAGTGGCAGGAAAGACATTGATTGGAGTTGAAGCGCGGACCGAGGCCATTGTTCGCACCGCCGGTCACGACTTCGATGTCAGCGAAGCGCGCCTGGCCATCCTGGAAGAAGGCGGTTTCGTCCGCAGTAAGACCGTTGAGCGGACCGCCGGCGCTTGGCGGGCCAGTGCGCACGCCCGGATCGACTGGCCCTGAACTGGGCGGAGTGGAACTAGATTGAGCGAAGGTGTAGACGCTGGCGGCAAAAGCCAATACCAGGATCGCGCCGAAGCCACGGCGCACAAGTCTCCCGAGAGTCATCACGGTCAGCCTCCGTGAGCTGGGAATGCTGGCATTGTACACCCGGTCTATTTGGCGAACTGACCAGGGAAAAAGAGCGCACCAGCTCGTAGCCTAAAAAACCCATTGGCCGACAGTTGTACGACATGATTGCGCAGGGAGCTTGCGTTCGCCGACACGTAAAATCAGATGCTCGGCGCCCAAGGTTAGCGACACTCGGAAGGTTCTGGCCGGATCACGAGCAAACCACAAGTAATACCAAGCTACGAGTTGCCGACTATACGCTCCCTTGACCGCGCTACAGCGCTTCTGGAGCCGTTCCTCTGACTCTTCGCATGTTTTCTACTAATCTGTCTGGGCGTTTAGATTGCGAGACAACTGCTCTGGTTGCAACTTGCCGGGCGGCGTACCTCGTTACTCTTGGCACACCAGAGAATTTCAATAAATCGTGGAATGACCACTTTAGGACAGTTTTGCAGACTGCTTTAAGCAACCATTGGTACGTAAGATTGACAACAACCTTATCGAATAAATGCCGTCGGCCGAGATTGCTAACGAGGCCGGTCAACGGATAGAGGAACAGAGTAGTTGAGCAAGGGAGGATGCAATGAGCAAATCTGCAGAGTTTGTGACCGGCGGCCCCAGAGAGTACGCCGCTGTTGCCTCGATTGAGAGTGTGTCGGACATTCTCGATCGCGAACTTCAATCTGTGATTGTGGATTGGCTTGCTCGAGTCGAGCAGGAGCCAGACCTGAAGCGTATCCCGCTGAGCTTTGAGGACCGGACTGGCCACCTCCCTCATCTTCTGCATGACGTGATTGCGCGCTTGCGCCTGGACGCAGGGACGAAAGCTCCGATTTCGAAGGCTGCGGCCGAACACGGGGATTTGCGGCATAAACAAGGTTACACGGTTGCGATGGCGGTGGAGGAGTCCCGTTTACTGCAGGTCACTATTTTTTCAACGCTGCACAAAAACGTGAAGAATTTGGAGTTCAGCATGCTGCTTCTCGATATTGTGACGATCGCCGACGAGGTGGATGCGCAATTGAAGGAGCAAATGCTGCGCTTCATGGCGGCAGATCTTGCGAAAGCGACCAAGGGCAACTAACGCGTTTTTTTTGGGGAATAAGCCAGATGCCAATCCTAGAGATGAATACCGCGACACGAGCACCAAAGAAAGCGACCAATGGATTACCGAACTTTCCAGCGGCATTGAGCGGTTTCGCAGCGGCGGGGGTCGCGCAAGCGGCGCTCGACCAGGCTATGGCCGATGGCAATGGCGTCGAGACCTTCGACAGGCTTTTTCAAGCCGTTCCTCGCGTCCCGATTTTGATCCTGCGCGGAGCCTATGCAGCGGAAAAAGCCAGGAAAATAGTTCGGCGCGGGGCCCAGAGTGCCAGATCAAGAATCAGGGCTACGGATTTCGCTTAGGGCGACGGTGCACATGATGATGGATAGCTGGGCGACGGAAGCAATGGTTTTGGAAAATGAAGTCGCCAACATGACGCTTGATTCGATCGGCGAGGCGGTTCTGCGCACGGACGCACAGGGCAAAGTCACATATCTAAATCGAAAAGCGGAAGAGATGACCGGGTGGCGCCGGGAGGAGGCACGCGGGCGTCCCATGGCGGACGTACTGCGGCTCATCGAAAGCGCTGCCAGTCCGGCGGTTGGCAGTGCCGTGGGAATCACAATGCGAAACGACCAGGCCACCAAGGGAACGGCCGACTGTACAAATTGTATTCTGGTTAGACGGGACGGCTTCGAATGCGGAATCGAGCGTAAAGTGACTCCCATCCAGGACCAGAATGGAACTGTAACAGGGGTGGTTGTGGCTTTCCACGACGTGAGCGCGTCCCGAGCCAAATCGCTCGAAATGTCGCACTTAGCGCAACACGATGCCCTAACCGATTTGCCAAATCGCCTACTGTTCAACGACAGACTGACGCAGGCCATCGCCCTGGCAGAGCGCCAGAGCAAGCAACTGGCCGTGATGTTTGTCGATCTAGATCACTTCAAAAAGATCAACGACTCACTCGGCCACGATGTTGGCGACAAACTGCTGCAGTCAGTATCCGGGCGATTGACAGACTGTGTGAGACGGTCAGACACGGTAAGCCGGCTGGGCGGGGACGAATTCGTGGTACTCCTGGCTCAAATCGAGCATGCCGAAGACGCAGCATATAGTGCGCGAAAAATCCTCAGGGCGTTAGCTACGCCGCATATTATCGACAATAAAAGTCTCGATATTAACGTGAGTATCGGAGTGAGCACCTATCCCATTGATAGGCAAGACGCGGAAGGTTTGATGAATCGAGCGGACAACGCGATGTACGAAGCCAAGGAACACGGACGGAATAACTATCAGTTCTTCCGCCATGAGATGCACGCGCGGCTTGCAGAACGGCAATCGCTGGAAGCGGATTTGCGTTGCGCGCTGGGGCGGAACGAGTTCTTGCTGCACTACCAGCCTAAACTTAGTCTTCAAACGGGGGAGATCACGGGACTGGAAGCGCTGATACGGTGGCTACATCCGCAGCGGGGAATAATATATCCCGCACAGTTCGTGTCCATAGCGGAGGAGTGCGGGCTGATTGTGCCTATCGGACAGTGGGTGCTGCTGGAAGCATGCAAACAGGCGCAAGCTTGGAGAGATTCGGGGCTCGGGGTCGTGCCTGTGTCGGTGAATGTGTCCGCCGCTGAATTCGGCGGCAAGGATTTTCTGTCGGGGGTTCGGGCGGCGTTGATTGCAACGGGAGTGGAACCTCAACATCTAGAGTTGGAATTGACCGAGAGTGTGCTGATGCGTGACGCGGAGGCTGCCGTGGTCACGCTGGTTAAGCTGAAAACTATGGGCGTGCAGCTTGCCATCGACGACTTTGGCACGGGATATTCCAGCTTCGCCTATCTGCGGCGTTTTCCATCGGACGCCCTGAAACTCCATCAGTCATTCGTGCAGGAGATCACGGCGGACCCGGCCGACGCGGCAATCGTCAGCGCCATGATTAATCTCGGCAGGAGTCTGAAGCAGCGGGTGATTGCGGAGGGGGTAGAAACCCGAGCGCAACTCAAATTCCTTCAGCTGCACGGGTGCGGCGAGGGGCAAGGCTATTATTTCAGCCCTCCGGTTGTGGCCGAACGGGCCAGGAAGCTGTTTGAGAACGGCATACAAGCAGGGGTGGTCCATTAGCGAGGAAGAGCGCGCTTTCGTTTATGCCGCTTCCACGGGTTCCGCGTGCAATTTTGACCTTAGGGTTCCCCGATCCATCCCTACCCGTCTCCGCGCGCACTCTCACTCCCGATAAATGCTCCGGACAAAAGAAAATTTCCGAGACTTCCCAAGAGTCGGTTGGCGTGAGCCGATCGCGGGCGGAAGACGCAAACCGGAACTTATCAGCGAACAGATCATTGCTTCCGGGGTGGCGGACATTACCGGCCAATCTCTGCCCGTTCTCATGGCGTCTAGGATGATGGACGTCTTGTGGAGTGACCTGCACATGACGCACCAGAGCAGATCTTCAAAGAGCGGCGATTGTTTTTATCGACCTTTCCGCACCGCCTGAACTCAAAAGATCTTAGCCGGAAGCGGAGATCCTTCCTCATCAAACAAAAATCCGACTGGAAAAGAATAACACCTCTCAGAAAAACCTCTTTTAAAAAAGAGATTCAAAATATTGGCCGGTAATAATCGACAATCCAGACAGAACCTGCGCGGTCAGCGCCGCTGGCATTGTTTTTTCCAAGCCCACATGCCGGGTGTAGAATCCCAGTCCGCTACGCCCACTCGATGCCATGGAGCTGAAGCGGACCGATCAGGCTTGCCTGTCGCCTCGGGTCTAATGATCCAAGCCTATTGCAGTCTTCCCCGTCGCCGGGCATGCAAAATTTAGACCCTTAGGGAGCCACGGAACGCCCTAGCGGCATAGTAAGATTCCGCACCGTTGTGATACACGAAAACAGTGTCGTAGCGGCGATCACAAAAGAGGGCGCCGCCGAGTTTTCTGATATCAGAAGATGTTTTCACCCAGCTCGAGGTTTTCGTATCGAAATTTCCAAGTTTCTGCAACTCTCGATATTGTTCTTCCGCCAAAAGCTCAATGCCCATGGCAGCCGCCATATCAACAGCATCATCTTCTGGTTTATGTTCTTTCCTTGATTCCAGCGCTTCACGGTCGTAGCAAACACTTCTGCGGCCCTTAGGACTTTCCGCTGAACAATCATAAAAAATGTATTCGCCCATCTTTTTATCATCACCAACA
>Ga0073928_10011429_pt1 | contig 10356 bp, 11 predicted proteins | sample PaiPotPPA55metaG_FD_76969 | JGI IMG/M metagenome (GOLD analysis project Ga0073928, IMG submission 76969) | Iron sulfur acid spring bacterial and archeal communities from Banff, Canada, to study Microbial Dark Matter (Phase II) - Paint Pots PPA... ...
ATTGATCATGGCAACACCTATGAAACGAATTGGAATTATGAGCACGGCGGTTCTGTCGTTGACTCTTGGAGTGGCTGCTCCGGCATACGCACAGCAGGAGCAGCACGACCAGCAGGAAGAACAAGCCGAACGCCTATAACCAGAGCTAACTCTCCCTATACCGAGTGACGGAGCGCGGGCCGGGGATGAGGAGGCAAAATTTATGAAGATAATTGGAATCATCGGCACTGCAACGCTGTCGTTGCTTCTCGGAATCGCCGGTCCTGCCTATGCACAGCACGAGGGCGAAAAACAGGACGACCCTAAACAGAAAGGGACTCAGCACGCGCAAGAGAAGCCCGCACAGCAGCATACTCAGCAGCAACCGCAACAAAGTCGACAGCAACCGCACGCCCAACAACAGCAGAGACCGCAACCCGCTCAGCAACAGGGCAGGCCGGGGCAAGCGCGGCCCGCGCAGCAGCAGGCTCAGCAGCAACCGCAACAAAATCGGCAGCAACCACACGCCCAACAACAGCAGAGACCGCAACCCGCTCAGCAACAGGGCAGGCAGGGGCAAGCGAGACCCGCACAGCAGCAGGCTCGGCAGCAACCGCAACAAAATCGGCAACAACCACACGCCGAACAACAGCAGAGGCAGCAACCCAACCAACAACAGAGCAGGCAGGGGCAAGCCAGGCCCGAGCAGCAGCAGGCCCAGCAGCGGCGCGGAAACAATCAGCCGCAACGCACTCAGCGCAGCGCCTGGGACGGGCATCGCTCACAACATTGGGACAGCGATCATCGCAACTGGCAACAACGCGGAGGCTACCGCGGCTACCGCATTCCTGACGACCGCTTCCGGGGATACTTTGGGTCGGAGCACGGGTTCCGCATCCATGGCCTGCCATTCCTGGTTGTAGGCGGATATCCCCGCTTCCAATACGACGGCTACTGGTTGAGTCTGGTTGATCCATGGCCAGAATATTGGGGGAATGACTGGTATGACAATGACGATGTTTACGTCGCCTACGACAACGGCTACTACTTGTACGACCGCAGATATCCCGGCACCGGAATTGCGATCAGCATTTCGCGGTAACGATTCCCGGGAGATAGCTACGCGGTCAAGTCTTGCGATCAAAGCCAAAGGAGAAAGCCATGCTCGGAACGATCTTAATCGTGATCCTGATTTTAGCCCTCATGGGCGCGCTGCCCCGCTGGGGGCACAGCAAAGACTGGGGATATGCCCCGACCGGAGGAGTAGGCCTGATTCTCGTGATTGTGATCGTCCTTCTTGTTCTCGGGCGCATTTGAAATATGTGGCCTAACTCCATCTCGTCCAACACCGACGCCGGGAGTTGGCGCCTACTGGCCCTGCGGGCAGTCACCATCCTGTTTCTGGTGCTGATGTCCTGCAGCCGATCGTCCGCATACTCGGTTCTGACCCACGAAGAAATTGTCGACCTGCTGTGGACCGATCAGATTCAGCCGCTGCTGCTGAAGCGCTTTCCCGGGCTTTCGCCGGATCAGCTCACCGAGGCGCACGCCTACGCCTACGGAGGCGCGGTCATCCAGGATCTGGGCTACTATCCGTTCGGAAGCAGGGAGTTCAGCGATCTGGTCCACTATGTGCGCAGCGGAGATTTTGTGCGCGAGCTCCTGCTCGAAAGCCAGAATGTGGATGAGTACGCCTTCGCGCTCGGGGCTCTATCACACTATGCCGCCGACATTGCCGGCCACCCGGCGGTCAACCAGGCAGTCGCCATTGAATATCCAAAGCTACGCGCGAAGTATGGCAAGTCGGTCCGCTATGCGCAGGATAAAACCGCGCATTTAAAAACTGAGTTCGGCTTCGACATGGTGCAGGTCGCGAAGAATCGTTATGCCTCGCAGCAATACCACGCCTTCATCGGATTCCAGGTGTCCAAGCCCTTGCTGGAGCGGGTCTTCCCGGTGGTGTACGGAATGGAATTGAAAGACGTGCTCACCCACGAAGATCTTGCGGTGGGCTCGTATCGTTTCTCGGTCAGCCGCATGATTCCGAGAATGACACAGGACGCGCTGCAAACTCACAAGAAAGACCTGATGCGCGAGACTCCCAATTTCGCGAAGCGAAAGTTCCTCTACCGGCTTTCGCGCTCCGATTATGAAAAAGAGTGGGGCAAGGACTATGTGAAGCCTGGAGTCGGCACCCGTATCCTGTCCACGCTTCTGCGCTATATGCCGAAGATCGGTCCGTTTAAGGCCATGGCATTCAAGAATCCGACTCCGCAAACCGAAGATTTGTATTTCAAGAGCATCAACACGACCGTCGATCAATACCGGGCGTATCTCATAGCGGTAGGCAAGGATTCGCTCACTCTCCCCAATCGTGATTTCGACACCGGCAATGTGACCAAGGCGGCGGAATATACGCTGACCGACGACACGTATGCGAAGTTGCTGTCCCAGCTTTCCGACCGGAAATTTAGCCTGACCTCGCCGGAACTGCGGGCTAACATGCTGGATTTTTATTCCGATCTTTCCGCTTCCATCGGTACGAAAAGCGATGCCGTGCGCTGGCGAAATGTGCTGACGGCCCTCGACCAACTCAAGCTCATCATTCCGGCGCCGGTGGTTGCAGCCGGCGCGGCGCAATGATTCGTCACATTTCGTACCGGCGTGGACGGATGCTTATGCAATCAGAAGGAAAAGACAATGGCCGAAATAGTGTGGACCGTTAAAGACTTGGCAGAAGCTCTGAAGCGCTTTCCGCCAGACGCGAAGATTTACTGTGAGATGGGGCCGAATGGCGCGGGAACCATTGGCAAAGCGCGATACGTGAGGGCGTGCGCCGTCGGCAACGAAATGTGCGTGCTACTCGACCGCTAGAAGTTAGCTGCTAAAGAATGGTGGGAGTAGCAAGCTACGAAATCCCTCAGGGGCTAATCAGTTGCGGCTCTCAGCGGCACGGCTGAAGCCGTGTCCTTCCCAAAACCATGGGCCTTCCTGAACCTGTTTAGCCGAAACCACTTGGAAGATAGCTTCGAGCCTCTTGGGAGGAGACGGCGCGAATCTTTCTCCACTTCGTCAAGAATCATTTCTCTACGTCGTCAAGCAGAGACCGCAGTTTCCCCGAGCGGGAGGGATGGCGCAGTTTGCGCAGAGCTTTGGCTTCGATCTGGCGAATGCGCTCGCGGGTCACGTCGAACGACTGGCCAACTTCTTCCAGAGTGTGCTCCGAGCCGTCGTCCATGCCAAAGCGCATGCGGATGATCTTTTCTTCGCGCGGGCTGAGTGTGCGCAGCACGTGCGCGGTGCGTTCCTTCAAATTCACGTTCAATACCGCTTCGGCGGGAGACATCTTCGTGCGATCCTCAATCAGGTCGCCGAGATGCGAATCGCCCTCTTCGCCAATCGGAGTCTCCAGCGAAATTGGCACGCGCATGATTTTCCGCACCTTGCGGACCATGGCTTCCGGGATGTCCATCTGCTTGGCAATTTCCGCCGACGTCGGTTCGTGTCCTGAGGCCTGCACCAGTTGACGCGAAGTCCGAATCAGCTTGTTCACGACTTCGATCATGTGTACGGGCAGCCGGATGGTACGCGCCTGATCGGCAATTGCCCGGCTGATGGCCTGGCGAATCCACCAGGTGGCATAGGTAGAAAACTTGTAGCCACGCCGGTATTCGAATTTGTCCACAGCTTTCATCAAGCCGACATTGCCTTCCTGGATCAAGTCGAGGAACTGCAGCCCGCGATTGCCGTACTTCTTGGCGATCGAAACCACCAGGCGCAGGTTGGCCTCGATCAGCTCGCGCTTGGCCTGCTCGGCATTCATGTCGCCCTGGATCATCCGGCGCTGCGTGCGCTGCAGATCCGAGAACGTCATTCCCGCCTCGTCCTCCAGCCTTTTTATTTCCGCGCGATGCTGGCGCTGCGCCGCATGGTAAGTCTTCTTAAGTTCCTCGCTGCGAGTCGCCTTGATTTTCGCTTCAAGGCTAACCACTTCGCGTTCCAGCGAGCGCATGAGTTCGATGGTCTTATTCACCCGTTCGATCAGACGCTTGCGCTCCGCATGGTTCAGGCCAAGATTCCGGATGATGAGCGAAATCCGGACCATCTCGCGGCTTAAATGTCCGCGGCAACGGCGGTATTCGCGAGGCTTCTTCTTCGCCGACAGAGTCGACAGGCGTTCAGCCAATCGCAACGCCGCCTTATAATGCTTATTCAGTTGGTCGATGCGGCCGGTAACCTCTTCCACACGCTGCTGCAAAATCTCATCGGTAATCTCTTCTTCATCGATCACGACAGTGTCTTTGATCGAGCGCAGGCCGCGTTTCAGATCCTCGCCAATGGCCAGCACGTGCTGGATCACAATGGCCGAACGCGAAAGAGCCTTCATCGAGGTGACTTGTCCGCGCTCAATGCGCTTGGCAATCTCGACTTCTTCTTCCCGCGTCAGTAAGGGTGAGGCGCCCATCTCGCGCAGGTATACGCGCACCGGATCGCTGGTCGATTCCGCGGCGCCTGGGGTCAGGTCAAGCTCGACTTCGTCGCTATCCCGCGAAATGCGTCGCTCCAGCGCGGAATAAGGCGAATGCGGCTCTTCGACTACATCCAGCCCCCGCGTGCCAATGGAGCTGATCATGTCGTCGACGTCCTGGGGGGAATGCACGTCTTGCGGAAGCAGTTCGCTCACCTCGTCGTCCGTTACGTCCGTCTTTGTGTTTTGTAGCATCGATCGATTCTTAATGTAGCCTATCGCCAAGTAGAGTGCCTCTTCGTTCTGTATCCCGTAAGCGGTGCCTCTGTAGGGAAGAAGAGAACTTGGCGCTTACCGTGGCAAGTTCAACAGAAAGCGTGGATTGAAACTATATTGATGCTAGCACAGGCGTCGAAGCTTCTTGAAAAATACCGTTGTTACCACCGAAAAAGATGAGGTTTTCGGGTATCCGCGCTTTCTATTGGCGACCGTCGTTGCGCACCGGTGGAATCGCACCTGCTTCCGCGGGCGTCAGGCGAGAGCGGTCGCAGTAGCCGGAGCCCTTCAGGCATGCCGCATAGTTTCGCTGGTGTTCGGCCTTTTTTAGCGCCCCAGCTTCCGCCGCGGTGAGCGCCGAGTAGTCGCAAGTTTCGAGGCCGTCCTTGCATTCGGAGAGATTACGCTGGTGCTCGGCTGTGGCTACTTCTCGAGCTTCCGGCCGCGTCAGCCGGGAGTGGTCGCAGTCGCCCCAGCCATCGCTGCAATTGGAGAGGTTGCGCTGCTGTTGCGCGAACCGAACTCCAGTCGCTTCCGCCGCGGTTAGTTTTGAAGAATCACAGGAGTCTACGCCATCCCTGCAATCGGAGACATTCTGCTGGCGCCGCGCGCTGGCCACCTGATTCGCTTCGGAAGCACTCAACTTGACCGTGTCGCACGGCCCTACGCCATCCTTGCAATCCGAGAAGTTGCGCTCATGCTCGGCGACGGTTACTCCGTGCGCCTCGGACGGGGTCAATCGCGAACGATCGCAGGACGTGAATCCGTCAGTGCAGTCGGAGAGGTTCCGCTTGTGGTCGGCTACGGCGAGCGCAATCGTCTCCTGCGAAGTAAGTTTCGAGCGGTCGCAGGCCTGCGAACCGTTCCTGCAATCGGATATGTTGCGTTGATGCTCGGAGCTATTCAGGTCGGCTTGCGCCAACAGGGAAAACTCGCAGGTCTCCCAGCCATTGGTGCAGACCACGAGGCGGTCGCTGAGTTCCGCCGCGCCCGGTAACTTTTGCTCCGGGCTGCCCGCCGCTGGCAATCTTGGAGGAACCGTTCTGGAGGCTTCACAGGCGTGCAAGCCCGCATTGCAGGCCGCAAGGCTGTCACGCGCGTCCGGCGCCTGGCCGAATGCAAAGGCAGACAACCAAGCGATGCAGAACACTTGCAAACAGGGGAAGTTTCGGAGGAGAAGCTTCATGTTTTTGCCGCCTTTTCGGAAGCTGGATGCGCCTCCAAGTTGCCATGAATTGCGCGGACGAACTCTGACCGGGACCAGACCCGTCGTCCCGGTCAGCGGAACGCCAAAGTCAATTATTTCTTGTCTTTAGCTTCTTCGCTTCTTGATTCCTATTTCCTGTCTTCGTCCACTTTGGCGATGTGAGCCTGTTGGCCTGCCTGAGATACCGCTCTCACGAACGCTTCGCCACTTCTCGGCGTCGACACCCTGCCCGAAAGGATGGAACGAAATTCCATGTGCTTGCCATAAATGGCGCGGGTTGAGTCGTTATCCTGCTCCACCACTGCGCCTTCGAGCGTCAGACCGGCGAACACTCCATGGGAGCGCGAGTAGGTCAGCACTTCCGTGTTCATCTTCCAGTCGGTTCCCGCGGAGGCATGTCGTCCCACCGGACCGGCGGCCACGGAACCTTCCCCCGTAAGCTCAAACTTGCTGGATAGTAGATGCTGCAGACCGTGGTCGTTCATGACCAGCATGACCAGATCCACGTCTTCAACCCCGATCTGCAATCCCCAACTTCCGCCGCCAACGCTGACAAACGCAGGCGCGCTCCAGCCATCCGCTGTGCGGCAGGAGGCCACGCCGCGTCCATGCTTGCCACCAAAAATGAACCCGCCTTTGATCAAGTTGGGCACCACCAGGATGCACTTCGCGCCGTTTAAAACTTCTTCCGGGATACCCTTATCCGGGGTCCCCATGACCGCGTGCAGAACTTCCACCGACGATTGCAGGCGTTCGACCGAGTCCTCGCGACCCGATTTTGCCCAGGCCAGCGATCCAAACAAGCCCATGAATCCCACCAATAGGACTGCTGTTGCTCTTTTCATATTTTTCCTTTGAGCTGCCACTAAGAGGAGAGGACTTCAGATGGGCTGACTTAGCTCAGGGACCTGAAAGAGAGAAAGGAGGTGCTCGTCTCTAGCATTATGATGGCTTAGCCCTGTGGAAATAGCTGATCTGAATTGCTCACTTGCAGGCGCGCGCGAACCTGGGCAGTTTTCATTCCGGCATCAGTGACCTCCGTGGCAAAAGAGAGCAATCTTGCACAGAACGCCGGTCCGCGATGTGTCATCGTAGTCTGGTTCGAGTAGAAACGCGGGATTGCATACATGTCTTTTTCTCCGCATCCGCTTCTTGCCAGCCTGCGCAGTCTGCGTGCCTTGCTGGGCGCTTCGCTGAGGAAGTTCCTGAAGATCGAAGCCCATGCCGGTGATTTTACGTCCCAACGAATGTGCCCCTTTTGCGGACTGGTCACCCCGCGCCACGAACGATGTTGCCTGGAGTGCGGTCGCGCTTTCAAAACAGCTTAGAGCCTTGAGTAGAAGAAACCGCGAACGCATAGCGACTGAGCAATTGTGAGCAGACGGCGGCGCGTTAAGCGCCTACCCTGTGTCTAACGAAGCGGTACTTCACTCACAAAAAGGGACACAAAATGAAGAAGCAGTATCTTCACCTGTCGGTTTACCGTTGCGACCAGTGTCAGGGACCCGTCGTAAGCGGTTCGCTGGCCGTGCGCGAAAACGAAATATCGAAGGAGACCGAGAAACAGGAAGTTGGGGCGATCTGCATCTCGTGCGGTTACCGGCAAAGCAAAGTAACAGCGCCCGGCGTCGCTCGTCACTTTCCGCCCGCCGAATGGCAAGGTCCCCTCTCGACGGATCTGATGAACCGCGAGCTGGCGAAGGTCGAAATGCTAGCCACCCGCGATTGAAGCCCACAAATGCTCTTAGCCGTGCGAGAGGGCGCCCGGGCGCGATCACGATCTGCGCTCAACAACATTAGAACTTCCTCTGTTGTATGCGCGAAGCTGTTCTGCAGTATAACAATTTCCGCAGGTGCTGCACCGCCATTTCGCGTTTGGCCTCGCCAGAATTCCCGCAACCGAGCTTCCCCGTACACTTTCACTGGGACGGAACGCCATCACCAGATCGCCGCCGCATTCCAGGCATTGTCGCTTCCTCATTAATGTATTGTTACTGCCACGCCGGATCTTCTCTGGTCACAATTGAGCATTCTTGGATATTCATGTTGAATATTCAGACCAGATAAATTCCTGAATTTGGGTGCCGGAAGACGAGTTTTGCGTCTAGCAAGTCCCGAAAAGACCAAAAACCATGTCTGTACAAAACTGAACACTTTTGAAGAATTGTCTGCGTTATTGTGAACTAACAAGGGTTGACCAATGAAAATATCTTTCCTCGCGGTTGGCGCCCTGTCGCTTCTCGGCGGTTTGGGAGCCGTGCAAGTTGCAGCCGCTCCACTCGATCCGCCTGCCGCCAGTCCTGTGCCGCTCCTCAGCGCGGACGAAATCGTAAGCCGGCTGGTGGAGAGAAATCTTGAACGCGCCCGGGCCCTGGAAGCCTATGAGGGAACTCGAGTCTACCGCCTGGAATACCGCGGCTTTCCCGGCTTCCGAAGCGCGGAGATGATTGTGGACGTAAAGTACCGCTCTCCGGGAACCAAGGATTTCCACGTCCGCTCCGAAAAAGGTTCCCGGCTGATTATCGAGAGGATATTCAAACGCGTTCTTGAGACCGAGAAAGAGGCGCTTAGCGAAGAAAACCAGAGTCGCGTAGCCCTGAATCAGGGCAACTACGAATTTACCTTGGACGGATACGAGAGCACGCCCGCCGGTCCCTTTTACATTCTTTCGGTTCACCCTCGAACCGATAACAAGCTTTTATATCGGGGCCGAATTTGGGTGGATGCCCAGGACTTCGCGGTCGCGCGCATTGAGGCGGCTCCCGCGAAAAATCCGTCGTTCTGGACGAAAGAAACAAAAATCGAACAGGTCTATGCGAAAGTGGGCAGTTTCTGGCTTCCTTTGTCCAATCGAAGCAGCAGCGATATTCGGCTGGGAGGGCACGCCTCCTTCACCATCGACTATCAGGACTACCGGATTACGGCTGCCAAGCCGGTGCGCAGGCAGGGCGAACTCGCGGGATTTCGCTAGCAACGCCTGACGAAGGTCGATCAGGGCGAACGCGAAGGCCGGACTCTTTCGGCAACCACTAGTCGTGTAGAACCACATTCAGCAGAGAACTGTGAACCTGCAGTCCGCCGTCTTCCCCACCGGCATAGTGAATGAATCCCAGCTTCCGGAATCGGTTCATGAAAAAACTGACTCGCGATCGGGTGGTGCCGACCATTTCCGCGAGGGTCTCCTGGCTGACTTTGGGAACCACGGTTTCAGGAATTCCCTCTTTGCCAAAATGAGCCAGCATGAGCAGAACGCGGGCCAATCTCTTTTCGCTGGAGTTAAACAACTGGTCGACCAGATCCTCTTCATAACGGATATTGCGCGCCAGCAAATAGGCTACGAACATGTCGGAAAACGTATGCTCGCGATGCAGCGCGGTCATCATCGCTTTCTTGTCGATGCGCAGCAGCGAACAATCTGTCATGGACACGGCCGAACCCATGCGCAGCGCCTGCCCCGCCAATGAGCCTTCCCCAAAAAAATTCCCCTCGCTCAGGATGCCGAGGACCGCCTCTTTGCCTGTCTTAGAGACGACGGACAGCCTCACTTTGCCCTTCTGAATGTAGAAAACCGCGTCGGCCGCATCTCCTTGGGTGAAGATGCTTTGCTTCCTCGAAACCGTCAGGCTTTTCCGCCCTTCTCCAATGGTTGCGAGGAACGTGATGGGATCGAACTCACGACTTTTCCTGGCCGGAATTGCCATTTTTTGACTCGCGTCTGGCTTAAAGGCTTACCCAACGGTTCGGTAGAATTAGGACGCTGGTGGCAACTGGGACACTATCTAGGTAAGTATAGCAGAGTCTCGGTACGGTACTGTACAAAAATGATCACTTTGGCCGCCGGGCCGTGCGGGTAACTGGATCGGAGTCACACTTCAGCCCATACAGAAACCCAATTGAGCCATGGCTGTCAGTGGCGTGAAACTCCAACGGGGCTGCCTTTCAGCGGCATCGTTTCCCTCGCTTTGGGGTCAACGTAAGTGCCCGGCGGAACACATACACCCCGCTCGCAATCCGGGTCCAGGCGCGGAATCTCAATTCAATTCCGAGGAGGTCGGAGACGTAGCATTCTTCATGCACGCTCTGCCCGTCCTCATTGGCATGGCTCTCTTCAAGCTTCACGGTTTCTCTACAGATGACGCACTCGGGGCGCCACTGACCTTCGAAAATCTGTTCGAATCTCTGAACGTTCAACATTTGGTGCCTCCTGGGAGAGGACAATGTTTACGTTAGTCTTAGCCGGTCTTGATGTATGAGCAATGGGGCTCACTTTTGTGCAAAAGCTGCTTTTTCCTATCGCTATAGTTCAGCCCATTCCATGCCTCTGTCTTGGGGCGTTCCATTTCCTCCATCGGTCTTTGAAGGGGAGGGGTTCTTCACGAATCCGCTCTATTGGCTCGCGGAAAATATCATCTTGATCGTTCATTCC
>Ga0073928_10011431_pt1 | contig 10355 bp, 6 predicted proteins | sample PaiPotPPA55metaG_FD_76969 | JGI IMG/M metagenome (GOLD analysis project Ga0073928, IMG submission 76969) | Iron sulfur acid spring bacterial and archeal communities from Banff, Canada, to study Microbial Dark Matter (Phase II) - Paint Pots PPA... ...
GTGTGGTTCCTTATAGGAAATCTGCGACATCTGGCCAATCTTCTCTTCGAGTGTCATTTTGCCGAGCAGATCACTGACAAAACGCGAAGCCTTGGTGTCGTCCGCGGGTACGGTCTCGATCGAAACCTTCTGCTCCTGAGCCCGTGCGAAGGACCAGGCCACGCCCAGCATTAGCGACAAGGCGATGCAATGAGCGAAAGCATTCAGAACACTTACGCGGGTGCGGCGAGAGAAAGGCATAGGACTCCGGATTGTCGTTGGCGCCCTCACGGAAGCAGGATAGGGCGGCGTTGCGTGCGGCGACGACGCCTTACATTGCATCCAGGCGCTCGTCTTGTCGCGTTGAATTAGCCAAACCATACTAGACAAACGCTTGTCTCTATGTCCAGTGTTCATTTTAGCCCGATCTGCCCTCACTTAGTTCGATGGGCCGTGTAGACGTCGGCTAGACTGGTTGCTGATCGGAACCCTATGCCAAGAAAGACATCTTCGCCCCCGGCGGCGGCGCGCCGCGTCAGCCTGAAGATGCTGGCCGAACATCTGGACCTGAGTCCGGCAACCGTCTCCTTCGTGCTGAACAACGCGCCCGGCCGCTCCATCCCTCCAGCCACGCGGGAGAGAGTAAAGGCTGCAGCAAAAAAATTCGGCTATCAACCCAGCCTGATCGCGCGATCCCTACAAGGCCTCAAGACACAGACGATCGGGATCCTGCTTCCAGAACTCGGTGAGGGCTACCACTCCCTGGTGCTCAGCGGAGCGGCGGAGGTCCTGATGCGGGAGGGATACTTCTTCTTCACAGCGCACCACCGGCACAGAAAGGATCTGGTTGCTGAGTATCCCCGGCTCTTGCAGGCCCGTGGGGTGGACGGCATCCTCGCCATCGATACTCAGCTGGAGGAGACGCTCCAGGCCCCAACCGTCTCGGTCGCCGGACACACCTCGCTGCCTGGTGTGACCAATGTCATTCTGGATCACAACCGGGCAGCAGAGCTTGCGCTAGGTCACCTCTACCGGCTGGGGCATGGAAGGATCGCCTATATGCATGGCCAGCCCTTCAGTTCGGACTCGCAGACTCGATGGCAGTCCATCCTCCAGGTCGCACGTACGCTCTCTCTCGAAGTGCCCAAAGACCTGACCATTCACTTGGACAAAGACCTGAACACTCCGGAGCTTGGCTATCCCGGAATTCATCAGCTCCTTCTGCGGCGCAGAGATTTTACAGCGGTGCTCTGCTTCAACGACATCTCCGCCATCGGCAGCATACGAGCGCTCCATGATGCAGGATTGAAAGTTCCCGCCGACGTCTCCGTGCTCGGCTTCGACGACATCCAGGCGGCCTCCTACATCGTTCCAAGCCTGACGACGATCCGGCAGCCGCTCCAGCATATGGGCGCTCTGGCTGCGAGCTCCCTGCTCAAAAAGCTGGCTCACGAAAAACTTCCCGACACCATCAAGGTCGACCCTGAGCTCATCGTGCGCGAATCAACTGGTCAGGTGACACGTCGAGCCAGCTATTAGCCGGCGCGTCATGCGGCCGATAACGACAAACCGCCTCATCGCTCTCTCACGCCGGGACCCCCGAAGGCGCTGAACAAAAAAAGAAGATGCCAACGATAGTTCGTTCCGCGTACTATATCGGCATGAAGAATTTAAACCGACGTGAACTTTGTGCAGCGCTCTCGGCCTTTGCGGCCCTGGGCAGTGTGATGGCCGAGGCGCAGGCTGGCGCAGCGGCCGGCCCGGATGGCAAGCTCTCGAAGTCTGTCGTCTTCAACTACGACCAGCTGCCGGTGAAGAACAACGCGAACGGAGGCACCGGCCGTCAAGTGCTGTCGGGAACGTTGGCCACCGGCGAGTTCGTCGAGGTGCATGAGACGACGCTTCCCGCGGGCAAGATGCCACATCCACCCCATAAGCACAGCCACTCCGAGTTCCTGCTCATCCGCGAGGGAAACCTGGAGTTCATCAATGATGGCAAACCCGAGCCGGTTGGTCCGGGCGGTGTCGTCTTTACCGCGTCCAACGTGATGCACGGCCTGAAGAACGTCGGTACCACGATGGCGAGCTACTTCGTGGTCGCCGTCGGAGTGCAAAAGAAGGAGAGCTAGGCGCAATTGCGGCTGACAGGTTGCCGGGCCGCGTGTCGGCAGATCGTCTGGCGTGACTGCGACACCGAGCCTACAACCCTGTGCAGTACACCGAAGTTCATCGCTCAGGTGACCAAAGTACTTCCGCGTCCAAAATCGAAGTGTGATCTGGACTCTTAGCCGGTTGCTGGTTATGCTGACACCCAAGCAAAGACAAACGTGCCACTTTCGATGGCAGTCCTTTTTGCACGTGCTATATGTGTCCATTTTTTTTCTCCAGGGAGGATCATGTTGCTCTTCGGCCAGAGTCCGCGGTACCGGCAATGCGTGGGTGTGTCGTTATCTCTTCGGAATTGTGGCCGTCGACGACCTCTGCCCGTCTCCCGTCAAAAACTCGACCTCGAACACGGAAGGCCCCTCCATCGATGAAAAGACCTCTGCGATGGCTGGCGTCGCCCTTCCGTCTGCGGAGGCAGGCCCGGTTCATCGCTTGGGTGCTGCCGAATCGCTATTGGTACCGTGCCGCACTGGCCATTTGCCGATTGCAGGGCTGGTTGAGCGGCGCGTTGGGCGGGAACCGTATCCTGACAGAAGCGATGATGCTGGACCACTGGCTCTGGGAACTGACGGCGATCGGGACGTTTCCGGTTCCCTATCGTCTCAACAGGGTCGACGCTCTCGAGGCGGCCGATCCCCGGATCGGAACGCTGCACTGCTGGATTCATGAGCCGTTGGTGGAGTTTCTCCTGCGGCCGCTCGTCGAACAGGGATACCCGGAGCCAACGGTCATCGCCGATCCCGGTCGAATCGTCGGCGACAAGTTTATAGTTCCTGGGACGAGCAAGCGGCTGATGGCGATTCAGGCCGAGAAATATGCTCTGCGCCAGGCAAGGAGATTGCTCCTGAATGGAATCTCGGTCGTATGCCTGGCGGATGCGCGCCTCGGCGCCCCTCTGCAACCGGTCGTGCTGCGACTGGCCCGAAGTGTCGGTGCCCGCATCGTCTTCCAATGGGCGGTGCGTCGTCCTGATGGCGTGATCGAAGTGACCTTCCGGAATGCGCCTCATCCGTACTGCGAAACCGAGGAGGCGGTGTCCGAAAATCTTGCCTTCCTGCGGGCCGCTCAACAGCGTACGCTTGCAGCTCTTGGGCTCCCCAATCAGGAGGCTACTTGAGGCGCGAACCCAGGGCGATATCTTCCGAGAAGGTAGCGAGAATGGGCTTTCCGTTTTCGCCGTTCGAAGCAGCGAGTAACATACCGTGCGACTCCAGGCCGCGCATCTTGCGCGGTGCCAGGTTCGCAATGACGACGATTCTCTTGCCGATCAACTCCTCAGGGGTGTACCACTCCGCAATGCCCGAGAGGATCTGGCGCTTCTCATAACCAAGATCGACCTCAAGACGAAGCAGCTTGTCGGCCTTCGGAATCCGCTCGGCGACAACAACCTGCGCCACGCGAAGATCAACCTTGACGAAATCGTCAATGGCGATCTGCGGCGTGTCAGGAGTCGCGGAGCCCGCAGCAGACGCAGCGTACGGCCCGGAGGCAGGAGATTCCGTGTGCGAAGGCGTGCCGGGCCGCTCCGTGCTGACGGCATGGCTGCCACCGACGGACCTCCCAGGGTTTTCGTCCGCGAACCCCGAGGTGCGAGGCGCCGCACCGGGATGCGTAGGATCGGTGGGCACAGTCCCCGTGTGGGTCGTCTTCTCGTCGACGAACTTCGAGGGTTCAGGCTTAGGCGTGGTATTTGTGCTGTTTTCCATGTCGGTCATGAGTTGGATAAGTTCCTTCGGCGCTCGCGGGAAGATCGGAGCAAGTTCGCCTAATTTTGTGCCGGGTTTCAGCCCACCCCATTGCAGATCGTTTAGTTCGCCGTTCTTGGCTGCTTGTTCAATGTCCCCGAGGCCTAGCTGAGACCAGACCTTCGCCGTAGCATACGGGAGGAAAGGGTAAAGCAACGCCGTAATGATGCGGATAGATTCCGCAGACTGATACAAAACCTCAACAAGCTCGGCGTTCTTTGTCTCATCGGCAGCAAGCTTCCAAGGAGCATTGGAAGTGATGTACGAATCCATTAGTCCGATCATGGATGAGATCGCAGTTGTGGATCGAGACATATCATTTTCGGCCAAGTGGTTCCCAACAGTCTCGACAAACTTCAATGCGCTTTCACTAATCCCGCTTTTACGGAATTCCTTAGGATCCGGGACAATTTCGGCGAAGTACTTGCCAATCATTGAGAGCGTGCGGCTTACGAGATTGCCGTAGCCATTGGCTAGGTCGCTGTTGTAGCGCTGAACCAGAGCGTCGAAGCTGAAGCTGCCGTCCTGACCGAAGGGTATCTCGCGAAGAAGAAAGTAGCGAAGAACATCGGACGCGAAGAGGTCTTGTTCGTGCTTCCAGTACTCATCGCTGAGGACTGCGCCAGGGCCATCCGTAGGCTTGGGCTTGAGAGTGCCGAAGGCGTCGAGGATGGTCTCGGTGCGGACAATGTTCCCGCGGGACTTCGACATCTTCGAGTCTTCGAACAGAAGCCAGCCGTGGGCGGTGATAGTTTTGGGAATTGGCAAACCCGCGGCGAGAAGGAACGCGGGCCAGTAGACGCAATGAAAGCGAATGATCTCCTTGCCCACAAGGTGAAGGTCAGCAGGCCAGTACCTTTTGAACTTCTCCTGCTCGATCGGATCATCCGAGCCGTAGCCGATGGCAGTCATGTAGTTGGCGAGAGCGTCGAGCCAGACGTAGATGACGTGCTTGTCGTTGCCGGGAACCGGGATGCCCCACTTGAAAGATGTGCGAGAGATGGAGAGGTCTTTTAGGGCTCCGGGGACGTACAGAAAACCTGCATTAGACCGCTTGAGCTTGCCTTGTAGCAATCCTTCATTGACCTCGGAAAAGCTCAGCCCCTGCTCTAGGGTTCCACGATTGCCAACATTCACCATGCCAGCAGCGTCGACCAGATTGCCGCGTAGGAAGCTCAGAACTTCATTGCGGCGGACCTCGGGCTGGATCAGAAGTTCATTGCTCTCAATGAGCTCAATAAGCTGGCTCTGGTAACTGGAGAGACGAAAGAAGTAGTTCTCTTCGGTGACCGTCTCGGTTGGCTTGCCGTCAGGGCCGATAGTGCCGGGAGGGCCATCGACGAACATCTCCTCGCCGACAGAGTACTGGCCGGTGTAGGTGCTGAGATAGATGGCGTCGCGCTCGCAGAGCAACTGGAACAGCTTCTGAACCGCCAGGGTGTGGCGGGGTTCGGTGGTGCGGATGAAGTCGTCGTAGGTGATGCCCATGCGATCCCAGAGGGCCTTGAAGGAGGCCGAGATCTGATCCACGAACTGCTGGGGCGAAACTCCTGCGGAAGCAGCGGAGCGCTCCACCTTCTGGCCGTGCTCGTCGGTCCCCGTCAGGAAGAACGTATCGTCGCCCAGCAGCCGGTGACGCCGGGCGATGACATCGGCCGCAATGGTCGTATAGGCGTGCCCGATGTGAGGGCGCGCGTTGACGTAATAGATCGGGGTGGTGAGATAGAACTTTTGCTTGGACATGGGCTGCCAAGCCTCAGTTTAGCAGGCGGGGGCAGAGATGTTTTGGAAGAGAGGACGCCGAAGGTCCGGGAACGGGCAAGACCCCAAAAATAAATTTACAAAATCTGGCATGTTTTTCGACGCCCGGAAATGACCACAAAAATCACCACGTTTACCACGCATTTCACCACACAATCACCATCAAGAAACCACGTTCTGCACCCGGTTTTTTTCAAAACCCTCCTGTAAAACCGGACTTTGCGCTGGAAATAAAAAAAATCCCGACACAGTTCAAGCAGAAACGCAAATCAGCGTGTAGAGGAAGTTGATTCGGCTGGGCTGGTTGACGCTTCAGAGGCTTGCGGTGCCTCCGGAACTGCTCCCCGAGCGGCCGACGCCTCCGCCTCCGATGCCTGCGCGATACGGGCCAGATTGAGGTGCTGCTCCATGGTCACACGAGCCTGCGCCGGATTATGCGATCGAATAGCCCGGTAGATCTCACGGTGCATCTCCGCGGATTCCTTGAGATCTACAGCGTTTACAACGGTTTTGCTGCGGTATTCATACAGATTTGCGGTGATCGTTTCCATCAGTGCGCCAAGAATAGGGTTTCCTGACGCCCGAGCGATCGTTCGGTGGAAGCGAACATCGTGGATAAGGTATTCGTGGGGATCGGTGAGCGCTGCGTACATCTCAGCAACCTCTTCGGCAAGCTCAGCGATATGCTCATCGGTGGCGCGTTCGGCGGCCAGCGCAGCGACGTTGGACTCAAGCACAAGACGCGCCTCGAACATCTGCCAGGGAAGGAAACCGTGAAGGGCACCCAAGACAGAAAGGGAACTTGAATCGAGCGCCGGAGGCCCGGAGGAGACGAAAGTTCCAGCGCCGTGGCGGCTCTTGAGAACGCCCATGGCAGAGAGGAAGCCGATGCCCGCACGGAGACTGGAGCGGCTGATCTTGAGCTTGCGGGCCAACTCACGCTCGGGGGGGAGACGGTCGCCGGGATGGACCTCGCCGCTGCTGATGAGGGAACGAACGTGCTCGACGACCTGCATGGTGAGCTGGCTATGGCCAGTGGCCTCGTCGTGTAGGTCTTTAACCTCTTTTTTCACGCTGAATGAAGCTCCTTACGTCTAAGTTTGAGAAGAGTAACACGGTAGGAAAGGGTTAGTAAGAGAAGCAGACCGTTGCCCGTGATGTCGAAATGCAAACGTCATCATGAGATGCTGAGCGGCCGCAGTTAAGTGGTCCGGTTTACGCCGAGTCTTGGTACGAGCAACTGGAAGATGAGCAGTGCGGTGATGTAGGCGAAAGCGGCGAGGGTGAAGATGAGCATCGGGTGGAGCGAGAAGTAATGCGAGACGAGCCAGGTGAAGAGCGCTCCGCCGGCGGCTCCGGCGGCTCCGCCAAGTCCGACGACCGTGCTGACGCTGGTGGAGGGAAACATGTCGGTCGGAGTCGAGAAGAGGTTCGCGGACCAGCCCTGATGGGCGGCGGTGGCGAGGCAAAACAATCCGATGGCGGGCCAGGCGTTAGTGGGAAAAAGTGTGTGCATGTGGGGAACAAGCATGATTGGCATGACACAGATGGCACAGATCAGAAGGGCGAACTTCCGGCCGGAATTGACGCTGTGTCCGTGCTTCATGCGAAAGCCTGAGAGCCATCCGCCCGCGATAGAGCCAAAACTAGCGGCGGTGTATATGACGATGAGCGGGTATTTGACGTGGTTCAGGTCTAGGTTGTAGTTGTCGTTTAAGAATTTGGGTAGATAGAAGAGGTAGAACCACCAGATCGGGTCGGTGATGCCTTTTGCTATAAAAAAAGCCCAGAAGCCGCTGTGGCGGAGAAGAATGGAGTAAAGCGAGCCGCCCTGGGTGACGGGGGCGAGGTCGATCTGGGTCTGGGTGGCACCGCGACGGAGCTTGTTATAGGGGAAGAGGAGCCATAGGACCAGCCAGGCGAGTCCCATGGAGCCGGTGCAGATGAAGGCGGCGTGCCATCCCCAGCGGGCGGTGACGGCGGCGATGAGGATGGGCGCGATGAAGGCGGAGGCGTTGGAGCCTGAGTTGAAAAGGCCGGTGGCGAGGGCGCGCTCTTCGGAGGGAAACCACTCGGTGGTGGCTTTGATGGCTGCGGGGAAGTTGCCGGATTCGCCGAGACCGAGGAGAGCGCGGCAGATCATGAAGCCGACCACGCTGCTGACCAGAGAAGTGCTGATCGAGGCGCATGCCCAGACGAGGATGGCCAGGGCGTAGCCGGTCTTGGTGCCGAGCTTGTCGATGATGCGGCCGGCGAAGAGAAAGCCGACGCCGTAGGCGATCTGGAAGGCGATGAGGACGCGGCCGTAGTTGATGTCGTAGGCGATCTGGTGGGCGTGATCGAGGCCGGGAACCCAGCCCATAAAATCGAGGTGGAGGAGCGGCTCGATGAGCGAGAAGACCGAGCGGTCCATGTAGTTGATGGTGGTAGCGAGGAAGAGAAGACCGCAAACGGCCCATCGAATATTCGATTTTTCCGGGGCGGAGGTGGAGAAGCCCGAGGCGGAGGGGCTGGCGGCTTGGATCGGCATTACGGTGCGAACTCCCGCTAGAATGTTGGTCGGACCAGACTCTGGTCCGGATTGTTCTCGAGGTTGAGGATAGTCTTTGTTGGGCGGTTTGTGTCAAGAAGATCGTTTTGGAGCTGGAACGAGGGTCGCCATGATGCGGGGAAGCGGACGGGGAGTGTTGGCGGCAATTGTCGTGATGGCTTGTGGAATGGTTTGCGCAAGGGCCGAAGACGATCATGGTTGGGGCCTCCAAGTCAATAGCTGAGGACGGACCACTTGGCTGTGGATAAAACGAGTCTTCGGGTTTTGTGGTGGGTTGTGGTGGCTTGTGGTTGAGTTTTTGGTTATTTCCGGGTTTGTTTCTGTTTGCCTGCTGGGTTCTTCGGGGCGATTAGGGCCGGGAAACGCGGCTTTTCGTCGCAAAAAGGTGACAAAGCGTGGTTGTAGTGTGGCGGTTGTGGTTTTTTCGCTGGTTGATTTCGGTTCGAGCTTTGGCTGGTCGGGCGGGAGACGATTTCAGTAGACTGCACGAAACTCATCGGACGTAAAACAGGCCGATCTATTGCATTCCTGTTGAGTTGCCAACCAACAGCCGGAATTCAGAGGAGGAGTTGACAGGACGCCTCCTTGAGTGACTCGCCCTGTACGCGCCAACTGAACTCCAAGTTTCGGATTGCCCGTCACTCGCCCTCGACTCAGAAACCAAAGACTTCTCTTGCCGCGAACACTCGAGTGCATTGGTGATTTTTCACTCATTGAGAGATTGTCTGTTGCGCCAGGTTATGTACACATAACTACTCCAAGGCGAGAGTTCCACTTTGTAACCCTATCGCAACAATGCGCTGTCAGATTGAAGGCAATGACAAGCACATTTCGAAGGATTACAACTGCAACATTCCATGTCGTATCCGGAAAGCAGGCGAAGAGGTCGCAGAGAACAGTCGTCATCATGTGGCTCGAGGCGATTCTTTTGCTTACTACATTTGCTTACGCGCAGTCTCCCAACGCATCCGTGACCGGTCAAGTCACCGATTCCAGCAAGGCAATCATTGCCGGCGCGCATGTTCTCGCCGTCAACGTGAACACCGATATTCGCCATGAAGCCGCCACCAATGACGCCGGCGAATATTACTTTCCGAATCTGTTACCCGGAACCTATCGCATGGAGGCCTATATGACCGGCTTCAAAGCGGTCGTGAAACCGAATGTCGTCCTGCACGTTCAGGACGCCGTCGAAATCAACTTCGAGTTGGCTATCGGGTCTGCAGCGGAGAGCGTAACTGTGGAAGGCGGCGAACCCCTGGTCCAGCTTGCCACCTCCGACCTCGGGACCGTGGTCGACTCCAGAACTACTCGAGAACTACCGCTGAATGGCCGCTCCTGGACCGACCTGGCGACGCTCCAGCCGGGCGTTGCGGCGGTCGAGACGCAGGCGTCCTACTCCGCGGCTGCCGATCGCGGCAATCGCGGCTTCGGTTCTCAGGTGAGTATCTCCGGCGGACGTGTTCGGCAGAACAGCTACCGCGTCGATGGGGTCAGCGTGAACGACTACAGCAACGGTGGGCCGGGCAGTGTCCTCGGCGGGACTCTGGGCGTTGATGCCATCGAAAAGTTCTCGGTGCTGACCGCGAACACTCCGGCAGAGTACGGCCGCACCTCGGCCGGTGTGATCAGCGCCATCACCCGCTCGGGCACTAACAAGTTACATGGATCAGCGTATGAGTTCCTGCGCAACAGCGCGCTCGATGCTCCAAACTACTTCGACTCCGGGAGAACGCCGCCCTTCAAACGCAATCAGTTCGGCGGCGGGATCGGCGGTCCGCTCTGGAAAGATTACACGTTCTTCTTCATCGACTACGAAGGAAACCGGCAGTCCACCGGGATAACGAACACCGTAACCGTACCTTCTGCGCAGGCGCGCGCAGGACATCTGTCGACTGGCGATGTCACCGTCGATCCCTCGGCGCAGAAGTATCTGACGTTCTGGGGCCTGCCCAACGCAGGCTTACTGGGTGCAGGCGATACCGGACTCTACAAGTTTACGGGCCAGCAGGTGGTCAATGAGAACTTCGCGACCGGACGTCTCGACCACACGTTTTCGAGCCGCGATAGTTTGTTTGGCGTCTTCACCTTCGATGACACGCCGTACCGCTCGCCTGACAGCCTCAACGACGTCATGCTTGGCTCTCGCACCA
>Ga0073928_10011432_pt1 | contig 10355 bp, 8 predicted proteins | sample PaiPotPPA55metaG_FD_76969 | JGI IMG/M metagenome (GOLD analysis project Ga0073928, IMG submission 76969) | Iron sulfur acid spring bacterial and archeal communities from Banff, Canada, to study Microbial Dark Matter (Phase II) - Paint Pots PPA... ...
CAAAATGTTTTATTACTTTCTCGAATACCACAGCACAAACTGAACGTTCTGGCTCCCACCCTCGGGTCCACCTCCGCTGTTTACGCTCCTCTTATCCTCTATTTTTGCGATGGAAAGTAGCTAAGCTAGTCTACGACATCAAAACCTTCGAACTAAAACTGAACGATGCTCACGGCGTGCCCATGACCATCCCCGGGAAGTATGTGGTGATCTGGAAGAAGCAGCAGGGTGGAGATTGGAAGGCCGAGGCCGACATCTTCAATACCGACGAATAAGTGGTTGCCTCCGCAGAGCCGCGATCCCCCAGGGCCCTTAATGATCCCCTGACGATTTGTCGTCCACTCTAACACGCGCGGAGGTGTTCTTAAGAGTTGACATCACGGCATCACGGCGCCGCCACTGCGGGGGAATATTTGAGCGGCTCAGATAAATGATTCGACAGTGAAGCTTTCCCTATGGCCTCGACGCACAATTCACTGGACTCGCTCTGCAGTGACAGATCTCGCAACTCGACTGAATGTGATCCCGCAGGCAAGTCTCTCACATCCTCCCACCGGGATTGCTTTTCGACCAGAATTGCATAGTGGTCAATAGTGTTCTCGTTCCCGCTGATCCTCCACGAAAGTTCAGAGGCGGTTATCGTAGCGTTCACCGTGACACAGTTGTCGATTCCTGTTTCGATCTCGGTTCCTTCCTCGTAATCGTTCCAGGTGGGAATAATCAAGGCAGGCAACTGTCGATGATCGGAGTAAAAGCGGCCAGCCTCAGCGAACGTCGCCAGCCAAGTCTCGCCGCATTGCTGATCAATGATTCGGCCTTTACCCCAACCGGCATCGGCGTCGTTAAACCCTTTATAAGCTGAACCCATTGCGATTTTGTCTGAGTGCTGCGCCTTCGAATAGAAACGATCAAGATACTGCATGGCCACAGGATCGCTGGGCGCTGCAGTCTCGGGGGCGATCCAGGCGTAGGCTCCGTCGGCGTCAGGATTGGCGAATGTGCCGGAGTTACGAAAGAAAAACAAGGGATTCAGCGGCACGGCGTGGTGCACATGGCGCCAGTCAATAGAAGATTTTTCCAGTCCAAAGAAGAAAACCGCTGGCCTCCCTCCGAACCGAAGGTAGGCAGGAGAACCTTCGAAACGCTGCGCTGCATAAGTCAAGTCGGAGATAAGTTGTTCGGTCGGGTTGCAACCGCGCTTTTCACACTCTCTGATCGAGCCTGCGTCCTCGGAAACCGCGAACTCAAAGCTACCTTGAAGCTCGGCTTCCTTCATCAGCAGCATCACGCTCTGGTTCTTGAGAGCAGCGTTGGGGCCGTACCAGTCAACAATCGCGCCTTGAATCCCCCGGCTGATCATATCTGCAACTTGCCGGCTCACTTGCTGACGATCATCGGAGCGATATCCCACGTCGCGATGGTGCTCGTCGCCAAACCAGGGCATGTAACGGGTGTAGATGCGAGTCTGCGAGCCGGAATAGAGTAGTGAGCGAATGGGTACCTTGCTGACGTTGCCGGTCAGCGCGTTTCCGCTGCTGCCTCCGCGGTAGCGCCCGCTGGCGCTGGTATTGTTCACGTTCTCGCAGGACACGTTGCCGTAGCCAGCACTCTGCGCACAACACGACCCAAGGTAGAGCCAGAAGCAGGCGAGGACGAAGCGAGGCTTAGCGCTCCCCCGGCAGAACATTGATTACGATCTCCGTTCTTACGTTCAGCAAGTCAGTTCAGCAGGCCAAAGATCGCAACGGTACTGTTGTAGGTCGTAATTACCCGACCGTCAACAACCACCGGCGTGGAGAAGTTAATCCCCTCTCCAAGACCGTCGCGGGTAGGATTCATTTGTGTGTTCCATATTTCATTGGAGACCGAATTTGCGTCGTAGGCATGGAGCAGGCCTATGCCACTAACCTGCTTCTCGTAAGCCCAAACAATGGCATTCTGGATTCCGTTCGATGAAACCACAGTGTTACCGCCTCGGTACCCGTATGAGCTAGGTGATTCGGCAACTGGCGTCGGACTTAGCAATCCACCCTTGAACTGATACTGCTTAAGCGGGATATTAGCGGCTGCCGCGTATAGATTTCCGTTCCAATAGGATGGATTGCCGTAGAGGCGATCCCAGGTAGGCCCATCCGCCGCTACGGGCGTTGTGGTGGTTGAGCAACTCACTTCACCTACCATAAATTCCTGCGGAATTTGAGTATCGCCTGCAACATTGTATCCGCCCAAATTATTGATATCGATCAAATACAATCTGCCTTCTTTGCTGGTTGTAGCCGCGAACTGGTTGCCGTTCGTGAAGTCTGTGGGAAGAAGTGCAATGCTGCCGGAACCGAGTTCCAGATCGTCATGGTCAATGCAATTCGCGTCCGAGGGAGTAAATGTATCCATGACCTGAAAGGTGCTGCCGGTCAATTGCAGCTTCAACAAAGTGTCGCCGTAGTTGTTACCCCCTTGATCGGCATCGAAACTGCCATTCGCGCCCTCAAAGTAGATATTGCCGCCGGAATCGACTGCAGGCGCCGCGCCGCCCGCCCAGAATCCAACTCCACCCCCTTTATCCGGATCGTCTTGATATTCGGTTGCAGAGTTAAATACGGCCTGAAGAGCCAGCGTCGCGGCATCGAATGCCATAACCCATCCGTGATAGAGGCCACGATCCGAGAACGATCCCCACGCAACGATGATTTTCCCGTTGACCTCGACCAAGCCCATGCGCTGATTTTGGATCGACGCGTCAAAGGCAATCCGCCCGTTTGTGCTGGCGCTCCCGTCGCCCGGCACGCTAACGTCGACCTTCCTGCTTCCTGGCCCAAAATCGTTGCCAGTTCGTATATCAATTGCGCGGAACCACTGCTCAGCGGCTCCATTGTTGGAGTCGGCGGTAACGAAATACATTGCGTTGGTCGTTTGGTCTATGATAGGGGTACCGGTGATCCCGGCATTCGGGCCAAGGGTAGTTCGTCCTCCGAAATTATCCGGCAAGGGCGTAATGCCTTGATCGGGATTGATGAAGGAACGCTGCCACAGGGGAGCAGTGCCGGGATAGTCGGCATCCAGAGCATAAACGCTGTCATTTTCGGTCACGATAATGATTACGTCGTGAGTGCCGCCCGATTCCATGTCAAGACGACTCACGTAGAGCGGCTGCGCCATCAATATGCCATCTGCCGTGAAGCTTCCCAGCATGCCGAATTGAGCGGGATTAACGTTAGTCGGGGTCAGCATAATCTCGTTGGAGTAAAGACCTTTTGCAGTGTTGTCCCCTTTCCACATGAAGACGCCCGCCGAGTTGGTGGCGGGAGGAGGGGGGTTGAATAAATCGGCCTCGAAATCGCCCGTGCCAATCCCTCTGCAGCCAACAAGGAAGGCAAGCGAAAGAAGAAGAATTGCGGCGGAGCCTTTAGACGTGCATAAGCCAGAAGACGAAAAGCGGATCGTCACGCGGACCATCCTTGTTAAGAATCAGGCCGCCAAAATCGGCGCGGTTCTTCGATGTGGGGCACCCCGTAAAAGGTTGTCGCTCTTGGGGTCTCGCTCGACCTGTCATGTGATGGTTCAGCCTGAACTGGAGAGGAAAGCTGAGGCAGGACAGTCACAACGTCCCACCGAGCAAAGTTCGGACCCCGGGGCTACAACCTTTGAGTGGCGTAAAGCCCATTCCTCTCTTGGTCGGATACAGGGTTTCTGGTAGTCTCCCTTTTAAATCATTCTGATCAGTTGATCCAATACCCGGTACCCTTTCCGGCATTTGGCTGGCATGGGTTGATATAGTTCTGGAAATAAGCGCCGCTGTCGAGCCGCTTCTTCTAGTTCCCTTGCGCGTCCCGCTCGTACGCGCGAAGGAATCGTCTGCCGCATTCGTTTGCTGTACCGGCAGGAAGATAAACCTAATTGGGAGTTGTGTAGCATGCATAAATACATCCTGCTGGTAGTGTGTTTATTGGGGCCGTTCGCCTTCGCCGACCAGAACCCAAACGTTTCCGCTCCGAGTAACGGTACGACCGTGCAATCGCCCGTGCACTTCTCTGCTACAGCCGGTTCGACATCGTGCCCACAAGGCATCGCATCAATGGGGATCTATCTGACTGTTGGTAACAAAACCTTCGTTGAAAACGGCAGTTCCCTTAATACCGACCTGGACGTCGCCGATGGAACGTATACCTCAACCATCGAGCAATGGGATAATTGCGGGGGAGCTAGCACGACCCACGTCAGCTATACGGTGAGTGGAAGTGGAGGCGGCGGAGGCGGGAAGACGCTATCCAGCCTTCAGGCTAGCGGTGGATGGGCAGGGTGGGGCGAATTGCCTCCCAACTATTCCATCTGCACTAGCTGCGGATCCGGTGTCACCTGGTCAATGAAACGGGGGATTAAATCCCCGTCCATGAGCGGCAACTCAGCAGAATATACCATTGGCGGAAAAACCGCATATTCCGATGTGCTGTGGAACAATCACCTGATCGGTCCTGACTCTTCTCAGGGGATGCCGGATCCCCAACAAACCATCGTTCCCCCTCTGCACGACTTTACGTACGACATATACTTCTACGGGGACGACCTGTCGCTCTCCGAAAATCTGGAGTTCGACCTCGGCCAGTTCTTCGACAACTACGGCTACTTGTTTGGAGTCCAGTGCCAGATCGTAAACGGCCAGGTTTGGGGTCTTTGGAATCCCAGCAAGAATCATTGGGAGCCGACCAATATTCCCTGCAAACCGGTGAGCAATACGTGGAACCACCTCACCGTTAAGTTTGAGCGGACTTCATCCAATGAGCTCCTGTATCAAACCGTCACACTGAACGGGGTCACCAGCAACATTAACATCACTTATCCCCGGTATTACACGCCCGGGTGGTATGGCCTCGTCGTGAACTTCCAGCTCGACGGAAACTATAAGCAGCAATCGTATTCTGTTTATGTGGACGACCTAAGCATCACTTACGAGTAAATCGCTTCAGTTCGCCGAAGATCGGGGGCAGGCTATCCCGCGAAACTGCGGTTTAGTTTGCCCCTATTTTCATTCGTCGGATCGCATGCAGCATATGATTCTGCGACGATGAACTGCGAGAGAGAAAAAGCCCGGCTTTTTATTCCAATAGACAAACCGCAACTGGGAAATGCGTCAATGCCTCTCCCAACTACTCAGGTCGTTAGTTTTTGCTCACCATTCAATTCGGACAGTCCTGAGATCTATTACTCACACTTGCATCGAGCAGCAACGAGATGTGGGCCTAAGCAGGTTGATGCGCGACTGGCACTCTTCGCACAGGGTAGCCGGAATGCCTCCGCGTCCGACTGCGTTGCCTGCAACGTTTGCATAGGGCATTGAATACGACATTGAGATCTGCAACGTCGCTCATTGAAGTCTAGAATTCCTCCACCGTTGGCATTCTATTTTGCTTTTAACTGCTAGCAATGCTGATCGGTTATCTCCGCTATCTATTGGCCGGAAGGCTCCTACTCTACTATCTCTTCAGGTAGCTACAGGGGGATGGGAGTGTGGCTATCCCCCCTACCTAGGTAGGGTCCGAAATTCTTCGAGCCAGTTTTGCTGTCTGTCGGCTTTCTCATTGTCAGCAAGCGCAGCCGATGTGCGAGTCGTAAACTGCTCGCGCAAGCCATCACACCGGACAATGCCCATTTCCCGCAGTCCGGAGGCCTTTTCACGGTCTGCCCCTTCTTGATTGCAGGGGGCTGAGGCTCCCTCTTTTTTCGAACTCCTTCCTGCTCTGTCGATAACTGATATTTCCATGCCGGCCTGTTCTTGCGCACCCTACCTAGGTAGGGGGTAGCCACCCCTAGCTACACCCGGAACTAGATACTCCGAGAACTTCCCGTAACTTTTTCTGCCGTGCAAGAAAGTTCATTTCCTGCTGAGTGTAGCAGGCCAAGCCAGTTCTCACTCGCGCCCTACATCGTGGTCGGCGTGCATGTCGACCCCACTGCCGGAGGTACGGGAATGCTGGCCGCCGGCGGCGGAACCGCCCACGGCACGTTTACAAAGTCGAAGAAATCCAGCAAGTCAGGTTGCGCGGCATCCCGGTTCGTGAGGTGCGCCGCGGGTCCGATAAAGCGGCTCTCGACAAACTTGATGACCGCGGTGTGGTCCATAGGAACATGCGAAACATAGTGCCTGCGCGTGAACGGCGAAATCACCATGTTGGGCAGGCGGAAACCCAGCTGCGCGGCGAATCCCTGTATGGCGGGCGCATCGGTCGACACCGCTCCTGGATCGGTAGTCTTAAGGTCGCAATGTGTAGTCGGCGTCGGAACCCCATTTACCGACGGACCATTAGCCAGGCATGGCTCGTATGAATCGGCGTTGACCGATATGCTGGCAATGTCAGGAATACTGCCCAGAGGCAAGTAGCCCATATTGGCAACAATGGTATTGACGTTCGATCGCCCCTGAACTGCAGGCACGTGATCGTAGGGGTCGCCGCCTTCGTCGTAACTCAGGAAGAATACGGAATCGGCCCACGAGGCGCTCGTCATGAAACTGTTGAGAATGCTTGCCATCTTCGCCTGGCCGGTGAATATCGACTGACCGGAGCCCGGATGCTCATCGCTGAGCCCATACGCCGGTTCGATGTAAGAGAAACTGGCCAGCGTTCGGGCGGCCGCATCGGTGAAAAACTGGCTCACCGGCGCAATGTGGGTGGGGTCGATGCAGAATGAGTTTGAGGCATCCCCCACGGCCGCCGAACCTACCGTCGGAGGAGTGCAGGCAGCCAGTGTGGGATTGTCATAGAGATACTTCTGTGAGTAGCTGAAATCCGAAAAATTGGTGGTCGGATACAGGCTCGGATTCGTCTTGTTGCCGCAGTCTCCGTCCGACTCGTCGCAGCCTCCCTCCGTGATCGAGTAATAGATCCTCCACGAAACAGCCGGAGTGGAAGAGTCGAGTTCCTGGAAAATGGTATTGATTTTGAGCTGGGGCAGTTCGTCATTAACGAACGGGTCATGAACTAATCCCTGGGTCGTCCCCCCGGTCAGGGTGGCGATACGGTTCGGCGTGCTCTTGCTGGCAACTGGAGAAAACCAGCGGTCTGACAGCGCAAACTGCGATGCCATGAAGTAGTAGTAGTTCAATTCTGGTGATCCGGAAACAGCCGTATCGCGGTAGTACGCCATGGCGCGCTGACCGGTAAGATCGGTGAACTGCCCATCCCCAAAGCCGCCTTTGGCGTAGTCCTCCGCGGTATGGACGAAGCCATCCATTGCCATCGTCCGGCTCAGACTGAAGTTGTACCGGCTGACGTCGCCATAACTAGCGATCCAGTCGGAACTCATGTCGTCCAGACAGCTGCTGATGGTATGGAACAGCGAGAAGGACTGACCCTCGTCGTCCTCATTCGATATGGTCGCGAGCTTGTCGTCGATGCCATCCACGTTATAGGCATTGCCGTCATCACCCACGTTCCAGCTATTGGCCACGCGATACGGGTTCAACATGCCGAAATAGGTATCGAAGGTGCGGTTCTCCTGCATCATGAAGATGACATGGTTCACTGAAGTCGCCGAACCTGTAGAGACGGCTATGGTCGCCTCCGCCGTCGCGGTGCCGCTCGTTCCTGTGGCAGTCGCCGTGTATGTCGTCGTAGTCGACGGAGTCACCGCCTGCGTTCCACCTGTTGGACTCAGAGTGTAGGTGTTGGTGTCCACATTGTCGGAGATCACAACCGACGTGGCATTGGTCGCCGTAACAGTGAGGGTGGAGGAACTTCCCTGCGGGATCGTCGTTGGAGTAGCCACGATCGTTACACTGAGGACGGTTGTGTTGGGAATCACAGTGACGATGGCTTGAGCCGTCGCCGTACCTCCTATCCCGGTGGCCGTGGCGGTGTAGGTCGTGGTCGCTGCCGGGGATACTGGCTGCGTCCCGCCTGCCGCACCCAAAGTGGCGATGTTGCCGAGTATAGGGTCGGAGATCACTACTTGCGTCGCATTAGTCGCAGTAACAGTAAGCGTGGAGGTGGATCCTTGAACAATAGAAGCCCGATTTGCCGTCATCGTGACGACCGGGAGCGCAGCCGTGCTTGCGGTTACGGTGATCGTGGTCTTGGCGGTGACAGTACCTCCTGCACCTGAGGCGGTCGCCGTATAGATAGTTGTGGCGGTTGGCGTTACATTTTGCGTTCCGCCCGTCGCCGCCAGGGTATAGGTAGTGCTGTCGATATTGTCCGAAATTACTACTGAGGTCGCGTTGGTAGCACTCACCGTCAACGTGGCCGCTGCGCCCGCCGTAATTGTGCCGGCGTTCGCCGCGATTGCCACCGTGGGAAGCGTTTGTGAAGGCGGCGGAGGGCTCGACGAGGTAACGCTGCTGCAGGAAGTGAGGATCGCAAAAGCCACCCCTACGAAGACAATCCGCGTGACCTGAAACCATAAGCTCGTTTGGAATTTTTCTTTCGCTGGAATTCCCTCCGGCTCAATTGGCTCATTTGGCGACGAAGCCCAGAACCGCTTGGCGATAGCACGTTTCACTTTGAACACTCCTGCGGACCGCTGCAACGCTCCTGGGGGGCGGGGAGTCGGCAGCGAGTTTTCGATGGTGGAGGCCTCTGGAAGGTTGCCGCTGGAGTGGGCGCGTGGGCCCGCGAACTGGCCGAATGGTAGGCCGTACCAGCCGGAAGGATCGTGCGAAAGACAAAACTGCCGGCTCTGACAGTTCTTCAGGCCGGCGGTTTCAAATTAGTGACCCTGGGAGCGCTGACGATGAGAACTCCCGCGTCTCCCATGGCTTTAACCAGACGATCTACGGCGTGACGTGAACCAAGTGAGATAGCAAGATGCGCATGCCGCGAGGATTCTGCAGGCGACGTCATGAGTTCGAGGCGTGCTCCAGGGCCCAGAGAAAGAAAACAGGACTTGAAGTCACGCCGTGCGCTCGAATACAGCGGTCTAATTCATGACTAATCCCGAAGGGTTTGACTACGCCGGGATCGTTCAGGTGTTAGAGACGCCTTTCCTGAAACTCTCCTCGGAGCCAACTAAAATCGAGGTTCAATGTGACTATCCCGGAAGTGAATGCGGGCACATGACGACACCGTGCATCCCCGAACAGCGAGCTTTCTTGGGTTTCGATCTGCTCTACAACCACGTTCATGCGTGGTGTGGAACGGGTGTGGGCAAAGCAGAAGTTGAGAACTGGATTCATTCGCTGGACGCCATCAAGAAAAAAACAGCAGACGCTGAATGGACTTTTTACTGCGGTCACGGGTCCGCGGGAAAGAGAGAGACGCTCAGCAACATGAAGGGGTATCTCCGAGATTTACTTCTAACTGACTAACGCTTAGCGAGAAAAGGAGCGTCCCAAGGGGCGCTCCTCTTTTTCGTTCGGTTATTTCGAGATTCAAGATTACTTCCCAAACATGGGATAGTGGCTAGCGGCCCCCATGAAGAAAAGCATAACCACAGGCCGTTGCAGAACAAAAACAGGTGCCCGCTCAGAGGCTCACACGACAATCGATCCCGAACCACGACGCCACCCACGTTGCCGGTTACCGCACTTGGACTTCGCTTGGCCGCTTCGTCCGGCGTGGTGAAAAAGGCATTTTCATTCTCGCCCCGATGGTCGGGAACAAACGCAAGAAGAATGAGACGGACAATGCGGAGCAGACTGCGGATGCCAAGGAGACTCAGCCCACGTTGTACGGTTTCCGGGGCGTATACGTTTTTGACATCAGACCGAAGGCAAAGAACTTCCCACGCTCACCGAGGTACAGGGTGACGTGAGCGGTTACCGGGAACGCCTCGTGAAGTTTGTCGAAGTCCAAGGCGTCGAACTTAGCTACTCCGAAAGGATCGCACCCGCCAAGGGCCTGTCTTATGGCGGAAAGATCACACTGCTTTCCGGGATGCAGTCCCCCGAGGAATTTTCAACGCTCACGCACGAAATCGCCCACGAGATGTTGCACAGGGGCGACCGTCGCACGCTGACCACCAAGCAGGTCCGCGAAACCGAAGCCGAGGCTGTGGCCTTCGTGGTCTGCCAAGCGGTCGGGCTTGAGACCAGAACCGCATCCGCCGATTCTGTTGTCTTCGCATTTATGTTGGGCCTGCGCGCGTCGTGGCATGGTTGCTAGATTTTCGAGTTTTGAACACAACATAAGTGCTATGGGGGTGTGAGCCGTCTGGTGTTCGTCATCGCCTCGCATGGATACTTCCTATCAGTTAAGCTAAATCCACCGCTCCAGAAAGGAGTCCCTTGCCCACAAAAAGCTCGCCATCCTATAGCGAAGACTTCGCCATCGCCACGAGGGATCTCACAGTGACGCGCTTCGAGCGCGAGGTTCGCACCACACAAAAGGTAATCGCCGCCTTGCCCGACTCCCAGCGCGATTGGAAGC
>Ga0073928_10011435_pt1 | contig 10353 bp, 8 predicted proteins | sample PaiPotPPA55metaG_FD_76969 | JGI IMG/M metagenome (GOLD analysis project Ga0073928, IMG submission 76969) | Iron sulfur acid spring bacterial and archeal communities from Banff, Canada, to study Microbial Dark Matter (Phase II) - Paint Pots PPA... ...
AGCGTGAGCAGGCTGGATGGCAATTCGTTGGGGGCTTCGTAGCGCTCTCTAAGGCTCCGCCCAAGCCGTTGTCTGGTGAACCACCAGGCAACTGGCTCATACTGCGCGCGAGCGTTTGGCATCCTCGGGCACCGAGCGGTTGGCAGCCTCACTCATCACTGTGCTAATCAGCGAACCTAAAGCTCGTTCCTCGACTCCCGCGCGCGCGCGCGCGTCATGGGGTCTTACTGGAATTACAATGCTTACTTATGCGGCTGTGATTTCGTACCTCCGGCGGCGACCGCGACGCAAAGATCGCCCGCGCTGTGGCGCCAAGACCCGAGCGGGCGGGACCTGTATGGTCAGGGTTGAGTTCGGGAAAGCGCGCTGCCGCTTTCACGGTGGATTGTCGACGGGCCCGAAGACCGAGGCCGGTCGTGCCCGGATTGCAGAAGCCCAGCATCGGCGTTGGCGTGCCTACCGGGAAGGGCGCCAGGTGAGCGTCGGAAGCTGAAGAGTCCTCCGCGAAAAGTAACGCGTTACAAGCGAGGGGACACCTATGGTCCGTCGCCAACTACGCTTCGCCGGTGCTCTTCCCGCATTTCGTCTGCAATGCTCGTCCGAGATATAGACGGACCAGCTCGGCGAAAGGCGCACTTGGCCGACATGAGCGGCAGGACAGCGGCGGAATGAGGCTGGTCACGGCCGCGTCGCGGTGACGATCGAGTGTGCGCAGGTCGAAGCTTGCGTGGTGGGGCAAGCCGGACACCGTACCCACAGGAACCAATACCGCGCGGTGATCGCGGCGCCGATCGTCGGCGAGAACAGCATCGGCATGCGGCCGGCTTGGCGCTCGTTCCAAGCAGCGATTAGGCGCTCGGCATCCTCCAGCACCTGAGCATTGGTAGCGCGTCGGCTGGCCGCTTTTAGCTCGGCGGCGCGACGCCGTTCGTCCTCCAACTTGCGGCGGTTGAAGCCCATCGCCGGGATCGTCGTCCAACAAGCGCGGGAGTCAACGGGTGCTGAAGCCTTGGCTGGTCACACCAAAGAAAGGCGGCTGTCCACGTGTTTACACCTGAAAGAGCATCGATGGTTGCATTCCGACGCAAATGCGCGCTGTGATGAAGCCGGAGCGGCCTGGAGGGTGGATTGCGATGCCCGATGCGCGGCAAAAACTTATTGGTTTGCTGGACTACGTCGAGCAAGTCGTAAGGCTCGACGAACGGGTCGCATTCCGGCTGTCTGAATATCGGTTGCCGGACGGCAGCGTTTTTGCGGTGGGCAAGGGCGACACGCAAAATCTTCCCGGCGTGCGTCATGATCAGCGCGACGAGGAGGGACCGGTTTGGCTGGAGGTCGAACGTCTTGCTCGCAAGGAACCGCCTACCCCACCTAAAGGTATCGCAGAGTGGATTGCCCTGTCGGCCGATCCGGCACGTTCGCCGGAGGTGCGCTCCGAACGCTGGATAACCGTTACTGCTGCGGAACGTGATCTGGCGCTGGCAAGGGGCGAAGTTCGGGCCGACGATGTGCTCGAAGCACTTCCGAAGCGGGGCGAGCCAAAAGATGCGCCGCCGCGATTTGATTTGAAATTGCGCCTCGAAGATCGGCCCGAAGTTGCGGTTTCGATTAACGAGTGGATAGCAGGACCTTGGACGAATTGGTCAACGACAGAATTGCCGAGACGCCGAACGATAACTCTCTATCAGGTGCTCTACAAAGTCTTTCAACTTCTGGAAGTCGGGGGCGCTGAAAGTCCGATCGAGCTAATGTGGGGCGTCGGCGTCATCCATTGGGAAAAAGACGGACGCGTTGTTGACCGCCCACTTTTAGAACGGCGCGTCGATATTGAACTCGATGATGGGCGCGGCGGCTTGATCCGCGTGCGCCCGACGAGCGCTGATGCGCTGTTTGATCTTAAGCCTTACGAGGAACTGGGTTGCAGTAACCTGCCGAGCTTGGCGGATATGATTCGCCGCGAAATTCAGCGCGCAGGTGATGACGAGGGCATCTCCCCGTTCGCACGGGAAAGTTTCGAACCGATTCTGTCTGCTGCGGGCGTCCGTCTTGACCCGGAAGGCTGCTACACCCCAGAGACGGAGACCACCGCCGCGTCGCCAGCACCGGAGACAGCGGAGAAGGCTCGTCTCACCGTCACGGACACGTGGGTACTCTTTGCGCGTCCGAGGTCGCAGCATGTGGTGCTCCAGGATATCGACCGTCTCCGCCGCTCGGCACGTGATGAAGAGCATCCGATTGAAGGATTGCCGAAACGTCTCGTCACCGAGCCATCGCGCGAGGCGCCGGGGGGAGGCACGTGGGCGCCTCTCAGCACGCGCATCGGTGGATCAGAATCCGTCAGTGAAACCCCGCTGTCCAACGATGACACGCTCGATGTTTTCTTTCCAAAGCCATTCAACGACGATCAGTTGGAAATCATCCGCAGGCTATCGCAAGCCGACGGTCTCGTGGTGCAAGGTCCGCCCGGAACTGGAAAAACCCACACGATTGCGAACTTGATTTGCCATGCGATGGCCACGGGTCAACGGGTCTTGGTGGTGTCGCGCGGCGAGGCGGCGCTTGCAGTTTTGAAACAGCAGCTACCTGCGGAAGTCCAACCGCTCGCCATTTCTGTACTGTCCAATGAACGCGAAGGCTTGAGACAAATCGAAAGCGCCATCCGTGAAATTCAGGGCGTGGTCGAGACAACACAACCTCAAAATCGGCGCGCCACGATCACGCGGCTAGAACGGGAGTTGGATGGTCTGCGAAAACGCATCAACGCGATCGATCAGGAACTGGACACGATCGCCACCGCTCACCTAACAAAAATCGGGCCGCGAGGCGAAACACCGGCCGAGCTGGCGCTGCGCGTCGTTGCCGAGCGCGATGCCTTTCGGTGGTTTGTGGATCGGCCTTTGCGTTTTGCTTCGGAAACCGGCCTTGGGGATCAAGATATTGTGGCGTTGTTTGAGGCGCGCGTTCGCTGCGGAGACTTGATCGATCACCTTAAAGCAAGTCTTCCGTCGCCGCTGGATCTTCCCGATGCGAATACGCTCGCACGCTGGCACGATGATCTGAAAGCGGCGGCGGCGCATGGAGAAGCCGCCGGACGCGGTCCTGCCCGCGCGCTTCGGATTACCGCTGAGAGCGCCGCAAGGGCACAGGCTCTCGCGCAGAGCCTTGATAACCTCGCCCGTGCGCACCAAGCCGTAGCCAGCGCACGGTGGATGAACCCTTTCCGGCGCGCAGTTATCAACGGCCAGGCCGATGCGTGGTGTGACCGGCTTCGCGAACGTATCGACGAATGGACAATCGTCGATTCCGAACGAGCGGCACTGCTGAAACGCTCGGTCGAATTGCCGGAAGGACTGATCGATAGTGACGATGCGTGCGCCGCTGTCAGCCGCGGTGCAACCGGCCAAAAAGTTTGGCCGCTCATGTCGCTCGGGAAAGGAGCGGCAAAGGCGCTTGTCAGCGCCATTCGCTTGGATGGCGCACCTGTCAAGGATGAGGATATTGAGGGCTGGCGGCACACCACGACTGTCATTGCCAACGCAAAACGTCAAAGGGAAGTGGAGGCACGCTGGGACGCATTTGCAAGGGAAATTGGGGCACCAAGCGCAGAGCATGCAAAGTCCGCTGCCGATTTGGCGGGGAAAGTTCTGCGCATTTGGGATGGCGCGCGCAGCAAATCCGCGTTGCTTGCTTCGCTCATTGCCGATGCCCCGAGCATTGAAACGCTCGCGCAAAATCCGGACCTTTGCATGGCACTCGCCAAACAACTGCGCGCGGCGGCGACTTCGATGCAGCTTGCTGCGGTCGAACAGGATCGCCGTCGATTGCTCCAACTGTTTCAGGGCGACGATCGGACTTCGGAACTGGCGCGCCAATTGTTTGAGGATGTGATTGGCAAGCCATCCGTAACATCGGACAAGGTTGCTTCGATTTGGAACGGCCTCCTGAATCGGTTTGCACAGCTTAAGGCGCTGGTCCGCGATTTTCAGACAATCGACGGCACGACGCGTTCTATTGCGGCAGCCGGTGCGCCGGAATGGGCAAAGGCGCTCAGCTCCGTGAAAGCGTCGCCGGATGATCCAAGATTCTCTCCAGTGTGGCGCGACGCTTGGGATCATGCAGCGGCAGACGCACAGCTTGCACGGATCGACGCGCGTCACAAATTGACAAAGCTCGCATCCGAACGCGATGCGGCGGAGAAGCAGTGCCGAAAGCTCTTTGGCGAAATCGTGCGTGAGCGCACTTTTTATCAGCTCGACCGGCGACTCTCCGAAGCAATCAAGGCCGCGTTGGTCGAATTCGTGCGCGCACTGGCGAAGATCGGAAAAGGCACTGGCAAAACGGCTTGGATGCACCGGCGAACGGCGCGCGAAGCTATGGCAAAATGTTACAGTGCCGTACCATGCTGGATCATGCCGACATGGCGCGTCGCGGAACAGCTTCCTGCCGAACTGGGGGCCGTCGAATTAGTCATCATCGACGAGGCGTCACAATCGGATATAACGGAATTGCCAGCGCTACTGCGTGGCAAGAAAATTCTAGTTGTCGGCGATGACCGGCAAGTAAGTCCGACACCACCTTTCGTCACGCAACAGAAAATCGGTCAGCTTCGGCATCATTATCTTGGCGACATGCCGTTCAAGAGTCTCTTGGAGCCGGGCGAGAGCATTTATGATCTGATGCGGGCGGTCTTTCCTAACCAACGCCTGATGCTAAAGGAGCATTTCCGCTGTGTGGAACCGATCATCCGATTTTCCATGCAATTCTATCCGGAGAAAATGCTGCCACTCCGCATTCCCGAAGCGCACGAACGGCTCGATCCACCGCTCATCGATATTTACGTGCCACACGGGATTCGTGGCCGACGCCAAAAGATCAACGCGGCCGAGGCAGACGTTATCGTCGATGAGATTGCAGCCCTTACCCAACGCCCTGAGATGCGGAATCGATCGATTGGCGTAATTTCACTTGTGGGTGGCGAACAGGCTGATCATATCCGCGCGCGACTCTCGGAGACGATCGGCGAAGAGATCATGCAACGCCATTCGATCCTGTGCGGCGACAGCGCGACGTTCCAGGGCAGCGAACGAGATATTGTCTATCTTTCGATGGTCGCCGATTCCGCGAACAAGACCGCGCTCACGATGTTGCGCTACGAGCAGCGATTCAACGTCGCGGTGTCGCGTGCGCGCGACCGAGCCGTTCTTGTGCGTTCTGTCAGGCGCGAAGAACTTAATCCGAATGACCTTAAGGCGCGCCTTATTGCCCATTTTGAGAATCCGATGCCGGACGTGGAGGAAACCGGCGATGCGCTGGACGTGTGCGAATCTCAATTCGAACGCGACTTGATGGGCAAGCTTTTGGAGCGCGGCTACCGCGTGAAGGGGCAAGTCGGGTCAATCGGTTATCGAATTGATATGGTCGTCGAGGGTGCGGATCGAAGGCGCGTGGCCGTTGAATGTGACGGCGATCGTTTCCACGGTCCTCTACAATGGCGGCAGGATATGCGGCGGCAACGCGTTCTCGAACGTGTCGGCTGGCGTTTCTGGCGCTGCTTCGCCTCCAGCTATTACCGTGATCCCGACGGCGTGCTCAATGACCTTCTCGAAATGCTGACGCGCATGGGAATTGAGGCTCTCGCTAAGGGCGAGATGAGCCGCGCGCAAGGTGGGTTCACCGAACATAGGATCATTGAACCGGCCGCGGCGGCTGAACCGCCAGCGTCATCGGAAGTTGGCATTGATCTAAGTGCATTTGATGTTGGGAACGCCGACGCGCCCTCGCCATCCGTGGCCGGAGTTGCCATCGGAGATAAGGTTGTGCTGCTATTTTCCGATGACCAAAAGCGCGTTTCGGCGCGATTGTGTGAAGGCGCGAATGATCTCGAAAAGGGCCATCTTTCAGTTAGCTCGCCACTCGGGCGCGCGATTCTCGGAGCAGAGGAAGGCGATGAAGTGGAATTGTCGCTTGAAAATGGTCGGCAACGCAAAGTGTTGATCGAAAGCGTGGAGATAAGTCAGCCGTCCGTGAGCGTGACCCCTGACATTGTAAGCACCGGGGAAGACGCAGCCGCTGTGGCCTGAGCCGGTCACGCTGATTTGAAATAGCGGTCTCACCTCAACCGAGGTGAGCGATAGCATTTTCACTTCAAGCATTCCATACATGAACAGCCCTAAAGACCCGAATGCCAAACCTATGGCCACCCACCGAAATATAGTCGCTCGGCGTTCCCACCTTCGCGAATTGTGAGTTTGCTCAAGGGACAGTCCCGCATGTCGCGCGAGCCGGGCTTGAGCAACGCGCTTTAAGATTATTGCACGCGGCGAGCGCGAAGTCGCGCGCCTTCCACCCGAAGTCGCATATGCTGTTTTTAGTCGGTAACATCACGCTCCACACGTGTTTGTCACCGAGCGTGGTGGTCCTGCGACCACTGCGGGATTCCTGAAAACGATCGCCCGAACTGGAGAAACCGCAAAGCTCCCATTCCCAGTCCATCCGCACATGCTTCGGCACTCCACTGGTTACAAGCTCGCCTACGATGGTCACGACACCCGAGCCCTCCAGCACTACATGGGCCACAAGAATATCATGCACACGGTTCGCTATACTGAAATGGGGCCTGATCGGTTCAAAAATTTCTGGAAGGACTAACGGTTGAATTCAAAGACTAATTTGGCGCATGCCGGAGCAACCGGATGAATGAACCTTTCAGTCTCATCCTCTACGAAATATCGATTTGGGCGATCCCAGCGCTCACAGCCATTACATTCCATGAAGCGTCACACGGCTATGTTGCCCACCTTTTGGGCGATGACACTGCATGGCGCCTGGGTCGAGTCAGTTTCAACCCGCTCGTCCACATCGATCCGTTCGGAACGGTCGTGCTGCCGGTTATGCTGCTGCTGTTGCGTGCGCCCTTTCTGTTTGGCTATGCGAAGCCGGTGCCGGTGAATTTTCGCGCACTTCGCTATCCGCGCGTGGGTACGATATTGGTCGCCGCGGCCGGCCCAGGAATGAATCTGCTGTTGGCGGCCATTGCGGCGCTCGCCTTTCATATCGTTGGTTACGTTCCGGCTCCGGGGGCGCAGTGGATGGCTGCAAACCTAAGGAACGCTCTCATTCTCAACGTCATCCTGGCGATATTCAATCTTTTGCCGATTCCTCCCCTCGATGGGGGACGCATCTTGGTGGGGGTGCTTCCAGGCACCTTGGCTCGCTCGCTTTCCCGTTTCGAGCCCTACGGCTTGCTGATACTTATCGGTCTGCTTTTCCTGCTGCCTCTGCTTGGTGCACAGCTCGGCATTAATCTCGACCCGATATCGCGCCTAATCATGACGTCTGGGAAGAAACCGTCGTCCCACCAGGTCGACACGATTGTAGTGATCCTAAATGGACCGCTACCATTAGCGATTGTCCGCTTTAACGGGATGCGCCTCTGAGTGAATCTGAGCGATGGTCCTGATTAACTTGTCTAACCTCTCCATTACGGATTCAATCAAGCCGAGCATCACATACACTGCGAGTATTGTATTCAGCAGGTCTTTTCCATGGAGCTTCTGGTTAGAGAATGAAACCGTACCAGTCGTCTTATCTAAAGACGCGAAGGTAAAATAGTGACCAGAGCTATTTGGGTGGCACCATTCAGATAGGAATTCATAGTGACCTCGGATGCCTGGCATCATTTTCTCGAGGCGATCAACGTAATTAAGTACATTTTCCGCCTTTAATTCTGGCAGCTCTGTCAACATGCTCTCACTTCTTGTAGAGAATGTATGCAGTGTGATTAACTCATCCGTTTTTCCAAAATCTTTCTCTGCGACGTACATCTGTAAATTTGCTTCAAAGTCCAGGGTCAGCGCGATTGTTTCCAACAGCGCACGGGCAGCCAAAACCGAGCAAAGAACATTTCCAAAGTTCCACATTTTGGCGCAACCGCTCCCCAGTCCAACGCACCGGTACAGCAAGACCTGTTGTAAAACGGCGGCCTTCCATGCAAGTTTCGACGCAGCAAATTTATCTTTTACGACAACGCTCATGGCCCTTCTCTTATCGAGCCGAAATAAAACGCGATTAAAGCGACGCACATCATCCCAATTCTCACCGGCTGTTTTAATAACTGAGCTATTAAATCCTGTGAGCTTTCTCGGACGCATTGTCATCTCCATCGAAGAGACCTATTGGCGAACTACTTCACCTTCTTGCTCGATAATTGTCCCGCCGACGGCGCTCATGGCCAGCGCGAGCGCGCCCGGAGTTATTCGGTTCACCGCGAAATAGAGCGGTGTAACGATCTTGGCCTGCTCTGCTCCAGGGGCCTGTTCATACACCTCGTGAGCCTTAGCATGGCGGGTAAGCGACGCAATCGCCGGCGGCAAGTCGGCGCCGATTAGGCCGTCGTCGACGAACGCGTTGTTGCGCTCATAGACTTTTACGAGGCTCTTGGCCACGATGTGAATGTCGGGATGGGTCGGATCATCGGCTTGCGAGTGGAGGAACTTGTCTTGATTGGCCAGCGCCCAGCCCAGCTCGCTACGCACAGCTGTTGTAATTCCAGTGCCTTCTTTCCCACCTTCGGTGGTGAAGGCATCGGCATCAAAAAGCATGGCGTTGGCGCGCTCTGGCGTAAGTGGGTACCAAAGCGTCGTGTCGGTAGCGAGATTTAGGACTTTGTAGCTCGTGAAAGTCACATTGGACTCACCGAATTTCCGGACCCAATCAGCTGCTAAAGCGTCCGCTGCACTGTTACTTGTCGCAAAAAGATCGACATCAGCATCCACGGTGCGAGGCAGGCTTCCGCTGTTGTTGACCTGGTGACTCGTGCGCTTTTCGATGTCTGCAATTTCGGAAATGCGGCCGTCCCGGTCCAAGAACTGCTTTTGAATCTGCTTCTTCCTCAGCGAGTATTCGCTCATCAGTTTAGAAAACACGTCGGTGTCCGGAGAAATACCCGTGAGACGGGTGCGAAACTCGTCTCTCAGGCCCTCGAGGGTTTGAGCCTCCTGGGCGCGCAGGTCGGCAAGCGACTGTCCGCGTGCGGGCAATGCGAGCGCGAGCAAGACAGCAGGCAGAAAGAGCCAGCGGATCATTGCTTGGAATGCTCACTGCTTACGGCACATGCCTTCCATTTGTTCTGACCAGTATTGGCATAGAGGCTCCCACAAAAGTGATGGCGGACCTCGCTCACCGCGTCCTGCTCGCCAAGCCGCGGCGAAAGCCTAGTCAAGGCTTCGTAGCCTTCGGCCAACTCGTCCGCGGCGACGGCAGAGGCCTCGTAGGCGACCAGGCGGGAGCCCGTGACCGCCTCGGGCAACGCGTTGAACAGGGCGTCCAACTGAGCACGGGCCTCCGAGTAATGCTTCTCAGCAAAAAGAACCAACGCGAGTCCGGCGAGCGCGCGTTCATTCCAGGGACTCACGCGCAATGCCGCGCGAAATGAATCCTCGGCGGTTTCAAGGGAGTGCAGGGCATCCGGAATCCGCAGCAGCCCGTAGCCGAGTAGCACCCAACGTTCGCCTTCGGGCCCAGGATGCAGCTTGGCTGCAGATTCGGCATAGAGCAAGAAGTGGCGGAAGGTGACCGAGGTAACATCATTTTCGGCCTCCACCGCAAGCACTTGGGCTATCCGAAATCGGATATCAGACAGGCGGCCCAGGTTTTCCGGCGTCGGCAATCGCCGCGCCTGTGCCAAGGCTACCTTTTCCTTTCTATAAAGGGCTCGGTCTACCGCTATGGCTGGTGCGATCGGCGTGACAAAAAAACACAGCAAAGCGATTTGGAGATATCGGAAAAAACCTTTCCTATTTCTCGACAATTGATCAGCCTCCCAGAGTAATTCTAGTTTCGGCGTCGGTTTGGCTTGGCCGACGAACTCTTTCGCCCGCAAAGCAGCACGCACCTAGCAAGTTTCCCAACCTATGGAAGATTTCACGGCGAAATCATTACATTGGATAGCAGCCAAGTCAGCAACCTCCATCATTCCTATAGTCTTCCAGGGCGGTGGCGATCCGATCAAACTTGGCATTATTGCGAGCCTCAGTCGACCGGCCGGCAATGCAACGGGCGTCATCAATATCAGCGCGGAGCTAAACGTCCAGTCCAGCAAAATGGTCCATGCTGCGCTTCTCCTTCTGATGCTTGAGGCCGCATCCGCGGACCTCGTTTGACCATCAGCCTGAAGCGCAGCACCCCAAATCTTCAGCTATCCACAAAAACTCGGCCGGTCGCTATCGGGAGGAAAGCGGACGTGACGCGGACATCGGCGCATCACGCGCTGGGAGCATGAGCATGTGTTGGAGGCCGTACAGAAGCGCCTCGACAAGACCGCAGGCCATGCGCCAGCGTCGCGAGACGGTCGAA
>Ga0073928_10011436_pt1 | contig 10352 bp, 15 predicted proteins | sample PaiPotPPA55metaG_FD_76969 | JGI IMG/M metagenome (GOLD analysis project Ga0073928, IMG submission 76969) | Iron sulfur acid spring bacterial and archeal communities from Banff, Canada, to study Microbial Dark Matter (Phase II) - Paint Pots PPA... ...
GGTCCGTGCTGGTGTGAAGTTCGTGGATGGAGTTCAGAAACAAGCGCGCAACGTTACTCAATCAACTGAAGCCGCGCCACGGGAAGCCGCCTGATCATGCGGGGCGATCCACAACATTTGACAATTACTCCGCGCAAACTGTTTTCGACCTGTTGCGCGAAGGCTGGCTGCGTGAATAGGGCCAGGCGGTTTGCAGCTTCTAACCCGCGCATCGCGTTTTCGATTTGTTGCACGGACAGGGTCACGCGCTGTGCAGCTTCTAAGTCGCGCAAAGCGTTGTGAGCTGGCTGCGTGAATAGGGCCACACGATTTAGGGCTTCTAACCTGCGGACGGTGTTTCGACTTGCGCGAAGCTCGTTCTTTCAGTGATTAAACGAACCTGGTTTGCGCCTTGCAAGGCACGCAAAGCAGCTTCTGCTGGCATGAATACTCTTTTCACAGCATCCAAACGCTACTGTGTTTTCTTTTCCGTGTTCCTCGGGAGCGGTCCTTTAGTAACCACGCCAAAGTATTGCTTGTAGCGTTATGTCACCAATCCTACTAAAACGAGGAGCATGCGACAACTCTCGACAAAATGATGAAGATGCCAGGACGACGAAAGCCGGCCAGGAAGGGGAACACGGGGCGGCGCGAGGCCGGACGCGACTACCTGACTGGCCTTGAAGTTGGAAAGCTGATTGCTGCGACCAGGGGAAGCCGCAACGAGGCCCGCGACCGTTGCCTGTTGCTTCTGATTTTCCGGCACGGGTTTCGCGTGTCCGAGGCTTGCCGGTTGAAGCTCGAACAGGTGGATACAAAGGGCCGGGTTTTGCACATCGTGAGATTGAAGCACGGGTTTTCAACGACGCACCCGTTACGTGGTGATGAACTCAAAGCAATCGCCGCATGGCTCAAGCAACGCGCCCGGATGAAGCCGACCGGCAAGACGTTCTTCGTCAGTGAGCAGCGCAAGCCGCTGCATCGTTCGACCGTCAATCTGATTTTGGATAAGTGCAGCAAAACAGCCGCCCTGCCCTTCTCGGCCCACCCCCACATGCTACGCCACGCTTGCGGCTTCGCGCTTGCCGACCACGGAGCCGATACCAGGCTGATTCAGGATTATCTCGGACACCGGAACATTCAGCACACCCTCAGGTATACCGCCGCCAACCCGGCGCGGTTTGAAAAGTTGTGGCGCTGACAAGCAATGCTCATTGGAACTGGCGTTCGGCGTATATTAAAAACGCCTTAATCCTTCAATGGCCAACTCAAACTACCTCGCGAACCTCGAGAAAAGTATTAAGGGATGGAATGCGTGGAGAACAGCCAATCCTGAAAGAGAGCCCGATTTAAGTGGGCCGACCTCAGGGAAGCAAACCTCAAGGGGGCGGACCTCAGCGGGGCGGATCTCATCGAGGCGGACCTTAGCTGGGCGAACCTTAGCGGGGCAGACCTGAGTGGAGCGAACCTGTTCGAAACTATTTTTGGCAGTACAAACCTAAATGATGTGCAGGGCTGGATGCTTGTGTTCATGGTGGTCCGAGCACTATTGACTATCGAACCATCGCCATATCTGAACCTCTTCCGCTGGCTTTTCTGCACGGGTGCGGCCTTCCCGATGAATTTATTGATTACCTGCCCTCTCTGCTCAATTAGGCAATCCAGTCCTATTCATGCTTCATCAGTTACTCCACTCAGGACCAGGCCTTCGCGGACCGGCTTCATGCCGATTTACAAAACAAGAACGTGCGTTGCTGGTTCGCGCCGTACGACATTCAAGGCGGTTAAAAAATTCATGAGCAGATCGACGAAGCGATAAGGGTCTACGACCGATTGCTGTTGATTCTTTCCGAAGCGAGCATGAACAGGGAATGGGTCAAAACGGAGATAGCCAGGGCGCGACAGAAGGAATTGACCCAGGGCAGACGAGTGCTGTTCCAATTGCCTTGGCTTCGGTCGAAACAACTAAAAAGTGGAAGAACTTCGACGCCGACACTGGAGAGGATTCAGCGCGAGAGATTCGCGAATACTACATTCCGGATTTCAGTGATTGGAAGGACCACGACCAATATCAGGACGCATTTGACCGGCTTCTTAAGGACCTCAAAACCGAAGAGCAGAAGACAAGCTAACCGTAATTGCATTGGCATCGCAGAAATACAGCTAGGCCACCGCCCTACCCCTTTTTGTATCTTCGACATTTTGCCTTCTTTTGTCGATAGTGCGCCCTCACCCTGTAAGTCCCACGCCCTTTCGGCGCCCGCTGCAACTTCGTGTTCGACAAGTCGCCGGTCGCGGATCGCGAGGTTACATCGCCCTAGAATGCCCCTTTATGGTAATGTGAGGCATCTCACATCGCGGCAGGTATTGAAGAGTGGCGGCCATTGTCCAGCTTCACCAAGCATCATTTTCGGCAAAGCGTCCGAAATCGCCTCCGCCTCGAAAGGGGAACAGCGAGCTCCGAACGCGGGAATATCTGACGCCGGATGAAGTCGAACGGCTTATAATCGCTGCGCGCCACGCCGGTGGGCGTGTGGCTGAGCGCGATGCCCTGTTGATCATGATGGCGTATCGCCACGGCTTGCGGGCATCTGAGGTAGTAGCGCTCCGCTGGGACCAGATCGACCTGAAGACTGGTCACATGCATGTAGCCAAAAGCAAGAACGGCTCGCCTTCGACGCATCCATTACGCGGTCCAGAGCTGCGGGCGTTGCGCGCATTGCGGCGCCAGCAGCACGAAAATGGCTCCGTACGTGTTAACATCGCTGCGCGGTGGCCCGATGACGATTCGAACCGTGCATTACATCGTCGCCCAAGCGGGCAAGGCGGCGGGTACCGATTTCCCGGTGCATCCACACATGCTCCGGCACGCCACGGGTTTCTATCTGGCGAATGCGGCCACGACACGCGGGCGATTCAGCTGTACCTGGGTCACAAGAACATTCAGCACACGGTGCGGTGCGGTATACCGAGCTGAGTCCGCAGCGGTTCAATGACTCTTGGAAAGACTGGATGAGCCTCTGAAGGAGTCGCAAAATGGCCAGCTGTCCGGGAAAGAGAAGATCCACGGCGATATGTAACAGCGTGGTTTACCGCTGCGAGAATTGTACGAACGTTGGCTGCGACCAGGTTGACGCTGGTGAATGCTCCAACCAAGGATTTCGGTCAAACACTTGTCTTACGTGCGGAACGATAAGACTCGGAGAAGAGCGCCTCGCGATGACGCCACAGTTGGAGCAGGCGATGAAAATACTGCGATTAGGACGCAGCAATTAAATGCCTTGATCCGCCGATCACTTAAAAGACCTTGACGCGCGAAGGTCCGGGACTTGATCAAGCTCATCGAAGACAACGGCTGGTATCACGTCGGCACTCGCGGGAGCCAGCGGCAATATAAGCATCCGCGCAAACGTGGGCGAGTAACGGTGTCTGGCCATCCCAGCGATGAGGTTCACTCACAAACGGTACAAAGCGTCCTGACTCAAGCACAGCTTCGGAGATAAGAAGAGCATGCGTTACGCAGTCGTGATCGAGAGCGGTCCCGAGAATTTTTCAGCATATGTTCCAGACCTTCCGGGGTGCATCGCAACGGGCAAGACGCTGGACGAGGTCATCGCCAACATTCGTGGAGCCACCGAGTTCCATCTCGAGGGGTTGCGCGCGGACGGTCTGCCGATACCGGAAACGACTACTCGCTGCGAATACATTGAAGCCGCTTAGAGGGCGTAACAAAACCCCCCACGATGAAGACGTTCGCGCCTTTCGTGTGGCGAGGTGACTTCGGCGGTTATGACCGTCCCGCTGCTGCCCGACGCACTGTGGAATCTCATCGAATCGCTTCTGCCCGTTCCGCCGCCGCGACCGAACGGTGGACGACCGCGCGTTCTTGATCGTACCTGTCTCACCGGCATCCTTTTCATGCTGCGCAGCGGGATTCCGTGGCAGATGTTGCCAAAGGAGCTGGGCTGCGGATCGGGGATGACCTGTGGTGACGCCTGCGCGATTGGCAGCAGGAGGGCGTCTGGGATCTAATGCACTTCGCACTCTTGAATTGGCTCGCGCTCGACGCTGACATTGATTGGTCGCGTGCCATCATTGACTGTTGCCTGGTGCGGGCGGTGTGTGTTTTGTGCGCCAGACATGGTTGACAGGTGTGCGAGGACATGGGTGACACCTAACCGGCATACTGCGCCTCCAACGGGAGGTGGGTGGCATGCCGTGGCAGGAGGTTACCCGGGTGTCGTTGCGGGAAGAGTTCGTGCAATTGGCAATGCAAACGGGAAGCAATCGGCGTGAGTTGTGTCGGCGCTTCGGAATTTCGCCGCAGACCGGCTACAAGTGGCTGGCGCGTTATGCGCTGGAAGGGGCGGGTGGATTGTGCGACCGCTCGCGCCAGCCGCGCCATGGCCACCGCACGGTTGACGAGGTCGCTGAGCGCGTCATCCAGCTGCGGCGGGAGTCGCGCAATTCGTGGGGCGGGCACGCGCGGCTGCTGGCGGAGGACGGTGGCCCGCGACTGGCACCCAGTACGATCACCGGCATCCTGCGCCGCGCCGGCCTGCTCGATCCGGCCGCCGCACCCGGCCAGCGCGCGTGGCAGCGCTTCGAGCACGTCGCACCCAATGCCCTGTGGCCGATGGATTCAAGGGCTACTTTCCTTTGCTCGACGGTGACCGTTGTCATCCGCTGACCGTGCTTGACGATCATTCGCGGTTCGCCGTTGCTGCTTCAGCGCTACGCCGACCAACGCGGTGCAAGCGTGCAGCAGGCGCTCACCAGCGTGTTTCGCCGCTATGGGCTCCCGGCCGCGATGCTGATGGACAACGGCTCGCCATGGGGCGACCGTGATCTGCCCTTCACGGGCTTGAGCCTGTGGCTGATCCGGCTCGGCATCCGGGTTAGTCATGGCCGGCCGTACCATCCACAGACCCAAGGCAAGGACGAGCGCTTTCATCGCACGCTTAAGTTCGAGGTCTTGCGCCACTTCAATTTCACTACGCTCGAGCACTGCCAGCGCGAGTTCGATCGTTTCCGCGACCGCTACAATCTGCGCCGCCCGCACGACGCGCTGAACCTGGCCACTCCCACCAACCGTTATTACCCCAGCGCGATCCCGTTTCCTGAAACGTTGCCGCCCATCGACTATCCACCCGGCCTTGAAGTCCGCGTGGTCCGCGCCGGAGGATGGGTCTGCTACCGCGGGCATGCCTTTCGCGTCTGCAAGGCGCTGCACGGCTGCCCATCGCCTTGCGCCCGATGCCCGAGGCCCGATTCGCAACGCGAGGTGCTGTTCTGCCATCAAGTGATCGCTCGCATCGATCTCAACCAGACCCATGTCACTGACGCAAATTAAAAATCTTCGAAGCCCATCGCTCTTCCATGACTCCCATTCTCCTCCGCGCTCCAGAGGGGGGAGTTTCAAATGATAAATAAGGGGGGAATTTCACATGATTGCTGACAGCGACGTCTCCGCGTCCGGTACGACAGACGGGTAGACATCCACGAGGCGTTTCTCTCGCTCTGCTGTGTCTGGATTTGCTGGAATTCGCTGCGCAAGGACTGTATTACAGCCTGAACGCTCACGTCCTGTCGCCGTGCTGACGTTGGACCGCCCAGTACGACGAAGTAGAAGCTCGTACGACGAAGTAGAAGCTCGCACGACGGTGCGCTCGGTTCGCTTCAACAGTCGCTATCAGTCCTTCGGCAGAGAGGAGCTCGTTCTCAGAGCCGCAACGACCGACAAGCGAGACCCAGACTGACTTCCCTGACGGCCTGCGCTCTCCGGGAGCAGGTGGCCAACGATGGATGCTCCAGACGACAACATCTATAATCCGCAGTCGCAATTGTCGCGTCGCGCATTCATCGTTGGAAGCCTCGCTGCTGGCTTTGCGGTCGCAGTACTACCGGTATCAGCCGAAACGATTACTACCGACGCCAACGGCCCGACTGTTGGCGAAGTCAAAATTCCGATGGAGGGCGGGAGCGTCTCGCACATACCGCGCGATGCCCAATTCGGGCGGTTCGTCCGCGGCTATTCTCGTAATGCACGAAGTCTTCGGCGTGTACGAACATATCAAGGATATCCGGAGGTAGCGAATGCGATGCGAGCCCGATCCCTATGAACTTCCAGCGGGTGTCGGCGGGGAAAAAGTTCGGATAAGTGGGCGGGATACGCGAGACCGAGGTCGCTGTTAGTGCTCACTGAGATGGGACACTTTAGGCGTGTAAAAAGGTTTCGATAAGCTCGTTGACTTCCTCGGCCTTCTCCATGTGGACCATGTGACCAGCTCCAGGAACAAAATGAACACGGACCGGAGCGGGCAAACCGTTGGCATGTGCGGCCGGTATAATCCGATCGCTCTCTCCCCAGATTATCTGAAGCGGTATGGCGAGATCGGCCAAGCGTGGCACTAGTTCCACGGCCTGACGCCCATCCTTAAAGATCGTTCCCGCTATAGTGTTCAGCGCTTCCACTGTACCGTCTAGGCGCTTGTAGCTGATAATGTCATCGAGCATCTTGCGGCCGACCAGCGCAGGGTTCGCGAACAACTGCTCGATAATGGGGCGAAGCTGCCTGGGCCGGCTGGCTCGCATGAAACCTTCGACATATTGCATATTGATCTCAGGTCCGAACCCGACAGGTGCGATCAGGGTCAGCGACTTCACATGCTCCGGATGGCTCAGGGCAAGCTCGAATGCGGTAGCTCCTCCAAGCGAATGACCCACCAGGTGCGCGCTTAAGAGTTCGAGTGCGGTCATTAGCTCGAACACCGCCGAAGCCAAAAATGCCAGATCGCCGCGGTCTATCTGCTTGCTCGATCCGCCGTGGCCTGGAAGGTCGATGGCGTAGACGGGATGTTCTTGTGCGAGCGCGGGTTGCGTGAAAAGCCAGCTATTGAGATCGCCGCCGAAGCCATGAACCAGGACCACGGGTGTGCTTTCGGCCTCGCCCATCTTGAGATAGCGTATCCGCCGTCTGCCGATCTCGGTCGTCTGGGGCTTAAGGACCTCGGCCCCGCTCTCGGCTACAGACTCGGGAACAAAATCCTTGGCGAACTGCGCAACGAACGCGTCGATGTCAGCATCCGGGATTTCTTCGTCAGCGAGCACAGCAACCAGTGCACCGACCGGCAGGGTCTCGCCCACCTTGGCCACGCATCTGCGCAGCACGCCGGAGGCTGGTGACTCGTAGAGGTTGGTGATTTTTGGGGTCTCAATTTCGACCAGATCGCTTCCCGCCTTTACCTGATCGCCCTCATTCGCATACCAGGCAACGACCGTACCCTCGGTCATCGCAAGGCCCCATTTCGGCACGGTCACTGCTCGAATCCCGTTCGCCATCAGAGTCATCCCATGACCGCAAGAGCTGCCGCCTCAATCTTGGCGGGATTCGGAACGTAGGCGTCCTCAAGTGCTGGCGAGAAGGGCACTGGAGTGTGCGGTGGGGCGACAATCGAGACCGGCGCCTTCAATGCGCTAAAGGCCTTGGTCGCAACCAATGCCACGATGTCAGTAGCAAGGTTGCATCGTGGGCTTGCCTCGTCCACGACCACGAGCCGGCCCGTTTCATTTACCGACTCGAGGATTGTCTCCTCGTCAAGCGGTGAGGCGGTGCGAGGATCAATGACCGAACATGCGACGCCACGGCTCACGAGCCGGTCGGCTGCCTGGTTAGCGAACTTGACCATCCGGCCGATTGCAACGATCGTGATGTCCTCGCCCTCGCGTGTGAGGTTCGCCTCTCCGAAGGGGATAGAATACGCCTCGTCCGGCACCTCTTCCGTTTCGTCGTACAGCATTTTGTGTTCGCAGAAAATTACCGGATCGTCGTCGCGTATTGCGCGGATAAGAAGTCCCTTGGCCTCGTATGGGGACGAAGGAATGGCCACCTTGAGACCGGGGATATGAGTAAAAATAGGATAAAGCGACTGACTGTGCTGGCTTGCCGCGCGAAGTCCGGCCCCGTACATCGTGCGAATCACCAGAGGCACGGTTGCCTTGCCACCGAACATGTATCGTAGTTTGGCTGCCTGATTGAGAATCTGATCGAGGCATACGCCTGCAAAGTCGATGAACATCAGTTCTGCCACCGGCCTCAGTCCTGTCGCCGCTGCCCCGACCGCCGCACCTATGAAGGCACTTTCGCTGATTGGTGTGTCACGTACGCGCTCCGGGCCGAACTCCGAAATGAGTCCTTTCGTCACTCCCAGCACACCACCCCAAGCGTCCTGTTCGCCCGGCGCACCCATCCCACCAGCCACGTCTTCACCCATGATGATGACGCGCTGATCGCGGCGCATCTCAAGACGCAGCGCCTCATTTATCGCTTCGCGAAATGATTTCCTCGCCATCTTCGCGTCACCATCTCCTGATTGAGTGCCCCCTAATAGGAGCTGTAGACATGGGTCACAAGATCAGCCGCGTCGGGCGGCGGAGCCTCTTTGGCTGCTGCCACGGCTGAACCGATGAGAGCTACAACCTCGGAATCGATATCATCAAGCTGAGGCGCTTGGAGGAGTCCCATCGAGTTCACCCGATCACGGAAAAGTTTCAGGCAATCCCGATCGTTCCGGGCGGCTGCCACCTCGCCAGGAGCCCGATAAGTAGAGGCGTCGCCCTCGAAGTGACCGTAGAAGCGGGTGCATTTGACGTGCAGAAAGCTTGGTCCGTTCCCGGCCCGGGCATAGTCGATAAGTTCGCGCGCCGTTTGGTAGGTGGCAAAGAAGTCGTGACCCTCGACGCTGCGCCCGACGAGGCCAAAGCCGGCAGCACGCTTGATCGGGTCGCCACCGCCGATCGACCACGAGCTGGCCGTCGACTCAGCGTAGCCGTTGTCCTCGAGCACAAAGACCGCTGGGAGCTTCCAGGCCGAAGCGAGGTTCATCGCCTCCAGCGTCGTGCCTTGATTGAATCCGCCATCCCCGAAGAACGTCACGGCGACGCCGCCCGTCTTGAGTATTTTGGCGCTTAGTGCGGCACCGCAGATAAGCGGGGGTCCGCCGCCGACGATGCCGTTCGCACCCATCATCCCCTTCGACATGTCTGCGATGTGCATCGAACCACCCTTGCCGCCGCACAGTCCATCGCGTCGGCCGTATAGTTCCTTCATCATCGCCCGGACGTCGCAGCCCTTGGCGATACAGTGTCCGTGGCCGCGATGGGTACTGGCGATGTAGTCCTGTTCACCAAGGTTCATGCAGATAGCTACGGCAGAGGCCTCTTCGCCGGCGTAAAGATGGACAAAGCCGGGGATTTCTCCGGTGGCGAACTCAAGATGGATCCTTTCCTCGAATTCCCGGATCAAGCGCATGTAGCGGTAGGCGTCCAAAAGCTGCTCGCGTGACAACTCCATGTCGAATTGAAAACCTCCGCTGGAATGCGTACATCACAGGAGTACCGAACCAAACATGCAAACGTCAAATGTCAATCGAACCGGACGAACACGCATTGACTCATGATTCATTTATTACCGGGTAAGTAGTGACGTTAACCGTTACGGAATCGCGAGCACGGTTTTACCTCTTCGGCGAATCGCCGCGCGAAGGGTTAAGACAACATGTACGCGGTCGTCACCGAACGGGATCAGCAGCAACTGTCAGTCCTCGCGGCGAACGACTCGGCCGCTATCAGAGTCGACCAACACGCCGTATTCGCGTTCGGCGACCTCGGCCGCAATTTTCTCATCCAGCACATCTGCCAGGATTCGCTCAAGGTCACGTCTCGCCGGCGGTCCATAACCCGCTGCCCCCGGCTGGATATGCGTCAACACATCTCCGGCCTTCACCGGAATGTCGAGCATAATCTTTACCGGTAGTTCAGTCTGCAGCTCACCTGACATGAGCAGCACTCTGGCACGCGTGCCATCTTTGCCACCTGCAAGGCCCTTAGGTGCCGAGTCTACCCTGCATGTGCGCAGCATCACCCGGCCATCGGCGAGAAAACGCCAGCGCCGATAAACGGCCAACGATCCACGAAATTCCCCCGGCCCGCCACTATCGGGTACGAAACCAAAGCCGTCGAGCATCACTGGCAGCTCAACTTCGAACGCCTCGCCCGAGTTGGCGCGAAAGCCGGTCATAAATGAGGGCATCACACCTTCGATCCCGTCGCCAGTCGGCCTGCCGCCCCATCCACTGGCATACATTTCCGTCATCATCGCGGGCCCGGATCCTGAACCATTCGAGGCCGTGAAGACCATCATGCTTACGCCACCCTCGCCGGCCGCGGGCATCCGATCCGGAATCGCCTGCGCCAGCGCGCTGCAGACCAGGTCGTAAACGCGCCAAAGGAGCTGTCCTCGAGAGCCGACCGCAGCCGGGAAGCGCGGATTGAGCACAGTTCCTTCTGGGGAGATAGTCTTAATAGGCACAAAC
>Ga0073928_10011438_pt1 | contig 10351 bp, 8 predicted proteins | sample PaiPotPPA55metaG_FD_76969 | JGI IMG/M metagenome (GOLD analysis project Ga0073928, IMG submission 76969) | Iron sulfur acid spring bacterial and archeal communities from Banff, Canada, to study Microbial Dark Matter (Phase II) - Paint Pots PPA... ...
CGGGCAGTGAAAATCCGGGGAACTATCGGTATAATTCGGTTTTGCGCCCATAGGATTTGCCATGCGTCTGATCCAGAAAGCACTCACGTTCGATGACGTGCTCCTCGTGCCCGCGTTTTCCAATGTTCTCCCGCGTGACACCAGCCTGAAAACCCAGGTTACCCGCAAGATCTCCCTGAATATGCCCCTGCTGTCCGCCGCCATGGACACAGTGACCGAAGGCCGCCTCGCAATCGCGATGGCCCAGCTCGGCGGCGTCGGCATCATCCACAAGAACCTTACCGCTGCCGAACAGGCCCGCGAAGTCGCGAAAGTGAAGCGCTTCGAATCCGGCGTGGTGCGCGATCCGATCACCGTTCCGCCGCAAATGAAAGTGCGCGACGTGATCGCTCTCACGCAACAGCACGGCATCTCCGGTTTCCCGGTGGTGGAAGGGCAGCAACTGATCGGTATTGTGACGAACCGGGACCTGCGTTTCGAAGAACGTCTCGACGACGAAGTGCGCAAGATCATGACGCCGCGTGAACGTCTCGTGACCGTCAAGGAAGGCACGCCGCTCGCTGAAGCCAAGGCGCTGATGCACAGCCATCGGCTGGAACGCGTGCTGGTCGTCAACGATTCGTTCGAATTGCGCGGCCTCATGACCGTCAAGGACATCACCAAGCAAACCGAACATCCGGACGCCTGCAAGGACGAACACGGCAAGCTGCGCGCCGGTGCGGCAGTGGGCGTGGGTCCGGAGAACGAAGAGCGCGTTGAGCTGCTGTCGGCCGCGGGCGTGGACATCATCGTCGTGGATACGGCGCATGGTCACAGTCAGGGCGTGCTTGAACGCGTGCGCTGGGTGAAGCAGAACTATCCGCACATTGAAGTAATCGGCGGGAATATCGCCACGGCAGCAGCCGCGAAGGCGCTCGTGGAGTACGGTGCGGACGGCGTGAAGGTCGGTATCGGCCCGGGTTCCATCTGCACGACGCGGATCGTGGCGGGTGTCGGCGTACCGCAAATCACGGCGGTGGCGAATGTGTCGGACGCATTGCGCGGCTCGGGCGTGCCGGTGATCTCCGACGGCGGTGTGCGTTTTTCCGGCGATGTCAGCAAGGCGCTTGCAGCCGGCGCGGACGCCGTGATGATGGGTAGCATGCTGGCCGGCACGGAAGAATCCCCCGGCGATGTGTTCCTGTTCCAGGGCCGCCAGTTCAAGGCGTATCGCGGCATGGGTTCGGTCGGCGCGATGAAGGACGGTGCCGCGGACCGGTATTTCCAGGACAACTCGGCGAATATCGACAAGCTCGTGCCCGAAGGCATTGAAGGGCAGGTCGCGTATAAGGGCTCGGTCAACGCCATCCTGTTCCAGGTGGTCGGCGGCGTCCGGGCGAGCATGGGATATTGCGGCTGCCGCAATATCGCCGAAATGCACGACAAGGCCGAGTTCGTCCAGATCACGGGCGCCGGTATGCGCGAATCGCACGTGCACGACGTGCAGATCACGAAGGAAGCGCCCAACTACCACGTGGACTGACCATGAAACCGCTGCTGCGCGCCGTTCTTGTCATCAATGCACTGATTTTCCTGGCGTTTGGCGTGTTGTTCCTGCTGACGCCATGGACAGCTTTGTGGGCATCGATGCATCTCGTGACCGTGCAGCCGCCGTTTGTCGGACAGTTGTTCGGGGTTGCGCTGATCGGCCTTGCGTGGCTTGCGGTTCATGCCGCTGTCGATGGCGCCCTGACCGCGACGGTCGCCAAGGTTTCCGGGCACGTGGAGTGGTTATCGGGCCTGGTGATGATGGTCTGGCTACTCGGGTTGCGTACGCCCGAGTTGACGGGGTTTGGTCAGGTAATCGCGGCGTTGGCCGGCGTGGTCATGCTGGTGCTGGGGCTTGGCAGCGTGAGGCTGTCCGGTGCGGTGCGGCGGCGCGAGCGCGCTGCGCTGGCCGGGGCTGCTGCGGCTGAGCGCGCCGAGAAGCGCGCGGCGAAGACCCAGGCGGAAGAGCGGGTGGAGCGTATAGAGCGCGTGACTCCGCCGCCGAGGCCTTTGTCGTCCGATCCCGTCGCACCGGCGAATCCTCGCTGGGATAGTGAGCTGGTCGAGCCGGTCGTGGGCGAGGCCATTCCGCGTTCAGCAGCGCCGGCGCCATCGGCTACGGCGTTTGATCCTGCTACCGGACATGCTATCGATCCGGCGACAGGCCGCACGCTTGATCCCGCCACTGGCCGCGCGTTCGATCCCGTCAGCGGTCACAAGATCGATCCTGAAACCGGTCGCCCCATTGACCCGGTCACCGGCCGTACGGTGGATCCGGTTACCGGCCAGTTTATCGATCCGGTTCGCCGCGATCCGCGCTGAGGTTTGTACGCGCAGGTCCCGGAGGCTGCGTCGGGTCGATCGAACATCGATCGAGGAACGGAGCGTCGCGTTTCGTTGTATCGATGAATCTGTCTTGCTGCGGTCGGCAACAAGCGCCGGCCGTTGAACTTTCTGCGTGACGTGATGCGCGGGACATCGTTCCTGCTGCTAGCGTTATCGTTTTTGCGTTTTTGCCAACTATTTCCGTTCACTCGCCTTCCGGCCGCTGCCATGCACGACAAGATCCTGATTCTCGATTTCGGCTCCCAAGTCACCCAGTTGATCGCACGACGCATCCGCGAATCACATGTGTATTCGGAGATCCATCCGTACGACGTCGATGAGGCGTTCATCCGCGAGTTCGCACCGAAGGGCATCATTTTGTCGGGTGGCCCGAACTCGGTCACCGAACTCGGTTCGCCGCGTGCGCCGCACGTGGTCTTCGATCTCGGCGTGCCGGTGCTCGGCATTTGCTACGGCATGCAGACGATGGCCGAACAGCTCGGCGGCAAGGTTGAACTCGGCAATGTCCGCGAATTCGGTTACGCCGAAGTGCGGGCGCATAACCACACGAGCTTCCTGAACGGCATTGAAGACTTCCAGACGGCTGAAGGTCACGGCATGCTGAAAGTGTGGATGAGCCACGGCGACAAGGTCTCGGACATGCCGGTCGGATTCAAGCTGATGGCGTCTACACCGGCTTGCCCGATCGCCGCCATGGCCGACGACGAGCGCCATTTCTATGGTCTCCAGTGGCATCCGGAAGTCACGCACACAGTGCAGGGGCGCGCGATGCTCGACCGCTTCGTGCTCGAGTTGTGCGGCGCGCGGCCGGACTGGGAGATGGGGCACTACATTGATGAAGCGGTGGAGAAGATCCGCGCGCAAGTTGGCGATGAGCATGTGATCCTGGGCTTGTCGGGCGGCGTGGATTCGTCGGTGGCGGCGGCGCTTTTGCATCGTGCGATTGGCGCGCAATTGACGTGTGTTTTTGTTGATCATGGGTTGTTGCGGTTGAACGAAGCCGAGCAGGTCATGACCACGTTCGCTGATCACCTCGGCGTGAAGGTGATCCATGTTGACGCCAGCGAAGTGTTTTTGTCGAAGCTCGCCGGGGTGACGGATCCTGAGGCGAAGCGGAAGATCATTGGCGCTGAGTTTGTTGAAGTGTTCCAGACGGAAGCCAACAAGCTGAAGGACGCGCAGTGGCTCGCGCAAGGGACGATTTACCCGGATGTGATCGAGTCGGCAGGCAAGGGCAAGAAGGGCCACACGATCAAGAGCCATCACAACGTGGGTGGTTTGCCTGAGACGCTGAATCTCAAGTTGCTTGAGCCATTGCGCGAATTGTTCAAGGACGAAGTGCGGGAGCTGGGCGTGAAGCTGGGGCTACCGCCGGCGATGGTTTATCGGCATCCGTTCCCGGGACCGGGCTTGGGTGTGCGGATTTTGGGCGAAGTGAAGAAGGAGTTCGCCGAACTGCTGCGCCACGCGGATGCGATTTTTATCGAAACGTTGAGGAATACGTTCGATAAGGAATCCGGGAAGTCGTGGTATGAGCTCACGAGTCAGGCTTTTGCGGTGTTCCTGCCGGTGAAAAGCGTGGGCGTGATGGGCGATGGGCGGACTTATGAGTATGTGGTTGCTCTCCGGGCCGTGCAGACGCTGGACTTCATGACCGCGCAGTGGGCACATCTGCCGCATGAGTTGCTAGGGCATGTTTCGAACCGGATCATTAATGAGGTTCGCGGGATTAATCGCGTTGTTTATGATATTTCGGGGAAACCGCCGGCTACGATCGAGTGGGAGTAAAAAGGATAATATTCTTTCCTTTTTGGCCTGATAAGGTTGTAATATTACCTTTATGGCCAAGAGGACCGCCCCCTTGCTTCCTGCTACCGAGCTGCGATTGCAGCAATTCGGGGAGCGTTTGCGCCTGGCGCGCCTGCGTCGCCGCTTGACCGGCAAGCAGGTGGCCGAGCGAGCGGGTATGACGCCGATTACGTTGCGCAGCCTCGAAAAGGGCAGCTCGGGGGTGACGATCGGTGCTTACCTGGCGGTTATGCAGGCGCTGGGCGCTGAGAAGGACCTCGATCTCCTGCTTACGGATGACACGCTCGGTCGCGACTTGCAGGATGCGGCACTGGCGCGGCGCTCAAGCCGAACAAAGCAAGCTGCGGCTTTGCCACCAGAGCGTCGAGCGTCACCTTCGCCTCAGAACCCAACCCTGCCAGAGCCGGTCGACCCAAGCGAGTGGGTGGCGGATCACGGATTCGTGAGCGCTGAAAGACTGGCGTCCCTTCTCAAGTCTCCCAATTCAAAGAAAAAGGGACCGGAGAGATGAACGAGGGGTTCGTTGGAATTTATGCAGACTGGGACGGTCTTGCCGAGCCGCTGCGCTTGGGACTGCTCTATTCGCATCGAGCGGTTGCCCGGGAAGTATTCGAGTACGAATTTGACGCTGACGTGCTGGTACGTCCCGATATGGCGGGTTTTAAGCTCGATCCCCGGCTCGGATGGTTTGCAGGCCGACAGTATCCGCCGGCGGGCCAGGAGACGTTTGGTGTTTTCGCCGACGCCAGCCCGGATCGCTGGGGGCGAGTGCTGATGCGCCGCCGTCTTGAGCGTGCGCAGCGTGCCGGCCAGGTTGATCCTAAGGCCCGGCTCTATGAATCCGACTATCTCTTAGGCGTGCATGACATGTATCGCGCCGGGGCACTTCGTTTTCGACGCAACGACGAAGGCCCGTTTCTCGACGATCAGAACGATATCGCCGCGCCTCCCTTCGTACAACTGCGCGCACTTGAGGCCGCGAGCTTGGCTCTGGAGCGCGACGAAAGCAATACGGCGAGCGAAGCGGACGAGTGGCTGCGGATGCTGATCGCGCCTGGCGGTTCCTTGGGTGGTGCCCGACCCAAAGCCAGTGTGGTAGATCCGAACGGCCACCTATGGATTGCGAAGTTTCCCAGCGTTCGAGATGAGTTCGATGTCGGAGCATGGGAAATGGTGGTGCATACGCTGGCTAAGGCCTGCGGGCTTGATGTTCCCGATGCACTGGTAAGGCGGTTCAACAGCACCTGTCACACCTTCCTGGTCAAACGCTTCGATCGCACGGTAGTGGGACGGCGGCGGCACTTTGCTTCTGCGATGAACCTGACCGGTCATCAGGATGGCGACGATGCTTCGACCGGTGCCAGCTATCTGCAGATCGCGCAAGTGTTGATGACAGACGGTGCTCGTACTGGTGCTGATTTGCGCGAGCTATGGTCGCGCGTCGTTTTTAATCTGCTGGTATCGAATACGGATGACCACCTGCGTAACCACGGGTTCTTGCTTGAGCCGGGTAAGGGGTGGGCGCTGTCCCCGGCTTTCGATATGAATCCAGTACCGCACGCGCATGGGTTGAAGCTGAATATTAGCGGGATGGACAACGCGATGGATTTGGAGTTGGCACGGTCAGTGGCGCCTTATTTCCGCTTGTCCACGAGCGAGGCTAACGAAATTATCAGTCAGCAGCAGCAACTCATTTCGCAATGGCGAACTATCGCGACATCCTTGGGTATTCCGATCCAGCAGCAACGACAATTTTCGACCGCCTTTCGGTTATCTGAGCGATAGGCGATCGGATAGGCAGTGAGTGGCATCGTCGAAATCAGTCAAGAAATCTGAGCTTTATTCGTCACTCTGATAGAGCTGCGATGCTTTGCGCGGCGGCATGGACGCCAGCCAGTACAAGGCACTATGTGCCATGATGTGATTCATCCTGCACCTTCCACAGGTCGCCTGGATTCGGGAATAAAAATGCAAAGGTGCCCAGCGCGAGTATGAGCAGCAGACAGGCCCATGTACCAAGGCGGCTGATGTTGCGGATCCAGTTATCGCGCCCACCTGAGATCCGGTTCCTGCTTTCATCTGCTCGCGAATGGCGCCCCACAGCCGCACATTGCTGATGACCTCGCAGTGAGGCTACGGCGAAAATCCCCGATGCTCCGCAACTGTGGCGCCTGAATATGACGCCCAATTGACTTCGGCAAGACAAAGCGAATCGGCTTGTTTCATCGCGTTCCGCGAGTACGTGACGCGCTCCTGTTGTTTGATGTATCGCGGCCAAGCCCCGCGCCAGAAATGGGCGGCTTGAATCAGGCTATGGCAAGCCCCGGCAGACATTGATCTCGAGCGATTTGCGGCGACACTGAACGGCCGCGAAGCGGTGACAATCGTGCGAATTCGAAAGCGGCGGAAACGTCGTAGCGGTACATTCCGCGGAACCGCCTGCAGTGTCGCGGCGAGGCATTTGTTGGCCTGTCTGGCAATCAGTACGGCGAGCTGACTCAGGCGCTCGCCGGACATTCCACGGCTAAGCTAAAGGGCAATTCCGTGATTGAAACGATCCTTAACGGACTCCTGCCGGTCGCATTGGCCATCGTTCTTGGATGGCTATCGGCCAGGATTGGTCTCCTGAAGCACGAGGATGCCGGTGTGCTGGCAACCTTGGTCATCCGTTTTGCTCTGCCGTTTGCGCTGTTTTACGCGGCGGTCACCACCCCCGCGGACCAGATCGTTGACCCAGGACTGGCCCTGTGCCTGACTTTTGGATTGATGGGCAGCTATTTGATCGCCCTTGCCCTAGGCAGCCTTGTGTTCAAGCGTGACCTGCGTACCGCCACCATGCAGGCACTGGTGTGCGGGTATCCCGACATGGCGTATTTTGGTGCTCCAATCCTGGCAGCCATGTTTGGTCCGCGAGGGTTCCTCGTTGTTCTCGTCGGCAACCTGGTCACCAGCATTCTCATGTTGCCGCTGACCATTGTTTTGACGCACCTTTCGGACAAACGGGAAGCGGGGCACGGCTGGAAGGATGCCGTACACGTTCTTGGCCACAGCCTTTGGGGGGCCGCTATCAATCCGATCGTCTTCCTGCCAATCTTCGGTGTCGTCTTGAGTTTTTGCCACGTGAAGCTCCCGACGCCTGTACTTTCATCAGTGGATTTGATCGGGAAGGCGTCCGGGGGCACCTCGTTGTTCGCGCTTGGTTTGATGCTTTACGGAGAGAAATTCCGCATCAACCTCGACGTCTTGACGAACATTGGCATAAAGAATTTTTTCATGCCGGCCATGATGTTGTTAGGCGTTTTGCTTTTCAAGCTGACAGGAGATCCCGCGCATCAGGCCATTATCACTGGAGCAGTTCCGACTGCGACCGCAGCCGCCATGTTTGCGTTAAAGAACAAGACCTATACCGCTGACGCGACATCAACCATCCTGCTCAGCACGGTCCTGGGAATCGGAACGGAAGCAATACTGATCGGTCTGTTCTCCGGGTAGCGGATTCTGAAATTCAGGTGACCATCGCGAAGTCGCTTCGTACAATCCGGCCGATCTGGTGTCCGCATGTCTCGCACCAGGATCTGAATCGAACTTGATCTAACGTTATTCAGGAGTGCGTCATGGAAAAAGCATCTGGGGTCGAACAGACCCTTGCGACGGAACTGATGAGCTATGACCTGATCAATCAGCCCGGACTGAACAAGGGAACCGCCTTCACGGAGGAGGAGCGCGACCTGTTCCACTTGCATGGCCTGCTTCCGCCTCATATTGGCACGCTGGAAGAGCAAGCCGCGCGACGGATCAAGGTACTACGCGGTTACGAAACCGACTTTGAACGCTACGCGTATCTTCGGGACCTGCAGGATACCAATGAGACGCTCTTCTACTCTGTGCTCGTCAATAACCTCGAAGAGCTGTTGCCGATTGTCTATACGCCGACCGTCGGCGAAGGGTGCCAGCGCTTTAGTGAAATCTGGCGTAAGCCGCGCGGACTGTTTCTGAGTTACGCCAATAAACATCGGATTCCTGATATTTTCGCGGACAAACGATTCGATCAGGTTCGCGCCATTGTCGTGACCGATGGTGAACGGATTCTTGGGCTCGGCGATCAAGGTGCCGGAGGTATGGGGATCTCGATCGGCAAACTGGCCCTGTACGTGGGTTGCGCGGGAATTCACCCGGAAGAGACACTGCCCATCTTGCTCGATGTCGGCACCAACAATCAGGAACGTCTGAAGGACCCGCTCTATATGGGGTGGCGGCACGAGCGTATCACCGGGGCCGAATACGATGAATTTGTCGAAGCGTTTGTGACCGCTGTGATGGCGCGTTGGCCGCATGTGCTTCTCCAGTGGGAAGATTTTGCGGGCAACCACGCTGGACCGCTGCTTGAACGCTATCGCGACCGGCTCTGCACGTTCAACGACGATATCCAGAGTACCGCGTCGGTCGCGCTGGCGACGCTCCTGGCGGCCATCAACGTCACCGGCGTACCGCTGACTGAGCAGCGCGTCGCCCTGCTGGGCGCCGGTTCCGCCGGCTGCGGCATCGTTTCGCTCGTGCTGCGGGCCATGGTCGAGGCGGGCGCCAGTGAAGCGGAGGCACGCAGCCGCTTTTATGCGGTAGATCGCGACGGGCTTCTGGTTGACGGGATGCCGGGCATCACCACCTGGCAGAGGCCATTCGTGCAGAGCCGGGCGGCGGTTGCTAACTGGAAGGGTGAGTCGCCAGGCAAGATCGGGTTATTCGATGTGGTCGCGAACGCGCACCCGACCGTGCTGATCGGCGTGTCGGGTCAATTTGGCGCTTTCACGGAACCAGCGATCCGTTTGATGGCAAAGCATGTTCAGCAGCCGATCATTTTCCCGCTGTCGAATCCGACATCGCGCAGCGAGGCAACGCTTGAGCAACTGGTCACGTGGACGGAAGGGCGCGCGCTGGTTGGCACAGGCAGCCCGTTTAAGCCTGTCACTTGGAACGGCGTGGAAATAGCCAACAATCAGACGAACAACTCATATATTTTCCCTGGCATGGGGCTCGGCATTCTGGCCGTCGGAGCGAAACGTGTAACGGACGCAATGTTCATGGTGGCGGGCAAGGCTGTCGCTGCCATGTCGCCAACGGTGACTGACCCGAAAGGACGGCTCTTGCCGCGGGTGAGTCAGTTACGCGATGTGGCAATTTCGGTTGCGAGGGTGGTGGCTCGCCAGGCACAGCGGGATGGGGTTGCCACCTTTCTTGACGAGTCGGGGGTGGATGCTCGTATCGCGGAATACATGTGGACGCCGCATTATCTCCGCTATGTGAAGGGCGGTTCGTGAGGTTGATGGGTGGCTTCGCTGGAATGGGAGCGGCCTCAATCGGCCCCGTGAGTTTGCGGGCGTCTATAGGTCTCCCAATACGCGCGATTCCAATACGTAATCGTGCGAATCCTAAAGCACACCCGGATGACCCGCGACACCATGATCACAGGCAAACCGAGGCCGCCGGAACCAGCCTGCGATCAACGAACTGGTGCTCTTGATCACCGATGACCTCAAGGTAGTCGGCGCCTGGGCCGGTGAAGCCACGGTGACGTTTCCCGACGCCGCGGGCGAGGAACTGTCGGCGCTCGCGCCGGTGCGCAATGGCGCGGGCTTTCGCGTGGGCATCTCGAACACGGTCACGGACCTGCAACTGCTTGAAGACCTGACGCAACGCCACGCAGGCTGAGAGCACGGAGCGAAACCACAGGAGGCGCATCTTGAACAACCCCCAAGCTCAATCACGTTCGCTGCCCCCCATGGGGGCGGATACCTCCATCGGGGGGGCATCATGACCACCGCAGCAGACTACCTGGTCGATGCCCTGACACAAGCCGGCGTGAAGCGCATTTACGGTGTCGTCGGCGACTCGCTGAACGGCATCACCGACTCGCTCAGGCGTTCCGGTGAGATCGACTGGATCCACGTGCGGCACGAGGAAGGCGCTGCCTTCGCGGCCGGTGCAGAAGCGCATCTCACCGGCCACCTGGCTGTGTGCGCCGGCAGTTGCGGACCGGGCAACCTGCACCTGATCAACGGGCTGTTCGACTGCCACCGCAGCGGTGTGCCCGTGCTGGCGATAGCCGCGCACATGCCCAGCTCGGAGATCGGCATCGACTACTTGCAGGCGACGCATCCGGAAAGCATGTTCA
>Ga0073928_10011439_pt1 | contig 10351 bp, 16 predicted proteins | sample PaiPotPPA55metaG_FD_76969 | JGI IMG/M metagenome (GOLD analysis project Ga0073928, IMG submission 76969) | Iron sulfur acid spring bacterial and archeal communities from Banff, Canada, to study Microbial Dark Matter (Phase II) - Paint Pots PPA... ...
AATTGAAACGCCAGTGGAACGGCTGCGACGACACTATAAATACTAAACAGGGGGTTTTGCTTGCTATACCCGTAGCAAAAACACCGCCCCGCTGACTGGTTGTTCGTGCGTTTATCTTGATTTATGCACGGGGGGTTGCTGTTAATAGTAAAGCTGGTAAGAGAAGATTTTCGAGAAGGAGAGATTGAACAATGCAAATTGACGAAGACGCAATGGAGAAAGTAGAGGAAGCGGCCTACGCCAGATTTAAGCAGGGCAAACCCTTTCCGCATCGGGAAGCGGTTGAAACATATTTGCTTGCTTGTCTGGAGCAAGAAGAGGCTCCTTCCCTGAAGGGACAATAGATTAGCCAAAGCGAAGGGGACGGCCCAAGAATAAGGGCGAACGAAAAAGCCTATCACTTCGCAACGCCGAAAAGGCGCTCGTCGTTGTAGTGTCTCACTTGCTTGCAGCGAATCGGCTTGCCCTCGATGAGGATAATCTGCTCGTCCGCGCTCATGCTTAGAAGCTCGTCGGCTGTAATGCCTCCCACAAGATTGGCAATGTCCTGTGCCATGCGCTGATTTCTCGCTCCAAATGCCTGTACGACTCCGGCATTGTCAACGAGCGTGTTTGCCTGTGTGCCGTATATCTGAAGCTGCGCGGCATTCTGCCAGAACGTCCATAAAGTGAGGCCCCATGAACGCAGCAGCGTCGCCGCCGTGAGCAGCGCATCGAGTCTGCCAAGATTGCCGATTTCGTCGCAAAGCATCAGGGTCCGCTCCTTGGGCGGGGTCTTACGCTGCGTGAGGGCGAGCATCAAGCCTGAAAGCCAAGCCCTGAGCAGCGGCTTGTAGGCACTAAGGCGCAACGGCGGCACGATGATATACAGAGACATTGCCTTGCCTGCGATAAATCCATCAAGGTCAATTGTTGTGGTGTCGGTCAGGCGGCGCACGAAGTCGCTGTCAAACAGCCGGAGATGGGTTTGCAAAGTGCCGAGCACGCTGGGCCTAGTCTCTCGTTCGGACAGTTGCAGGAAAGAACAGAATGCAGCTTTTGCAGCGCGGTTCCGCACTTCCTTTTTGTCGAGGAGTACAGCGAGACTATAAGTAACGTCGTCACTGGTGAACAAGTCAAAGAGCGCACTGATGCGGCGCTCCTCTGCGGGCCGGTCGGCCAGCAGCCAAGCAACACCTCCCGTAATCATGGTTTCCGCCCAATTATTCCAAAATGGGTCGCGTTCCTGTTCTCCCCGCTGAATGAATTCAGCGGCAAAACTCCGCGCAATCACAGCGGGTTCGCCTCCGAATCTGGCTACGAGGTCAAGCGGGTTGAGCGAGTCGGAATGCGTATTATCCCGAACGTCGAGGACATACACTTCCTGCCCCATTGCGCGCCTTGATTCAGCCGTTGCCGCGTAAACTTCGCCCTTCATGTCGAGTACGACGAGCTGGCCGGGGTGCATCAGAGCGTTACAAATCACGGGGCCAGCCGTCTTACCCGCGCCTGTGGGCGCGAACGTGATGAGGTGGCTATCACCGGAATAGGTGATGAGGTCGCCTGTGCGGGAATGTGCGCGGGCTGCAAAACCGATGGTGCGGGCGGGAGCGGCGCGGCGTCCAAGGATGTATTCAGACACCAACGCATTATCGTGCTAAAACAGTATATTAGCAAGTTTAAACCATATATAAACAAGCGTTTACGCTATGGCCCACTGTCGCGGGGGGTTACTTTCTTGCTCTCATGTAGGCATGAAAACATGCAAGCATAAATTCACTGATGGTCTGCTCCGCATACACAGCGGCCAGCTTTACAGCCTTCACGTCTTCCCGAGGCCAGCGGACTTGCAAGGGCATCGGCTTTTCCGTTGGGGCTGGTGCCTTAGTCTTCGAGGGTACACGCGGGGATGTTGCCGCTAGAGGCGTGGTTTGTGGCGTCGTGAGCATGTCGGCGTTTAGTTCGGTCGCTTTAGCCATTGACGATTACCTTCTGTTGGGGTTGCCTGCTTACATGACTGCATGATTTCTTGCTTGCATGAAACCATGTCTGAATATCACGCCAAAGGGCGGCGGTTTCTATGGCGGCTGGCCCTTTCGGGGTTAGCTCTATGGCCGTGCGTCCGTCCGTCATGGCGGCGGCGTAAGGTACGCGGTCGCCTATGAACGTCTGAGCAACGGGGCCGTAATGGGATAGCGTCGCGGCGGCTTGGCCGGTAATTCCGGCGTTGGCCTTAGCTTGGGTCAAGACAAACAAAAACGGAATGCTCTTGCGCTTAAGCAGGTCAACGGTCGCCGCTGCCGCCCATAAATCCGAAGGGCTGGGCCGGATAGGAACTATCACAAGGTCGGCCATATCAAAAAGCACGGCGGTTTCATCGGTACGGCTCGGCGCTGTGTCTATGAAACACAAAGCAGTATCGCGCTCTTGTAGCTGGCGCAAGCCCTCGGCTATTCCGTCAAAAGGCAGCTCAACACGGCGGGGGGCATCTGCCTGTCGTTTCTCATGCCATGTGGTCAGCGTCCCTTGCGGGTCAGTGTCTATGAGGAAGACCGGACCATGTCCGGCGCGTTCCGCCTCCACTGACAGGTGAGCGCACAGGGTTGTTTTACCGCTCCCGCCCTTCTGCGAATTGATAACGATGGTTTGCATAGATTCATAGCCTCATGTTTGCCGGTTGTCATGCAAGCATAGAAAGATGCTGCGAGAAGGCAAGCTCTTTCCCCTGTCTTGAAATCTTCACTTTTCCCTGTGAGCGGGTTCCGCTAGAGTGCTGCGGCAAATTTAACAATCGGGGGTGTCTATGAGCGAAGCAAAGAATCGGCCTAACGCTAGCGTGTACGTGGTGCGGAATTTCGAGGACAAGGAAGGCAAGGACGCGGCGAGGTGGCTAAAGGTCGGCGCTGCTTGGCTCCACAAAGACGGCGAGGGCTTCAATGTCGTAATTCAGGAAGGCATCAGCGTCTCAGGCCGCGTGGTGGTACGGATTGATAAGGCGAAAGAAGAATGAACCACGGCGGGGGGTATCACCAGCAACGGGTGCAACAACAGCGCGAGAATCCGGCGCACGGATCTCCGCGCGTCCCTTTCCATAAACCGCATAGCTCGCTGGGTGCTATGGGGCGCTGGGGTGCCGGGGGGCATTGGCTTTCCATGTTGGGGATTCTAACGCCCATGATTGTCGGGGAATTTATCCCAGACCCTGCGAAAAAATGGCGTGTGGTTCGCATGGTCACGGTCGGCGTAATCCTCCTGAAGGAATTGTTTTGGACGAAAAAGATTGGAAGGGAGCGCGAAGAGTCGCAGGAAAACGCGGTGCGCTGCGCTGAGGAGATAGCCGGGGCCTGCGGCGGGGGAATGGGGCCGGGGCTTTAGGCTGTCACATTATTGTAATTCGACCTGGCGCGTCGGCTATGGCATACCTGAAGCTGGTTTAACTTTCATGTGTTCTCGCCTGTGGTATCCGAATCCCCGCAAGATGATGACAAGCTCCTCTCCGACCTGCGCCGGGCCGCTAATTTCATGCAGGCGGCGCGGGTGAGGCAGGCGGAAAGCGAAAAAAGATTCATGGGGCAAAGCTTCCTTTCTGACGAACAGGAAAACGCAATCATACAAGCGGCGGGAAACAGCGCACTGGTGAAGGCGGTGAAAGACGACGCGCAAATGGACGGCGCGGTTAATTACCTTGCAGAGCGGTTTGAAGAAATGTGCCGCCGTATAGGCTTTTCAATAGACAGACAACCGCACTCTAAGGAACAGCGTGAGGCAGTCGTGAAGCTGCTGGCAACGGAGCTATTCGTAAACCAGAAGGCTCTGAACGGGCTATCCGCAGAGGAATTAATCCCATTGACCGTGCGGCTGGGAGCCGTCGGGCCGGAATTTAAAAAAGAGTTTCCGCAATTCGAGAGAGCGCAGGGCGTCTTTGAGTATGCGGCAAAGTCTAATCCCGGCGACCCACGAAGCAGGCTGCATGAAGTAGTGAAGCGGATAGAAACGCTTGCGCAAGACCCGGAGTTTGAGCGCTTGCGTGAGACTCCCGAAATATTCCGAATAGCGGTAGTTATGCACGGCAACAGCAGTGAGAATGCCCGCGCGTTCCTCCGGCATGAGTTAGGAAACGGGAAAAACTGGCAAACTGCGGTAATGGAAAAACGCGAGGACGGAAAAGACCCAGCAGGCCCGCAATTGCCTTAGTTCTTTACCGCGCTGAATAACGTGGTCACTATCTACTGAATCCATCCATTTCCCGCGCCTTTAAAGCCCGCTAAACACAAGCCCAGCAATAGGAAAGGGCGCGAGTTATGCAAACAATCGCGGCGCTACCTCACCGCTCTCATCGGGTTTTAGGCTCATACCGGTTTACTGGCTCGATGTGGGGCTGGTCAGTTTATGGCTGATGCTGTTGGCAATGCTGGCCAGTGTACCCACGGTAGTAGCGATAGGTTGAAAAAAAATGTTTTTCGGAGCGGCAACCGAAAATCAAGTTGTGATTCTTACTGGTTACAAGTCGGGTTGATTGGGGCGCGAGCCGAAGGATTGGCAAGCGCCGTGCATCCAAGTCGGGCAAGGCTGGGCGGGTAAGGCAAAAAGACAATTAGGGCAACAAAGGGAGCGGCAAGAATGATGCGCGGCTTCGATAGGAAAGTTTTGTCTCTTTTACGGCTCGTGATTTCGGGCGCGGTAATGCGGTCGTCTCGCTTAGACGCGGCAGTGGTCACGGCTCCCCCACGGCCAGCGCGGATTAGCTTCTCTGCGGACTTCCTGAATCGAGGATGTGAGCTGCGCTTCATTGAAGCCCGCCTCGATGCGCTCAAAGAAATCAATGCAAGTGTTACGGCTGCTCCGTCTGCTACGGCGGCGGGTCAGTCTTCGCCGCACGACGGGCATGAGAGTCAAGGCGTACCTGCTTGGGGCTACGCCTTGACCTCATCAACAAAGGCCAGTTCGTAAAGGCAATTTCAGGGGGGAAACACGATGCAGCAGCAATCACAGTTTTCAATTCCTGATGCTCCACTGCCATTCAAAAGCACGGTAGAGAAGGCGCACGGCATTTTAAACCTGATGGCGCTCTCGGTGCGGCTGCCGCTCCGGCGCAATGTCGGCAAGAGCCGGGTAGGGGTCTTGCACCTCGCCGGCATGGCCGGCGTGATGCTCGGCGTTAGCTTCATCGGAAATTTTGACCTGTGGGGCTGGCTGTTTGGCGGCGGCTCCAGGGATAGCGACAACAGCCTACGCAATTACGCGCTGCTCGTCCTGGCGCTCGGTATGTGGCAGCGGAGAAAAAGAATCAGCGAGTTTAAGCGGGGAATGCAGCCGCACAGGATGCACCCCGGCGATAGCTGGCTTGATGGCTTCGTGCCGGTGCCGCGCAAAGTTATCAATGCGGGGGTTGAGCCTGCGCTGGTTTTCATTCTGGGCGCGGTTCTGTACTACCAGCTTGACGTGGTAGCGCTGGGCCTGTGGCTGATGGCAAGCGCGGTCGCGCTCTGCGTTATGGATTGCCTGTATCAGATGCAGGAGAAGGAACGCGACGAGGCCGATGCAGATTTGGACATAGAAGCGCGGGGACGGGCCGAACGCCTACGGCTGCGGCCAAAGGGAGCGGCTGGAAGCACGGCGGGGGGGGTGGCTCCGGTCACGATTCCTACAGGTATCGGGGATGACGAAGCGATGCGGGCGCAGATTGAAAAAAACAAGCTGGAAAATTCTTGGTCAGGAGAAAACGACAATGCAATTTAGCGAGTGGAAAAAAGACAGCACTGCGCAGCGGAAACTCTACATCTTCGTGGCCGTGCTGGGCTTAAGCATGGGCTGGCTTTATTTCGGAAACGCAGCGCGGGCGGCACTGCGGTCAAGAGCCGCAAGAAAGCCTTCGGTTGTTGTTCGGGCTGCGGCTCCTGTGGCCGTGGCTCCTCCGCCTCCGGCTCCGGTCGTGGTGGCTGCGGCTCCGCCTCCTCCTCCGCCTTCACCTGAAGAGGTCATGCAAGCACAAATTGCTGAAGCGGTCGGCCCTACGAGCATTTGGGGCGGTTTTTCGCCTCGCCCGAATCTTGGCCCTTGCGCTCTGAAAATCTCGCTGACGGCTGCCGCTGATAAAGGGAGCTATAGCGCGGATTCGTCAATGAGCTGCGCCAATCTCTCCCGTCCGGGGCAGAGAAGCACGATAAGCGGTATGAACAACGCACAGCTTGAGGCAGTGCCGGTCAATGCCGTTTTTTCAGGCGTGGTAAAGGATGGCGCTATCGTTCTCACGCAAACGAAGGCGCTTAATTTCACTCCCGAAGGCTGCAATCTGCGAAAAGTGGTCTTAACCCCCTTCGTGGGTCACTTGGATGCGACATGGGAAGAGGCTCCGAAGGATGCAAGCGCGGTGAACAAGTGCGGCGGGGGTCATGTAACCCTGTCGCGCACAAAAACATTCTAACGAAAATCACAAAAGGGGCGTGCTATGCGAGTAAATAAATATGCAGTGCAAGTGCTGTTGCTGGTCTGTATGGCGCGTGCGGCGGGCGCACAGTGTCAGGGAAAATCTGGCTTTGCATTGGCTGCGTGTCAGGTGGCTGCGAATACGGGCGGGTCTACCAGTGGCGCGGGAATTCCCCCCGCCGTGCTTCAGGGTTCAAAGGAAACTGCGCTTACTACGGGGCTGGCGGATACTATCCATCCCGATACGCTGCCGGGGGCGGTAGACCCGGATTCAAAACTATTCAGTCCGCTACTAAAACTTGAGCGGGTGGACGATGGTTCTTTTATCGTCAAAGCTGCGGGTATGTACGAAGCTTTTTTGCAAGGCTATTCGCTGGATGCTAACGACAGCGGCGCTGGCCGGGTCGCTGGCTTCTATCCGGCGCCGTGCTGCAAAGGGCGCCGGGCTGCGGTCGTAGCTGCCGTGTTGAAATTCTCAGAGCTGCATCCTGACGTTTCGCAAAACGATATTCAGCAATTGCTCTGGGCCGTCGTCGCCGGAACGGATTTGGAAAAGATGCCCGCGAATATCCAGCAAGCGGCGGTTAAGATTCTGCCTCACGATTTGGCGGTGTCTCTGCAAGGGCAGGCGCAAGCTCAGGCTGCTAAGAAAACGCTGATGGACTATGTGAACGGGCGAATTAAGAAAAGCCCGTCTGCGAGTGCGGGGGGTGGCGCGGCTGATGGAGTTAAAACTGTGCTGGGTTCGGGGAGCGTTTCCGCTCCGCCGATCGCAGCGGGGAATACTCCCGGTTTGCCAGTCGAGCGCGGAGCGTGGGCGCTGATGCCGGGGGGCTTCTTCCTGCGGTATCTGCCTGAAGGCTGCTCGAAAATCCGTTTGCAAATTATCGTCCCTGAAGCGCTGGGCATTAGCTCTACTTCTCCGCTGCTGTTTGACCCTACGCAATTCCTCGCGGTCTATACGCAAGTTCCGGCGCTGCGCCTCGGCGTTACGCTGCGGCCTGCGAAATAAGGAACGCATGACCACACCATTGCAATCGGAATGGCTCACGGTGGAAGAGGCGGCGGCGTATCTCAAGATTAAGCCCCGCTCTCTTCTTCTGTGGGTTCGTGCGGGCAAGGTGCCTGCTTACGCGCTCTCCGGCACCGTGCGCCGTGTGTGGAGATTCCGCAAAGAGGATTTAGATTCTAGTCTCCTGTCAAAAGCTGTAGTAAGCTCGGGTCAATCGTCATCTGTGCGCTCTCCTGAAAGGAGAATCACTTGAAAAGAGCGCACGATATTGTAGAGAGCAAAACGCGGGGAACGTGGCACCTGAAGTACATCGGAGAGGACGGCAAGACTCACCGGAGGCAACTAGGCTGTATCCGAAACTTACCCACGCGGGAAGCGGCGGAAAAAGCGGCGGAGCCTATACGCAGGGTGCTTTGCAAACCGACCGGCAAGAGAATACCTACGGTCGGGGAACTTGTCGGGCAATTCCGAATAGAGAAAATGTCTCAGCGTCACAGCACGCGGCTTGCATGTGATTCCCGGTTTAATAACCACGTCGTCCCGCGATGGGGTGACAAGGAAATCACGGAGCTGCAAGCGCGTCCGGTTGAGCTGTGGCTAACATCCCTCGACCTGGCCCCAAAGACTCGGGTACACGTCCGGGGACTGCTGCATCAACTGTGGGATTACGCGATGTTTCGCGGGGACGTTCCCGTAGAGCGCAATCCTATGGAGCTGGTCACAATCAAGGGAGCCACGAAAAGGATGCGGCAACCGCGCAGCCTCAACGTGGAAGAGTTCCAAAAATTCGTGACGCAGCTAGATGAACCTGTTCGCAGTATTTCGCTGGTGTGCGTCTGCTTCGGACTGAGGATTAGTGAATGCCTCGGCCTGAAATGGTCTGACGTGGATTGGCTCGGCGGAAAAATCAGCATCGAGCGCGGCATTGTCCGGCAGATGGTTGACGATGTAAAAACCATCTACTCAGGCCGCGCGATGTCGATAGATGCGGATATGCTCGCGGTCTTCAAAAACTGGAGGCAGCAAACGCAATTTGCGGCTGACAGCGATTGGATATTTGCGAGTCCGGCCAAGCTCGGTCGCCTGCCGCTCTCCTACCCTCATGTGTGGGTGTCCTTTCAGGATGCCGCAACGAAGGCGGGGATTGGCAAACTGGCTACACATACGATGCGCCACACGTACCGCTCTTGGCTGGACGCGGCAGGAACGCCGATTGCAGTACAGCAAAAGCTGATGCGGCACTCGGATATCCGTACCACCATGAACGTGTACGGCGATGTGGTGACGGATGAAATGTCTCAGGCGCACAGCAGGGTAGTACGCATGGCCCTTGCAAAGCAGTAAGGTTTCAGGCGGGTTTCATTCCCTCTAAGCTGTTGAAAATATGGCGGAGAGAGTGGGATTCGCACTATCGTGGGTATTGATAACAAACGGTTTCCCTTTAGAATCAACCGCAATCGAAGCACGAAACGCAGGAAACGCGGCCATCTAACACACGGATTAGCACACGACGGTCTAACGCTTACCTGCCGCATCTTCGGTCACGAACTGCTCGTACAGTCCATGCCGACCAATGAAACGCAACAGCCGTCTGCCTTGATTTTCGCTAGCCTCTTCCTGGGTGTTGTAGTACTTCGCCTGATTGACAGGGTCGACCGTCTGGCAGTCATTCATCTCAGATTCCCATTCGGTAAGCGTACGGAAGTTCGGCAGGTCTGTATCTGGAGCAGTTCCTAGTTTCGAGAGCCAGAGTCGCTGATCCGCCTGACATTGATCTACCGTGGGTGCGTGTTGAACTTGCCCGACCGCCAGCGAACTGAATGAAGCGATGAGCACGAATACCAGAATCAGCGTGCGTTGCATTGACCCCCCGTCCGCAGTTTTTCTAAGATAGTTTTAAATTCGAACGGCTCGTACGAACCCCCTTGACGTTCATTAACCTGTTTGGTGAAGTCGTCAAGGGACATCTTCTCCCTGTCAGCGTGAGGAAGGTACTTCCACGTGCGGTTTGCTTTTTCTTCTTTGTCTTTTACTGGATCGGCAAAATATCTACCCAAGCAAACACCTCCAGTTTCTACGAGATTCCATCACGAGAAGGAAAGCTAGGTCTAGGTTACGGAGGTCATTTGGGGCGTGGCAAGATTTTCATGATAGGTTGATGACTGAAAACACTACTTCGTCTCTGATGCGGTTTCAGATGCGGAGAAGATAGCGTAACGGTGCTCCACCCCGTCTAACACCACATAGGCGAACTTGCCGTCCGTGCAGAAGGGTAGCGTTTGACCAATCAGCAGTGCTGGGCGTTTGGAGCGTTTACGCCCGTGCTCCCATCCCGTAATCTCCATCGTGGTTGTGCCTGTGTTGACGACATACACCCGACGGTCAAAGGTAGATGTGCCGCCGCTTATTACGCCGTTGGCACCGTAGATTGACCCACTGGTTTCCTGCTGATTGTGAAAACTCACGACAGTGCCTGTCGATGTAGCGTCACAGGATTTCTTGTCTTTAGCGAATCCCAGAGTTGTAAGGGTAAGGGTTGCCAATAGAACGTTCGTTACTAACTTCATTTGTTCTCCTCGATTAGTTTTATCTTCTAACGGCTGGGGGGATGGGTAAAGGTAACCGAGGGCCGTGTCCGCTGGGCAATCTGTTCCAACTTCAAAGATTTATCGTTGGTCGGCTTGGCACTGTGCGACGGTGGGTGCGTCCTGGACATCCTGCCCTACTGTCAGCGAAGCCATGAGAACGACGGCGAGAATCAGAAAGTGCTTCATGACGCAGGATTATACCCTGCGATGTTCCTGCTATCATCTGAGTCGGAGTAGGGATCACGATTACTCATGACCCCCTCCACGGATCCGGACGAGCGGGTTTCCCGCATCCGGCTCTTGCCTTAGGTAATAACGCCCATGCGGCGCAAAGGATAGGGATGAC
>Ga0073928_10011440_pt1 | contig 10348 bp, 9 predicted proteins | sample PaiPotPPA55metaG_FD_76969 | JGI IMG/M metagenome (GOLD analysis project Ga0073928, IMG submission 76969) | Iron sulfur acid spring bacterial and archeal communities from Banff, Canada, to study Microbial Dark Matter (Phase II) - Paint Pots PPA... ...
AGTTCGCGTATCAGCATTTGAAGCCGGTGGCGGAGGCGGAGCCGCTTGGCCAGGAAGCGGTTGATGCGCATCCGCGATGAAGTCCGCATGATCTGCCGCGCGACCTCTGGAGAAAACTGAACCGGTGCGCCCGCGCAGGCGGCTCCGCCTGGATCCCTCGCTGATTCCTCCTGCCGGCCGTCACATTGACCTTACCAACGACCAGATTCATGGCCTCATTGACCTTCCTTGACGTTAATATGTGGCTGCGCGCCGACCGCATTTTGAAGACGTTTTGCGGCTCGCGCAATTGGGATTATTGCGGCTGATGACGACGGCGGCCACTCAATGGAGCAAGGCGGTGTGACTGGCCCGTGCGGCTAGCGCTTGGTCGAGTGTGATTACCGTACCTCCGGCGCATTCGGCGAAGGCCAGTAGCCAGGCGTCTGCCCAGAGCTTGGGGGAAGCGTGGCGTTTGCTTGAATACTTTCTGAAAACGACATCGATATTGGCGGGCTCGTCAAGGAAGGCCACTCGGTCATCGTCAAACAAATGGTCATAGGAGGACCAGGCTTCAGTCATGCGCAGGGGCCGGCCATTCATCGCGGCCGGCGTGGTGAGCAGACGCAGAACGCTAACCTGGGTCAACCTTAGAAAATACATACCAGACTGGGCTGAATCCCACCATTGCCGGACTAAAGCGCGGTGGATGTGGTCTTCGAGCAATAGTGCCAGCCATACATTCACATCAGGGAAACTCAATGAGGTCATAAATCTGTTCGTTCGTAAGATCGAAAGGTTTACCTCTGGTGGGTACGATCGGTTTATCCAGGTTAAGGCGCCGTCGCGGGCGATGCGGTGTGGACTCCTCAACGACGCGTTCGATGCTGCGCAGGATCAACTGACGCGCCGAGCAACCCTTGCGGGCGGCCAGTTCGTGAAGGCGCCGGTGCAGGTCGCGGGGAAGGTCGATGCTGGTGCGAACGGATGGTGGCTTCACAAGAACGATTATGGCTCTGCGACTTAAATAAGTCAAAGAACTGCCGGCCGATATTGCGGCTAAGATAGAACAGGAGCGTTCATGAGCAGCCTGGCGCAGTCGCTAGTCACATGGGAAGAGTTTCTGCGGCTGCCGGAACGTCCTGAAACCGGCCAGCATTATGAACTACAAGATGGCGACGTCGTGGTCGTGCCTCCTGCCAGACCGCTCCATATCAAGTTACAGAAGCGGATCGAGCGGCTGCTCGAAGCCGTAGCTGGGAACCGGGGGGTGGTGACCATCGAATTTCCCTATCGCCCGGTTCCCAATCTGCAATTTTGGTTCGCGGACGTCGCCTATATTCCGCAGGCCGATTGGGATGCGCTTCCCTCAGACGAGTATCCGGTCTATGCGCCGCCACTGATAGTCGAGGTACTTTCACCGTCGAACACTCCGGCCAAGATGAACCGTCAGCGAATTGTAGCGCTATCGGCCGGAACCGTAGAATTCTGGGTGGTCGACGCCGAAAGGCGCACTGTACAGATCACAGATCTCGGCGGGGCAAAAGTCTATTCTTGCGGCGATACTATTCCTCTGCGATTGTTCGGAGCCGTGGTAACTGCCGACCAGATTCTTGGTTAGGCGGCTCGCTGCTACATGCGGGAACACCGGCCGCTGCCAGTCAGGGCTTTGGAATTTGGACTTCGATTTCGCCGGCGTGGAAGCTACCATCCTCCACGCGCTCGACCCCGCCCGGCGAATGAATCTCTCCCGTGCCATTGGCAGGATCCACGATCCATACGTAGGCCACTCCGAAGACCAAATACTCACGTACCTTGGCCCACACGTCGATGGCAGTGTCGTCCGGGGACAGAATCTCCACGCATAGGAACGGAGGCTCGGTGAAGATATCCTCGGCCGGCTCGCCGCGGGTGACACAAAGGTCAGGGACGCGATAACGCGCCGGATCCCGCTGCGTGCGGACGCGTTGCTCGGGCCAGACTTCATAGCCCAGGGGAAGGCCTACTTGGTAGAGCGTGCGATCGAGGTAGCTCTGCATTTTACTGTGCGGCTTTTTCGGCATTGGACGGGGGACAATTCTCCCTTCCACGTATTCGGCATCGTATTCGAAGGAAGAATGCAGATACTCTTCCACGCTCACTGGTGTTGTCACGCCCATAGGTGTATCTTATCGAATCGGTGTGCCCTTTCAAGCCGCACGGACGGCCAGGTTGATGCCCACCAGATCCGCGGCGTTCAGCGCGGCTACCGCGCCGGCGATGCCGGAGTTAGCCAGGATGATAGCGGGATTGACCCCCAGGCGCTGTTTCCAGGCACCGTTCGCTGTGGCCCCATCGGCGGCGATCTCCACGTCGGCGGCGCATAACTGTTCGCCGCAGCGCTCCTGGATCAACATGCGTATGGCATCTTTGGCGGCGCAACGCGCCAGCAACCAGTCGTAGCGCTGTTTGGGCGGCAATTGCATGGCATCCCAGACGGCGCGCTCGCGGCGGCTCAGCACCAGGTAGGCCAGCGTTTTCAGCCAGACGCTGTGCGAGGATTCCAGGAAGTCCTGGGGCAGGCCGTCGACGCGGCAGCAGGCCAAGCCGCGGCGTCCGGCGACCGGTTCTTTCCACGGCGTCGAAATATAAGTTGCGCGCGGATCGATGCGCAGCCGCAGGAAGCGCGCGGGCTGCGGGAAGCGGCGGGTCTCCCAGTTATCGAGGCGGTAGTAGACCTTGCCCGCACGGTCCAGAACCTCGATGTCGGAATGGATTACGGCATCGCTTTCAAAGCGCCGCACCACGCGGCACTCCAGCAGCGCTCCGGCGGGTGGGGCGGGCGCATAGCAATGGAAGGCGCCTACGCGGTAGGGGAACAAGTCCGTGCCCTTCTCGATAGCTTCCCAGAACCAGTAGGCGACCACCTGTCCGGCAGCGTCCAGCAGCACCGGATCGAACAAAAATGACGGCTGCGGATTGCCGGTGAAGAGTTGCGTGTGCGGCAAGGCCTCCAGCGTGGCGCTACAGCCATTGCGGCCGGCGCGCTCCACGCTCCTGGTCCCCTGCATCAGCGCGCCATGGAACATGCCGGTGCGATAGAGTTGGCCGGGCACCCATGCGGAGGGGCGCTCGTTTTCGAGCGTGAAGGGCCGGGGCGGACCCGCATCCGGATAACGATCGGCAAATACGGCGACGGCTTCCGCCAGAATAGGACGGAGCGTGTTGGCGGCGCCGGCTTCGCGCAAGGCGACATGTATCTCCCCGGGCGCGGTTTGTTTGACGGTGGCCTCGATGGTGTAATCCGGTTTCTCCAGCGTGATCCAACGCGAGGCGCGGATGTCGCGCATCCCGGCCAGCAGCTTGCCGGGCGCCAGCAAAGCGGCGCCTTCGGCCAGCATTTCCATTGTTACGGTCAACGGCACCAGCGTCAGGCCGAGCAGCGTAGGATCTTCGAGAGAGACATCGCGGCCCAGCGCGTGGTGATGGAAGATGGTTTCGCGCCCGGCCGAGAAACGATGCAACGCTATGGCGCGCACGCCTGGGGTGTTCTCGACAACATCGTGGAAAAACGGCCGGACCGGCTGTGGCGCCGCTTTACCTTGTCGCGCAGAGAGATATGCAGTCATAACCTGCTGCTCGGTGGCTATGAGTTGCTCCATGGTCGCCAGATGTTCTTGCATGACAGTCGCTCGCCGATCGCGAGGCGGCGGTGGCGCCGGGACCGGCGGCTGGTGGCTGGCGGCTGGTGGTTTAGTTTCGGTCTTCGGCAGCTCGAAGTCCGCCGGCAGACGTGCAGGTTGGATTCCAGTGCCTAGCGCCAGCATGCGCTTTGGCTTGACTTTCTCGTCTACTGGCCGCGGTGCGCGGCGCGCATACAGGTGCGCGAGATTCGGATTCAGCCCGTGCGCCACCAACTGCCCCAGCGCGTGGTGTAGCTGTACGATGCCCGAACGATGCTGCACGTTCGAAGGGATGGCCGCGTGCGGCTTGGAGCGCAGCACATCGTCGGTAAAACCGGTCAGGTTGCTGCGCGGACCGATCTCCAGAAACAGGCGCACGCCATCGCGATGCATGCCTTCGATGGTCTCGCGAAAGCGCACCGTGCTCGACCATTGGACGGCGGCGAGCGAACGGATCTCTTCGGGATCGTGCGGGTAAGGCCCCGCCGTGACACAGGAATAAAGGGCCGTCCGGGCTTTGCCGATACGCAGGCGGTCGAAATGCTGCTTCAACGGTTTGCTGAATACTTCAAACCAGGGCGTGTGATAGGCGCGCGCAAATGGCAGCTTCTGGCAGATGGCGCCTTTGGGCGTGAGCACGGTCACCAGGCGATCGATCACGGGTTCAGGGCCGCACAACACTACCTGGTGGATGCAGTTGTCGAGCGCGATGTACAACGCCCCGTCACTCGAGGCCACCTGCTGCTCGAGGAAGGCGTGGTCGGCGCCGGCCACCGCCAGCAGCACCGCTTCGGGAATATCGCTGGTGGCATTCAGCTTGTCGAAGACTTCGTAGACACCCAGGATGTGCCGGATCAGCTCTTCATCGTCGGCCACCTCGACCACCCGGGAGGCCAGCAGCGCGGAGTGCTCGCCGGTGGAGTGCCCGACCATGGCGTCGGCGCGCAGGCCCAGTTTCTCAATCAGCGCGTACATGGCCTGGTTGGCGCAGAAGACGGTTTCCGCGCCCGAATCCATGTTGTAGAGACGCTCCTGGCTGGGAGATCCGAAAGGCGGCGGGAAAATGACATCGCTGGGCAGGTAATCGCGCGCATGATTCTCGTAGGCGCGATCCATCAGGTCGAAGACGCTGCGCACTTCCGGGAAGTGAATGCACAGATCGCCAAGCATGTTGCGGTACTGGGATCCTTCGCCGGGGAACAGGAAGGCCAGCTTGCCATTCAACCCCAGGGGTTCTTTGAAGTGGTAAATGCCTTCGATTTCCTTGATATTACGCGTTTTCTCATCGTTGAGGCGCTTGATGGCGCGCTCCAGTTTGGCCGCCAGATCGGTATGCGACAGGCCTACCATGGCGAGCCGCACAGGGCCCATGGGGCGGCTGCAGTTGAGGGTCCAGGCCAAGTCCTTTAACGAGAGCGCATCGCCGCCCTGGTGCAAAAGCTGTAAGGCGCGCTGCGCGTCTTCAGCCAGTTCAGCGCGACTATCACCGGAGAAGACGAAGAGCTCGCTGTCCCATTCGTGCTGCAGCCAGGGCGCCTGGTTGGGTCCGGTGTACTCTTCCAGGATGGCGTGCGCGTTGATGCCGCCGAACCCGAAAGCATTCACGCCCGCGCGCCGGGGTGCTTTAGACGATCCATGAATCCAGGGGCGCGTCTCCGTATTGATGTACAGGTTGGTCTTCTCGAGCTGCAGCTTGGGATTGGGATTTTCGCACAGCGTGGGAGGCAGAACTTTATGGTGCAGGGCGAGGGCTGCCTTGATCAGTCCGGCCACGCCGGCGGCCGGCACCGTGTGGCTGATCATGGATTTCACCGAGCCCAGGGCGCAGCGCGGCGATTCGGTCTGGCGCGGCGGGAAAACGCTCCGCAAGGCTTCCACTTCCACCACGTCTCCGACGGGTGTGCCGGTGCCGTGCGCTTCGATCAGGCCTATGGTGAGCGGATCGATGCCCACGGGTTCATAGGCGCGGCGCAGTGCCAGCTCCTCACCTTCGAGACGCGGCGCGAGCACATGGGTGGCCCGGCCGTCGCTGGCAATGCCGATGTTTTTCAAGACGGCATAAATATGATTGCCATCGCGCTCGGCTTCGGCGAGGCGCTTCAGCACCACCATGCCGACGCCTTCGCCGAGCAGCGTGCCATCCGCGTCTTTATCGAACGAGCTCAACTGGCCGCGGTGAGACAGAGCCCCGAGCTGCGAAAAGATCATCATCAGGACGGGCGACGTGTTGCTATTCACGCCGCCGGCGAGGGCCAGGTCGCAGTTGCCCGTCTGGAGTTCGCGTGCGGCCATCTCGACGGCCACCAGGGAACTGGCGCAGGCCGCGTCGATCAGATAATTCGGACCCATCAGATCGAGGCGATTAGCAATACGGCCGGTGATGATGTTGGGGACCAGGCCGGACGAGGTATCCGCATTGAAGGGCGGCAGGGTGGCCTTGAGGCCTTTCTTGATTTCGGCCAGTTCAGCGTCGGTATGCTCGGGATGGAGCTGCTTCAGAATGCGCAGAATGCTTTCGACCATCACACCCTGCTGCAGGGCTGCCGCGTTGCCGCGATTGATGTAAGTGCCGCGGCCGATGATAACGGCCGTGCGTTGCTTGACCGGTTCCAGATCGAGGTTGCCACAATCCTTGAGGGCATCGTGGGATGCCTGCAGGGCCATGAAGTGATCCGGCTCGCCGCCATCCACCGCGTTGGGCATGATGCCGAAGGTGAATGGATCGAACTGGGCCAGCTTGCCCAGGAAGCCGCCGCGTTTGCAGTAAGTGCGATCGTCGGCCTTAGTGTTCTCCTCATAGAACAGATCGGCTTCCCATTCGGGCGGGGCATCCGAGATGGCATTCACCTTGTGCAGGATGTTTTCCCAGTAGCGCCGCACGTCGGGAGCGCCAGGGAGGACGCAGGCCATGCCGATGATGGCAATATCTTTGGATCCGTTGTCAGTCATTTAATGCGGTAATTTCTAATTGTCGGCGATGGGCGGGGGTAGGTGCAAATCGTGTGGCAGAATGAAAGAGCAAACATTATGCAAACTATGGTGGATCTTCCGGAATCCCTGTACCAAAAGAGCAAAACCCTGGCAGCGTCGCGAGGAGCCACGGTAGAAGAGTTCATCGTCGAAGCGGTTGCGAAGGAGGTTCGAGACAATCTCGGCACTCGCGTACCGCAGGGGGATCGGGAAATTGAACTGCCGGTAGTCCGCTCAAAGCGGCCGGGAACGTTGGACCTTTCGCATTTCAACTTTGATGACCTACTTGCCTGACGTTAACGTTTGGATAGCCCTGGCTGCGGAACGTCACATCCACCATCGCGCCGCACGCGACTGGTTTAACGATCTTCGCGATGAAAAGCTGGCGTTCTGCCGCATCACGCAAGTGGGCTTTCTGCGGCTGTTGACAAACAAGCACGTCATGCAAGAGGAGGCCATGAATCCGGACGAGGCATGGCAGGCCTACCAAACTCTCCGGTTAGATCGGCGTATTGATTACCTAGCCGAACCGAACGAACTCCCCGAAGTGTGGAGCCCCTTTACGCGAAGCAGGTTGACTTCGCCAAATCTCTGGAGCGACGCTTATCTCTGCGCGTTTACCCACGCGGCTCGGTTGACCTTGGTTACGTTCGATACAAAGATCCCGGTGTGGAAGGACGTGAGCTGTGTGGTGCTGAGCGGGTGATCCTGAAGGGTGACAAATCCCGGGTTCGGCGGTATCTTGACAGGCTCCCGGCTTGGTTCTAACGGGCATAGCGGAAAGAACACCGGGCAGGTTCGGTTTGGGCGCCAGTTTTAGCTGGGCCACTTTGCAACCAATAACCTTTCCCCCCACGTGCTACGATTGTATATACAGGTGCGCTACGAGTGGGCCGGCTCAACCGGGAAAAACATAGGATCTCATTCGAAATGGCGGCTTTGGCCTTTAAAGATGAATGCTGCCTTGTGCGTCCAGACCGTGTGGACGAAACCGGAGAGCAACGATGGCACGCGATTGGGGCGGCTCGCTTGAGCCCGGATGCCTCAGTCGTACTGTTCGTTGTTCATGTTTAAAGGGAGGAAATCGATGGCGAAGAAATCACCCGCATTATCTCGGCGCGAAGGGCTAACAAAGATGACTCCCGAAGATATCAAGAGCAAGAAATGGACTGAAGCGGAGCGACGTTTGGTAAAGCGTCACGCAGCGAAGCAAGCCGCCGGAGACGATTCCGACATCAACTACGACGACATTCCTCGGTTGACAGATGAGCAGTTGGCGCAAATGGTTCGACTGCGCGATATTCGGCCGAAGGTGCCGGTCAGTGTGAGGCTTGATCCAAGCGTACTCGCGTGGTTGAGATCAAAGGGTGAGGGTCACCTGACCCGCATCAACGATATTCTGCGGAACATCATGGAAGCCGAACAACGGATCGCACAACGATAACGAAAAGTGGCTCATTGCAATCGTCTTAACAACACCAGTTCTCGTCAATCATTGAAAACCGGGCATAACGGAAAGAACACCGGGCACGTTGGGGTTGGGCGCGCCAGTTTCCGCTTATCCCCGCTGTCGGCAGTCGGGTGACTCTGATGAATCGGAGGTCCGGCGGATCATCCAGCGGGCTCGGTAGCGCGGGCGATCAGTCCCGCCGGAGCGCAAGGGCGCACTCCTTACGATAGAAATGCGCGGATAGGAACAGGACCAGCCGCCACTTCATTCCCATACTCGTCTGCGTGTGGCGCACAAGTTCGTGGATGTCTTTGTCCGTCCACACGTGGTAATGGATACTGTAGTCTACGCCAATCAAGTGATCGCTCTCATCCTGCAGGACCTTGCTCCCCGGTTCACGTCCGCCCACGTGCTGGACCCAGTCCTCAAAGTGGGCGCGTCTGTCAAAAGCTTCTGGATCAAGATCCTCTTCTATCAGATGTCGCAGAGAAGTCCGCGCTCGCTTCACGTCGAAGGTGTAGCGTTTATCGGGAATCCTGAGGATCAGAACACCGCCAGATGAGAGTACGGCGTACCAGTTGCGCAGCGCCGCGAGGGGAAACGGTATGTGCTCCAGAACGTGGCTGGCAATTACGAAATTCAGGCTGCCGTCGGCGAAAGGAAGCTGGCCGGCATCCGCTACCACATCGGGACGAATCAGGTTATTTAACTGGGGGTACTCTCGTTGCAATTTGATTGAGTCACTTCGATCAACGTACCAGACGATTGCTTTTGATGGAGCGGGGAACTTCCGCCATAAGGCTCCAATCTCGACGCCCTTCCCGCGCAGATGGCGGGCGAGCGCTTTGTTTTCGATCCAGCGCAGTATTGCACCTTTCCCCATCAGGCTGTCACCGGAGCTCTCGGTAACGTCAATTCCCAAGTCGTCCTGCGAATATTGTCCGACAACCGCAAGAAAACGGCGTCACCGGCATAGACGAAAGACGGGGTTAACGGAAACCAAGGTCCACAATGCAGCAGCCACACGATAAATCGTGGCCTCATGTACGTTAAACGTCCTTGCGATGTCTCGAACCGGCTTGCGCTCTGCGGGCAACTGCGCCGCAACTTGCGCCTGGTCAGTGGTCGCTTATTGGGAAATGGTGCTAAAGAGCATGAAGGGTACCCTGGAAAGTTGGCGATCCGCGCACTCGAACACGTCGGCGGCACTTGTGTCCGGCTGCCCATCTAAAGATACTTTTCGACCGGGTTCTGATCGCCCAAGTACGGCGGAGGACCTGGCTCTTCTCACAACCGACGGCGTATCGTGATTTGCACCATCACACCCTGCCGTTAGAACAGCCGCGTCGCCGCGATGCGCGATGTTACACTGAGCAACTCGCCCCCGCATGGCCAGATTCCTCTTTACCTGCTGGTCGTTTCCCGGCCACGTCTTTCAGCCCATGGCGATCGCTCACGTGTTACGTGAGCGCGGCCATGCGTGCGCCTTCTATTCCGGGCCGCGCGCCGCGCGCGTGGTGGAAGGAGAAAACTTCCCCTTCTTTCCGTCGGATAAGCAGGAAGAAGACGCCATGTATGACTTCATGTTCGCGCCGGATCAGACCCGGACTGTGAACTGGAGAAGCATGCTGCAATTCAGCAGCACCATACAGCGGTGGCTGGTGGGCAGCATTCCGCAACAGGTCAAAGATCTGGAGCGCATTTCTTCCGAGTGGCGGCCGGATGTGGTGGTGACCGAGCAGAATATGTGGGCGCCCATGCTGGTAATGCATGAAAAGCAGCATATGCCGGTAGCCGTGCTCGGATACATTTCCTGTATGATCCCGGGGCCGGATGCGCCACCTTTTGGGCTGGGTCTGCCGGGTCCACGAAACTGGTATACCCGGCTGCTCTCCAAATCCGTGTGGATGGCTACGGCTCCTTTCCGGGCCGGTTTCCGGCGGGCGGCTAATGAGATCCGGCAGCGCTATGGCCTGCCGGCCCTGCGTACCTCGGTGCTCGAGTTTACCGGTACTATGCCGCTTTATTTGGTTATGGGGACTTCCGAATTCGATTATGAGCGGAAAGACCTACCTCCTTCGGTGCATTATGTGGGGGCCTGTTTGTGGGACAAATTACGCCACGAAAAGGCATCGGACTGGCTGGAGCAGTTGCCCAAGGGCCAGCCCTGGGTGCATGCCAGCGAGGGTACCGTACACGTGGTTTCGCCGTTCGTGCTCTCGGCGGCGGCGCAAGGGCTGGCGAATCTGCCCATGCAGGTAATCCTGACGACGGGCGGAAACCGAGA
>Ga0073928_10011441_pt1 | contig 10348 bp, 11 predicted proteins | sample PaiPotPPA55metaG_FD_76969 | JGI IMG/M metagenome (GOLD analysis project Ga0073928, IMG submission 76969) | Iron sulfur acid spring bacterial and archeal communities from Banff, Canada, to study Microbial Dark Matter (Phase II) - Paint Pots PPA... ...
AGCGGACCGGGGGTTAGCGTTGCTAGCAGTTACGACTGAAGGGAGTTACCACCATGACCGCCACGACCATCGCCTACACGCTCGCCGGACTCATCGGCGCGGGCATCATCTTCATCGGCGCACGGTTTATCGTCGCGCCGCGCGTCGCGGCCGCAGGCTACGGTGTGCAACCAGATCTCGGCCAGCGATCCGCCGGCGCCTATTTGAGCGTCAAGGGCGTCCGCGACATCGCATCGGGGCTAATCGTCTTCATTCTCATGGCCGCGGGTGCCACCCACCTGCTCGGCTGGATGATATTGGCCGCCACGATCATTCCGCTCGCCGACGCGACCATCGTGCTCGGCAACGGCGGCCCCAAGTCAATCGCCTGGGGAGTCCATGGCCTCACCGCCGCCGTCATGCTGATGACTTCCGCGCTGCTGCTCATTTCCTAAGAGCTGACCTCGACCTCGCCCACCGCATGCTCACCCAGCAGGAGACCCACTGATGCGCACTCTCATCGAAATCCTCGCCGGCCTGGCGATCCTCGCCAACGCCGTCATCTACGGCACCGACGTCTTCGGCGCGATCGTCCTGCGCCCGGCCATCGCCGCGGTCGATGATCGCACCCTCACCCAGCTGCTCGGCCACGTCCACCGCATCGCCGACCGCCGGTTCGCGGCGATCGGCGTCGGCGGCCTGATCGCGGCGGTGGCGATGGCCGCGCTCGCCGCCGCGAGCGGGCACTGGGTAAGCACCACGGCCGGGGCGCTGGCCACCCTCGCCCTGATCGTCTTCCTGGGGATCTACACCCGGATCAGCAAGCCGGTGAACACAGCGCTGACCGCAGCGGCAGTCGCCGACCGGGTGCCGGTCGACGCTCGTCAACTCCAATCCCGCTGGGACTCAGTCATCGACGCGCGCGTGGCGCTGCAGACCTTCGCACTCGCCGCACTGTGCGTCGGGCTCGTTGCGGCGTGACTCCCACAGCGCGGTCGCGCACCGCGCTGAACGCTCCAATGCTCAACGAATATGGACAGGAGTAGACATGACCAAGCTGTTGGAAGAAGAAATCCGCGAGGGCTCCGCTGTTGTCGAGCGGGATGTACCGATCCCCACCAGAGACGGCGGCTTTGTCGCAGCCGACGTCTACCGACCAACCGGGCCAGGTCCGTTCCCGACGCTGTACGCCGTATCTCCCTACGGCAAGGAGTGGGTGGATCTGCCCGCGATCCCGACCTTCCGCCACCGTGAAACCGGCGACATCGCCTTCTACGTCGCCCACGGCTACGCCTACGTCCACGCCGATACCCGTGGCACCGGACATTCAACGTTCGGTGAGTGGGAGGTCCTTGCCAAGGCCGAGCAGCATGACGTCTACGACACCATCGAGTGGATTGCTCAGCAGCCGTGGTCCGCCGGCCGGGTCGGGATGATCGGGGAGTCGTACTACGCCATACCCATGTGGCTCGCCGCCGCCGACAAGCCGCCGCATCTGACCACGATCGTGGTCTATGACGGTGCCGTCGACCTCTACCGTGATGCCATGTTCCACGGCGGCGTGCTGTCGGTCGGGTTTTTGAACTGGTGGCACACCAACACCCGGGCACTGACCCTGCTCGACCCCGTGGAACGCCTCACCGTTGCCGCACCGGAGAACCAAGCTGCGTTCGACTTCATCGCGCAGGTGCTGCGCCATCCGTCCTACGACGAGTTCTGGCGGGAACGAACCCCCGTCGATCGCCTCGCTGACATCGACATCCCGGTCTATTCGATCGCCAACTGGAATCAGGCTGGCCTGCACCTCCGCGGGAACCTATACGGCTACGAACAGGTAAGCGGCCCTAAGAAATTGCTCGTCAACGGCGGGCCGATCGGGGACGCCCACTCATCCATCAACATCTTCAACGATCAGGGCTTCCATCAGCACCTCCTTGGCTGGTTCGACCAGTGGCTCAAAGGAGTCAACACCGGAATACTCGACGAGCCCCCGGTACGCGTCGCTGTTCGACCGGAGGGTTCTCACCGTGCTGCCCGTGACTGGCCCCTGCCAGGCACCACCATGCGCCCGCTGTACCTGACATCGGGGCCATCTGGCGCCACGTCCTCGCTCAACGATGGCCGACTGAGCTGGGAACCGCCCACAGCGGACGAAGACTCCACGCTTTACACCTATCCCGCAGACCACTGGGCGGGCTGGCCCGGCCTCGGCAATGCCACCATCAGCCCGGGTCGGCCGCCGGAGAACCTGTCGAACCTGTGCAGCTGGACCACTGAACCCCTGGAAACCGACCTGGAAATCTGTGGAGGCCTCGTCCTGCACTTGTACGCCAGCTCCGACCAGGTCGACACCCAATTCATCGTCCGCGTCGTCGATCAGGCACCGCCAGCTGGAGACATCCCCGCCGCAGCGCAGGCACCCTGGGCACCAGTCGTCACCCGCGGCTGGCTCCGTTCGGCACACCGCGACACTGACCCCACCCGTTCCACGCCGCAGCGCCCCTGGCACCCTCACGAGAAAGCCGAACCACTCGTCCCGGGACAGATCGCAGAATTCGCAATCGAGATCCTGCCGACCGCTTGGGTGTTCAAGAAGGGACACCGGATTCGGATCGACATCTCCAACGCCGACTCCGCCGCACTCGACGCACCATGGACCCACCACTACGGCACCCGGATGGGATCCGACACCTACCACCACGACCAGGCCAGGCCAAGCCGCCTGATGTTACCGATCCCTCCGGCAGACGCCTGGATCGGCGCACCAACACCCACCCGGTCCAGTGGCGCGCCAGACAACGGCAACCCAACGTCATAGGTGGCGGATGGACAGGCCTACAGCTGCCAGTCCTGGGCGCCATCGTCCTGGGTGTACGAACCGACGGAGTTCGTTACCACGATGGGATCGCCTGCACCGAAGTTGTCATAGAACCACTTCGCGTCGGACGGGCTGACGTTGATACAGCCGTGGCTCACGTTCCGCTCGCCCTGGTCGGCCACCGACCAGGGCGCACTGTGCACGAAATTGCCGCTGTTGTCGAACCGCACGGCGAGCTGCACGTGCACCCGATAACCGTCCGGCGACGTGTTCGGCACGCCGTAGGTCGCCGAATCCATCACCACGTCGGGGGACTTCCCCTGGACGTAGTGGGTGCCGTTCGGGGTGTCGTGACCCGGTTTGCCCATCGATATCGGGAAGGTCTGCTCCACGTCGCCGTTGCGGGTGATGGTCATCTGGTGAGTGGCGTCGTCGGCCATCGCGACAAGCGCGTCCCCGGTGGAGAAGCTTGACGTCGTTCCGGCTGCATCGATGTTGATTACCGTGTGCGCGGGCCAGAAGTCGAATGGGCGCCAGCGCACTTGGGAATCGCTCATCCAGTAGAACTTCCCGGGCACCGGTGGATCCGACGAAATGTGGATCGCTTGTTCTGCTGCCGCTTGGTCAGTGATCGGGGCACTGAAATCGATGACGATCGGCATGGCGATGCCGACTGTTGCGCCGTTCGCCGGATGGACTGTGGGCGGCGTGCCTTGCCCGTCAAGGGAAGGCCCGTCGATCGGACCAACTGATGACGCCGCGGGCGACGGGTCGCCCGGCGCAGAAACGTTGAGTTCGGGGTCCGCCATCGCGCGTGGCGTCGCCGCGACCATGGCGGCGAGTACCACCAGCGCACCCAGCACGGCAGCGATACGGCCACGCGGCCGATGCCGCACGCAGGTGCTTACCTGCTGAGAATGCCCGCCGCAGCTCGGCGACCTGACAATCGGGTACATCAAGATAGAGTTACCTGCTTGTGCCACAACGGCATCAAGGATGGATATCGATTCGATAGCAAGATTGCGGTATCTCTCGGCGCGCGGAAAATCGCTTGCACTTCAAGGCTATTCGACCCATCACCCCAGCCACGCCGCCGCCGCAGCGGCTCTTGTCGTGGCTGCGGCTCGCTCACGGCGACCGAAGCCGCCTGTAACTCCCGCAGCGAGCTGACCCGGTCGTGTTGAACCTCAAGCGATCCCAGTTCGTATTACAGGGTAGGTCGGGACAATTCATGACATCAGAATCAAAATTCATGACATCAGAATCAATCTGAAGGAGCGACGATGAACTACCAGTTTGCCCGCGCGAAGAAGCTTGTCGGTCTGGCCGTGATGGCGATGTTGGTGACCACGGCCGGTTGGGGCCTGGCCCCGGCCACGGCTCACGCCGATCCCGGGTGTTTTAGCTGGTGTGGTCAAGACCACGATCGGAACTTCGATCGCGACCGCCGCGACTTCTTTGGCGATCACCGCGACTTCTATGACCACGACAGAGGCTTCTTTAACCCGTTCTTCCCGTTCTTTGGCCGGTGATCGAGAACTGAGATTCGGAACCGCCGCCGCCGATGCCGCACCGATTGAACTGTGTTGGATGCCCGACCGTGTCATTGGCGGACACATCCGCAGATGGACACCCATCGGCGGCGGTGACCTGTAGTCGCCGCAGGCGAGTATCACTTCGGCAATTGTGAGGAAAGAAGCCTTGAACAGATGTCTTCAGATCGCTGGTTGCGCGGTCGGGGTGCTGCTTGCCAGCGCCTGTAGCTCGGGCGGCGTCAGCGCAGACCAGAAGTCGGCGACGCCGGGCGGGAGTACCGCTGCACCCGCGACCAGCACCGCGCCGAACATGGCCGGACCCGCCGGCGTCATGGCTACCCAGAACTCTTTGGGCACGATGCTGACCGACCTGCACGGTCGCGCCGTGTACTCGTTCGAAGCCGACAAGACCTCCACCTCGACGTGCACCGATAAATGCGCTCAGGATTGGCCACCGCTGACCACCACTGGCACACCCGCCGCCGGGGCTGGAGTGAACGCAGCCATGCTGGCGACCAGCCCCCGACCCGACGGAACGACACAACTGACCTACAACGGTCATCCGCTGTACTACTACGACGACGATCACGGCCCGGGAACCACTGCGGGCCAAGGGGAGAACGCCTTCGGCGCGAAGTGGTATGTGCTCAGCCCGGCCGGAGCCAAGATCGACAACGACTGACGAGTCAGCGGCCCCGACCGTGCCAGACGATCCCCAGCGTCAGCACCGGGGCGCGCGCTCTTGCATCTGCTGGACGGTTCAGCACAGGCAGGAAGAGGAAGACCATGAGGTGGAAAGCGCAGCACTCGCGTGAGAGCGCGGAGTGGGCGGTGGATTTCGTCAGGCGGTGGGTAGTGGACCTCCCGTTGGGGATCTGGGATGCGCTGCGCTATCTGGCCTCCGAGAAGCACCGCATCGAGCAGGCCCGGGCATACAACCAGCTGATGTTCGGCGATATCCCCACCTCCCAGATCTATGTGACCGATGGAAGGCAGGTGCGTCCACTGCGCGAGGAGGAGCGCACATGGCCGCAATGAGAGGAGCGCACATGGCCGCAATGAAAAGCCCCTTCTCTTCACCTGCGTTCCCCATATTGGGATTCCGGTGATACTGCTAATCGCGTAAGGGGTCCCGAACTTCGTCTATTGATGCGCCAAACTAATTGGGGGCGTGAACATTTCAGTCACACCGACTTGCGAGCACGGGTCGGGGTGGGTAGCGTGAGGGACGACGAAGGGGAGTAGCCCCCAATCGAGCAGTCGACACACTGGCCCGCCGTAACACCGCGCGGCCCGGCTGCCCGGACCGGTTCAGTGACCGGTGGGCGAGACCTTCTGCCGCACAGACCGTTTGGGTTGCCGGCCGGAGGCACAACTCAGCCCCGAAAGGCAGCCACCGACCGAGGAGTTGTGGGTGCTCGCCGCTCTGCTAGTGAGCTTCGTCGTCATTTTCGTTGCCGAGCTGGGCGACAAAACCCAACTGGTCGCGATGATGTTTGCGCTGCGCTATCGCTGGTGGGTGGTGTTGGCCGCCATCACCGCCGCCACTACCGCGGTACACGTCCTTTCGGTCGCGATCGGCCACTACCTCGGAGCCGCACTGCCAACGCACCTACTCGGCATGCTGGCCGGTGCGGCGTTCATCTTCTTCGGGTTGTGGACACTGCGAGGTGACCGGCTCACTGATGAGGAGGCGACCCGTGCCGAGCGGGCCACAGCACCCGCGTTCTTTGTGGTCGCCTCGGCGTTTCTGCTTGCCGAGCTGGGCGACAAGACGATGCTCGCCACGATTACCCTTGCCGCGGATCACGACTGGGTCGGAGTGTGGCTCGGCTCCACCCTCGGCATGGTGGTCGCAGACGGACTAGCGATCCTGGTCGGGGCTGTCGCGGGCAAGCACCTTCCCGAGAGGCAGATCCAGCTCACCGCCGCCGCGTTGTTCCTGCTCTTCGGTGCCTACATGGTCCTCGAGAACATCTTCCCGGCAGCGTCGGTTGCGATCCTCGTTGGCAGCGCGGTTGGCATCGCCCTCGTTTTCGCCACGGTTTTGCGCGCGATGCCCGAGCGGTTGCGTCCGGCAGTGATGAGGTCAGGCCAAGACGTCGGTGGGGAATCGATGCAACACGAAGAATGAGAACCTAGGCGGATTGATGAAGGAGGGACTCGACGGCAGAAACCGCAGTACCCTCACCTGAGTGTTGGCGCCGAACTGATCCACGCTCGTTGCCAACGCCGCAATGTCGATCAGGATCAAGCGCGGGGAGGTTCCCTCTATCGCCCAACCATCGCGGGGAATGGCCACTGCCGCATTAACTGTCGCACCGCGGGCGGGCTCTCCGTCGAGTGCGGCGCAGCCGAGCTCATCGGCGGCGGCGGGAGTGTTCCGATTTGCCCGCCTCCGAGCGACAACTTGTCCGGTCTGGCAGGGCTGGGGTACTCCTCCGGCGGTCATCGGCGCCGCGACGCGGAAGCGGTGTTGACGATGGCCCATGACGTGTTCATCAGTCATTCGCATGAGGACAAACCCGCCGCCGACGCCGCGTGCGCCGCGCTTGAGGCCAGGGGGATCCGCTGCTGGATCGCACCTCGGGACATCGACCCGGGACAGGATTGGGCGGCTTCCATCGTCGCGGCGATCCGGGGTGCCCAGATCATGCTGCTGGTGTTCAGCCGCCACGCCAACCAGTCACCGCAAGTCAAACGAGAAGTCGAACGGGCCGCGAATTCGGGGAAGGTGCTCCTGCCGCTGCGGATCGATGACGTCGTGCCCGAAGATGCACTGGAGTACTACCTCAGTACACCGCACTGGCTGGATGCGATCACGAAACCCTTTGAGGCGCACCTGGAGAAGCTGGCCGATGCCTGCACGAGCTTGTTGGCGGTCACCGGTCGATCGCCTCAGGTCGCGACCAGCCCGATCGCTGGTCCTTCGCCACGCCCCGCGGTCACCGCCGACCCCGCAAGGCAGGTAGACATCCCCGCAGCTGATCGTCGGCCACCGGCTGGCGGTTTCGGTAGCGCCACCAAACAGCCAAGGCCCCCGGACCGCCCCCCGACCGCACGGCCCCGATCCGCCGACCGGCAGTCCGCCCCTCGCGACACGTCACCACCGTCTCGGCGACGGCGGTGGCCGCTGGTCGCCGGCGCGGCCGTGATCCTGGTCGCGGCGAGCGTCGCGCTGGGCGGCTACCTGCTGCGGGCACCGTCGCCCGCTTCGCAACCTCTGACCGCACAGCCCGCCGCGCCGAACGGGCAACCCGCGCCACCGACGGGACGCACCGTGGCGCCCACACCGGTTGCGGGCCAGACCGCGGTGCCCGCCACGGCCGCGGGAGAAACCCAGCTGCCCTTCGCCGGGCTGACCGGCGCCACCGGTTTGGCCGTGAACGGCGCGGGCGATGTCTACGTCGCCGATGCCGGCAACGGTCGGGTGCTGGAACTCGTGGTGGGTTCCGGCAGCCCGACGACGATGTCGTTCACCGGCCTTGGCAACCCCAGCGGTGTCGCGGTCAATGCCGCCGGCGACGTCTACGTCACCAACACCGCCAACAATCGGGTGCTCAAACTGGCGGCCGGGTCGACCAGCACCACCGAGCTGCCGTTCACCGACCTCACCGGTCCGCGCGGCGTGGCGACCGACACCGCGGGCGACGTCTACGTCTCCGGCGGAGCCAGCAATCGGGTGCTGAAACTGGCGGCCGGGTCGAGCAACACCACCGAACCGCCGTTCACCGGCCTGAGCAACCCCGGCGGTGTCGCCGCCGACAGCGCCGGCGACGTCTACGTCGCCGACACCGGAAACAACCGGGTATTGAAACTTGCCGCCGGCGCCGCGACCCCGACCGTGCTGGCGTTCACCGGCCTGAGCAACCCAGGCGGTGTCGCCGCCGACAGCGCCGGCGACGTCTACGTCGCTGACACCGGAAACAACCGGGTATTGAAACTTGCCGCCGGCGCCGCGACCCCGACCGTGCTGGCGATCACCGGCCTGAGCAACCCAGGCGGTGTCGCCGCCGACAGCGCCGGCGACGTCTACGTCGCCGACACCGGAAACAACCGGGTACTGAAATCAGCGGCGGGTTGATCGCACGGAGCGTGGCCGCGGATGGAATCCGGCCGCGCCGCATTCGGCCGATCGTGGGTCATCCGATCTTGAGTCAGAATAGGGTGCAGCTTGTGATTTCTTCCCGGGGTGGGCATCAGTTGATCAGGATCGGCGGCACTGTCGCGATCGTCATGGCCACTGCGGGCAGCGCCGCCTGCAGCGCCACCGGTGGCATCCTCGGTTCTTCCTCGACGCCAGCGGCGACATCCGCCTCCGCAGCGTCCCCCGCCTCCGCAGCCTCGACCGCCGCTCCAGCGTCGGGTGCCACAACGACTACGTCGTCTGGCACGTCGGCGCCAGCGACAGCCACATCGACGTCGGGGCAACCCCAGCAGTCCACAACCGCTGCGGGGTCCGCGGTGGTGCTGCCGTTCACCGGCCTCAGCAATCCCAGCGGCGTGGCGGTGAACGGGAACGGCTACGTCTTCGTCACCGACACCGGCAACAACCGGGTAGTGGAGTTGCCGACTTCGGGCTCCCAGACCGTGCTGGGGTTCAGCAGCCTTAATGCCCCGAGCGGTGTGGCGCTGGATCAAACCGTCGTCTTCGTCGGCGACGCGACCACCACCCGGGAGCTGTGGGCAAACACTCCGTCGTACACCAAGACGTCGCCGCCCTGGCAGACCGTCACCAGCACCGAATTTGTCGGGCCGTTCAGCGGATTGCAAACCCCGCGCGGCCTGATCGACGGCGGTAATTGGGTTTACGTCGTCGATAGCGGGAACAACCGCGTGCTCAAATGGCACGGCGGGAACACCCCGGACGTCGTGCCCTTCACCGGCCTCAACAGCCCCGACGGGATAGCGCTGACCCAGAACAACAGCGATGTGTGGGTCGCCGACACCGGCAACAACCGGGTACTGCGACTACAGACCTTCAACCAGCCCGCCCCCGTCCAGACCGTGCTGCCGTTCACCGGCCTGACAAGCCCGCACGGCGTGGCGCTCGACCCCAACCCGCACCCCGACGGCCCAGTTCTCTTCGTCGCTGACACCGGCAACAACCGCGTCCTCAAACTGACGATAAACGACACCACCCACACCGCCACCCAGAGCATCCTGCCGTTCGCCGGTCTGAACAAACCAACCGGCGTCACCACGGATGGCACCGGCAACCTCTACGTCGTCGACAATGGCAACAACCGGGTGCTCAAACTGGACAAGGCCTTCGCGGCACAGTGATCGCCGCGGGCCGTTGGGGCGGCGGCGCTGCTACCGTCACCACCGACCTCTCGTCCCGCCCGGCGGTGATCCGCCGGGCATGCCGGGCGCGGTGAGCGGCCCGCCCGGCGACTCCGCTACCCCCACCGGCTCCAAGGGGTCGCGCCGCTCGGTCCTGCTCCCGGCGGCAGCAGCGTTGCTGGTCGCACTGGCATTGACCGTTGCGGGCGTCGTCCTCGGTAAGCCGCACCCGTCGCCGCACGCAGCGACGGCAACCCCGGGCGCCAACGGCGCCGCCCGGCCACCGGCCCCGGCTGCCGCGGAGCCAGGGTGTACGAAACTGGATGCGGCCGTAGCGAATTTGTCTTTACGTCAGAAGTTGGCACAGCTGCTGATGGTCGGTGTGAAGGACATCGACGACGCCCGAGCGGTGGTCAGCAGCAACGGCGTCGGCGGAATCATGATCGCCAGTTGGACCGATCTCAGCATGCTGGGCGACGGGGCGCTGCGCGACCTGCAGGCCGCCCCTAGCCCGCTGCCGCTGGCGGTGAGCGTGGACGAGGAGGGCGGGCGCGTGCAGCGCTTGAAGAGCCAACTCGGCGACCAGCTTTCGCCGCGCGCGCTGGTGGCTCAGAACACCACGGTGCAGCAGGTGCACGACATCGCGCTGCAACGCGGCACCTTGATGAGGGGCTACGGCATCACCATCGACTTCGCCCCCGTCGTCGACGTCACCGACGCCCCCGCCGAC
>Ga0073928_10011442_pt1 | contig 10346 bp, 7 predicted proteins | sample PaiPotPPA55metaG_FD_76969 | JGI IMG/M metagenome (GOLD analysis project Ga0073928, IMG submission 76969) | Iron sulfur acid spring bacterial and archeal communities from Banff, Canada, to study Microbial Dark Matter (Phase II) - Paint Pots PPA... ...
ACCGTCTTGCCGCTGCCGTGCGGCAGGGGAACGGTGCCGCGGACCATTTGGTCCGATTGCTTGGGGTCCACCCCGAGGCGGAAAGCGAGATCAACGGTCTCGTTGAACTTCGCCTTGGGAAACTTGTTCAAAACTTCGACGGCGGCCTTGAGCGGATAGGCCTTCTTGCCTTCGACCACTTCCAGCGCCTTTCGGTATCGTTTGCTTGGCATAATGCTACCTCTCGGGCCGATGCTGTTTAACCGACCACCTCGATGCCCATGCTGCGGGCGGTGCCGGAGACCACGCGGAAAGCGGCCTCTTCGTTCGTCGCGTTCAAATCTTTCATTTTGAGTTTCACGATCTCCAGGACCTGTTTGCGCGTGACTTTGCCGACCTTTTCCTTGTTCGGCACTTTGGAACCCGCAGTGACGCCGGCAGCCTTCTTGAGCAGCACGGAAGCGGGCGGCGACTTGGTGATGAAAGTAAAAGACTTGTCCTGGAAAACCGTGATGATCACCGGGATGACCATGCCGGGCTGGTCTTTGGTCTTGGCGTTGAACTCTTTGCAGAAAGCCATGATGTTGACGCCGTGCTGGCCGAGGGCGGGACCCACGGGCGGCGCCGGGTTGGCCTGTCCGGCCGGAATCTGCAACTTAATCTGTCCTGTAATCTTCTTTGCCATATCAGCCTTTCTCCACTTGCCAATATTCGAGTTCGACCGGCGTATTGCGCCCGAAAATGTTCACCGTGACCTTCAATTTCCCGCGTTCCGGCTCGACCTCTTCGATGACGCCGCTGAAGTTGAGGAACGGCCCATTGTTGATTTTGACGGTTTCCCCAATGTCAAAACTGACTTTCGGCTTCTCGTGCTCTTCGGAGGCCGAAATCTGGGTCTTGATCGACTCGACTTCTTCCGCCGGCGTCGGCGTCGGCGGTTCGCCGCCCACGAACCCGATCACGCCCTGGGTTTCCTTGATGAAATACCAGGGCCTTTCGATGATTCGCTTGTCGTCGTCCAGCAGCACCATATCTATGAACACGTAGCCCGGCCAAAGTTTGCGCGTGGACACCGTCTTTTTCTGGTTGCGGACTTCGACCACTTTTTCCATCGGCACCAGCACTTCTTTCACGAAATCGCCCATTTCCTCGGTCTTGATGCGCTTTTCGATGCTGTCTTTGACCTTTTGTTCCTGGCCGGACAACGTATGAATGACAAACCACTGGCTTTGCATGGGCAAATAATGAATCAGGTTAACAAGCGCAGCAGGTGGTAGAAAATGAAATCGACCGCCATCGTGAAGCCGCCCAAAATGGCCAGCGATATGGCGACCACGACAGTCGAGCCTTTCAATTCTTCCCAACTGGGCCAACTGCACTTTTTCAGTTCCTCTTGCGTCAGCCGGAGGTAATTGCGCAATTGCGCAATCTGGCCTTTCCACCACAAGATCCCGAACAGGATCAGGGCGATCGCGCACCAAATACCAATTTTCGACAGATCGTTCACTTTACAAATTCATCGTTGGCGGAGAGGGAGGGATTCGAACCCCCGTCGGCGGTTAAGCCGAAGCGGTTTTCAAGACCGCCGCAATAGACCACTCTGCCACCTCTCCGGCGGCATAGCAGGACAGGCCGCCCGCCTGTCTCTCCCGCCGTGCGCTCCGCTTTCCACGGTCCCCTCGCCCTCCGGCCCCGGCAACCGCCGAAGCCGACCCAAAATATGGCAGGGCGGGAGGGACTTGAACCCCCAACCAACGGTTTTGGAGACCGCTACTCTACCAATTGAGCTACCGCCCTTGCAGACGGGGAGTTCCGTAGTCACTTTAGGCAATAACGTCAGTCACCCGCCCCGCACCAATCGTCCGGCCGCCTTCGCGAATCGCAAACCGTTGGCCTCTCTCCATGGCCACCGGCGCAATCACTTTGATTTCGACCGATACATTGTCGCCAGGCATCACCATTTCGACCCCCTGCGGGAGCGTGACGGTGCCCGTGACATCCGTGGTGCGGAAATAAAACTGCGGCCGATAGTTCGTAAAGAACGGCGTGTGCCGGCCGCCTTCTTCTTTCGACAACACATAGACTTCGGCTTTGAAATGAAGGTGCGGCGTGATGCTGCCGGGCTTGGCCAGCACCATCCCGCGCTCGACTTCTTCTTTGGTGGTGCCGCGCAGCAGGACGCCCACGTTGTCGCCCGCGTTGGCGGAGTCGAGCAACTTGCGGAACATCTCGATGTCGGTCGCCACGGTCTTGCGCGTGTCCTTGAGGCCCACGATTTCGACGTCGTCCATGCGCTTGAGCACTCCGCGCTCGACGCGGCCCGTCACGACGGTGCCACGACCTTCGATCGTGAACACGTCCTCGATGCACATCAAAAACGGCTTGTCGATTTCCCGGGCCGGCAGCGGAATAAACTCGTCGACGGCTTCCAGCAACTTCTGGATGGCGGCCGCGCCGTCCGCCTCGCCGGCGAGGGCCTTCTTGGCGCTGCCGCGCACCACGGGCGTTTTGTCGCCAGGGAATTGATACTTATTCAGCAAATCGCGCACTTCCATTTCGACGAGGTCCAGCAACTCCGGGTCGTCCACGAGATCGACCTTGTTCAGATAAACGACCACGGCCGGGACGCCGACCTGGCGGGCCAACAGGATGTGCTCGCGCGTCTGCGGCATCGGGCCTTCCGAAGCGTCGACGACGAGAATCGCGCCGTCCATCTGCGCGGCGCCGGTAATCATGTTCTTCACGAAATCCGCGTGGCCGGGACAGTCGATATGGGCGTAGTGCCGTTTGTCGCTCTGATATTCGACGTGCGAAACGGCGATGGTGACGGTCTTGGTTTCGTCGCGCACGGTGCCGCCCTTGGTGATGTCCGCGTAGGAGATGGGAGTCGCCAATCCCTTGCCGGCCTGGGTATGCACGATGGCGGCAGTCAAAGTGGACTTGCCATGATCAATGTGTCCAATGGTCCCCACGTTGACGTGCGGTTTGGTTCGTTGAAATTGCTCTTTTGCCATGCTGTCTCCTGGTGTTGTTTTCTATTTTTATGCTGCGTACGACTGCTAATCAAATGGAGCCCATGATCAGGCTTGAACTGATGACCTCGTCCTTACCAAGGACGCGCTCTGCCAACTGAGCTACATGGGCACCGGTTCCGAGCCTTTCAGACCCGGCCAAATCATAACTTCTATCATCCTGATACCTGCAAACGACAAAAACCCCACACCCCCGCTTTTCCCTTCGAAAAAGCTCAGAGGCTGATGGTTTTCGACTTTTTACGGCCTAAAGACTGTTGGAAAATACGCGAGTCACCGTGCCATGTCAACGGGTTTGAATACTTTTTTTAAGATTATTTTTGGAGGGGTGTCTGAAGCCAGGGAGCGCGGGTCTATGACCCGCAGCAGTTCCGACGGTTAGACGGCGCCCCAAGTAATCTTCGACACCCGGTGCTAACGAACATGCTGCGGCTCACCCGCCTTCGTTTCGCTTCGGCGTGGCAAGCAGAGCCGCGCTCCGCGGCTTTAACGCCGCCGCCATTCGAGTTTCGGCGGTTCGGGCAGGCCCTGCGCCCGCAGCGCCGTGCGAAAGTGCATCTTCGCTACTTTCGGCAACTCCGCCGCGCCATACCGGCCAATGAATTCCTTGGCGGCGGCGTCCACTGCCGCCGAAGCGCCCTTGGGAAAGACCATTTCGTATTGCTTTTCGAGGGCACCCAGCCGGGAGACGAATTCGTGCCTCGCCAGAATCGAGGCCGCCGCCACCGCCAAGTCCTCCTCGGCGCGATGTTTCTGCACCAGCTCGATTTCCCGCCCCAGCGTCATCAACGCCTTGGCCACGGTGTCCTTCGAGTAGGCAAATTGGTCGCTGATGGCGCGCACGGGTGGCGGATTCATCAAATGCTTTTGGCCCATCAGATTCTCGATCACCCGCGCGTGGCCCCAGGCGAGCATCGTATTGACGCTCTTCATATTTTTGTAAAGCTGGTTGTATCGCTCGTTGCCGATGGGAACCACCGTGCAGACACAACCCGGCGTCTTGCGTATCCGTTCGGCCAGTTCGCGGATGCGTTTGTCGCTCGAAATATTTTTCGAATCTTTGATCCCGACATCCTCCCAGGATTTGACGACCGCCTCGTTCACGTAAACCCCGGCGATGCAGAGCGCCCCGAAGAAATCGCCCTTGCCGCTCTCGTCCACCCCGAGTCGCGGCAGGAGCAGCTCCGGATTCAAGACCGCCTCGTAGCCAAGCTTGGCCTGCATGAGAATTTCCGGTTCGAGAACGAACTCGACGAACTCCTGCGTCCCCTTGCCTTGCACGACGAGTTTGCCGCTCTCGTAAAAAACAACGTTCGTCTTGTCCTTCTCGGCGGCGAATCGCGCGTAAGGGACTTCGCGAAACTTATACTGATGCGCCTGCAACCAGGTGCGGAGCAACCCGGCCTGTTCGTCGCTCAGCTTGGCGGTGTAGGAAGTCAGCGGTTTCACAAATCTCGCCAGAGCGTAGAGCTTTGGAAAGCGAGGAGCAAGGAAGAGACACCATAACTAAAGACCCGATATGGAATTTCATTTCCGTTGCCTGGGTTCGTGATTGGACTTTGGCTGCTTGCCTGCGAGTGCATTGACAGTGGCTTCCAACTGCTCGAGTTGGCGGCCCAGGGCATCATTTCGCTCTTCGAGGGCGCGGATTTGGGCGTCTTTGGCCTTTGCGTCGGTTTCGAGTTTTTTATTGAGCCCTTGAATGGCCGCCAGCGCCACGCCTTGCTCATCCACGACCGAGATGTGTTGGTCATCCCTGCCGTTCAAGCCAAAGGCCGCGTAAAAGTCCTGCGCCATCGGGCCGATGTGCCGCGTGTCGGCCGAGTCTCCCTTGTAGTTCCACTCGGTCATCGGAATGGCCACGACTTTCTCCAACACCGTTTGGGAATCCAATGGGGCGAAGTTTTCCTTGGCGTTTCGGTCGCTCGTCAACTGGACGCCGTGGGCGTAAACGTTGCCGGTGTTGGTAATATTGCCGCTGGCGCCGTCGAGGATGATGTTGATGGCACCCGTGGTATTGCGCACATCCAGATAGCCCCCCGCGGTACCTGCCAGGTTGGGCCAAATCTCGAGCGCATTGCGGAAACGCATGTGGCCGGGCACACTACCGCTGCTTGCGACGATGGCCGGCACTGCGCTAGCCTCCGCCTCAAAAACCAGGATGCCATCGCCTGTGTTGACCGCGAATCCTCCTGCGAAGACATCGTCACCGCTGAAAGTCTGACTTGTGTTGAGCAGCGCCACGTTGGCATTGAGGGGGCTTAAGCCACTGCCGTTACCGGAAAAAGTGCCGTTCAGCGTTCCATTGCCGGTGAAAGTTCCGTTCAGGGTCACGCCGCTCTCCCTATTGGTGACCACAGCACTTGGCAACTGCGCCAGGGGGACTGTGCCGGTGGTCAATTGCGAAGCGTTGAGGTTCATCAACCCACTGCCATCGCCAGAGAAAACGTCGGCGAGATTGGTAAGCACCACTGCGGTATTTATGGAAAGAGCCTGTCGATAGGACAGCACCGCCGTCAGCGTGGTGGCGTATGAGTTGGCCGTGATTAGATCCGGTGTGCCGTCACCGTTGAGATCTGCCGCTACCACTTGCCATGGCCCGGCTCCCACGTTGATCGTGGCATTGAAGCCAAAGACCCCGCTCCCGTTGTTAGTCAGCACGGTCAGGGTGTTGTCCCCGGTATTGGCGCAAATCAAATCCGGCTTGCCGTCGCCGTGAAGATCCGCCGCCACCACGGATTGCGGGTGATTTCCCACACTAATCGTGGCATTGGAACCGAATACGCCGCTTCCATTATTTGTGAACACGGTCAGGGTGTTGCCGGCGGAATTGGCGCAAATCAAATCCGGCTTGCCGCCGCCGTTGATATTTGTCGCCACCACGGAAACCGGACCGCCGCTCACGCTGATCGTGGCATTGGAACCAAAGACGCCGCTGCCGTTGTTGGTCAGCACCGTCAAGGTGCTGGAGTTGAAATTGGCGCAAATCAAATCCGGTTTTCCGTCGCCGTTGACATCGGCCACCGCCACTTGGTTCGGTTCGGATCCTACGATGAGCGTGGCATTGGAACCGAAGATGCCGCTGCCGTTATTGGTGAACACGGTGAGGCCGATGCCGAACGTATCCGAGGCAATCAAGTCTGGCTTCCCGTCGCCATTGATGTCCGCCGCCACAACATAATACGGGAAGGACCCTGCGCTCAGCGCGAGCGTGGCATTGGAACCAAAGCCACCGCTCCCATTGTTGGTCAGCACCGTCAAGGTGCTGGCGGCGTAATTGGCGGTGATCAAATCCGGTTTTCCGTCGCCATTGACATCCGCCGCCACGACTGAAAGTGGCCCAGTACCCACGCTGAGCGTGGCGCTAAAAACAAAAACGCCATTCCCGTTGTTGGTGAGCACCGTCAATGTATTGGCACCCTCATTGGCGCTGATCAAATCCAGTTTGCCATCGCCATTGACATCCGCGGCCACAACTGAATATGGGGCAGATCCCACGTTGAGCGTGATGCCGGCGGAAAAATAGGGCGATATCTGACCGAATGTCCCCGCCGGGCCAACCGACGAGAGACTGATATTAGTAACGCCGGCGCCGTTGCCGGCGAAGGTGCCGTTGAGCGTGACATTGGCAGCGCCGTTGGTCAGGACACTGCCCGGCAGCAGAGTCGCCGCAATCGTTCCGCTCAATTGCCCCGCCGAGAGGCTGCCGAGCAGGCTATCCGCGTAGGGCGTGGGAGTGAGGTTTTGCGGCGGGGTCAGGGCGGCGAAACTGCCCCCACCGACACCGAACCAAATCTGCAACTGGAGATTGGGCTGGTTGAAGATGGAAACGGCAATCGACTGCATGTTGGGCAGGCTGGCGTCGCCCAGCCCGAGAGTGAACAGGCCGTTGGTCACCGGCTGGCTCACGGCGGCAGCGGGCTCGCTGCCATTGACGCTGGTTCCGTCATTGCTCCAGTAGGTGGTATAATCGATGTTTGGCGGGGGAGGCGCAATGGTGACGGTGGGTGCGCTGGTATAGCCGCTCCCGGCGCTCGTGGGGTTGATGGCGGTGACCGCGCCGCCGCTAATGGTGGCGGTGGCGGTCGCGTTGGACCCGCCGCCGCCCGTGATGGTCACGACGGGTGCCGTCCCGTAACCGCTGCCGCCGTATGTGACATTGTAGCTGGTCACGAACTGGCCGCTCAAATTGGCTGTGGCGGCGGCCTGGTGGTTGCTGTTGGTGCTGGTGACCAGGGCAAACTTGAATTGACCGATGCCGGTGAAGTTGGATCCATTGTTGGAAACCAGGCCTTGATAGGTGCAAATTGTGTTTTGGGCAAAGACAGGGGCGCAGTAGCTCAGCAGGCCGCACAGGGCAGCGCCACAGGCAAGCAGAAGAAGCTTTTTCATAATAGGATGAGTCCATGAAGGTAGCGCATGATATACTCGCCAGAATTGGCGGAATGGGCCGATAAACCAACTCAGCGGGCGATGCTCCATCGCACCACAAAAGCCGCCCAATGGCAAGCAAAAATTTACAGCGATTTTATGAAAAAAGACACAAACACTCGCGACGAACGATCCACAGCGCCGAACGCGCCTCCGCGGGCCACCATCAGCGAAGACAAGCGAGCCACGGAATACCTCGCCAACGAGCGGACCTTTCTGGCCTGGGTGAGGACCGGCATTTCCATCATCAGTCTTGGCTTCGTGATCGCGAAATTCAGCGTCTGGCTGCGCGAATTGGCCGTGCGGCTCAATCCACAGGCGCATGTCGGCCAGACGAAAGCTTCCCTGCCCATCGGCGTGACCATGATGGCCCTGGGCGGCCTCCTCGTCGCGCTGGCGGCGCGCCGCTATTGGGTCGTCAACCATGGTATCGAGCGCGGCCACGTCAGCGCAGACCACGTCCTCATCATCCTGGTCACCGCCATGGTCATCCTGCTTTCTTTGGCGATGATCGTGTACATGCTGGTTACTGCGGCGAGTTCGTGAACTCCGGTTCGAGGCGAGCTTGGCGGTGAAGGAGGTAAGTACTTCCACGAATATGGGCGGAGCGTGGAGGTTTGGAGATGCGCGGGGCCAAGCATGGAGACAAAATATGGATTGACGCGGTTCGCAATTTATGTTCCTATGTCGATTGTTACCACCGTGAAAGTTGCACCGACAACGCGTCGTCATCGGGCTCGGAAAATCTTCGAATGCTGCCGAGGCCCAAAATTCTCTGCGCATTGCCGGCCGCGTTCGTGTCCGGGCCGCTGACAATTCAATCCAAATAACGAATTCATCGAATTCAAACCTATGAAAAAACTTATGTTCAGCTCCGATTGTTACGGCGAAACCGTCATTTCGTCCCATGGGCCGGACGTTGCTCGCGCGCGGAGTTTGGTCCGATGGATCATGATCTTTTTGGTTGCAGGCGGCCATGCGCTGACTGCCGGAGCGCTGGTGTATCAAGGTGAGACCAACACCGCTTTGGGGAGCGCCACGCTTGCCATCGAGTGTTGCGTCTCCAACCTGACCAGCGGCGGCCAGGATGGTTTGGCTCTGGTCGTCTCCAACCTGGGCAGCAGCGGACAGGATGGCGTATCCATTGCCTTGCCGACCTCCCAGTCGGCAGTGGGAGTGGAATGGCTGGCGTTGGATGCCTCGAACACGCTGCCGGTCGGCGCTTATGTTCAGGAGCAAGCGGTCGGGATGGGCGGCGGCGGTGTGGCTGGTTCGTTGGGGATGGTTACCGTAACCAAGGCGGCAACCAATCACTATGCCGTGTCAGCGGACTTCTCGGCGATTGGGACCAGCACCTATACGGTGCAGGCATATTTCAAAGGGATCTTGGTGGCACAGGCGACGAACCAGAATGGGGCGACACTGGCTCAGGTGGCCAGCATGAACTTTTCGGCCTTCATTGGGTGGGTGTGCTGTCCATGGACTTTCGAAATATCTCTGGATTGGGGCGCCTCGGGCACGCGGGCGTTGCTCGGAACCACACTCGTAACGTGCGACTATCTTTCCGTTACCCCGGACAACGTGTCGTTGGGAAGCGCCCCCACAGCCTTCGAGATCACCGCCTCCGAGGTGCCGGTCATCACAATCACCAGTGAGAATGCGAGCCTGGTCTACCAGGGTTTGACCAACACCTCGTTGGGCAGCGCCTCGGTGTCGATCGCGTGTTGCGTCTCCAACCTGGGCAGCAGCGGCCAGGATGGGGTGTCCCTGGTCGTCTCCAACCTGGGCAGCAGCGGCCAGGATGGCGTATCCATAGCCTTGCCGGGCTACTTGACGGGGTTGGATGTGGGAATGGTGCCATTGGATGTCTCGAACGCGCTGCCGGTCGGAGCGTATGTCGAGGAGCAACTGGTCGGGAGCGCCAATAGCGTGACCAACGGCGTCTTGGGCTCGGTTCAAGTTACCAAGTCGGGAACCAACAACTACGCCGTGTCGGCGAACTTTTCGCCGTTGGGGGCGAGCACCTACACGGTGCAGGCCTACCTGCAAGGTGTTTTGGTGGCGCAGGCGACAGGCCAGTCGAACCAGCCTCAGGCGGCCACCTCCCTGCCTGACTCCTGCGGCTTCGGGACCCCGCCCGGCAACGCTCAAAAAGTGACTACGTTCCTTTGGGGGGCGGCTTACCTCGATTGGACCGTTGCCTCGTCGATCACGTTCTCGGGAGGCACGAACGTGACCTGCGACCATCTGTTCATTACTCCCGAAAATGTGGCGCCCGGAAGCGTGGCAACGGCTTTCCAGATCACGGCATCTCAGGTGCCCGCCCTCACGATCTATGGTGAGAACGAAAGCCTGTCCTACCAGGGCCTCATCAACGCCGCCCTGGGTAATGCCTCGTTGTCGATCGCATGTTGCGTCTCGAACCTGGGCAGCAGCGGCCAGGATGGATTGGCCCTGATCATCACGAACCTGGGCAGCAGCGGCCAGGATGGTGTGTCCATCGCTTTGCCGGCCAACCTGACGGGCGTGGATGTGGGAATCGAGCAGTTGGATGTCGGGAACACGCTGCCGGTCGGAGCTTACGTTCAGGAACGCGTAATCGGCCCCCCGAACGGCATCGCCAACGGCGTGCTGGGCACAGTTACCGTGACCAAGGCCGGCACCAGCAACTATGTGGTGTCGGCGAACTTCTCGCCGCTGGGGGCGAGCAGCTATACGGTGCAAGCCTACCTGCATGGGGTATTGGTGGCGCAGACGACGAACCAGAACGGTGGGGCGCTGGCGAGTTGTCCTATCTGGCCCTTCACCTTCGACAAGGAGGTGAGTGACGAGGGCGGCACTATATGGACGATAGACTGGAACCTGGCCACGGCGGTTACATTGACCGGAGGCGCGAACGTGAAT
>Ga0073928_10011444_pt1 | contig 10346 bp, 8 predicted proteins | sample PaiPotPPA55metaG_FD_76969 | JGI IMG/M metagenome (GOLD analysis project Ga0073928, IMG submission 76969) | Iron sulfur acid spring bacterial and archeal communities from Banff, Canada, to study Microbial Dark Matter (Phase II) - Paint Pots PPA... ...
CATGTTGCCTTCCGCGCATTACAAAGACGTCGGCGTCCGGATTGCATCTTTTCGAAGCTCGATCGCCCACCCCGCCTATCCCCTGTCTACGCTTCACTGGGTCCCTCGCGGTAGCAGCGCAAGCCTCGGGGCCAGGTGGTTCGCTACTCCTTTCCTGTAAGACTCTTTCATTCTCTACTTCATGCCGGTTTAGCCCGGCGCACTGAAATCGCGATGTTACGCCAACCGAGCTAGGTCCAGAGCGACAGGCCCAACCGGAATTAGCCGTGCGGTCTCAAGTTTCTGCCTCTGAGTAGCCGCAGCAGAGCCCCGACCGGCTGCCCGGAAATCCACTCGCCAAGAAATAGTTGTCCCTACAACGGGCCAAGCGTGTGGTCGAGACAGTTCAAGAATGCGTGCTGCCCCCTAAACGGAGGGACCAATCTCGGTTGTGCAGGGGCCAGCCCAATCGCAGCGCGCACAGGCCGTGCTGAATCTGCCCGGCGGGGGTTACCGCTCACGTCTTTTGTGACCCCAGACGATCAGTCTAGCAACGGGAGCCGACCCGTCCGTGCAATTCAAGACTAATTTCTGACCTTTGTGGAATAAATGTCGCTCCTTTTTGTTATGAACCTTGTGAGGAACGCAAATCCGATCGCGTCTTCTCGTTCCGCGTTGCGTTAGGAGAACAGGCCACACATTTACGTCACGAGCCTGACCGAGCACGCCAGGCATCGTGCAACGCCGCGCACCATTCTGATTCTCAGCATTAACGAAAGGATTTCATATGCAGCACACTGGAAGCGCAACCCTCGTTACCGCTTTAGCTTTCGCCCTTTTATCCGCGCTTACGCTCTTGCCTGCCGCCGCACAGACACCCGCCGCCCCTCAGGGATGGCCCGGTCACGCGCGCAACGCGCGGCATAGCGCCGTATCCTCCGTCGCCGCCCAGCCGCTTGCGAACATTCATTGGCAAACCCCGGTCGACCTCAACCCTCCCTCAGGAGAGATCTTTATTCACTACGGTTCTCCACTCGTCACTCCTGCTGGCACCGTGATTGTTCCGGTCAAGACCGGCACCGACAGCTTCCGTCTCGAAGCACATAACCAGGCGACCGGAGCCGTGCTCTGGACCCTGCAAAGCAGCTATCACGCTCCCAAGGCAGGTTTCGTGCCCAGCTTTAGCCCGGTTCTTTTCAATGGAAAACTCTATCTGCCGGACGAAGGCGGCACGGTGCTGGTACGCGACACTCCCGACCAAGCTACTGGCAAACTTTCGCGCCTGGTGTTCTACGGTGACAGCAATTACACCGCCGACCCGAAGGGCTACAACGCCAATGTCAAGATCAACACTCCCATCACAGCGGACGCTGCGGGCAACCTCTATTTCGGATTTGTGGTCCATGGGGCTACTCCCATCGGCCTGCAGAGCGGCCTGGCCAGGATTTCCGCCATTGGCCAAGGTTCCTTCATCGCAGCCACTACCGCAGCCGCAGACCCTCAAATCACCAAGGTCGATATAAATTGTGCTCCGGCTTTGTCTCACGACGGAAAAACCCTCTACGTCGGTGTGAACACTGTCGATTTTGGTTTTGGATATTTGCTCGCTCTTAACAGCCAGACCCTGCAGACCATTGCCAAAGTCCGTCTTATTGACCCCAACACTGGCCTCGACGCCGAAATCCCCGACGAAAGCAGCGCCACACCCACGGTTGGCCCGGATGGCGACGTGTATTTCGGTGTCCTCGAAAATCCGTTTCCCGGACACAACGACCGCGGCTGGCTGCTCCACTTCGACAGCACTCTCACCAAGCTGAAAACTCCCGGCAGTTTTGGTTGGGATGACACGGCATCGATTGTCAGCGCGTCCCTGGTCCCTTCTTATCACGGAACTTCGAAGTATCTGGTCTTGACCAAATACAATAACTACGCGGGTATCGGCACCGGCGATGGCATTAACAAAATGGCGGTTCTCGACCCGAACGCCACCGAGCCCGACCCCGTCTTCCCGTCCACGCTGGTCATGAACGAGGTGCTCACCATCGAGGGCGTCACTCCCGATCCTAATTTCCCAAATTTCCCGGGCGCGGTTCGCGAGTGGTGCATCAACACCGCTGCCGTGGACCCAATCACTAAATCTGCTCTCGTCAACAGTGAAGACGGCAAACTCTATCGGTGGGACCTCACCACCAACACTCTTTCACAAGTCATCACCTTAAGCAGCGGCATCGGAGAAGCGTACACTCCAACCGTGATCGGCACGGATGGCACCGCGTTCGCTATCAATGACGCCGTGTTGTTCGCCCTCGGCCGCTAAGCGTCTACGTAACGTCACGGCCGCGCACTTCCAGTCGAGTGCGTGGCCGTGGACGTAGTCGGCAATCGGAGCCGCACAGCTCTGAACATCTGGAAGGCATTTCTGTTCTCCTGTGCTGCACCCGCCCTGTTCTGCCTAGCAGCCCTCACACAGGTTGAGGGCCTTGAGTGTCGGAGCCGCCACGAGTCCACTCCTACGTAAAGTCGTCAGCATTTTACGCCAAGGCACGGTGGGGTAACTCTTGAAAACAGTTACTTCCGGTTTGCGCGTCATCCGTCCAGAGTTGTGGGCAAGCATTCGTGGAAGTTTGCCCGCCGGTAATCCGTGAATGGGCAGTGCGAAAGCATATTGACGAGAGCCGGTCGACACGTAGCTTCCGGACGAAAACTTACCAACCCTCCTCTAGGCAAGGACATCCTAACTCGGACCCAGTAGGAGGTCTTAATGTCTCGTCTCTTCGTCTGCTGCATTCTCCTTTGCCTGAGCACTCTCACCTCGGCTCAAGACGCCGCGTCAGCCGTCGCTCAGACCTCGACCACGCCCGTTCAAGTGATATACCTGACTGAGGGAACAACCGTCGTCACCTATAACGTGGACCCGCAGACTCTCAACCCAACTCAAGTAGCCTCCCTCACTGTGCCCCACGCCGTATTCAATCCCGACGTGAACCCTTGGCTGATTGCTGCCCCAAACGACCACTTCATTTATTACATCGGCTATGAATCCCAAAACCAGCAACGCCTCTGGGTTTTTGCCACGGACGCCACCGGCGCTCCCCAGCGTCCGGCGGTTCAAGAATTCAATGTGACAAATTTCAACGGCCTTCAGGTTGATCCAAAAGCCCATTTCGTCTACGCGGTCTTCGAAGGGGCTCCCCCCCGTGGCTCTTACAACACCCCGTGGTACATCCGCCGCTATTTGATTGATCCGGCTTCCGGGAAGATCAACCAACCGCAAGTCGTGGCGACGTACTCGCTCAACAACGGAGCTGAAGGCACAACTCTGTGTGGATTATCGCTTCTCGGCTTCAATTCCAGCGGCACCAGCCTTTACGATGAAGTGCAATGTAGCGCAGAGGGCGCAAACGACGCCACTTACAATGAGCGCACCGTCAATCTCACAAACGGAGCCCTGGGCTCCGATGTCGAGGTGTACAACTGGCAGAATGGAGATACGGGCGGCTATGAGTCCGTCCAGTTCGTGGCCGACCGACTGTTTGACTTCGTGGTCCCCTTCGACTATGCACAGGGTTACGATAGCGTGAATATCTATCCTGTCGTGCCTTCTACCAGCACACCTTTGCTGACGTGCACGGCTGATATGTTGGAAGCCTGCGGGTACTCTGTCGGCCTTGCTCATCCCTCGGGTAAATACGTCTTCATGGCAATCGCCTCCGACCTGACCCAGATCGATAAGGTCGAATTGTCACAGAAGAAGATCGTTGACTCCTCCAACTACGTTCCCTATTGGGTCACCCAATTCAGCCCGGATGGAACGCTAGTCTACGGAGTTCAGTACGAAAACTCCGGCTCTCAGCTCATGATCTACGGGTTCGACGTCGCCACCTCGGAGGTCACCCCCGGCGGATCGGTCGAGCTGCCCTCGACGTTTGACGCTTTCTACACTGCAGAATGGCAGTGACAGGGACTGATATCCCCAATTTCTACATAAGGTCCGGTTGGTCGGCTAGAAGGAATCCGTTTGGTTGGCGAAAAATCGCGGTTACACTGAAAACTCCTCAAAAACGTGTACCCGCCTGGTTACGCCAGTTACGAATTCTATACTCTAGCAAGCTAGGGGCCGCCCATGCTCCTTTCACGATCTGCAACTGTCTTCACGCTGGCTGTCATCGTGCTGGCGTTCCCGCACATTCAGCTCACCGCGCTGGCTCAAGAATCCGAAGCAGAGCGGAATGCCAAAAGTCAGACGGTTCAGGATGCACCGCCTCCGAGTTGCCATGTCACGCTGCCTTCAGCGGGAAGCACTGTGCCTTTGTCTCCTGCCCGTGCCACCCGCGTTGGGATTATGGCGGATGGGATGGTAAGCGCGTATGGGACCGAAAAGTTATCGACGCTGCTGCCGACGGACGGGACTTGGCGTGGCACGTTGCCCCGCAAGCCCGGCGATTTCGCGTACAGCAACAAGCTTCCCTGGAGCGGAACGTTCTCTTACAGGGACGGACCACTCACGGTGACGGGAAAAAGGCTCGACGGTCCGGCTCCTTCCTTCACGGAGATTGAAGAGATTTCGGGAGAGCACTGGTTCATGGGTGGCATCGACATCCCCGTATTTGGTTGTTGGGAAATCACAGGGCACTACAAGGATGGGGAGTTAAGCTTCGTCGTTTGGGTCACGGCCGTTCTCGAACCGGAATCCTCTTCCAGCGTCTCATCACCCCCTACTCAAATACTGCCTACGTATGTGCGCCCTCTCGACGAGAACACCAGAGCGTTGATCGAGGCCATGAACGCAGCCCGCAAGAAACAGCAGATAGACGCTCGCTCTATCAATTGAACACTGTCTTCGCTTTGCTCCGGCCCAAATGACAAAATCAGCTTGCGGAGCGATGAAGGGATGACCATTTGCGGGAATTTTTATCACGTTTTTATCACAGCAACCCGATTTTAACGCTTGTTTCTCACTCTGAGACATCGCCCAGAATCGGGCAAATTATTGAAAACAAATGGCGGAAGCGAGTGGGAGTCGAACCCACCGGTGACAGGAAACCTGCCGCCCGCCGGTTTTGAAGACCGGGACGATCACCGGACCGCATGCGCTTCCGTTAGGAGTTGCCCCAGAATCCCGACGGATTCTCACAGATCAGAAATGAGCTTACCACCGCAAAGAAGATCCGCGGTTTCCGCGCGCATCTGATTCGCTTCGCCCGGCATGTGATCGTAAGCCCGCGCTCCGGCTATCTTGGCTGGGGGACGATCCTGATGTACGGCTTGGGCGACTTCCAGCCTCCCGGATATTGTTTCTGCGCTTCTTCGTTGGAGACATTGCCGCTGATAATCACGTCATCACCCGGCTTCCAGTTCACGGGAGTCGAGACTTTGTGTTTCGCCGTGAGCTGCAGCGAATCAATGACCCGAAGGATTTCGTCGAAGTTGCGGCCAGTGCTCATAGGATAACTAAGTTGGAGTTTGATTTTCTTGTCTGGGCCAACCACGAACACGGTGCGGACGGTGGCATTATCCGCGGCGGTGCGTCCCTCGGAGGTGTTCCCGCTGGCAGCTGGCAGCATGCCGTAGAGCTTGGCAATCTTAAGCTCGGGATCGCCGATCATGGGGTAGTTCACTTTGTGCCCTTGAGTCTCCTCGATATCCGCGGCCCACTTGCCATGGCTGCTGACGGGGTCGACGCTCAAGCCGATGATCTTTGTATTGCGTTTGGCGAATTCGGGCTGCAGGCCCGCCATATAGCCGAGTTCGGTGGTGCAAACGGGGGTGAAATCTTTGGGATGAGAAAATAAAATTGCCCACCCGTCGCCGATCCAATCGTGAAAGTTGATCTTTCCCTGCGTGGTTTCGGCAGTGAAGTTTGGAGCCGTGTCATTGATGCGGGGAATGCTGATTACAGTTTCAGTCGCCGTGTCGGTGCTCATATTCCTCTCCTTCGTGAATTCAAATTTGCTCGAGGTTCGAAACTGCTATCCAGCCAAACCCTCGTGAACGCTCGATAACAACGAAAACCCACCCAAATCGTGCCGGGTGGGTTGAAGAATCTGAATCGATCTCTTCCCTACCCACACAATGGCGGACATGCACAACAACAACATGTAGCGCCAGCATGGAAGGGACAAAACATATGCTTAGCATAAGAGCCAGCACTGGTCGTGTCAACCGCGAGACGTCGTGTGAAGGGCACTGGCAGAAGAGTTTTCTGAATCGTGGGGGAATCGTCTGCATCTGTGTCTTCTTGTAACGCTGCGTGTGCACTTAACTTGCGGCTATGAGTGGAGTTCGCATGACTCAATCCTTGCGGCGCCTGGCGATGGAACAATGGGACGTTTTTTCCTCGAATCCACTGCAAGGAAATTCCGTCGCGGTATTCCTTGATGGCAGAGGATTGACCGACACTGAGATGCAGGCGATTGCCAATGAGATGAGCCTTTCAGAAACGACGTTCATCCTGCCTCGCGATACCGCCACTGAAGAGCGGCAAGGCATCAGAGTGCGGATTTTCACTGTGCAGGAAGAGCTGCCGTTCGCAGGCCATCCCGCACTGGGGACGGCGTTTGCATTGCGCGGGCAGAGCGGTGCAAAACAAATCGTGCTGGACCTGAATGTCGGCAAAGTGCCGGTGGCTTTTGAAGACGGTGCTGCGCCGCCCTCGTTCGGCGAGATGACCCAAGTCGATCCCACCTTTGGAATGCAGCATGAGCGTGAAGCGGTGGCGAATGCAACTGGATTGCGCGCGCAAGACTTCGACGATTCTCTTCCCATCCAAACCGTCTCCACAGGAGTTCCGTTCACCGTGACGCCGCTGAAATCACTGGCTGTCATACAGAAGTTGAAGATTAATCCGAACCGTGCTGCCGAATATCTCGCCAGGACCGCGGGTAAGTTTTTTTATTTCGTCTGCTTGGAAACTGTGGATCGGGAGGCCCGAGTGCACGCTCGCATGTTCTTCTATAACGGCGAGGATCCGGCGACAGGTTCGGCAGCGGGCTGTACGGCGGCGTGGATGGTAGCGCATGGAGTGGCGAAGCCGGAAGAACGCGTTTTTATCGAACAGGGTGTGGAGATGAAGCGGCCCAGCCGGATTTTTGTGCGCGCGTCATACCGAGACGGCCACAGCGGCCCCACCGATAACCGCATAGTTAACGTTCGCGTCGGTGGGCACTCTGTTGAAATCATGCGCGGCGAAGTTTGTTTCTGAGTCAACTGCGCGCAAGCATCGTAGAATCACATCTTGCAGACGACTGAAAATTGTCAATGGCCAAACTTTGCTATTTGCTTCGGCGCTACTTTACAGCTTCCCACCTTACCGATAGCATCCAATTCGCTCATCAATTCCTTTCCAAATAGAGAAAACACTTCCGCTAACTTCCGGTCACACCCCCGGGAGAAGCAATACGGACGGTAATGAAACCTAAACGCACGATCCTTTGTGTCGACGACAACGAACAGTCTCTTTCCTATCGCAAAATCATGCTGGAAACGCGCGGTTACCGGGTGGCCAGCTACTCCCGGGGCGAGGATGCCCTCGAACGCTTCAAGCAGGGAGGCATCGATCTGGTCGTCACCGACATGGCCATGCCAGGACTCGATGGTCCAAAGTTGATCACCGCAATCAAGAATCTGTCGCCTCACATTCCGGCTATTCTTATCTCGAGCAAGGCCCGCGTGTACGAACATGAATCGCAAGCCGATGTCTTTCTGGCCAGAGGGATGTATGCTCCGGCGGATTTGCTGGAACGTATCCGCTTACTTCTCGTACGCAAGCGCGGCCCGAAACGAATGCAGGACCGGCTCTCGCAATTCACGCAACGCACCGGAGCGGCTTGACCATGTTGGATTCTGTCCTAGCCGTTTGACCGCGGCGTACGGGAGGGAACTTTCCGGAACTTCTTGTTGCAGTCTTCCTGCTCCTCCTTCGCCGCCGTCGGTTGATTTGCTTGCCCATCGTCAACGATCACATCGTGTAAGATCAAAGCTGGCATGGACGCATTCATTGAGGCCATTGATTTACACAAGACTTATCGCGTGGGAAAGATCGACGTTCCCGCGCTGCGCGGTATCTCCTTCAGCGTGGAAAAGGGAGAATTCGTAACTGTGGTTGGTCCTTCGGGCAGCGGCAAGTCAACGCTGTTCTATCTGCTGGGGGGCCTCACGCGCGCCGACTCCGGAAAGGTTATTTTGGACGGGAACGACTTCGCCGCGCTTTCCGATGCTGAGCGCACCCGGATGCGGAAACGCAAAATTGGTTTTGTCTTTCAGAAATTTAATTTGCTGCCCACGCTCGACGCTCGTTCCAACATTGGCATCGCGCAAGAGATTTCCGGAAACGGAAACCGCGATCCGGCGTTCTTTACGCGCATTTGCGATCTGCTTGGACTCACGAAACGGCTGAACCATCGCCCCTCTGAACTTTCCGGGGGTGAACAACAGCGGGTGGCTCTGGCTCGCGCCTTGGTAAACAAGCCGGCGGTAGTCCTGGCTGATGAGCCTACGGGAAATCTGGACACCGAAAACTCAAACATCGTTTTGCGGATGCTGCGGCAATCCAATCAGGAGTTGGGGCAAACCGTGTTGATGATCACACACAATCCCGAGGCCGCCAAGTTCGGAGACCGCATCATCCACATGCGGGACGGCCACATCGTGCGGCCCGAGGAAGATCCGCAGTGGTCGCCGCGCTAGCTACCGGCAGCGCGCAACTTTCAGGCGATGGGCGATAAAACGCGCCGTTGCCGCAGCCTAGCCCGTCATTTATAATCGGATTCGCCGAGCGGGAGTAGCTCAGTGGTAGAGCGCGACCTTGCCAAGGTCGATGTCGCGGGTTCGACCCCCGTCTCCCGCTCCAGTATTTGTCTTTTCAGACTCGTGTCCCCCCGGATAGATGGACTTTTTTCGCACGGAACGCTAACGTATTGAACAGGGCGCGGTACCCAAGTGGTAAGGGAGAGGTCTGCAAAACCTTTATGCGTCGGTTCGATTCCGACCCGCGCCTCCAATCTTTAACCCTTCTAGACCCGCATAAATAGCGGGTTTTTCTTTTGGTCACCAAGGATGTCTCCCGCATTGTACTAATTCTGTGCTTAGATGGGGTCCAGGAAGTGAGGACCCATGCTCAGGGATGAGTTCTCCAAGCGCTGCAATTGCCGTAAGCACTTCCGTTGGACTCAGCACAGAAAACAGCACCGCAAGCAAGCCGGCACCCGGTCATGGGCTGAAGCGGAGGGGCAGAAGCGCCGCCTGGAAGACCAACTAGCCGGGCGGGTACCCTCCGAACCAACGAGCGAAGGGCGGACAATCGCGGACGCCATCGAAGTCTTCAAGGCGGACAAGAAAAATCAGGGCATCACAGCGGACGTGGTTGGCAAGTACGCCCGTGAGCTGGATCGGCTCCGAGTCTTTGCGGAAGCGCGGAGGGCCTCCACGGTAACGGGCATCTCGCGGGAATTGCTCATTGACTACCAAGCCGAGTGGGGGACGCTGTACCCGTCATCCAACACCCGGCAGATGGTCCAGGCGCGGCTAAAGAATTTCCTGCGCTTCTGCTATGACAACAAATGGCTGGACCGCGTGCCGCGCTTGTCCTCCATCAAGGCCGATGAAGCGCCCACGCTCCCACTCCCGGAGACCGAATATGCAAAGCTACTCAAGACGGCTGCCGTTAGCTTCCCGGACAGCGCGAAGGCGGCCCGCGTCCGGGGTCTAGTGCAGCTCATGCGCTGGAGCGGACTTGCCATCCGGGACGCTGTGACACTGCGAAAGGATGAAATTATCCATGACAGGGCTAAGAAGCTGTACCGCATCGTCGCTGCCCGGCAGAAGACGGGGACTCACGTCTCCGTGCCCATTCCTCCCGAAATTGCTAGAGAGGTTCTAGGCGTCTTCAACGGAAATCCCCTCTATGTGTTCTGGAGCACGGGCACCGGAAAAGAGCAAAGCGCGGTGACGAATTGGCAGCATGACCTTCGCAAGCTGTTCAAGGATGCGGGCACTACATCTGAGGGCAACATGCTGAGTCACAGATTGCGGGACAAGTTCGCAGTGGATCTTCTGGAGAAAGGCGTCCCGCTGGAGGAAGTGTCAAAGTTGCTCGGGCATGGAAGCATCAAGACAACCGAACGCCTCTATTCTAAATGGATGAGGTGACGCGAGGACCGGCTAGACTCGCTCGTTACGGGAACGTGGGCTGCTAAGGGCGGACGGAGATATGGTGAAGATGATGCAGAATAGCGTAGCTTATGTAACCTAGGGAACCTCTGAAGAACTCCCCGATCCACAGGGGGAGCGGGTAGGGTGTAAGTCGAGGTGAAAAGGCGGATGCGACAGCAAACTTTGGCGGCGCAGACGGGTTTCGAGAAGTACGGGCG
>Ga0073928_10011445_pt1 | contig 10345 bp, 12 predicted proteins | sample PaiPotPPA55metaG_FD_76969 | JGI IMG/M metagenome (GOLD analysis project Ga0073928, IMG submission 76969) | Iron sulfur acid spring bacterial and archeal communities from Banff, Canada, to study Microbial Dark Matter (Phase II) - Paint Pots PPA... ...
CCCCTTCCATCTGGCTCTCGGAGACAGGGCGCTTCTCACACGCGCGCCGCAGGCCCGCCAGAATCTTCTCGCGATTGAACTGCTCGCGCCGCCCGTCTTTCTTGACCACGAACAAACGCGGCGCTTCCATACGCTCGTACGTGGTGAAGCGATGCTTGCAGCGCTGGTCGAGGCATTCGCGGCGGCGGCGGACGACGTTCTCGTCATCGCGCGAATCGACCACACGCGTTTCGCTTTTGCGGCAGGTGGGACAGATCAGCGGCGTTCCCTCATGGCTGCCCACATCTTGTGGGTCCCCCCATTATAAGCCACTAGACCGTGGGGAGGCAAAAATGAGGGCGGCGAGCCTTAGCTCGCCGCTCCAATCTTGAACATCTTCGTCCCGCATTCGGGACATTTGCCCTCCGTGGCGGGGCGACCGTTCTTCATCGTTATCTGGACCGCGTCTTTGATTTGACGCTTGGTCTTGCACTTCACGCAATACGCTTCAGCTGCCACGTTTGTTCCCTCCGGCTCGGCCCTGGTTTAGGGGCGCTGTATTCCCAGGCGCCCTTCACTTTCCCCCTCGTGGAGTCCCTTGCTCCCGAGCGCGGAGGGCGTGAAGGCTCCTTCGTGGATCCGCCCGTATGCCTGCCTTTCGAGCACTTTGCGGCCCTGCGCCCCGATCGTGCAACGCCCAACCTGTTCGAGAACCTCTGGACCTGCGGCTCCCTTGAGGGCTTGCGCCGCCCGGCCGTAGCAATCGTTGGAACGCGAGCGGCCACTGCCTATGGAAAATCGCTCGCGCGCCGGTTTGCCGCGGATCTGGCGAGCGCGGGCTGCTGCGTCATTTCCGGTTTGGCCCTCGGCATCGACGCCGCGGCGCATCAAGGCGCCCTGGACGCAGGCGGTCCGACGATAGGCGTGCTGGGAAGCGGGCACAACCGGCTCTTTCCGGCACGAAATCGCGCACTCGCCGAGCAGATGCTGCAGCGCGGCGGCGCGGTGCTCTCACCCTACGCTCCGGACCATGCGGCGTTTCCCTCGCAGTTTCTCGAACGCAACGGCATCGTTGCTGCGCTTTCGGACGCTGTGGTCGTAATCGAAGCGCCTGCGCGTAGCGGAGCGTTGAACACGGCCGGCTGGGCCGCAGGCCGGATACCGGTGTTCGCCGTGCCGGGCGACGTCGATCGCGCGCACGTCGCCGGATGCCACGCGCTCATTCGCGACGGCGCAATCCTCGCGCGCAGCGCGCAGGACGTGCTCGACGATTTGCCCGTGGTGCCCCTTGTTGCGGTACCTCGTGAGTCGCGGCGATCGCCCCAAACGATGGTCGAGGATCCGCTGCACCGTCGCATCCTTCAATCGTTGAGCGGCGGTGAACGCACGCTCGACGGGGTGCTCTCGGAAACGGATGCGCCACCTGCACGCGTGCTGGCTGCGCTCTCGATGCTGGAACTCGCCGGCGCAATCGAGTCCCGGGCGGGTCAGCGTTACGGCCTGCGCTGACGCAGGGCGACGCTGATGCGCGGTCCGATCGGCCGCTTCACTTTCGGAATGTGATGCTCCCAATGCTCTTGAGCGCGTCCTCTCATGACGAACAAACTTCCCGGTTCGAGATCGCATGAGAAGGTGCGACGCGGGCGCGCCTTGCTGCGCACGAGCATCTCTCGCGTCGAGCCCAGACTGAGCACGGCGACCGTCGGCAGCTCGATCATCTCCTCGCGATGGTCGTTGTGCCAGGAGACGCTGTCGTTGCCGTCGCGATAGTACTGCAGCGAGATCGACGTAAACGCCGTGTGCAGGTACGATTCGATGCGTTCCTTGACGACCGCAAGCTCGGCGGGCTGCGTCTCGCCGGGTCCGAACCGGGCGATGAGCCGAGGAACGTCGACCGTCCGGTCGTACATCCACATCGTTTCATGCGACCAGGGCACGGTGCGCTCGAACAGGCGGAAGAGTTCATCGCTTTCGTGCGGCGAGAAGACCGCCGGATAATACGCGATGCAGCCGGTATCGTCGTCAACGAAGACCCGCGGCGTCGTTCCAAACAGTCCGATTTGCTGCGCCATTGCTGGTTAAAACACGGATGCGCGCCGCGGTGTTGCGAACAAGGCAAGCGTGCAACTGCGCGTCATTGCGATCGGAAAAGTGCGCGAACGCTATGTGCGCGAAGCGTGCGAGGATTTCGTCCGGCGTCTGGGCCCATACTTTCCGCTCGAGATCGTCGAGGTGAAGGCCTCGCTCGGCTCGCAGCCTGCCGCCGCAATGCGTGAGGAGGCGGAGCGAATTCTCAAGACGCTGCACGACGACGATTGCGTATGGCTACTCGACCGAACGGGCGATCAGCTCTCGAGCGAGGACCTCAGCCGCAGGCTCACCGGTATTGCGAACGCCGGAACGCGTCGTCTGGCCGTCGTCATTGCGGGCGCTTTCGGCGCGGGCGATGCGCTGCGCGATCGTGCGGATTTCAGGTGGTCGCTCTCAAAGCTGACGTTTCTGCACGAGTGGACCCGCATGATCGTGCTGGAACAGTTCTACCGCGCGGCGAAGATTGCGCGTAATGAACCCTATCACCACTGAGCCGGTGCTGCCCCGCGATGCGCTGGCGACGTTTGCCGCAGCGCTGCAGCAGACGATTGCAGAGCGTTTCCCGGACGCGCCAAGTGCGCCGATTGAATTTGAAGCGCCGCGCCGGCCCGAGTTCGGTGATTTCGCAACCAACGCCGCCTTCTCGCTCACGCGCGCCGCAAAGCGTCCGCCGCAGGATATTGCGGCGCTGCTCGTGACCGGCGTCACCGAACGCGAGCCGAAACTGCGGGAGCTCTTCAGCGAGATTACGCCGACGGCCGGTTTCATCAATCTGCGCCTTACACCGCCGGTATGGCAGGCCGTTGTCGCCCAAATTTTACGAGACGGGAGCAACTTCGGCCAAGCGCAAAAGCAAAACAAGCGCGTCTCGCTGGAGTTCGGCAGCGCCAATCCCACCGGTCCGCTCGTGGTCGTGCAAGGCCGCACGTGCAGCATCGGCGCGACGCTTGCGAACGCGATGCGCTACTGCGGCTACGACGTCTTCGTCGAATGGATCATCAACGATGCAGGCGGCCAGCTCGACACGCTGGGCCGTTCGCTCTACGCGCGATACCGGCAAAGGTTCGAACCGGATTTTCCGTTCCCCGAGGAAGGCTACCCGGGCGACTATCTGCTGCCCCTCGCCCGGCTGATCGCCGAGCGTGACGGACGCAAGTGGATCGATGCGGACGAGAGCGAGTGGCTGCCGTATTTCGCGCAATTCGGCCGGGATATGCTCGTGGGCGAACAGATGCGCACGGTGCAGCGGTTCGGGGTGCATTACGATCTATGGCAAAGCGAGAAAGAGCTGCACGACTCCGGCCTCATCAAAGTCGGATTGCAGCGCCTGATCGACGCGGGGCACACGTACGAGCAGGACGGCGCGCTCTTTTTCAAAGCAACAGAATTCGGCGACGATAAAGACCGCGTACTGGTACGTCGCGACGGCAGACCGACGTATTTTGCGAACGACGTCGCATATCATTACGAAAAGCTGAGGCGCGCGGACAAAGTCGTCGATGTTCTCGGGCCGGATCACCACGGCTACATCGGGCGGCTCAAAGGGTTAGCGGAAGCGCTCGGGTACAGCCGCGATCACCTCGAGGTCCTCATAGCACAGCAGATCACGCTCATGCGCGGAAACGAAGTCGTCAGCATGAGCAAACGCGCCGGCGACATCATCACGCTCGATGAAATCATCGATGAAGTCGGCGTGGATGCAGCGCGGTTCTTCTTCATTATGCTTGCGCCCGAATCGCCCCTGACCTTCGATCTGGAGCTCGCCAAAGAGCAAACGAACGAGAACCCGGTGTACTACGTTCAGTACGGCCATGCGCGCATCGCGTCGGTTTTCAAGAACGCGGATTGCGTGGATCTCGAGGCGGCGCGCGGCGCGCGGCTCCAGAGGCTGAACAATCCCACGGAGATCGCGTTGATTCGACGCTTGGCCGATATGCCCGACACCATAAAAAACGTGGTCGAACACCTCGCGCCGCACCGGCTCACGCGGTACGCGCGCGACATCGCCGCGGACTTTCACCAGTTCTACCACGAATGCCGCATTCTCGTGGAGGACCGCGACGAGCGGCTGGCACGTCTAGCGCTCTGCATCTCTACACAAACGGTGCTTGCAGGCGTGCTCGACATGATCGGCGTTAGCGCTCCGGAGTCGATGTAGCTTTTCTTTGCTCGATCTCGAGGTTTGCAGCATGATCGCAACGATGATAGCCGTGCTTACTCTTTCGTTCCAGACGCCGGTAACCGCAACCGGAATTCCTCTGGATGCGGCGTGGAAAATGCGCGTATACGCTCTTGCGAAGAGCACGTTCATCCATCCGGCTTGGGGTTGGCAACACTCCGAACGAAACTACGATTTGGCAGCGCGCCTCGCTCGAGAGGAGGGCTTGACCATTGACAGCGACGTTCTATTCGCGGCAGCGTTTCTTCACGACATGGCGGCGTTCAAGCCGTGCGCCGATGCAAAGATGGAACACGGCGATTGCGCGGCGGCGAGCAGCGGGAGGATACTGGCGGACGCGGGATTTCCGATGCAAAAGCTTGCTGCCGTACAAACCGCCGAGCGGGCGCACATGTATTATCGCGACCCGGGAAGCTCACACGAAGCGATCGTACTGCATGACGCGGACTCGCTGGATTTCCTTGGCGACGTGGGGATAGCACGCATCATTGCCCTTTCGGGCGCGAAGGCTCCATCGTTCGCTCCGGCGATAACTCAGTTGCGCACGCTTCTGAAAGACGTTCCGCCGCGCCTTGTAACGAAAGCGGCGCGTCGGATAGGTGCGCAGCGCGCGGAAGAGCTTCGTACATTTCTCGATAACATCACCACGCAAACATTCGAAGCGAAAGCGATGTAAAACGCCGTCCACTAGCACCCATCCTCAATCGCGTAAAGCCACCAGCGCGGCTGTCCGCGTTTCGCGGCGCGATCGTAGTACACCGTTGCAATTCGTCCCGCGCCTGTTTCGAATTCGAACCAGTGCCGCTTGAGGTAGGTATCGCCGCGGTCGTCTTTGGTGGAGCGCCGAGTATTGCGCACGGCTTTTACTTCGAGGGTTTCGTCGCGCCAGTGGAAGGCTGCCGGTAATTGGGGTTCGTTACCCCTCGATTCCTCGGGGTGCTTCGATACCTCAGCATGACACGGAGCATGACGAACGGTGAGTGGTTCGGAAACGAAGTGCTTGGCCACGCTTGAAGCTCAAGGGGAGATTTCGATGACGATTGGCTCGGTAACGAGCGGATCATCCATCATTGGAAGCTGCGGCTGGGATTCATCGACGGCGTCGATCTGCCCGTGCATCCAGGGTCCGAGGAAATATCGCCAAACGAGCTTTGCGATTGCCGCGGCCGGAATGCCCAGGATCAACCCGGGCAAACCAAAGAGTTCACCGCCGGCGAAAACCGCAAACATCACGGCGATCGGTGAAACGCCGACCGAGCCGCCCATGATCTTGGGAACCAGAATGTTGTCGCTGATGCGCGCCATGACGAACATGACGATCTGCACCCAGATAACCATGAACGGCCCTTGCGGCGCCGAGAGCGCCAGCGCGAAGAGCTGCGCGATGAGCATGCCGATGATGGGAATCGAGTAGCCGATCGCGCTGATGATCCCGATGAGCAGCGCGAACTTAAAGCCGACAACTGCCGTCAGCCCCGCAATGAGGGCGCCGGTAATGCCGCTCACGATGACCTGCCCGGCGATATATCCGCCGAACACGCCGACCGCTTCGGTCGAGAGTTTGCGCGCCGTGTCGCGTTTGCTCGGCGGGAAAAAACCCGCGAATCCCTCGGCGAGCTGCTGATGGTTGAGCAGGAAGAAAAATGAAAGAATCAGCGCCGAGAATCCGATGAACAACCCGGTCGCCAGATTCAAAGCCAACGTGCCGAGCGAGGTCACGGTGAGCGTCAGGATCTCGGTGAGGCGCTGGCCGCCGATTTGCTGAACGTCGATGAGTTGCGAGGGAATGTTCGCTTCGGGGAAGTGCGCACGCAACCCCAATTGCGTCTGAACGAGCCAGCTCTGCAGCGCTTTCAGATACGAGGGAACGTTTACGATGAGCGCTTGTATCTGATCGACGGTCATCGGCACGATCACGACCAGCAGGACGATCGTTGCAATGATGAGCCCCGCATAGACCACGGCGATCGCCCAGATGCGCGGGATGCGCCGGCTCTCGAGCCAGTTGACGATCGGATGAACCGCAGATGCGACGAACGCCGCGATCAGAAAAACGGCGATGGTCTTGGGGATGCGCGTTGAAAACCACACCGCCAGCACCAAAAGCACCACCACCGCGACCGTCATCCAGACGCGTCGCCGGCTGGATGCGTCTAGAGCGGTTTGCATAGCAACCGCCGCTCGGTCAGAAAGCCTGCGCTCTCGTACAGCGCGCGAGCCGCGGCGTTGTCCTCGGTGACCATTAATCCCATATACGGCAAACCTCGCCGGCGAGCCTCATCTTCGGCAGCCGTCAGCAGACGACTACCTATACCATATCGACGGGCCGAAGGTTCCACCGCCATATAGGCGATGAATGCCTGCGGCATGCGCGTTACCTCATCGGGCATCGTATCGAGCATCAGCACGAAACCGGCCCGCATCCCGCCGCGCTCGGCGATGAAAAGCACGTGCGGCTGTTTGAAAACAAAGTCGAGCAGTCCATCATAGCTGGCCTCGAGCATCGCGTTATTATAGTGCCGGAACCCGGCTACGCTATCACCCATCGTGCGCTTTCCAAGGTCTTCGACGAACGCATGATCCTCAACGCGTCCTTCGCGGATGAGAATGCGGGCGTTCACGCGGCGGCTCGCCATTGCGGCAAAAGTTGCTCGAAAGCGTCGATCAGCGAACCGTTCTCTTGCGCGGATCCAATCGTGATGCGAAGGCGCCCCGGCATGGCAAGCGCATCCCCGGATCGCACGATGATGCCGCGATGCAGCAAATCCTCATACGCCCGCGTTGCGCTCGAAGGCACTTGGACGGCGTTGAAGTTTGCTTGCGTAGGATAGACGTGCAAACCCATCCGTCCAAACGCGTCGGTGACGAGCGCCTTGCCTACGAGATTCGCGGCGATACTTTGCGCGACGAACGCCTCATCGTCGAGCGCACCCGCTGCGCCGAGTGCCGCGGGACGCGAAATATTGAAGGGCAACCGCACGCGGTTGAGCCACCCAATCATCTCCGGATCCGCAAACCCATAGCCGAAGCGCAGCGAAGCCAACCCGTAGATTTTCGACATCGTGCGCAGCACGATCGTGTTCGGACGTTCGCGCACGGCATCGACCGCGTCGTATGTATCGGCGCCCATGTATTCCCGATAGGCTTGATCCACGAGCAGCGAGACGCGCTCGGGCACGCGCGGCAAGAACGACCGCCACTGTTCGGGACTCAGGGCCGTTCCTGTCGGATTGTTCGGATCGCAAACGAAGATCAGCCTGGTGCGCGATGTAATCGCCTCCAACATCGCGTCGAGGTCGTGCACGCCACCGGTCACCGGCACTTCGATCGGAGCCGCGCCTTGCAGCGCGGTCGAAAGTTTGTAGAGCGAGAAGCTCGGCACTGCCATCACCGCTTCGTCGCCGGATTCCAGCAAACTCGCGCAGACGATGTTGACCAGTTCGTTGCTGCCGTGGCCGAGCACGACGTTTTCGGCGTGAAGTCCGTATGGTGCGGCGATTCGCTCCCGCAACTCGGGGTATGCATCGTCCAAATACAAATTCAAACGGTCGATGCGGCGCAGCGCCGCCATTGCCTTGGGCGAGCTACCAAGGGGATTTTCATTCGAAGCGAGTTTGATGATGCGCTCGAGCCCAAGCGCGCGCTGCACTTCCTCTATCGTTTTGCCGGGAACGTACGGCTGGAGCTTGCGAACGGCCGGCCTGCTCATGGAGTGGCGGTACGGCGTGAGCCAGGATCCGTAATCGGCTCGCCGCGCTCGCACTGCGGGCACTCGGCGGCTTCGTGGGAGACGATCGGCATATCGAGCAGCGCATGCGTACGCAGGCCGAAGTCTGCATCCCCGCGCTGCACGATTACGCCGACGCCTACGATCGCGGCGCCGCTTTTGCGAACCAGGTCGAGCACTTCTTTCACGGAGCCGCCGGTCGTGACGACGTCTTCGACGACCAGCACGCGATCCGCCCGGCCCAGATGAAAGTTACGCCTGAGCACGGGTACGCCGTTTTCTTTCTCCACGAAGATCGCTTTGGTTCCGAGCGCTCGCGCGACTTCATAGCCGAGGATAATTCCGCCGACGGCCGCGCTAACGACGACGGTCGGCTTCTCTTCGCGGAACGCATCGGCAATTTCGCGCGCAACCGGCTCCAAGATTGCCGGATCCTCGAGTATTCGGAACTTCTGAATGAAGCGGTCGCTGTGGCGCCCGGAACTGAGCTTGAAATGACCGTCGAGCAGCGCGCCGCGTGTTTTGAGTTCTTTTTCCAAGTCTAACGTGGTTGGCATATTTGCATCTCGCTCAAAATCGCTTTGGCTGTGGCAAGCGGATCGGAAGCTTGCGTAATGGGACGGCCGACAACCAAATAGTCGGATCCTGCACTCACTGCCTCTGCTGGCGTCGTCACGCGCTTTTGATCGGCGTGCGCTTCGCCCGCCGGCCGGATTCCAGGCGTGAGCGCAAGAAAATGCGCCCCCAGCGCGCCTTTAATATCGCGTACTTCATGCGCGCTGCACACCACACCCGTGCACCCGGCCTCCTTGGCAAGCTGCGCGAGGCGCATCGCGTTCTGCACCGCATTTCCGCCCAGGCCCACTTCGTTCAGGTGGTCCCGGCTCAGGCTGGTGAGCACGGTTACGGCGAAGACGTGCGGCGGTGTGGCGCCCAATTCGTGCGCGCGCTCGCTCGCCGCTTCCACGGCGGCGCGCATCATCGCGCGTCCGCCTAACGCGTGGATGTTGATGATGTGTGTGCCGTGGCGGACCAGCTGCTTGACGCCCGCCGCCACCGTGCGCGGAATGTCGTGCAGTTTTGCATCGATGAAATGGCGCACGTCGCGCTCTTCCATATACGAGAAGATCCGCTCGCCGTATCCGTAGAGTGATTCCATCCCGACTTTGTAGATGAGATCGAGCTCGTACAACTCGTCGATGAGCCGCTCCGCTTCTTCGGGCGATGGAACGTCGAGCGCGACGACGAGCTGCGCCATTGGATTAACCCTCGTCTCCTTCGTATTGAAACGGGCCGGAAAGGCCGATATTGGCCTTACCGATGATTTCTCGGATCGATCCGATCTCCCGCGCGGCCAGATACTCGCGCAGCTCATCGGCGATGCGCACCGGAATGCGCGGATCGGTAAAGTTCGCCGTACCGATCGAAATTGCGCTGGCGCCGGCAAGAAAAAACTCGAGCGCATCCGTCGTCGTCTCGATACCGCCTTGACCGATGATCGGAATTTTCACCGCCCGCGCGACCTCATAGACGGCGAGCACGGCAACTGGACGTATTGCGGGACCCGATAGTCCGCCGGTCACGTTGCCCAGGCGCGGCTTCCAGGTGTTGACGTCGATGGCCATACCGCGCACGGTGTTGATCACCGCCAGCGCGTCCGCGCCCGCTGCTTCCGCCTCTCGCGCGATTCCGGCGATGTCGGTAACGTTGGGCGAGAGCTTAACGATCAGCGTCTTGTCGGTGGTAGTCCGAACGGCTTTGACGACGCGGGCGGTGAGATTCGGATCGCATGCAAACGTTTCGCCTTCCGAACCGACGTTTGGACACGAGATGTTTACTTCGAGGGCGTGAATCTCGCTGCGCGCGGCTAACCGCTGCGAGACGTAGGCGTAATCGTCGACCGAGAAACCCGCCACGCTGCCGATCACTTTGCAAGTACGCGAGGCGAACTTGGCCACCTCGTGTTCGAGATACCACTCGATGCCGGGATTTTGCAGGCCGATCGCGTTGAGCATGCCTGCAGGCGTCTGCACGAGCCGCGGCGTCGGATTGCCCAATCGCGGTGCGCGCGTCACGCTCTTGAGCACGACCCCGCCGATTAGCGCAAGGTCGATGAATGGCGCAAACTCTTCACCGGATCCATAACACCCGCTGCCCATCAGGGTTGGATACGCAAGATCGAGCTTGCCGATGCGGGCGCTTAAATCGACGGTCCCTACCATCGCAACTCGTGCGCCCAAAACACTGGGCCTTCTTTGCAAATGCGAGCCATGACGACCTCGCCGCCGCCCGCGCCCTCGGGTGGAAAGTTCGGTGCCTGCGCGCTTCGGCGGTCGAGCGGCACGACACAGCCCCAGCATCCGCCAACA
>Ga0073928_10011446_pt1 | contig 10343 bp, 9 predicted proteins | sample PaiPotPPA55metaG_FD_76969 | JGI IMG/M metagenome (GOLD analysis project Ga0073928, IMG submission 76969) | Iron sulfur acid spring bacterial and archeal communities from Banff, Canada, to study Microbial Dark Matter (Phase II) - Paint Pots PPA... ...
CGCACATCAAACCCGCGCCTGCGGCGGATGATGACGCCTATTCCCTTCCTGTTCCTTCTTCCGTTCCTGGCATGGTCAATCCCAACCAATCACCAGTTGGAAATTTCTCGCGAGTACCGAAGTTATGCGGCGGAGGTAGTGCGTCGGGTCAGTCGCACGCAATGGCCTTTAGGCGCGCGCAATTACCGGCACAAAATGCAGTCACCAGGGAATCCGCGTTGGGGATAAGACGTTCGAGGCTAGCATATCTATGATCGAAACTTCGGGCTTCGTGATAAGGATTCGTCGCGGGGCGCTCTCGCCAGCAATCTGGATAATGGCTTGGGAAGATAAGGCAATCTCGGCGGCACGGCTCTTGCTTCGGTTGGCTATTATGAACTCGAAGCTTGAGTACGGATGTATTATGGGGATCACAGCGTTTGGATAAGACGTGTGATCAATCGGGTCGGTGGCAACAACGCCGCCATCCGGTCTTGGTATGCGGTAATGAACCTGAAAAATAAGTTTCACGTTGACCAATGCTTTGTCGAGGGCATTTGAGAGGGTACAACGTAATGCGAATTCTGGGGGTAGGCCATTGGTTTGTTCGAGCGAAGGCCACTGGGAGAACTCTGCCGATCCGTTGCCAATCTCCATGAAACCAAGGGTGGGCGTGAGATTGGACATCGGCAAAATGTAAGCCGTCGACCTCGGAGGCACCGCGATCGGCAACAGGGTCGTCATATTTATTCGAGCGACAAGGCAAGTCAGTGGGTCGAGGGGCGGGTTCAATGATGGCCCGTCAGCAGGGTGCTTGACGTCGTCCAGCGACACGGCGAGAAACTGGCGCAGCCGATCCATGGCCTGCTCGAAGTAGCCGTCCGGGACGATGATACTGTTGTATTCACGAAGCGGTGCCAGAGCGTCTCCTAATTGTTGAATGACGCCGGCAGCTCCAAAACTGAAACCCCCCAGCATGATGGGGACGACGTTTCGTCTGGCCTTCAGAGCAGTGACTATTTCCCGTCGAAACAAGTCCTTAGGGTCGGCACAGCGTTCGAGGGCCGTAGGCGTGAGCAGCACCAGGAAGTGTGCCCTCGTCCTGATGTTGTCAAGAATCACACTCTCATAGCTGCCACTCGCCAGGCCATGAAGATCGACAAAGACGTCGAAGCCGCTGCCTTGGAGAGATTGGAAAATTGCCTGTGCCCACGCAACATCCACACGGCGGTAGCTGATAAAGACGGTCTTATCGAGTCGTGACATGAGGGTGTTTCAGGGGGCCAATGGGCTTTGTGAAATCCATCGCGCAGTACAATTGCATGAATTGAAGGGCCTCGATATTTCTGTGCCTTCCAGGTCGACGCTTCGATGTTTTACGTGGGGTGCGCGCCCATGAAGTCCTCATGGACGTTTGCGGTTAGTGGCGCGCTCGTAGCTCACCGGTCCAAAAAGGAAGCGGGGATTCGTAGGGTGCCAGCAAGGGACGCTGCCGGCAAGAACCTAGGGGGTCTTCTAACTTAGGTTTCGTGGCAATTTTCCATAAGGTCTCATGTAGACGAACCATCGCTAAGGTGTCGAGCGAGCAGTACTCCAAAAGCTGCTGGCGCGTTGTTTGAATGCCTGGACCGGTTATTTCGCCGCGCGCCATACGCGCAAATTGTGTGACGGCTGTCTCACCGTCTCTGATGGCCAGGCCTTTATAGGACATGGCGGGAACGAGCGCTGGGAGTACGTGCTTAATCGAGAAGCTTCCTTTGAATTGTGGGTGGTATATGTTTGCACGGATTATCGGGAAGAGGTCGACCAGGCGGTTGAGGAGGGCTTCGAACGCGGCGGATAGATCTGGAAATGTGCGCTGCAGATCTTTGATACGAGTCCGCTCAAAACCGCTATACACGAGTATCGAACCAAAGCGTCCGAGCGAAGCGATTAACGCTTCCGCAAGTTCCCGTTGACAATCCCTGGTCGCGTCGGCGAGATACTCGCTGTGGCGCAACCCGGCGGTGGGCGCGTCCCGGTGATGAATACTAAATTGGGTGAGCACCTGCTGGTGGCACCCGTATCCAGGGTGCAGCGGCAGCGTCGTCGCCACGGTCTCGAAGTCAAGGTAGTGGCATGGCCATGTGATGGTGTCCAACGCCTTCGCAAGATTCGGCCGATGAAAGGAGTGCCGCTAAGGGCGGAGTTCTTGACCCGGATCTGGCATTCGGTGAGGTTAAGATCATCCGGGACGCCTCGTAGCTGGACGACACCTTCAGCAGCGAGTCGTTTGAGCCTTTTCTGGTGCAAATTTGGGAGTTCCAGCACCGTATGCTCAATGCCCACGCCAAGACATCGCTCTTCGAAGAATGAGCAGTCGCGGCAGGCCTGTCGCAGCTCTGCTTTTGGCGGGGCGCTATTGAATAACAACCTGGCCTGCGCGTCCGCGGCACTTCCAAATTCAGCAGCGAGCGGAAGGACGTTAGCGGTCACGTCGATTCGCTCGAACAGGGAAGCTGCGCCCATGCCATGGCGAAAGTGGCGAGACAACAAGACCAGCGAAGCGCGGAGGATCGGCAGCCCCGCGAGGCGGAAGACCATGACCGTGTATGCAAGATCCGAAACGTAATCCGAAAGTTTGTCGCTATCGGAGAAGCTGGATTTGACCTCAAGGAGATGCCACCCGCCGATCTCACGACACAATATATCAGCCTTTGCGGTATACGGGCCGGCGGTGGCAGCGGCCTCGAACAACGTGGCTGCCCTTCCGGTTTGTACCAGCTCGCGTGTCAACTCCGCCGAGGTCCTGCCCTCTGTCGGTGAAACCACAACACCCTCAGGGAAGAGCGTACGTGCTAGTAAACCGACTTCTTGCCCCTGCTGCATGCGAAAACGGTCAGGTTCGGCCGGCGATGACGGGGCAGTACGCAACTCGTACCACGCCATCGCTTGACAATCCTGGGCGTGCAGCCAATGTGATTTGGTAATTGTTGAATGCATCAGGAACTCTCCGTCTGGCGATCAAGTCCAATGTTGATAAGAACCGTAGGGCGACATTGCTTCGTTACCGCACGCGGCGCACGTCGTAAATCTCATCGTCTACGATCAGCTTGTAAATCGTAAAAGACTGTACAGCCTTGGCCAGAACAACGGCCGTGGGTCGGTAGCTGTAAGTGTAGCTATACTCCGTAAACTCAAAGATCATCCCGTTGTCGAGAGCCACCGGCTTGTCGTAGTCGGCACCCTCAAAGTCGCCCTTGACGTTAGAGGAGGCGACAATTGTATATCCGACTAATCTGGCCAACGTGTCGCCGTTCAAGGTGTCGCTACGTGACAGCAGCGGGAGAAACAGTAAGACGACAAGTAGTCGGGGAATCACTCTGGAGGATCGCAGACTTTGCACGGGGTGTATCCTTGCGCTTTCGCGTCCTTGACCGGCATCGGAGAGTGACTGGCGTAGAGATATCTACATCCAGCGCGGTGGTAGCGCTTGCCGGTTCGTAGTAGCGCTGAAAGGATAACTAGGTATGCTTTCCGCACAGTCGCCTGAAGTCTATCAGTGTCGGCATACGAAGATCAATACTCTACAGAGTCAATATCCGTACGATAACTGAAGGGAGCAGCTGTTGGCGTAAAGACGCTTTTAGGGACGGGCGTGATCCGCAAAAGAGGTACCTGTTCAAAGGCCATCAATGCTCCGATGGCCAGTGCAGTGTAGCACTGCGGTCCGCCTCGGCGATGATCCAGATCTGAGTGCGATTTAATAGCGAATACGCCGAGAGGATGCGAAATCCGCTGGCAGCGGTGAATTCGTTCTCCTGTAGCTCTCCCGGGTCCAGCTCCCCCCAAATCGCCGGTGGCGTGCCGGTGTCCGGTGACCCGTGAGCGGCCGGTAGGCTCGCGGCGCAGGCCCAGTTGCTTCGCCAGAGTGCGGTCCAGCAGGCGCTGGGGGAGGACGCGGGGGAGCACCCAGTTCATGAACTTGCCGGGGACGAGGGCGTAGCGGGTACGCGGGTGGGGCGTGGTCAGCGCGTGCCATACGAGCTCGCCGACGCGTTCCGGCGGGAAGCCGTGACGCCCTTGCGCCATCATGTAGTCGCGCACCTTGGCGACGATGGGGCCGTAGCCGGTTTTTTCGTAGGGCGAGAGATCGAGCTTTTCGGCTTTGTCCCAGATGGGGGTGGCGATGGCGCCGGGGCCGATCACGATCACGTCGATGCCATAGAGCATCAGCTCGCGGCGCAGGCTTTCGCTCATGCCTTCCAGGCCATGCTTGGCGGCCACGTAGGCGCCCACGAACGGGGCTCCGATCTTGCCGCCGACGGAGCTGATATTAATGATGCGGCCGGGCTGGCCCTGGCGTGCGAGATCCGCGCCCAGCAGAGGGGCGAAGGCCTGGGTGACGGTGAGCTGGGCGACCAGGTTGACTTCGAGCTGATAGCGGAATTCGGCGATGGGTTGGTGGAGCAGCGGCCCGGGGGCGGCAATGCCGGCGTTGTTCACCAGGCCGAACAGCGTGGTGTTGCCGAGGGCCGCGGCGGCCTGCGTCGCGCCGCGGTGCACGGCGGCTTCGTCCGTGATATCGAAAATGAGCGGTGTGAAGGCGGCGCCGAATTCGGCCGCGAGCCGGTCGGCGTCGGCTTGGCGGCGGACACTGCCGAAGACTCGCACGCCTCGCGCGCACAGGACCTTGGCGGTCCCCCAACCGATGCCGCTGGATGCGCCGGTGACGACCACGGCGCGGGATCTTGTTTGCATAGTTGATAGTACCCCAAGTGACACAAACGCACCCGGGGCATTGCGGCGTCAGCTTGAATACCACGCCGCCATTGTTTTTCCCACCAGATTGGGTCGTGCCCTAGACCCTAGATGTTGCCGGACTATCCGGCTTGTACACCACGCCCGCGCCACTTGTGCCGCCACTACTTGATAGTCCCATGGAGGTTTCCCGCCGAATCGCGGACCACAACGGATCCGGGTCTTACGCCGCCGGACCTGCCCTTGAAACTGTATAGCACCGTCTCCTGGCCAGAGCTGTCCAGCCGTGAAGCCCGACTCTTCGCTTGCTACAATTTCTGCCGGTCTGCAATGACGGCGGACCTTGCGGATTACAAGTGGTCACGGCGGAACTGTCCGAAGGACGCTAGATATTTCAGCCAGCTACTGGTGTACAGTGATGACGATGAAGAAGCTCAAGACATTGCGTCAGTTCCGTAACGAAGACGCATCTGCGTCGAAACGGACTCGAACGCCTCAAGAGGCATTCGAGATCGCTGATCGGACAGTGGCAAGGCTCCACGCTGGCCTTTTTCGTTGTCTTGCTGAACACGACCGACAGAAAGATGCCCGAGACAAATGAATGAACCAGTATTCCTCACTCGTGAGATGGTGGACAAGATTCATGAGAGGGGCATTGCAGCCTACGGCGGCGGCGATCTATTCGATATTGCTGCCGCTTATGCGTTTCACATCGTTGCGGACCAGAGAATCGCAACTTATGAGGTGTCTTATCAAGGTAGCGGATCATAAGATGGATCGTAAGGTGTTGGCGGTATCCCTGCGGGACAGGTTGAGAACCATCTAACATGCCGGCTTATCGTACCGGCTTTGGCGACGGCCACCAACCGTATCGCGCGCCCCTGATTTGCCTCGTGCTAATCTCGTTTCGAAATGATGAAAGCGCTCAAAACCCGCGCCGTGCTTGGTGGGGCAGGCATTCAGCCTGCCGGACTTCTGCCCCCAGCCCCTACCCCAAAAGCCTGCCGGCCCTAAGGTCTACGAGTGTCCCAAGTGACCATCGTCGTCCCCACCCTGGCCGCCGACGCCAGGCTGCGCGAATGCCTGGCGGCGCTCGAAAAGCAAACCCACCCGGATTTCGAAGTGATCATTGTCGATAATAGCGGACACCAACTCGCGCAAAACGCCGCCCCCCCCCGCGCGCGCATCCTCGCACCCGCCCGCAACATCGGCTTCGGCGCCGCCATCAACGAAGCCTTCCGCGCCTCCCACAGTTCCTACCTCGCGACCCTCAACGACGATGCCGTGCCGCATCCCGCCTGGCTCGCCGCGCTAATCGCCGCCATCGAAGCCCATCCCGATGTCGGCATGTGCGCCTCCCAAGTTCGCCTCTACGGCGAAGACGCCCTCGATTCCGCCGGCATGCTCGTCTGCGGCGATGGCAGCAGCAAACAGCGCGGCCACCTACGTCCGCCGAAGTTCTTCCCAGTGCTCGAAGAGGTGCTGTTCCCCAGCGGCTCGGCCGCGCTCTATCGCCGTGCCATGCTCGATCAAATCGGCCTCTTCGACGAAGACTTCTTCCTCTATTGCGAAGACACCGATCTCGGCCTCCGCGCGCGCTGGGCCGGCTGGCACTGCCTCTATGTGCCCGAAGCCGTCGTCGAGCATCACTACTCACACTCCGCCGGCCGCGCCTCCCCGCTCAAGGCCTACTACGTCGAGCGCAATCGCCTCTTCGTGCTGGCCAAGAATTTCCCGGCGCGCATGCTGTGGCCGGCGCCGTTCGTTTCGCTCGCGCGCTACGCCTGGCATCTCCGCCTGATGCTGAGCGGACGCGGCGCGGCGGCCCGCTTCAAGCTCGAAGGCGCCTCCGCCTGGCGCATGCCGCTCTACGTCCTGCGCGCGCACGCCGCTCTCCTCGCCCGCCTCCCCAAGCTCTGGCGCCAGCGCCGCGCCATCCGCCGCACCGCGCGCGTCACGCCCCACATCTATCGCCGCCTGCTGCGCGCGCACTCCATCTCCGCCCGGAGGATCGCCGAGCTTTGATGCGCTCCATCCGCGCGCCGGGCCGAAACCGAGTCTTTGAATGATCGCGCGGAACGACCGGATGGGTGTACACTAGGCTGAAGGTCGGGAGGCCAAGATGGAATCCCGATTTCTTGCAGGGAGGGGTAACGCGCGTGCGCAAACTGTGGGTGGTGCTGCTATGGATGCCGGCTTGGCTGTGGGCCGATTCGCATGCATACGTAGTGGCCTCCGGGGAAAATTACAAGACGCCGGGAGCGATCACGCCGCTCAACACCACCGAGCGCACGCTGGGCGAGTCGTTCTTCGTGCCGATCGGAGGCTACATTCTGGCTATCCCGCCTGGCTCCAAGGAGGTGTGGCAGGTGGTGTCGGCACCGGAGTGTATCTGCCCCCCGTTTGCCATTAACGTTCTAGACCCGGCGTCTGGCGCGACCCTGGCAACCATTCCACTCGCTACCACAGCTTCCGTGCTCATCTTCGACCCCGCCGGGCGGTTCGCCTACGTCGAGCTAGGGAACGGTGACGTCTTGAAGATAGCAGTGGCCTCTAGGAAGGTGGTCCTCACCGCTTCTGTGGGCGTCGGTGCCTTCGTGTTCTCCAGCGACGGCTCAAAGTTGTTCACCACAGGAGAATCCTCCGGTTCCGCTGTGGTGGTGCTCGACCCGCAGTCATTGCAGCCTGTGGGCGAGATCCCGCTCCCATCCCCCGCCGGAGAACTGTTCGTGACCGGGAACACGCTGCTGATTGTTGACGGCCTCGAGTTGCTTTTCTTTGACACCGCCACGCTGAAACAGACGAACAGCGTGCCTATTTCACCCGATGTCTTTGGCTACGTCTTCGCCGTTGGCCCGGACCGAAGCAGGATTTACCTGAGCCAGATAGGTTGGACCGGCAACTTCACAATCGAGGCGATCGATGCCGCCTCGGGGCAGTTACTCGTGTCGCGGACCGTTCCGGCCGTCAACACCTACCCAATTTTTCTCTCGGCGGACGGGAGCCAGATTATTGTTGCGTCGACTCCGGCGCTTTTCCTGGACGCAAAGACACTGGCGATCACCAAGAGGCTGGTGCCCGTCGGGACTCCGAACTCCGCCGCTTACATCGACTCGGAAACATCCTTCTGCTTTTCGGCGCCACCGGCGCCATGATGGTGATAGATCAGGACAGCACCCAAGTAACGGCGACGTTTCCGCTGGGGACTATCCCGTTGTCAGGCGAAGTAACGGGTCCCGGCGATGGCCTGATTTACGTAGGCGGGTCCGTGCCGAGCGTGGTCAGCACGAAGCTAAACCGGGTCGTTGGCAATGTGGATGGATTAGGAAACTTCACGGCGTGTGCGCTGGCGCGGAACCATCTCTACGGCGGCCCGATCGCCTACGCCGTTGGAGTGTACAACCTGACCACCGGGGTGTTCAGTGATTTGCCGCCGCCAGTCCAGCCCGGGCCGGGCGAGTCTGTGAACCAAACATATGGCTCGTCGCCACCCGACGGCAAAACATATTGGTCCCCGTACGCCGTCACCAATGGTTACACTGTAGTGAGCGGTGTCGGCATCTACAGCACTGCGACGAACACGGTGCTTGCAGCGATCTCGCTGCCCCCAGACATTTATTACCTGGCGCCGGCATTCAGCCGCGACTCCTCGACAGCGTACATCGCTGGCCCTGGCGTCATTGCCGTCTACAACGCCACCACGTTCCAGAGCATAGCAACGTTCAGCTACCCGACGACGTTCACCTCGCTGGCGATCTCGCCGGATGGCTCCATCATTTATGCGACGGACCAAAAGGCGGTCTACGTGCTGGACGCGGCCAACGGCGCGCAGAAGCAAACGATCGCCTTGCCGGCCCAGGTAGGGGCCATGGCGCTTTCCCCCGACGGGACGACGCTGTTCCTTACCGACTTGAGCAGCAGTTCGGTGGACCTGATCAGCACGGCCAGCGGGCAGTTGACGGTGGTGCCGGTGCCGTATCCACCGGGGAGCGTGGTGGTTGTGCCGTAGCCTGATTACCTTCCACGAGGACATCGGTTGCCCGACCTTCCACACGCCAATCGCACTTAAATTTCAGGTAGTGGGTCAATTTGAAATTGACTCACTACCAAATTTCACGGCTCAACCCGAAGAACGGGCTGTGCCTCGGCGCGCACTGTGATTGGTCATTTGATCGCGGGCGTACTTCGCCAGGTCCCCGGAGCAATTGCTGCGGTTCATGGAAGGCGAGCCGCACGCCAGTGTGCGGCCGTCGGGCTGGGCCCGGTGCTGCTGTAGCATTTGCAATGCTGCGCGCCAAGGTCAGCCGGAGCGTGCCATAATGACTGCAGATGAACCGTCCCGTTGAGATCACCACCCCGTTTCCGACCGTAGAGGAGACCGCCAAGAGGTTGGGGCTTTCGAAACGCGAGATGAAGCTCGCCACTGAGATCTTCGAGCGTTTGCAGAAAAATGGATCGCAGTCGGGGAAGACCGGAAGAACCACCGAGCGAAGGCGCAGTGGTACTGCTTCGGCACGCCGAACACCCAGATGACCGAGTCGTCTTCGCAATCGGCGTTCATCAATTCCCGACCCCAAGAACGGGCTGTGCCTCGCCGCGCACCTTGATCGGGCATTTGATCGCGGGTGTACTTCGCCAGATCCCCGGAGCAATTGCTGCGGTTTATGCAAGGCGAGCGCGCGCCAGCGTCAGCCTGCGCGTGCCATAATGATTGCAGATGAACCGGCCGGTTGAGATCACCACCCCGTTTCCGACTGTAGAGGAGACCGCCAAGCGGCTCGGGGTCACGAAACGCGAGATGAAGTTTATTTCCGAGATCGTGGAGCGCTCCGTGAAGAACGCATCGAAGCGCAGCAGGACGGGAAAATCCGCGCAGCGAAAGCGTCGAAGTACCGTTTCGGCCCGCCGAAGGACCAGATGACCGAGTCGCCCGCGCAGGCGGCGTTCCTCAATGTACCCTTATGATGAGCGTTACGTGGACCTTTACTTGGCGTTCATCGCGGGCCTGACCTGCTTCGGATTGGATCCAAGGGCTACGCTTGAAGTGCCGGGAGGCGAGCGGCGCCTTGACCGGATTTTCGAGTTGATGACTTCCTGCCAATACTCCTTCCATGATCTATCGCGGGTGGAGCTAGACCGCGAGCCACCGCGGACTCCACGATTCAACGTGCCCTTCGAGCTCGGACTGGTCCTTGGCTGGCTCCAAGCCAGCCGAAGGAGCCGCCACACCTGGTTTGTTTTTGAAGCAGTCAGGCGGCGTCTCTCGAAATCGCTGAGTGACCTGGACGGCACCGATCCCTACATTCACGACGGGAAACCGAAGGGAGTGTTTCGCGAGTTGGGTAACGCCCTCGTGCGCAGGGCCGAACAGCCGACTATGCCACAGATGTACGATGTTTATCGCAACATCAAGACAGCCTGTCCTTTGATTATCCAGGACACTGGCGCGAAGTCTCTCTTCGAGGCCCGCGTGTTCCGGCAACTTGTGGCGCTGGCAAGAAGGTACCTCGAGGTTGGCCGCGGCTCACAGGTGCCCGCAAGCGACCGCTGAGACGATCACCGCGGTCACCTAACCTCCATACTCCCAATCCCGCTTCAATTTCAATCAGATCCAGCCCGTCACG
>Ga0073928_10011448_pt1 | contig 10342 bp, 10 predicted proteins | sample PaiPotPPA55metaG_FD_76969 | JGI IMG/M metagenome (GOLD analysis project Ga0073928, IMG submission 76969) | Iron sulfur acid spring bacterial and archeal communities from Banff, Canada, to study Microbial Dark Matter (Phase II) - Paint Pots PPA... ...
AGGGAATGACGACGGCGACCTCGGCACTTCTGCTCCTGATCGTCCTTGCGAATCTGCCGGGCACGGGCCAAGGCACGCCTTCCCAGAAGCCGCCCGCCCAGATGCCGGCCTCAGCCCGCCAGCTGATCGCCATCAAAGTCACCGGCAGCAAACGCTTCCCCGAACAAGCTATCGCGGAGGCGACCGGCCTACAGATGGGCGCGGCAGTCAACGACGACGACTTCAAGAAGGCCGCCCGCCGCTTAGGCGACATGGGTGTTTTCACCGAAATCGCCTACACCTTCTCTTATTCCTCGGCGGGAACCAAACTTGAACTGCACGTCGCCGATGCCGCCAAGTTCGTTCCGGCCCGCTTTGAGGATTTCGTCTGGTTTTCCGACGCCGAACTTCGCCATCGCATCCAGCAACATGCCCCGCTCTTTGATGGAGAACTGCCCGTCTTCGGCCGCCTGGCCGACGAGGTTTCCGACGTGCTCCAAGCCATGCTGGTCGAAAACTCCATCCCCGGACATGTCGAATATCTTCGGGCAGGCAAACCGGACGGCCCCGTCGAGTCGATCAATTACCATGTAAACGACGTTCTCATCCTGGTCCGGAACATCGAGTTCACGGGCGCAGCCGCTGCCGACGTGCCTGCACTCGAAGCTGCTGGCCGGAGGCTTCCCCAACACGAATACTCCCGCAGCCGCCTCAACCTACTCGTCCAGAGACAACTTCTCCCTGTTTATTACGAGCGAGGATATTTAAAGGCGCAGTTCGGCGAGCCGCAAGCAAAAGTTGTGAAGAAGCCAGGTACGGAAAGCGAAGACGCTCCGCGCAACCAAACCGTCGTCGATGTCACATTCGCTGTCACGCCCGGCCAGCAGTACAAGCTGAAGAGCCTGGAGTGGTCGGGCAATCACGCCTTTCCTGCCGACACGCTGCAGAAGATGGTTCGCGCCGAGCCCGGCCAACCGGCCAATACGATCCGCCTCGGCGATAACCTGAAGGACATCCAAAAGCTTTACGGATCGCGGGGCTTCATCACCTGCACCATCAAGCCTGATGCCACATTTGACGATGCCGCGGGCAGCGTATCCCTTCGCCTCGGTGTCGCGGAAGGCTCCGTCTATCACATGGGCGAACTCGAATTCCGCGGGCTCGACAACAGCCTGACAGCGAAGCTTCGCAACGCCTGGAAGATCCGTCCTGGAGAGGTCTACGACTCGACGTACCTCGATGAATATCTGCCCGCGGCCCTCAAACTGCTTCCGCCTACCTTGGATTGGGATGTAGCGCCGCACGTCACTGCCAACGGTCGCGACAAGACCGTCGACATCGATCTCATCTACACGGTGAAAGCGCCAAAATAACCTCCCCCGACGCGGGGAAAGCGGCGGAGTCGGGCTTGTCCGTTTTTCGTAACGAATCTGAAGGGTTTGTCCGAACTGCCCTATCTTCGGGTAACTTCGGGTAAGTTATCTTTTTTGCGAAGATAAACTCAGGATTTTGACTTGAAAGGTTTTGCCCGGACCCCTCCCTCCTATATCCTCCGGGCTTCAGCGGGGAAGCGCGCTTGCGCTCCCCGCTTTTTCTTGCGCCATCTGGTGTGCAGCAAGGCGACTTGTAACTTTTTGACCGATGGATGATCCTCTAAGCCAGGGGCTGCGCTGCCGCATCGCTCCGGTGCCGGCCCACACGGAGAATCTGCGATGAAGGCACGCGTTCGAAAAGTGGAATTCCTTCTGTTGAACCTAATCGTGATTTCAGGACTAGCCGTTTCCCTCGCCTTCGCGGCCAAGGCAAAAACCTTTACCGGGACCGTCAGCGACTCCATGTGCGGCGCCAAGCACGCCATGCCGGGTGACGATGCCGCCTGCACGCGAGCCTGCGTCGGTAAAGGATCGAAGTACGCCCTGGTGTCGGGCGACAAAGTTTACACTCTGGACACCAGCGACAAGGCCGCCTTGGCGACTCTCGACAAACAAGCCGGCGCGAAAGTCACGGTTACCGGGACGGAGAAGGACAACACCATCACCGTGACCGGAGTCACCGCCGCTCCCTAACGAGCTCTGTTCGTGATCCAGCGGGGACGCGCGCCAGCGCTTCCCCGTATTTTTTTTTCGCCGGGCCTGCAAATTCATATTCCCTTTACCAAGCATTGTGTTAGATTGTGCATTCTTAACACTCAATTTTCTTTTTGGAGGATCAACGATTTGGGCAAAGACATGGTTCCGAAGCGGATTTTCTTTACCAAGGGAGTGGGGAAACACCGCGAGCGGTTGACTTCGTTCGAATTGGCGTTGCGCGATGCCGGTATCGCTGCCCAGAATCTGGTCCGAGTCTCCTCCATCTTTCCGCCCAACTGCAAGCTGCTCGCCCGCAAGGAAGGCGTGAAGTATCTTCACCCCGGAGAAGTCGTTTTCGCCGTGGTCGCCGAAAACTCCACGCGCGAGCCCCATCGGTTGCTGGCATCCTCGATCGGCGTGGCCATTCCTGCCGACCGCAATACCTACGGTTATCTCAGTGAGCATCATTCTTTTGGCGAGACCGAAGATGCCGCCGGAGAATACGCCGAGGAACTCGCCGCCGAAATGCTGGCCACCACGCTGAACGTGGAATTCGATCCCGATCGCTCCTGGGATGAGAAGAAGCAGATCTACCGTCTGTCCAACAAAATCGTGCGCACCGCGAACGTGACCCAGTCTGCCGTGGGCGACAAGCGCGCGCTCTGGACCACCGTGATCGCCTCGGCCGTGTTAATCTTCGACTGAAACCTCTGCCCATTAGGCTCGGCGCGCTCACCGTTGCGTCACCTTCCGTCCAACCCTTGTACAACGGGCGAGAGGCGCATGACGAAGGGCGTGCTCTGGACATTTGGTATCTTGCGGTTGATCCCTCGTGGGCTTTCTGTGGTTTCAGGCCAGGCGCCGCAGCAGCTTTCCAGCGCTGACGAAATCCGCGCGGGAGATGCCTTGTTCGTCTTATTCCGGCTGTCTCAGGGTTTCGCCGACACGCCAGAGTCGAGCGCCATTGAAGCCTATCTGCAGAAGATCGGTGACAAAAGTCGCCCAAACGCGCACCGCAAGCCGCCTTACAAGTTTCACCTCGATCCTCATCCCGGCTTCCGGAGTGCCGTCCGCTACCCGGGAGGTCAGATCGTGGTGGGTAGCGGAATTCTGGATCTCATGTCGCACGAAGATGAACTGGCGGTCGTCCTCGGACACGAGACCGAGCACATCGATCCGACTCAGTGCCCCCAGCGTTTGACCGACGAAGTGAAGAAAAAACATATCAGTCAGGATCAGTTCGACAAGCTTTCCATCGACGACTTCGGCAATCCCTACGGCAAGGGTGGCGAACTCGCCGCTGACCGGGAAGGCCTGAAACTGGCGGTCGCAGCCGGATACTCTCCTCATGCTGCCGTCGAGTCGCTGGAGGTGTTGTAGTTTCTCTCCCGCGATTGGAAGCCCAGCCCGCCGTGTAAGGATTCGCCAGCTCTCGGAAGAACGTCTCCGGCAGGGCCAAGGATGAGATCAAAAACCATGCTTGGGACCAGTCAAAGTCCGAAAAATCGCTGGATCTACCGTAGATTTCGTTTTGCATCGACATCCTCCGGTCCTACATCTAAGTATTTGATATGAATGAAGTTGAACAGAATGGCATGGAGGAACAAATTCCCCAAGGGAGTGAAACTTTGGTAATCTTCAGGTTAGCCAGATGTAACATTTGGTTAACAGAAAACGGCTATGATTGAACTGGAGCAAAGACAAAGAACGAGGAGTCGCAGCAGTGGACATCGAAACACGCAGAAAAAAGCAACAGGCCCTGATGGTGCAGTTAGTGGAGCGGAAGGTGCGTTCCCGCGCCAAGCAACTCTACGAAACTCGCGGCCAAGAGGAAGGTCAAGCCCTGCAGGATTGGTTTCAGGCAGAGTCGGAAGTCATTGGAAACAGTATCCTTGCGCCGCTTTATCGACGGCTCCGAACCGGCAGTTATGACACCCAACAAGACCAGTCCAGCCAGGATCGTACCTCGCAAAATTCCGGAACCGGCGCTTAGCTTAGCTTAGCGAAGCTAGTCTTTAGAGCCTCGTCGCCCTATAAAAAAGCCCCTCCTTGGCATCCCTCTGTGGTGGACTCCGCTTTTGCTTTTATTTCCTGGCTGCAGCTTTGGCGCCCCTGCGCGCGCTGCCGCCTTTCTTGGCTTTGTCCAAGCGCTCGATCACCGCGGCCACGATGATTGGCAGCCCGACGGTCGCATCCACAAAGACTTCGCCAAACTTTCCACCTTCCGACGGAGGCACAAATTTGCCCCAGGAAATTGCCTCGCGATAAGGACTACCGGATAATCCTCCCCAATACACCGGCTCCGGGCAAATCCTGAGCCCATAGTGATAGCGCTTCAAAGGCACGTTCTCACCGAGGCGCCGATGCCTCAATTCGATGAACGGCCCAAACTGCTGCGACCAATTGCGCGGCACGCCCCCCCCAATCGTAAAAATCCCCAGTTTTTTCTGCCGCAACAGAGTCGCCGCAAAATGCTCGAGATCCTCGAAGGGATCGAATCGGATCTTGTGCCTTCCCGTAGATTCTCTGAGCCGGTTGTTCAGCGCCGTGTCGAGACCCAACTCGGAGTCGCTGAACGCCGGCACAAACACCGGGACGCCCTGCTCATACGCGGACTTCAGAATGCCCCGCTGTCCCCGATCGCGCTTGGCCAGATACTCACCGATCGCGTGATTCAACTTGTAGGAGCACATGACCTCATTGTGGTCCCAAGCCTCGAGCACGGCCGACATTACTTCCTCTACGTCGTCCAGATTCTGTTCAGGCTCGAGCGTGTCGTAAACGCGGTTGTAGCCCTGCTCGTAAAGCTCCTCATCGGAAACCTCAGGATTAGCGCGAAAGTGCGCCCGCCCCGTCGCCTCGACCAATCCGTGCGCCATGAGCGCGCCGGTTGAGACAATTGCATTCACAATGCCACGATCAATCAGCTCGGTAACGATCAGCCCTTGTTTGGCCACGGTCATCGCCCCCGCCAGGGTCATCACGATGAAAGCGTCCTCGTCGAGTGCCATGGCTTCGAGCACGTCGGCGGCCTCGCCCAGTTGTCGTCCGGTGAAGGCGGTCTTGGACATCGCCCGCACCAGATCGTCGATCGACCTCACTTTCCCCAGATCCAGCGGCTCTAGCGGAATCAGACGGTCCTCAATGGGATTGTGCAGGTGCCGGTCCTTGCCCTCGCCGCCGGAGCCGCGTCCCTGCCCCGGATTCGGATGCTGCTTCGAATTGCCATGATGGTTGTGCTTCAACGCGAGCCTCCAAGCTGAATGCGATTCTTCCCGACCAACTACTCTACAGCACCATTAGACCGGATGCCACGCCCGGTCAGGTACGGCTGCGTCTCCGTTGAGGAGACATTCAGGGGACGACAGCCCGCCGGCTGTGCGGTCGAGCGCAGCTCAACCGGTTTGACGCCCCAGCAGAGGCAGAGTAAATCACTGCCCTTCGTACGCCTGTGGTTGCTAAGCTACACTGCCAACCATGCCCGGCAAGCGCAGTTTCGAAGATCAAATCGCCGCTTTGGATGCGCTTCGCCAACAGCCGGAAGAGACTCGCCTTGAGCGCTTAGGCAAGGCGCTGACGCATCGCAACAACTTCCTGGTGGGGAAAGCGGCGGATCTGGTGCGCGAATTCCGCGTGGCGCAGTTGCTGCCGGAACTGCGGAACGCCTTCGATCGCTTCTTCGACGATCCGGTAAAGACCGACCCGCAATGCTGGGCCAAGAACGCGCTCAGCCGCGCACTCGCCGCAGGGGATTACCAGGAAGCGGAAGTCTTTCTACGCGGGATGCGGCACATCCAGATGGAACCGGTCTGGGGAGGCGCCTCCGACACGGCGGGAACTCTGCGCGCCGCCTGCGCGCTGGCGCTCGTGCAATGCCGCAGTCTGACCGACGCCGACTTGCTGACGCACCTCATTGAACTGGTAGGCGATAAAGAGAAGTCAGTTCGAGCGGAAGCGGTGCGCGCGATCGAACAGGTAGGCTCGCCCTCCGCCTCGCTTCTGCTGCGCCTGAGAGCCGTGATCGGCGCCGACGAACCTGAAGTGCTGGGCGCTTGTTACGGCGGAATCTTGCGCATCGAGGGCGGGAGCGCAATTCCGTGGGTCCGACGCTTTCTGGCTACAGGCGACGACAACGCTGCCGAAGCCGCGCTGGCGATTGCCGCTACGCATTCCCCTGAGGGCTTCGATGCACTGCGAGAATCCTTCTTGAATCCCGGCGATCCGTGGTGGCGTTCCGTGCTGCTTTCCGCGATTGCCCTCACGCGCCAGGACGCTGCCCTGGAATTTCTGCTTGCTCTGGTTCGGGCAGACTCGCTCGATGCCGAGCCCGCGATCGAAGCCATTCTCCGCTCCATGCCTTCGCAGGAGACGATCAAGCGTCTCGAGAAGCTCGTTGCTCCCAATCCGCGACTGGCGCGCGTCTTCGCCGCACACCAAGCGATCTCTCCCTGAGCACAACCAACGCCTAGGTGGGGTACGGAAAGCCGACAGCGAAGAGCGCACAGCTTTGTACGCCAAAAAAAGCCCGGACTCGTAAGCATCCGGGCTTTTTTCGCCGACTGAAGAAGCAGCCGGCGATGAAACATCGAATGCTAGTTCAGGACGTCAAGAATGACGGTCGTCGTGTGCGTCACCCCTCCTCCCGTGGCCGTGATGGTGATGGTGTGATTTCCAGTCCTGGCGTTCCTACCCACTTTGACTGTCATCGTCGACTTGCCTGCACCCGGCGCCGCGATTGAGCTAGGGCTAAAGGTCACGGTTTGTGCGCTTCCCTGTCCCGAAGCGGACAAGCTGATCGCCGAGTCGAAGCCGCCAGAAACGGTCGTGGTTATCGTGGACGTGCCTGCGCTGCTCCTGGCTACCCTAATCGATGTGGGCGATGCGCTGACGGTGAAACCCGGAGTCGTCCCAGTTACGGTGAGCGAGACCGTGGTGGTTTCGACGATGCTGCCCGATGTTCCCGTGACCTTGATGCTATACGTGCCGGCAACTGTGGTTGAGGCCACAGTCATCGTCATGGTCGAAGATCCAGCTCCGGTAATTGAAGTGGGACTGAAGGTTACGCTCACGCCCGTTGGCTGGCCAGTCGCAGCCAAAGAAATGGCCGAGTCGAAGCCGCCAGTCACCGTAGTTTCTGCAAAAGGTCATCCAACACGGGCTGATTGCGGAGCGGCAGGGCCAGTACCAAGCGCATGGATTGGGTTGCCGGCAGGTGTCCCACCGATTGCGCCTGCCCCTTGAGGGTTGCTTCACGAATATGGCGGGTTGCTAAGGGCAGTGACTGGGCCGGGCAAATGCTTACGACCGACGCAAACGCGACGACCGTCAGCAAGGAGGTGCTTAGTTTTTGAATCATAATTCTCCTTTGTCTGGGAAATACGGTTTCAGTGATCGAACCGGCTGTCGGGCCGGAAGCTCCTGTGAGTGACTCCGAGAAGCGCGTCGCTCGATCCCATCCTGCTCGCGGTCGTGAACGGTTCGTGGCCTGAGCTGATCAACCATCAACGATCAACGTCCCGCGATCGGCAATGGTCTTCGCGAAATGGCAAACATTCTACTTCACTGGGGCAAAGATTTGCCGGAATTCACCGCCGCTTCTGTTTTCCGGACAAGGCCGCACACGACGGCTAAACGGCGCTTGCGCGGTCGGGGTAGGAAAGAGTTTTTAGAGCTCTTGTGCGCGTTGTTTCTCGGGAAGGCCGCCAAAGATCCGCGCATTGACGTCGGAGGTCGGGGAGGTCCGCGACCTACCTTGGATGCTATATTGTTCGCGGAGGTCGGAACGCATGCTCCCTGAAAGGTTCCGCGTTGCCCTGGTGCAGATGTCCTGCGGCCCGGAACCGGAACAGAACTTGGAGAAGGCCTTGAGCCGCACCGCGGATGCAGCCGGGCGCGGTGCCAAAGTCGTGTGCCTGCCCGAACTTTTTCAGACCCAGTATTTCTGTCAGCGCGAAGATCACTCGCTCTTCGATTTGGCCGAACCTATTCCTGGCCCGACCACCGAAAAACTGTCTGCTGCGGCTCGCGCCAGCGGCATTGTTCTGATCGCGTCGCTGTTCGAAAAGCGGGCCGCGGGCATCTACCACAACACTGCGGCCATCTTCGACAGTGATGGCTCCTTGCGCGGCCTCTATCGCAAGATGCACATCCCCGACGATCCGCTCTACTACGAAAAGTTTTACTTTACTCCGGGCGACCTCGGATTCCGCGCGCTCGACACCAGTGTTGGCCGCCTCGGCACCTTGGTCTGCTGGGACCAGTGGTATCCGGAGGGTGCGCGCCTTACCGCGTTGCAAGGCGCGCACGTGCTGTTTTATCCGACCGCGATCGGCTGGCATCCCGCGGAGAAGGCCGAGTTCGGAGCGGCGCAGCACGACGCCTGGCGCACCATTCAGCGGGCCCATGCCATCGCCAACGGCGTTTATGTTGCGGCCGTCAACCGCGTCGGTTTTGAAACCGGCAACGTCCGCGGCAATTCAGCCCCGGGTCAGGGACTCGAATTCTGGGGTGGCTCGTTCTTCTGCGACCCCTTTGGCCGCGTACTGGCCGAAGCCTCCCATGACCGCGAAGAAATTCTGGTCGGCGATGTCGACCTGAAGGCGCTCGAAGACATCCGCCGCAACTGGCCTTTTCTGCGCGACCGCCGTATCGATAGTTATGCTCCCATCACCAACCGCTTGCTCGATTAGAATACGAATCCAACGTGGCCCATCCTTCCCTCAGATCTTCACGAAAGACTTTAACTATCGAACGCTCCCTCCGCGCAGCCTTCGGCTACCGCATGCCCGCCGAGTGGGAACCTCACTCCGCAACCTGGCTCGCGTGGCCCCACTACCAAGGCGACTGGCCGGGGAAGTTCGAGCCCATCCCATGGGTCTACGCCGAAATCATCCGCAACCTGGCCAAACACGAACGTGTCGAGCTGATCGTCAACGGCGCAGCCGCCGCCAGACAAGCCCGCAGGGTCCTCGAGCAAGCCGATGCCGTTTCCGCCAACATCTGCTTCCACCGCTGGCCCACCAACCGCGGGTGGCTGCGCGACTCCGGCTGCATCTTCCTCACGAAAGGTCAGAAGGACTACGCCGGTGGTGAGAATTATCCGGGTCAGAAAGATTATGTGGGTCCGGGGCCTCGACCCGAACGGGCCGGGCGAAGCTCGGCTACTCTCGCCCTCAAGTTTCACTTTAACGCCTGGGCAAAATATTCGAACTGGCGTCACGATGAAAAAATCGGCAGCCTGATGGCGAAGGCCGCGCACGCCACCGAGATTCCCCCCTTCGCCGCCGGCGCCCGCATCGTCCTCGAAGGAGGATCAATCGATGTCAATGGAGCCGGCACCGTTCTCACCACCGAAGAATGTCTGCTCAGCAAGATCCAGGAACGCAATCCTCACATGGCGCGCATCCACTACGAAAAGGCCTTTGCGGACTACCTGGGCGCGCCGCACACCATCTGGCTGGGACGCGGCATCTTCGGCGACGATACTCACGGCCACGTTGACGACCTGACCCGCTTCGTATCGAGAGACACCGTCATCACGATGGTTGAGCCCGACTCCAAGGACGTGAACCACGCCCCGCTGCAGGCCAACTTGCGCCGCCTGCAAGGCGCGCGCGATCAGAACGGCAACCAGTTGACCATCGTCGAACTGCCCATGCCCCAGCCGGTGGTCTTCGCAGGCCGCCGCCTGCCGGCCAGCTATGCGAATTTCTATATCGCCAACCGAATCGTGCTGACGCCGGTCTTCAATCGCCCCAATGACCGCGTCGCTCTCAACACACTCGCCCACCTGTTTCCCACTCGCGCGATCGTCCCCATCTACTCCGGTGATTTCATCTGGGGCCTGGGCGCAATGCACTGCATGACCCAACAGCAGCCAGAGTGTTGAGTTGCGAGTACCGAATAGCAAGTTGCACGAAGCGGAACCCTTCCCCTTTTGGCGGGTAGAAAACAACTTGTCATTCCGACCGAAGTCCGAAGCCGAGTTCTGCCAGGCGAGCCAGGACTAGGCCGCTCTCCCCAAGAACGACTCTGCTGCCCTGAGAATCCCACGCACAGACCAGGGCCTTCCGATTCGGAATGACAACTGGATGGAGGAGGCTGAAAACTATCTCTTATATTGCGTCGGCTGCGGCCCTTGTTCCAGCGTCTTGCGATCCCAGATCCAGCCTTCGCGGGTGTAGCTTGCGAGTTCGAAGTCCTGGGTGAGTTCGAGCGCATCGACGGGACAAGCGTCCTCGCAGAGGCCGCAGAACATGCAGCGGCTCAAATCGTAGGTGAAGTTCGTGAGTTCC
>Ga0073928_10011449_pt1 | contig 10342 bp, 10 predicted proteins | sample PaiPotPPA55metaG_FD_76969 | JGI IMG/M metagenome (GOLD analysis project Ga0073928, IMG submission 76969) | Iron sulfur acid spring bacterial and archeal communities from Banff, Canada, to study Microbial Dark Matter (Phase II) - Paint Pots PPA... ...
CAATCCGACCTGCATCACGCTTTTGTGCTACGCGCAAACGGCATCGTTGTTGCAGCCAATAATGTCAACGGTCCGTTCAGCGGGGCAAAATTCGAACGCCTCCGGTTGTATCCTGGCGATCAGATCGTTGTGCCTTACAAGCTACCAACGGGCGCCTTCGTACGCGGACTGCGCGACTGGACGCAGATCATGTCGCAACTGGCGTTGACCGGCGCGGCTCTCTCTATCGTCCTGCCATGATCTATGCCGATCAGCGGTGGATCGGAGACCATGGCATCGGTCGTTTTGCACGGCACTGCTCGCCGATATTGATTATCGTCCGGTTGCGCTGGCTGGGCATCCCGCCGCTGGATGATTGGCGTCTCTCGCGCGCTCAGCGGACTGACACGCGACGACTTATTCTTCTCGCGGGATATAATTCGCCGCTTTTCTGTACCGCACCGTTCGTCTTCACCATCTACGACCTCAGTCACATTTACTGTCCGGAGAACAGCAATCCACTCATCCGGCTGTACTATGCAACGGTAATGAAAAGAGCTTGTCGACGTGCCCTCAGTATCCTTACAGTGTCGGAATTTACGAGTACGCAGGTTATCGAGTGGTCGGGCGTGTCGGCAGAGATGGTCTTCAACGTAGGATGCGGGGTTGATCCTACATATCAGCCCGCGAAAAAGGCTACGGTCTGCAATTACCCTACCTTTTGTGCCTAAGTAATCGCAAGCGACATAAAAACGAGTCCGGGTGGTGGAAGCTCTCGCCCGAGCGGACCTTCCCACCGGGATTGCATCTCGTGTTTACGGGCGGGCCCACGGAGGAGCTTACCAATTGCATTGAACGTTTCCATATAACCCAACGAGTGTATTTTGCCGGCGTGGTTCCGGAAACAAAGCTGCCTTCGCTTTACCGCGACTGCCGATGCACTCCCACCTGTCGCGCCACTTCGGCTGGATGTACGTCAGGCAGAACTGTTTCCTTAGTAACTATATTATGCAAGGCTCAATAATCGCACTTGACGTAGGCTTGCAACTTCAATAAGAAAACCCTCATAATCTTAAGTTGGCTCCCGAGTGCCTAATAGTTAATTCATGGTGTTCTCGGGTTTGGTTGGAGAGGCCAGAGGGGCGTGCCGAATATCTTCTCCCGCTTCAGAGAATCCATCTAGATTATGTCAGTGTCGATCATCGTCCCCACATTTAACGGCGCCTCTCGCATTGGAAACTGCCTGGATGCACTCGTGAAGCAGACGGCAGGTCGAGATGCCGAGATTCTAGTGGTCAGCGACGGCTCAACCGACAACACTGCAGATGTTGTTGCCCGCTATTCCGGCGTTCATCTCATCACTCAGTCGAATGCCGGACCCGCAGTGGCGCGCAATCGCGGCGCCCTGGAAGCGCGGGGGACGATCATCCTGTTCACCGACGACGATTGCGTGCCGATGCCGGAGTGGCTGGCCGCCATGATCGAGCCCTTTAAAGATCCAAGTGTCGTCGGAGTGAAGGGTGTCTACCGCACTCGTCAACGGCGCCTGGTGGCTCGTTTCGTGCAGATCGAGTACGAAGATAAATACCGGCTAATGTCAGATGTTCCTCACATCGACTTCATCGACACCTATTCAGCCGGCTTTCGCCGTGACCGATTCCTTGAGATGAACGGTTACGACACGAGTTTTCCGGTGGCTTGCGCGGAGGACGTGGAGCTGTCCTACCGCATGTCTGCCCGTGGCTGGACGATGAAATTCGTCCCCGCTGCCGTCGTCTACCATACCCATCCTGACGCGCTCTGGAGTTACCTCAACAAAAAATATAAATTCGCCTTTTGGCGCGTGCTAGCGGTACGTAAGAATCCGAATAAGACTCTGAAGGATAGCCACACGCCGCAACTGATGAAGCTGCAGCTTCTGTTCGCCCCTGCGCTGCTGCTGGCAATTTCTCGCGATTTGGTGGTGCGCCCGAAAGTACCGGCGTCGCTGCTCGTATGCGCGGCCTTTCTGGTCAGCACGCTGCCATTCGCCTGGCGAGCCATCCCGAAAGATCCAATTGTCGGGCTGCTTTCCCCTTTCCTGCTTGCCGCGCGAGCCTGTGCGCAGTTGCTGGGCGTCACGGCCGGCCTGATCTACGCCTGCCGTAAGCCTGCCAAGGCCACAACCGAGTCTCACGCCTGAAGTTTGTAATCGGTGATTTTTATAGCTGCGTGCAACTGACACCCTGCAGTCCGTGTAAAATCGGCGATGGCTATTTGACCTGTGAAGAGGGAGCGGGAGGAAAACTGTAAGTCTATCTGCGGCAAGGCGCGTTCCGCCGCTTGATGTCCGGACTATCGTTCGTGTTGTATTCCGGCATGCGTCGCCCGTACTGGTTGGGTTCATGGTGCGGCTGCCGGGAGAGACCTTCCATCCAACGCAGACAAAGTAACAAGCCGGGAGCACATCACAGAAATACCAGGAAATGAGGCGACAAATCGGCGCTCATACATCATCTGACGCTTCCAAAGCGAAAGCGTCCAGTGCAGGCCGGCTCCAGCGACGTACTTTGAGAGTTTGGAAGCAAGACTATCTGCACTACAAGTACCTTTGGCCCAATCTTGAATGGGCCGCGAGGACAGCTCTGGAGCGCATCGGTAGCGACTGCCCGAAAGTCCTCGATATTGGCTGTGGACATAAGCCCTACCGTGATCTGTTTCCCGGAGCTCAGCATTGGGGAATGGATCATGGAATTGTCGAGACCTCGCCGGACTTTGTGGGAGATGCGCTACGTCTTCCGATCAGAGATCAATCTGTCGACATCGTACTTGCAACCCAAGTTATCGAACACGTGACTAATCCCCATGTCATGGTGCGGGAATGCAAAAGGGTACTCCGCCCAAATGGATGCTTGATCCTGAGTGGCCCCTTTTTTTGGCCCCTCCATGAAGAGCCTTATGATTTCTTCCGTTTCACGAAATACGGATTCGAACAGTTGTTGAAGGATGCCGGATTTTTGGAATGGCAGATCCTCGAGGACGGGGGGGATTGGGCCCAAATGATGTTGAGTGTGTGTCTTCGGCTGAATAAGTGGCTGTTTCCCTTGAGATGCGCTGTGAACCTTACAGGTGCGTTTCTCGATTCGGTCAGCAAGTCGACAAGATTACCGGCAAACTACACTGTGCTGGCCAGGGTTTGAGATCTGGCGGGGAAGAGCTCCACCCACGCCGGTGCATTGTTGCTAGGACCGTGGCACGTTTTGACGCCCCCAACTTCTACTACGATTGCGGGATTCACTGCGGGGCGATAGTGGAAAGGAACGTCGTCCTCCCGACGCGACAGGGAGGAGCGTTAAATGAAAATCCTGATAATTAGCTCTCTTTATCCTCCCCATGTTATCGGCGGTGCCGAAAAAGCGGCTGCGCAACTGGCGGAAGCCCTGGTCCGCTGCGGGCATGTGGTGGTGGTTGTCAGCTTGCACCCAGGGTCGAGCGAAGTCGTCGAGGATCGGAATGGCGTGCGCGTGTATCGGCTGCCAGTCGATATTTTCTACTGGCCCTTTGGGCGGAAGAACAAGCCTAACGGATTTTACCGCCTCGCCTGGCACATCCGAGAAATGTGGAACCCAGTGGCGGCTCGCCGGATTGGCAAGATTTTGGACGTCGAAATGCCGGACGTCGTAAACACCCACAACGTCTGTGGATTTTCCTTGGCCGCTTGGCAGCAGGTTAAGCGCAGGAAAGTGCGCTTGGTGCATACCCTGCACGATTATTATCTGATGTGTCCGCGCTGTACCCTGTTTGATAAGGGCCGGAACTGTGAAAAAAGATGTTTGAGTTGTAAAGTTCTGACGTTCAATAGACGACGTTTGTCGCAACTGCCCGATTCAGTAGTGTCTGTCAGCCAACACGCTCTCCACGAGCATCTCAAGCGTCATTTTCTTGAAGAGGTGCGATCCACAGTTATCTATAACATTCAGGGTACCTTCAAATCGGTCCTTCCGCAAACGCAGGATGATAGGCAGTTGTCCGGAGATTTGGTTTTTGGCTTTATCGGAAAGGTTGAGGAAGAGAAGGGGATTGAAACGCTCCTGGCAGCAACTCGACAGCTACATCAATCGAATTGGAGACTGAAGATCGCAGGCCGGGGCCTCGATGGGTATGTCGATAAACTGGCAAAAAGATTCCCCGATCCGAGAATTGAATGGCTGGGATTTACTGACGCCGCGATATTCTATTCTTTTGTTGATGTGGTAGTTATCCCATCGCTCTGGGCTGAGCCGCTGCCGTATGTCTGTGTTGAAAGCCTTCATGCGGGGAAAAGCCTTATCTGCGCATCATCCGGCGGGATCCCGGAGATTGCTCGACTTTCCAACCTTGTCGAGTTTTTCCCTGCAGGAAATACGGATGCGCTGGCGGAGAAGATGAATCTGGCGTTAAGCTCGCCGCAAGAATGGCGGGAACGTAGAGTCCCAGATGCTTCGAGACTCGGAGCTTTTCGGGAAGAATACGTCGTTGAAGGATATCTTCGGGAGTATGCACGTCAAACGGCAACAGTGCCAAAGCGCTAGGATGTAGCAATACCCTCTGAACCTAAATTTCGGACTTTGCGGCCCTTCTGTTCGAATGACCACACGAGTGCAAGAGCAACCCAAAATATCGGCTCCAAATAAGATTGAAGGAATACGTTAAAGATCACGATCGCTGCGACGAATGCTGCTGCGCCTTTCCTTCCAATCATCGGGTATCCGAGGAGGATTATGAAAAGAAGGAACGCAGGTCCTCCGAGCTCAGCAAGCACAGTCACATACACATCGTGAAAGTTTGCGTATTTATTATCCTGAAAGAAATCGCCCAGGACTCTGGAGGCACCCTGGTATCCGATGCCTGCAACCACAGTGCGAGTTGAGGTTGTCCAGGTGTCGAAACCCCTCTGTATCAACTGAATGTGACTTACCGCTGTGCTACCTGGGTCGCTCGAGAGCCGGTCGGACACGATATCTGATAGTTGCCACAGCTCCGCTAGGTCGGCTATCTTCTGTCGGTACACGAGACCCACTAGCAAACAGACCAGCGCAAGCGTGGCCACTCTAAGTACTGCTCGCCGCGTCGTCAGACGTTTCCAGAATGCTTTAGAAAATAAGCAATACGCGAGCCAGCAGAGCATTGCGGATCTCGACACCGCAAGCAGGATAAAGAATCCTATTGAAAAACGAAGGAAACGTGTGTAGCGCGTTGGAGTGACAAATTGATCAAGCAATGCCAAATACATTACCAGGATGAAGCCGGCGCGGTTTGCATCGAGGCAGAAGCCCGAGAGCCGAGGTATCCAAAATAACGTTGCAGTGGGCGCAAACATAGATCCAATGGACGAGCTGGCTTCTTCCTGCAAACGCGTGGCCCCATGGGTCCAGGCGATGTACCCGCCAATGCAAAAAATCAGCCAAACGATCAAGGCAAACGTGACGGAGCGTACCACCACCTTTTCTGGTGCAGGATCTGCCAATATCCTCGCTGACACGCAATATCCCAAGACGGACACAAGCACCAAACCAAAAAGAGCCACCAGTCCCCGCTGCGGGTCCAAACCGAAAATCGTTGAAGTGAACGCAAGAAACAAGAATAGTGCTAACAGGACAAGAAAAGGTATTTGGCGACGAAAAGGCGGTCTGATCGCAACTTTAAATCTTCCGCGCAATCCCATTCGCAGGAGACGAATCAAAACAACCAACGAAGCAAAAACTAAAAATGGAGTCAGTCTAAAAAAGCCATGCCCCCACAACAGGTCGATGCGGTCCGCCCCTGTCAAAGCAATGCTTCCAACCAGGAAGATGTACTCTAGATTTTTCAATATGAGTGTCCGAAAGCCTGCTTTTGGCCAAACTACCCAGTCGCCTCAGCATCATTGCAAACGGGAGTGGGCCCAATCGCAACACATTTTAGCTTACCATTGCAGGATGTGAGGTGAACATCGCCTTGCAGTGCTTCTGTCTTCGCTCCATAATTCGGTCAACCCCCTCACGGCAACGTGAAAATGGCGCCCCCACGAGAGGAAGGAAATTCAGGTTGGGTCAGACGGAGATGCAACGAGTGAGCGCGATTTCTACCTGCTTTAAGGGAGAGTGGGCGTATCTCGAAAAATGGGAGTTTCACGCCTTTGTGAAAATGAAATCAGCAGTGCACGGAAGCCATTGGCAAAGGGCTGGGAAAGTCGATAGCAGCTGGTAGTATACTCCTTCTACAACTCCTCGATTGACCGTTGCCGTGCTGTAGTTAACATCTAACCTGAAACCAAGGCTCGCTGCTGCTTTTCTCATTTCCCCGAGAACAAGCACATCTTCTGGGCATTCCGGTCGTTTCCTGTTGACTCGCCATTTCGCTAATGGGTGCATATACTTTCTGCACGATGGTTCCTGTAGATACATGCAGGTCCCGCCCGATCTTAACAAGCGCGCGACCTCCCGTAACGTATCCATTTGTAGGATGAAATGGTGGGCAGCCTGAAAAGTGAAGATCAGATCGACGCTATTATCCGGTAGTGGCACCGCGAAGCTCTTGCAGGAAAATCTTGTATCCACGGCGCATTCGAAAATCCTCTCCCATTTACCGATGCCGGAAATTGCTGATTCGCTTATATCAGAGGCAGCTACCGAGAGTTCCGGGTACAGGCGCTTTACTACACATGACGCCCAGCCTTCCCCCGCACCCAGCTCAAGCACAGAGCTTGCATCCCGGAACCTCTTGTCATGGAATGATAATTTCGGGAGGAGCCACCGCAATTCCGACAACTTGTTGGCGAGGTTGTCAAGCCAGTCTTGGTTCTTAAGCTGATCCCATAAGGCGACCTCAGCGCTTTGCATTTCCTTGATGCTTCTTCTGACCATAGTGGCATCACCCGGAGAACCACGGCACTCGATCGTGAAAGTTCCCCATATTTACTCTTCAGTTAGGATTTCCGATCACAATCCAATCGAACACGTCTGAGGCTTCAGTGCAAGTCGCAGTAAACCCGGAAGTCGATTTGGAGGATAGTTTGACCCCGCCCGGCGTGGTCTCATCGAAGAGCAGAATTACAGGAGGGGAACTGTAGTTTTCACTGAAGCTGATTGCCTTAGTGCCATTGGAGCAGGCTGATGTGCCAGCCAGACGGTCCGGGGCCTTTTGGTTGAGGATGTCACCAGAGAGGGTCGCTCCTACTACGGCACCACTGACGACCGCGGAAGAGGCAGTTAGCGCGCCGAAGCCAGCGTTTCCCCAACGGTCAATCAATCCCACGACCGGGCCCGTAAGGCCAGGGGTGACCAGGGCTCCGAGCCAGACGCTGCCTACTCCAGCAGGATTCAGAGTTGTTCCACTTCCGCCATTGAAGAACTGCCCGCCCGTCACCGTCAAATTGTCACCTTGGTTGTCGATGAGGTAGCCCAGCGCGCCAGAGAGGCTTCCGTCCGTGGCATACACGCCGTCCAAGTTCATGCGGCCGTAGTTTTGTATCCATTGGCTCGGTTGGACAATGTATCCGTTGACAAGACTCACCGCATTTTGGCTAAATGCTGTGCCGTTCTGAACCGCCCAAGAGTGGTTGAAATCAAACGAGGTATTGACGAGGTTGAAGTTGGCTAGCAATCCCGATCCCACAAACAGGCCAACCCCGCAATTGTTAATTACGGAGGAGTTAAGCAGCGTAATATTCTCGCCGCTGTTACTGATGGGGTTATTGGCCGTAACGTTTGCGGGCATGGAGACTCCGGTTGTGTTGCTGGCGATGACGCTCTCAAATATCGTGTCCCGCCAAGTGTTCAATCCAAATTGCACTCCCACGCCGAAGTGCGAGATCCGTACCCGGTTTAGGTTGGAGTGATCACCATAATTCGTGCCAGGATCAAGGTGTGTGGCGGGGCTGGTCGAACCCCCATCACTACCTCCGAGGTAGACGCCGCAAGTAAGAGTTGCGTGGTTGTCCGCAGGCGGCCCCGCTCCCGGCCCAACAAGGTTTAAATCTTCCAGCGCCCCGGGAGCATAAAGGGACGAGCCCGAGCTATCAGCGATAACCACTTCGCATCCTGTCTGGGCCGTATACTTTAGAGTGGTTGCAAAGCCAGATGCGCCTGACAGTTTCACGCAACGCGGTTTGACGATGCTGGTAGTTTGCGTATAAGTCCCCTTGGGGATGTAGACTTCGCCACACCCAACGATCTTAATCGCGGCGTTCGTCCATGCCCCTATATCAGATCCGCTACACCAGCTAGGACGGTCAACCCCATTGCACATCACAGCGGCAGCGATCTGTGGGGTCACAGGTCCCGGCGGCAAGCCACTCAATTTTGGAGACACCGGCCCCTGCGGCACGCCGGTCGATTCTTGTGCGCTCAATAGCGGGATCATTACAAGGATCGCAATTGCCACACAGAAAGACGGCACTTTAAAAGTACTCAGGATAGCTCTCCCACTGAAACTGAATTCGAGTCCACAAGGAATTATATGGATTGTTTCGCATCCGCGCTATCTCTATATTCACGGATTGTCGCCAGCGAACGGTCTGACTCGCCCCTGTTAGCCGACTGATAAGGGTTACCAGCGACTGCTTACTCACACGACCGACTGCAAATGAGTTTCCGGGGAAATCGAAAATGATAAAGTAGGAGGAAACTCGAAGGGTGGGTAGTCGTGGACGCTTCGGGTTCTGCCAAAGAGAGTAGACGGGCCGGCGTCCGCAGAACATCATTCGCCAATTCGAACACCACTCCCTAAACGCGTTCCGCGACTCGCCCGTTGTTTTTTGGCGCTCGATGCGATTGAGTGGAGAAGCGCTAGCGGATAATTGCGGCGAGTTTCATTGCTGCCATGTCACTCCTGGGTAAAGGCTGGGTATGCGGTAGCCCCGATACGCGCCGACGCTCGCACCCACGATGTTCATTTGCCAGACAACCTGGGGCTGTCAGTTCGGGTCACCTCCCTGATTTGCGATCCCGCAAAGTTGGACGGCGCGCTCCTATCGAATTCGGCATCGCTGTTACTCAAAACATCAATCCTGCCTCCCCAAAAGGAAAAAAGCCTGGGAGATACTGCCACTGCGAGCTGGCAACATTTGTGCTCTCCTCTATTGTAACGGCCCACGATTTTCCCCATCTTCTTAAGCAAGATTTCTCAAATTAAATCTGGGATGTAGGGTGGTGATCGCGAGAGCGCTCCTGGTTGCAGCGTGAACCGCGGCGGGGGTCACGCCGGGTTAGATTTCGATTCTGGGTATTCCTGTGCCTGGAGTACGTGGAGTTCGATGTAGGATGTCGAGCGGTGGAAGGCTCGGCCGGTTTCTGTGAGGAATCACCGAGCCCTCGGCGAGACCAAACCAGGAGTCTTGACACTCCCAGGAAGGCTTCCATGCAGATCTTAAATCCTTTCGCCGGGTCCATCCAGTGTTACTTCAACGAGATCGCCGATCCAGATCGTTACCGTCCGGATCATTGCCCGCAATGCGAGGCGAAACATCCTCTGCCCGGTTATGGGTTCTAACGCCGCACCCTGGTGGCTTCGACTTTCGACGGAGTCATTCAGGTTCGTCGTTATCTGTGCGGCTTGTGTAGGCGCACGGTCTCTTTGCTACCCGGATTCGCCCTGCCCTGGTTACGATTTAGCCTCTCCGTGATCGCACTGTTCCTCGCCGCCCGCTTGCTCAGCGGTCTCACGCTGGTAGCCGCCGCGCAGGCGGCCGCGCAACCCGCGACGCCGTATCAGCGTGGGCAGTTCTGGATCCGCCGTTTTCAAAAACAGGCACCCGCCCTGAGTCTGGGGCTGGGGCCACTGGCGGTGCTTGGGAACCCTCGAGACCCGGCGCCGGACTTCGTCTCCAGGGCTCTGCGCATGCTCGAATCCATCGGCTGGCTCGCGGCGCATCGTTTCCTGTTTGGGCAGCTTCGTGTCCATCTGCTGGGCTGGCCCGCAGGTCTGGCTCCGGACGGGCGACGAATCACGCTGACCGCCGCGTGCCCCGCTCCCTGAGGTTCCCGACACAGCATTTGCATGGCGGATGATCCCAACTCCGGATTATGGTCTGGGGCATGGAGGACTTCCGCATGGATGCAAAAGCCGTTTCTTCGAAAGAATCGTGCCCAAATAGGCCCGACCGTTTTCGGCGAGTAACATCGACCGAAGGAATATCCTAGAAAGTCGAGCTTCTCTTCCGGCAGCTTAGGCAACGCCGTCTGCAGCTTCTGAACACTTTCTGGGGTTGTTAGACTCATCGTCAATCCTCCGTCTTCATCAATCCTCCGTCTTCGTTGCTTCCTGCGTTTCCTTTCAACTACAATTAAGACGCTTCCCTCTACCGGCATTACCCGGCTTCATCGGTCATACGGGCCTTTCCGTCACCCCAAACGGCCCGGCCTGA
>Ga0073928_10011450_pt1 | contig 10342 bp, 7 predicted proteins | sample PaiPotPPA55metaG_FD_76969 | JGI IMG/M metagenome (GOLD analysis project Ga0073928, IMG submission 76969) | Iron sulfur acid spring bacterial and archeal communities from Banff, Canada, to study Microbial Dark Matter (Phase II) - Paint Pots PPA... ...
AACTTTCGCAGTGCTCAAGGTGTCCGGAGTTATTTTGGAGGTGCAGTTGTGGTTGACGGTTTCGTGCCGCTGGACGGCGCCGCAGGCTTGCTTGTCGAGCCCGCTGGTCTAGACGTTGTCGGCTTGGCCGGAGCTGGAACACCCGACTGCGCATTGTAAGTATCGACGATCGCCTTGGTGATATCTACAGACGGGCCTGCCCAAAGCACCGGGCCTTGTGGCCAGGGATTGGAAGTGTCCATGATCAAGCCGAACCCTTTGTCGCCCGCGTACTTCACGATGATCGGAGCCATCTTCTGGAGAATGCGCTGGGCAATCTCGTTCTGCTGGCTCTGTGCGTCGTCGCGTGCATCCTGCACGGAGCGCTCCAGCTTCTTCTGTTTTTCCTCGACCTGCTTCATCAAAGCATTGCGCGAGTCGTCATTCAACTTGCCTTCTTGAGTGTTGAGCTGTTTCTTCAGGCTCTCCACTTCGTCGTTCATGTTTTTCAGCTCGGTCTGTTTCGGCTCGAGCTTCTTGCTGAGCGCCTCGAAATCGCGCTGACCTTCGTTGCTGGCAAAGATTGCCTGCTCGATGTTGATGGTACCAATCTTGTTGCTCGTGGCGGATGCAGCCGTGGTATCGGGCGTAGTGGCGGCGCTGGGAGCTGCGGGCAACCCGGGATCAGCGCTGGCACTTTGAGCCAGGGCCGCAACCGAGAATACAAACACAGTGGCCAGAAGAAATCGCACAAAAGTTCTTGTCATGAGTTGCTGAACTCCTTGGAAGTTGTTCGGGAATTTCGCCTCAGGTCTTTTTTATAGACCATGCTGGGCATCGCTCCTAAAGTCCGCTAGCGATTGCGCGGGAAGGCAGACCCACACCCAACGTCTCACGCAAAACATTTGGCGTGAAGACCACCCCGTACATTCGGTTTTCAGGGTGCTGTAACGTTCATTATAGGAACGTTGCTGCCCAGCGTCAATCTGCCGTCCCAATTTTTGCTAACCATTCCATGACATTTGCTTAGAACGTCGTTGCCACCGTGAAGCGAAATGTCTTGCGCGGCTCCCGTAGTTGATACGGTGGAGCAAACGAATTCCGCGCCAGTTGAAACGTGTAATCTCCTGCTGCGCCCAGCGGGAACATGCCGCGTGTGATCGGGATGGGAGCATTCACTGTAGTGTCAAGTCGTAGCGGGTTATAGGCCCAATACACGCGGAATGGCGCGTTGATTACCGGCAGGAAGACCTGCAACTCCAGCCCCGTCGACATTCGCGGAGTCCAATTAGTCCCGGCCACCGGACTGAGATATTGCGAGAACTTCTGCGTGGATCCTCCGACGCAATTCAAACCAACATCCAGCGCGGGACAGCCAAAAATCGTACTGTTTATAAGGTCAAATTGCCCATTGTTGATCTTGAGCTGCGAATCTCTGATGATGGGCTCAATACCCATGTCGACAAATGGCGCCAGAGCCACCGGTCCGGCGATAGTGATGCGGTATTCCAGGTTTCCGACTACGCTCAAGTCGCCGCCGGGAAAGACAATCTGATCGAGCGGAACCGGAATAGTGTAGGCGCCCTGCAAGGGATTCGCAGGATTCTTCGGCACGAGGGACCCATCCGGATTGCGCAATTGGATACTGGTGGTGTTCGGCAAAAAAGCGACGGGCGAGATGGAACGGATATCGAATCCCCGCAGATCATTTTCACCGCCGTCGTAGAAGCGCTGAAATGGAGGCGGAACCAAGCCGCCGTAGCCTGTGAGGAACGAACCTTGGAGGCGGAAGCCAACCGTGTTCCGTCCCTTTTGCACCGGCGTCCAGTGTGTGTATTGCGCGACTGGACGAATGGTTCTGACTGTACCCCCGAGCCCCGCAATTTCCGCGCCCAGGTAGATGCTGCTGCCCTTGTGGGGAAATAGTGGCCGGTCAACCGTGCTCGAAGAAAAATTGGGGGTAATCTTACTGGTGATGATTCCGTTCAACGCGTTAGGACCGCTGATGCCGCTGAACGAGAGGAAGTTGAACAAGGTCTGCGAGGCAGTAGTGAGCGCGACTATAGATGAATCGTCGAGCGAATAACTGATGCCCACGCGTTTGCGCGAGCGATGCAGCGGATAAGTCAGGTTCACCGCAAAGCCGTGGCTGGACTGCGTGTAGTTCTGTAGATTCTCCTGTAAGGCTGCAGGCAAATTGATCGACTGGCCGCTGAGCAGAGCTGCTTGTCGCGCCTGGTCGTAAGTGAATTTGGTGAAATACACCGTAAACCCGGCCTGCAATGGACGGTCAAATAAATAAGGTTCGGTAAAGTTAAAAGAAACGTTGCGCTGCAGATTGCCAATGTTGGCATTTATGCTCAAGGTCTCGCCGAGGCCAAGGAAGTTGTTAGTGCTGTAGCTGAGCCCGACGAACGTTCCCGACAAACCGCTCACGCCGCCGCTTAACCCAATGCTGTTCTTCCCTTTCTCCTTAACTTTGAGGGTGAGATCCACCGTACCTTCTTTTTCGTTAAGGTGCCGCTCGGTGACGTTCGGATCATCCGGTTTCAGATTGTCGAAGAAGCCCAACTGGTTCAACCGCTGAATGCTCAACTCCCAAAGCTGTTGGTTGTAAATCTGGCCTTCTTCGAGAACAATCTCGCGGCGTATCACCTTGTCACGCGTCGTGGTGTTCCCTTGGAACTCGATTCGCCGCACATAAAACTGCTTGCCCTCATCCACGTCGATATCGAGGAATACGCGTTTCTTATCCTCATCGAACGTGGTATTAGGAATTGAGGTGAAGTTGATGTATCCCAATTGACCATAGGCTTTTCCAAGGTTTTCCAAGCCTTTGGCAACTTTGCTTCGGTCAAACGTATCGCCATCTTTGATCGGAAAGAGGGAGCGCAGCGCCTTGGTGTTGGGGACCGCCTTGTTGTTCTTGAAGGTGATTTCGCCGAGGGTGTATTTGTCACCTTCTTCAATGGGCATGGTAATGTCCACTACTTTTCCCGGTCCGGCCTGGAGCAGCGGAATGTGAAACCCCTGATGGCCGCTATCGTGGATATTGGTCTTAGGCTCCTGCACCAGGACTTTGAAGTAGCCGCGATTTTGGTACTCGGCGCGAACCCGCTCGGTGTCCTCTTCGAGTTTGGTGGCATCGTAGGTCTTGGCGAGTATATTCTCCAGGAAAATGGAGTGCGGAACGCCAATGGGTTTCAGGTTCTTCATCGCGGCACGCAGCATTCGGCTTTTGACGTGCTTATTTCCTTCGAAGATAATCTTGCCCACCTTCACCTTCGGTCCTTCTTTGATCACGAACGTGAGGCTGAGGGCATTTGGCGGGATGGGGCGAACCTCTGTTCGAATGGTGGAAAATTGTCTGCCGTGCTCGGCCAGCAATTCTTTGATTGTGACCTCGGCTTTCTTCACTTTCGTGGGATCGTATTGACTCTCGACTGACAGCCCAACTTTAGCTTCTTTGAAACGGTCCAACACGTCGCTTTTCGAAACCGAATTCAGACCCAGGTAGTTAATCTCGCGGATGGTCGGACGTTCTTTCACGATGATGTGCAGAATCCATCCCTTCGGGCTCTGCTCTCGCTCAAAGCGAATGTCCTCGAAGTATCCTGTATTCCAGAGCGAGTTGAAGTCGCGTTCGAGGGCCGCCGGATCGTAGATATCTCCGGCGTGAGTGAATATGCGGGCTTTAATGGTTTCAGCCGGAATACGGCGATTGCCCGAAACCTCGACGTTCGCGATGACATCCTGCTGCCCAATTGCCCAAGAGCATAGCAAGAAAAAAGTCAGAAGAAAGGTGAGCAGCGGGTGCTTCGTGGCAAAACAACGTCTTAGGAATGAAAGAGATGGCCCCCGTCCGACACTCGGGGTTCGCCATGCGTGATCATACCTGCCCTGGATCATCGCAGGGCTTTCCTGATGAGTGCGATGAATCGCCACTACCTCAAACCATTGGAGTGTGGAAAACCGCAATTATACGGTAGAGCAGTGGACACCGTCCAAGCGCTTGCCTCGTATATTGTTTTAGGATGCAGTTTGGAAAAGCTCTACTTCAACCAAGACGGAATAAAACGTAGCGGAGTTGCCCAGGTCTGTAAGTTTTTCCGAAGTAAGCACGTTAATGTTGCGTCCTTGCTGACCGAGCTTCGCCCAATCCAGCCGCGCACAAACAACACCTGGCTGTACTGTGCCGTCAACTCTGGCCTTGAGAAGTATATCGCCGCGCGGGTTGAAGACGCGAACCTGATCGCCATTCGCGATTCCGCGCGGGCGAGCGTCGTCGGCATTCATTTCGAGTAGGCCAGGTTCCTCCATTTGCTGGATCACCGGCAGATTCGAAAATGATGAATTAAGGAAGTTGTCGGCTTTGCGCGCCAGGAATTCTAGAGGAAAGGTTTTCGCTTTTTCGCCATGGCGCGACTCTGACGGCGGTTCGAAGTGCACCACCGGATCCAAGCCTTGCGCCTTGAGCGATTCGCTATACAGTTCCGCCTTGCCGCTGGCCGTGAAGAAGTTCCCGTGCGCGAACGGGAGAAACGGCGGATAAGATTGCGTCCGGGCAGCCACTCTCGGCTCTCCGCGAGCTGTTCCTTCAAAGTTCATGCGAATATGGCTTTCCCGTTCCAGCCGCCCGCGGGTAATTCCGCGCAGCCAGGGATCATCTGCATCCAACGCAGAATCGATTATTTGGTCGACCGACTCCCTAAAACACTCGTCGTCAAATCCCATCCCCTCGGCCAGCGACCGGAAAACTTCTACATTCGAACGGCATTCGCCTAACGGCTCTATGGCCGGATCCGACACCTGCAAAAAATAGTGCCCATATGCGGTTTGAAGATCTTTGTGCTCGAAGAACGTTGTGGCAGGCATCACGAGGTCGGCATAATCGGTGGTGTCGGTCAGAAATTGCTCGTGCACTACTGTAAACAGGTCGGCACGCTGCAATCCTCGAACTACTTCATTGTGATTGGGACACGTCGCTGCGGGATTCGAACCATAAACAAACAGCGCCTTGATTGGCGGGTCATCAAGAGTGTTGAGCGCCTTGCCCAATTCCACCATGTTGATGGTGCGCGCCGGACGACCGAGCGATTTGAGCATGAGGTCTTTGCGCTTCAATTTTTCACCGCCCACCGAGGCAAAAGCTCCGCTGGTCGAGAGCTGCAGCCCACCTCCGACTTCTTGCCACGAACCGGTAATGCAAGGCAGCATCGCTACAGCGCGCGTAGCCGTCCCGCCACCCTCCGAGCGCTGCACTCCGTAGTTCAAGCGAATTACCGCGGGGTGCGTCGTCGCGTACTCCCGCGCCAGCTTTTCAATATCCGACGCTGCGATGCCTGTCCACTTCGCTACGCTTTCTGGCGAATACTCGCGCACCTTCTCGCGAAGCTGTTCGAAGCCTATGGTGTAGCGCCCGACGTAATCGGCGTCGTAAAGTTTTTCTCCGATGATCACATGCATCATGCCCAGCGCCAGTGCGGCATCTGTGCCCGGATTGATGGGAAGATACCAGTCAGCGCACGCTGCCGTGCGGGTGCGATAGGGATCTATCACTACGAGTTTTGCGCCGGCGCGACGGGCCTCCTCAATGAAAGGCCACAGGTGCACATTGTTGCCGTGGATGTTCGCTGCCCACGCAATAATGTACCGCGAGTGACGGAATTGCTCGGGCTCGGTGCCCATTTTTCGCCCATACACAGATTCCAGTCCCGCTTCGCCAGCCGCCGAGCAGATATTGCGCGCCAACTGCGACGCCCCCAGACGATGGAAAAATCGCCGGTCCATGGAAGCACTGTTTAGAGTCCCGAGAGTGCCTCCAAACGAGTAAGGCAAAATAGCTTCACTTCCGAATTCGGCGGTGATCTGCTTAAAGCGAACAGTGATTTCTCGAAGTGCCTCGTCCCATGGAATACGCTGCCACGTTTGTGTGGCGCGGGCGCTCTCGCCCGTGGTCTGCGGACCTTTTGGTCCCACCCGCCGCATGGGATACAAAACCCGGTCCGGCGAATAAACGCGATCCAGGTACTTAGCCACTTTCGCGCATAAGAAACCACGCGTGACCGGATGCGCAGGATCACCCTTGACCTTCGTCGCGCGCCCGTCCTCCACCGTGATTAAAACTCCACAGGCATCCGGGCAATCATGCGGACAGGCGGCGTGGACTACGTTCTTCATGACCTCCTGATTATAGAGTGCCTCGCCCTCCTCAACCAGTGTGCATCGACCTTTTCCGCGAACTCTGCGGCCGTTCTCTGCGGCCTCGGCGTTTTAAGATTTTGATGGATTTCCGCAAACAAAAACCTTAAATCGCCGAATTCGCCAGGAACAGCCGCAGAGTACGCGGAGTTAACCAGATCGGAGCTCGCCTTAGTATCAAGCCAAGAAGAAATGACAGAAATGGATTGGTCAGCGGTTGGTGTGATGCTATTCCAGACCGATGTACAAATCGACTTGGGCATCCTGTGGGTTCTGGCTGCGTTGATCGTAGACTTCGAAATCAGCTTTGTAGGCACGAGCTCCGCCAAGCTGTTTTCTGTCATCCAGGCTGTAGACGCGCTGCCAGGCCTGCGGGACAACTTGCTCAACTGGCCCTTTGGCGCTCGTAATAATCGCAAATCTGACGCTTGGAATTTTCATCACAACCATTCCTGGCGGAACGTCGGAAACACTGCTCACTTTCATTCCAATAATGAAATCATATTCGCCGTTATAGTCGCTGGCGTAATTGGTATAAACGGCGTAAATCGTGGGATCAACTTTGTTCGGAATTCTGTTCGCAATTCCTTGCTTATAAAACTTACTCCACTGTTTGGGGATGTTGCCCTGCCCAGTCATTTCCTTGGCATTGCTGGTCCGAACCTGAATCCCAATGATCGAGAATTCAGGCTGTTCAACTATTTTCGGTTTCATTGAGCTTTCCGCAGCTGCATGCGTCAAGGGGGATCACAGCTGCAAGACACAGCAAAGCAGCGATCAAACACCGACAGGCTGACCACGAAAAACGCTCGCCAGCCCGCATTACTTTATTTCCATCACTTCTTTTTCTTTCCCTTTGCTCATCTCTTCCATCTTCTTGATTTCATCATCGGTGAGCTTTTGAATCTCGTCCATCGCCCGCTTCTCATCGTCCTCAGTAATCTTTTTGTCTTTCATCGCCTTCTTGATGGCATCGTTCCCGTCGCGGCGAATGTTGCGCACCGCGGTGCGATGATCTTCGAGCACCTTGTGAAGATGTTTCACCATATCCTTGCGGCGCTCTTCGGTGAGTGGAGGCACGGGCACGCGGATGATCTTGCCATCGTTCATCGGATTCAAACCAATATCCGCGGCGCGAATGGCTTTCTCAATCGCCGGCAATGAGGTCGGATCAAACGGCTGCACCGTGATCAGCTGCGGCTCCGGCGCGTGCACCTGCGCCAACTGATTCAGCGGCATGTGCGATCCGTAATAATCAACGCTAACGGAATCCAGCATATGCACCGATGCCCGACCAGTCCGCGTGGCAGCCATCGCCTTGCGGAAGTCCTCGACCGCCTTCTCCATGCGGGTTTTGAGTTGAATGTAAGTGTCTTTAAGGCCAGGAATCGCGGCCATACTAGCTTGAGCCATGATCAGCTCCCCAGAGGAATGAGTTACCAAAACTGTGAATTATAAACCCTTGAAACGAACGATAAATCGACAAGAAGTGATCCGTGAAATCTGCGCAAATCCGTGGCCAGCCTTATGCGCTCACCAGCGACCCAATCTTTTCGCCGGTTACGACTTTCCGAATATTGCCCCGCTGATTGAGATTGAAAATGATGATGGGAAGATTGTTGTCCTTGCAAAGCGAGATGGCGGTCGAGTCCATCACCTTCAGGCCTTTTTTCAGCACATCCATGTAGGTAATCTCGGTAAATTTTTTGGCATCCTTCACCAGCACCGGATCGGCGTCGTAAATACCGTCAACCTTCGTGGCTTTCATGATCACGTCTGCCTTGATTTCCATGGCGCGCAGCGAAGCAGCTGTATCGGTAGAAAAATATGGATTGCCTGTGCCCCCGGCAAAAATCACCACACGGCCTTTTTCCAGATGTCGAATGGCGCGCCGGCGAATAAACGGCTCCGCGACCTGATTCATCTCAATCGCTGACTGCACACGGGTGTAGACGCCTTGCTTTTCCAGCGCATCCTGCAATGCCAGGGCGTTGATCACGGTGGCCAGCATGCCCATGTGATCGGCAGAAACGCGGTCCATCTCTTTGGCCTGTTCCGCCACGCCCCGGAAAAAATTTCCTCCGCCCACCACGATGGCGATCTCAATTCCGAGAGACCTGACATCCGCCAGTTCAGCCGCGATTTCGTGGATGCGAAACGAGTCCACGCCAAAACCCTGCGTCGCAGCCAGAGCCTCTCCTGAGAGCTTGAGCAAAATGCGTTTAAAGATAGCAGTAGTCATGATTTCGTAGCGCCGGCGTCCCGCCGGTTATCGTGGGGCGTTCCGCCCGCACAAAGCACAGAAAACAAGGGCGCCGTAAGTGCCCGTGAGCTATTCAGCCTTCTGTTCCGGCTTAGTGATGGCGATAGTCTCGCCCGCGTCGCCCACTTTGAAGCGGGCGAAGCGGCGTACCGCGATGTTTTCGCCGAGCTTGCCAATCTTAGCGGCAATCAGTTGTGCGATGGTGATCGTCTGGTCCTTGATGAAAGGCTGCTCCAGCAAGCAGACTTCTTCGTAAAACTTTCCCATCTTGCCTTCGACCATTTTTTCCGCGATGTTCGCGGGCTTGCCGCTGGCGATGGCCCGCGAGAGAGCGATGTCCTTTTCGCGGGCAAAATCGTCCGCGGTGACGTCTTCCTTGCGGATGTACTTGGGATCGCTGGCGGCGATGTGCATGGCGATGTCGTGCACCAACTCCTTGAAGTCTTCGGTGCGGGCCACGAAATCGCTCTCGCAGTTAATTTCGACAAGCACGCCGATCTTGCCGCCGGCGTGAATGTAGCTGGCCACCGAGCCTTCGCTGGTCACGCGCGTCGCCTTTTTCGCAGCTACTGAAACGCCTTTCTTGCGCAGCACGACGACTGCCTGCTCCATGTCGCCTTTGGCTTCAGTCAAGGCCTGCTTGCAATCCATCATTGGCGCCCCGGTTTTTTCCCGGAGCTCTTTTACTTGCGTTGCGGAAATGTTCATTGTTGATGTGCTCATATAAAGAAAACGTCCTTGGTCGTTCGTCGTTTGCCATTGGCTACGAATATCCGGACAACGGCGAACGACCAAAGACCAATGACTGCCCTAACAAACTTCGACCCGCGCCGGACGACCCGCGCGGGTCTGAATCCCTCAGGGGCTAAAGCCCGGATCTTCTAGGCTCTTTGCGGCACGGCTGAAGCCGTGCCCTTTCAAAACTCTGCAACTTCAAACACTACGTCAGAAAGGACTGTAGCTTTTGGCCCACGACCGACGCCCAATGACCAGCGACTGCCCTAGACCTTCTGCGTCTCGACTTGCGGAATATCTTCGGCGACGGAATCTCTCGCAGCCGCCGGTTGCTTACGCGTTCCCGCTCCCAGCACATCTTCCATGCTGATGTCTTCGGCCCCGGCATCATCGTCCGAGGCGCTAATCTCAATTCCGACGCCCTCAGCCGCGCGTGCCGCCGCAGCCAATTCCTTTTGCTGCGCAGCGCCAGCAGCAGCCGCAAGATCAGCGACTTGCTTGTCGGTCATAAGCTGGACGCCTTCGGCCACAGAATCCGCGATCTTCGATGCGAACAAGCGAATCGCCCGCAGCGCATCGTCGTTGCCCGGAATCACGTAATCCACTTCGCTGGGATCGCAATTGGTGTCGACCACTGCGACTACCGGGATACCGAGCTTGCGCGCCTCGCGCACCGCGATCTGCTCCTTATTAGAGTCGATGATGAAGATCGCATCCGGCAAGCGGCTCATGTTCTTGATGCCGGCCAAGTTCGCCTGCAGATGCTTGCGCTCACGCTCCAGCTTGATAACTTCTTTCTTGGGCAGCAACTCGTAGCGGCCATCCGTGGCCATCTCGTCGAGTTCCTTCAGCCGCTTTACGGACTTCTGCACCGTCACCCAATTGGTGAGCAGCCCGCCCAACCAGCGCTGATTCACATAGAACCCGCCACAGCGCGTCGCCTCTTCGGCAATCGCATCCTGGGCCTGGCGTTTGGTTCCGACAAAGAGAATGATCTTGCCGTCGCTGGCCAGCTCTTGCACAAATTTCGACGCTTCTTTGAACATCTTCAGCGTCTTCTGCAAATCGATGATGTAAATCCCGTTGCGCTCTCCGAAGATGTATTCCTTCATCTTGGGATTCCAGCGCTTGGTCTGATGCCCGAAGTGTACGCCCGCTTCGAGC
>Ga0073928_10011451_pt1 | contig 10342 bp, 10 predicted proteins | sample PaiPotPPA55metaG_FD_76969 | JGI IMG/M metagenome (GOLD analysis project Ga0073928, IMG submission 76969) | Iron sulfur acid spring bacterial and archeal communities from Banff, Canada, to study Microbial Dark Matter (Phase II) - Paint Pots PPA... ...
AGTTCTTTCGCGGGATCGGCGGTGTCGGCCGTCAACTCGGCGAGGCGAGTGGCTTGAGCGCCTTCGCTCCAAAGGGGATTGTCAGCCATGGGATATTTTAGCGGAATGGACTAGGAAAGGCGGCTCTTCTAATCGTTGACAGGGCGTTCCACGATCTTTACGCTTGAGTTATGGAAGTGAATATCGGTCCTGATCTACAAGCCAAGCTCGCCCGCCTCGCCACTGAGCGCGGCCGCGACACGCAGGCACTCGTGCAAGAGGCGATCGAGAAGTTCGTCGATTATGACGAATGGTTTCTCCGTGGAGTAGAGGAAGGATTGTCGGCCGCAGACCGGGGCGAATTGATTGACCATGAAGAGATTGGGAAGTTGATTAACCGCCGGTATCCTGGCTGATGCGTGTCCGATGGACCGAGCCAGCCGCGCGTGACCTCACAGGAATCTGCGATTACACGGAGGAACACAGCGGACCGGAAGCAGCGCGCAAAGTGGCGCTTAGAGTGTATGAGGCAGTAGGCTCGCTGCTACAGTTTCCTCATCTTGGCCGAGCGGGCCGTAAACGAGGCACCCGAGAGCTTGTTCTTTCCGGCTTACCCTTCCTCGCCATTTATCGCGTCCGCGAAAGCGTTATCGAAATCGCTCGTATCTTGCACGGCGCGCAACGGTGGCCGTAGCCAGAAGTGGTTTCGAAGCTTGTTTGAGCAAGAGGGTTCGAACTGACGGCTGAATGCTGCATTTTCCACATTCCCTTCCAGAAAAAGTTCTGTCATAATTGATCGTGCACCCCAGCCCGCACAATTTTCCAAACAAAATCAGAGCGAGGAAGCGATGTCGGCCAAGTACATCTTTGTAACCGGCGGTGTGGTTTCATCTTTGGGAAAAGGTCTGGCGGCGGCCTCCATCGGCTGTCTGCTTGAGAGCCGCGGCCTCAAAGTTAACCTGATGAAGTTCGATCCGTACCTGAATGTGGATCCGGGGACGATGTCGCCGTTTCAGCACGGCGAAGTTTTTGTCACCGACGACGGCGCCGAAACCGATCTCGATCTCGGACACTACGAACGCTTCACCCACGCCAAACTTTCTCGCGATAACAATTGGACTACCGGCCGACTCTACGAGCAGATTATCGCCAAAGAGCGGCGGGGCGATTACCTGGGCAAGACGGTGCAGGTGATTCCGCACGTTACCAATGAAATCAAAGCGGCGGCGAAGAAGGTGGCGCAGGACGTCGACGTGGCGATAATCGAAATCGGCGGCACCGTGGGCGACATCGAGTCGCTGCCGTTCATCGAGGCAATCCGCCAGATGCGGCAGGAACTGGGCCGCGATAACACGCTGTTCATCCACGTGACGCTGGTGCCGTTTATTGCCGCCGCGCAGGAATTGAAGACTAAGCCGACGCAGCACTCCGTCAAGGAACTGCTCAGCGTCGGAATTCAGCCGGATATCCTGCTGTGCCGAACCGACCGCTTCCTATCGAAAGAAATCAAGTCGAAGATTGCGCTCTTCTGCAACGTGGAAGAAGAAGCGGTGATTACGGCGAAGGACGTCGCGTCTATCTACGAAGTGCCGGTGGTGTTCGCGCATGAAGAGGTGGACACGCTGATCTTGCGCCGTCTGCACCTGGAGGCTAAGGATCGCGATCTTTCAAAGTGGAACGATCTGGTGCACCGCGTCTACAACCCGAAAGATGTAGTCCGGATCGGCATTGTCGGAAAGTACGTGGAGTACGAGGATAGTTACAAGTCGCTGAAGGAAGCGCTGGTTCACGGAGCACTGGCGCACAACCTCAAGCTGGAAGTGAATTGGATCGAAGCCGAGGGTCTGGAGACTGCGGACAAGAGTTATGAAGCGCAGCTCGAAGAATACGACGGTTTGCTTGTGCCCGGCGGATTTGGCAAGCGTGGCATCGAAGGCATGTTGAAGGCGATTCAGTACGCGCGCGAGAAGCATGTCCCCTACTTCGGGATTTGTCTGGGTATGCAGACGGCTTGTATTGAATTTGCGCGCAACGTTTGCGGATTGGCGGATGCTAACTCGAGCGAGTTCGATCCGGCGACTCCGCATCGCGTGATCTACAAACTGCGCGAGTTGCGCGGCGTGGAAGAGTTGGGTGGCACGATGCGGCTGGGGGCATGGCCGTGCAAGATTGAGGCGGGAACGCTGGCGTACAAAGTGTATGGCCAGACCGAGATCAGCGAGCGCCACCGGCATCGTTACGAGTTCAATCGCGAGTATGAAGAGCCCATGGTGGCGTCCGGGCTGCGCATTTCCGGCTCGACTCCGGACGGCACTTACGTTGAGATCGTGGAGATACCGGGTCATCCGTTTTTTATCGGGTGTCAATTCCATCCGGAATTCAAATCGAAGCCGCTGGAGCCGCATCCTCTGTTTAAATCGTTCGTGGGCGCTTCGTATGAGCACGGACGGAAGAAGAAAATGCAGAAGGGTGCCGCCGAGGTCGAGATGTTCTTGCGGCCGGAAAAAGTGGGACGGAGATAATCCCGCCCGCCGAGACGCATAGAACCGTAGTTTCACGACAGACTCTTAGCGCACTGACTCTCCAATCCACTTCAGGTACGCCTGGCTCCCGCTTTCAATGGCAATCTCGATACATTCCGGAACCTCGTAGGAATGTAGTTCACTAAGAGCCTCGCGCAGACTGCTGAAAGCCGCGGCGGTCGTTTTGATCACGAGCAGCCACTCTGCTGACGTCTCGACCTCGCCTTGCCAGCGATATACCGATTCAATCTGGGGAACGATATTGACGCAGGCTGCGAGTTGCCGCTCAACCAGCGCAAGCGCGATGCTCCGGGCCTCTTCGAGCGAACCGCAAGTGGTGAGAACAAGCCTTTTGTCGGTCATATAAAATCGGGCGTATCGAATCAAGGCTTTCGAATCAGAGCTTTCGAATCAGGATTCGTGTTTCACTCGAAGCATACGAGGCAGCGGATGGCAACGCAAATCAAGTTTGGCACATCTGGATGGCGGGCCGTGATGGCCGAAGAGTTCACATTTGCCAACGTCCAACGGGGTGTGCAGGGCATTGCGCGCTACGTGTCCTCGCAGAAATCGAACAGAGCAAGAGTTATTGTTGGTCGTGATCCGCGCTTTCTGGGCGAAACTTTCTGTGCCATGACCGCCGACATCTTGTCGAGCCACGGTATTACGCCGTTGGTCATTGCGGAGCCGGCGCCCACACCCACCATTTCCTATGCCGTGATCCAGTCCAAAGCCGACGGCGCTATCAACTTCACCGCCTCGCACAATCCGCCGGAATACAACGGCATCAAATTCTCGACACCTGATGGCGCGCCGGCGCTCCCCGAAGTTGCGCAGGCGATCGAGGCCGAGATTGCGGCGTTTGACGCGAATCCGCAAATTCCGGAGGTGAAAAAAGCTGAGGCGGGATCGCAATCACAAACGCCCTCTCAATCGATTGACCCGCGCCGCATGTATCTTTCTCGTTTGCGCGAAATCGTCGATCTCGACGTCATCAAGAAAGCCAGCATCAAAATTGCCTTCGATCCCATGTGGGGCGCTGCCCGAGGCTATTCTGACGAGTTCCTGCGCGAGGCGGGCGTAACCGTCGCCACGGTCCACGACAGCCGCGACGTGCTCTTCGGAGGCCATGCTCCCGAACCCGACGATCATCTCCTCAAAGACCTGCGTCACCAGATGCGCGAAATCGACGCGGCCATTGGCATCGCAACCGATGGCGATGCCGATCGTTTTGGGATTGTCGACGAGGACGGTACGTTCCTCCAGCCCAACTACATCATCGCGCTACTGTTTGACTACCTGGTCGAAACCCGCGGCTGGAAAAATGGGGTCGGCAAGTCCGTTGCCACCACCAATCTCATCAACGCGCTTGCCGAAAAACACAAGATCGAGCTCCACGAGACCCCTGTTGGCTTCAAATACATTGGCGAACTCATCAAGCAGGACAAGATCCTCATCGGCGGTGAAGAGAGCGCCGGCCTCTCCATTCGGAAACACGTCCCGGAGAAGGATGGCGTGCTGGCCGGGCTGCTTTGTTGCGAGATGGTCGCTCGCCGTGGCGCCTCGCTCGGCAAGCAACTGGCCAACCTATTTGCCGAAGTTGGTTCCTTCTATCCGCTGCGGGAGAACTTCCGCTTGACGCCGGAAGTAAAACAGAAGTTTACTGAGAAGTTACGTCACGATCCGAGCGAGTTCCATGGCATTAAAGTTGCCAAAGTGGTGAGGACTGACGGACTGAAACTCGTCCTTGCCGACGGATCGTGGGTGTGCTACCGGCTCTCGGGCACGGAGCCAGTGGTGCGCGTTTATAGCGAAGCGCGCAGCAGGGAGAAGCTCGCGAAGTTGAGCGCGGCGGCTAAGGCATGGATCTTCGATTAGGACGACTACGACTAGGACCACCGTCGAGAGTGCGCATCCTTCCACGTCCGGAGGAAGGCTTCCGCGCGGTCATTTATCTTAGAGATCAAGCCAAGTATCAGGCGCCGAGGGCGGAGGCGGTGGCGGTGCGCTGGATCGAACGTACGCGCCCGGTCTGGTCATGGCTAGCGCTGGAGTGGCGTCGTCTGGGAACCGCGGCCGCTATCCTTCTTATCGTAGGGTTGCTGCTGCATGCCATGTTCGGAGCGAACGGCATGGTCATCTATCGCCAGAAGCACGCCGAGATGCAAGCGCTCCAGACAGAGGTTGAGCGCGTGCAGAAAGAAAACAATCAGTACGTCGATCAGATCAGATCGCTCAAATCCGATCCTGCCGCCATCGAGAAGGAAGCGCGCGAGCAGCTGCACTACACTCGGCGTGGAGAAGTCGTTTACGTTGCTCCTGAACCTCCCGCGAAGCCGCCCACCGACCGCGCCAAGAACGAGAGTACGAACGACAGGTAGACATAAGTTTTTCTCAGGCAATCGCCCCAACGCGATGGACTTGGTCGAACTTTTCCGGCGCAGCTTTCCCAATTGTTTTCGCCATCCAGTCTCGGCTCCTCTTGTGGTAGAGTTCAGTGGTTCACTTCGTGTGTGGGAACTAATCTAAGGAGGGTGACATGCGGAGATTTCTCTTGTTGTTACTTGCCGGCGCGCTGATTTTATCGGTGGCCTCGGTGTCATTTGCCAGCGATGCCCAGACCGTGAACGGCTGGGTTAGCGACTCGAAGTGTGGTGTTAAGGGTGCCAACGCGGGTGCGGAGGCATGCACAAAGAAGTGCATCGCAGCTGGCGCCAACCCAGTCGTCGTTACCGACACTGACCAGAAGGTCCTGGCAGTGGACAATCCCGATGCCCTCAAGGGTCACGAGGGACATCACGTTGCCGTGACCGGGCACGTCGACGGCGACAAGATCCACGTCGACAGCGTCAAGATGCTCTAGGACCAGCTAGGGGATAGAGGTTCGGGTGGACGGGCGAGACGCCCGTCGCTCCATTTTAAAAGCATAGGGCGGCCACCATGGCCGCCTTATTTACATCTACCGCACTACGCCTTCCAGCGGCGAGCTGGCAGTCGCATAGAGTTTGCGCGGCATTCTTCCGGCCATGTATGCCTGCCGCCCCGCCAGTACGGCATGCTTCATTGCCTCCGCCATTAACACCGGTTCCTGCGCGCCGGCGATGCCGGTGTTCATCAGCACAGCGTCGTAGCCTAGTTCCATGGCAATGGCGGCGTCGGAAGCTGTGCCCACGCCTGCGTCCACAATCAGCGGGACTCCGGTGATCAGCTCGCGCAGGATTCGCAGGTTGGCGGCGTTCTGAATGCCCAGGCCGCTGCCGATCGGCGCGCCCAATGGCATCACTGCCGACGCTCCGGCGTCCACCAGGCGTTTCGCGAACACGATGTCGTCCGACGTATAGGCCAGCACGGTGAATCCTTCTTTCGCCAGCACGCTTGTGGCTTCGAGCGTCGCTTGCACATCCGGATACAGGGTTGCCTGGTCGCCAATCACTTCGAGCTTGATCCAGTCGGAGAGTCCAACCTCGCGCGCCAGCCGGGCGGTGCGGATGGTGTCGTCAGCCGTATAGCAGCCGGCGGTGTTCGGCAAAAGAAAATATTTATTGGCATCGATGTAATCGAGCAGAGACTCTTTGCTGCGGTCAAGATTCACCCGGCGCACGGCCACAGTCACCATGTCGGCGCCGCTGGCTTCGAGCGCGCGGGCGGTTTCCTGAAACGATTTGTATTTGCCGGTCCCGACGATCAGGCGGGAACGGAATGGCCTGCCAGCGATTATGAATGAGTCCGTCATGACGTTATTGTACGGCTCCAGCCGGGTCGGAGCTAGATAGTGGAGGGACGGGCGTTTCGCCCGTTGTTGGGCAGCTGGTCCTTAGGCAGCTAGGTGGCCGGGCGAGGGCGCCCGGCGCTCCACCATCTTACCCTCCGGCCGTCTCTGCTTTCGCGTACATGTCATCAATCTGCGTCCGGTACCGCTCCTCAATTCCCCGTCTCCGCACCTTGAACGTATGCGTCAATGTTCCATCCGCCGCCGAGAGTTCTTCCGGTACGACCAGCACGCGTTTCAGTTTTTCGAAGCGCGCCAGGTTCTGATTCAGATCTTCGATGATGCCTTCGTAGAGCGCCTGCACCTTGGCGTTCGCGACGAGTTCTTCACGCGAGGCAAAGTCAACATCGTTCTCCCGTGCCCAATCTTCCAGAGCAGGGAAGTGCGGCGCGATCAGCACCGCGGGAAACTTTCGCCGGTCACCGAATACCACTGCCGTTCCAATGAACGGGTTCACCTTCAGCGAATTCTCGATTGGTTGCGGCGCGATGAACTTCCCGCCGGAGGTCTTGATCAGATCCTTCTTGCGATCCGTGATCGAAAGGAATCCATCGCTGTCGAGGTACCCGATGTCTCCCGTCTTGAACCAGCCGTCCACAAATGCGGCCTGCGTTTCCTCGGGGCGATTCCAGTATCCATTGAATATCGAGGGCCCGCGCGCCAGCACCTCGCCGTCGTCGGCAATTCGCACTTCGATATTCGCCAGCGGCTTGCCGACAGTCCCCAGTTTGTGCGCTGCGGGCGTGTTCACCGCGATCACCGGTGAAGTCTCGGTCAGCCCGTAGCCCTCGTGGATGTGGATACCGATATCGGCAAACCACTCCGCCAATTCCAAGCCCAGCGGCGCGCCTCCGGAAATGAACTCTTCCGCCTTTCCACCCATCCCGGCGCGCACTTTGGAAAAGAGCAGCCGATCCGCGATTTTCCAGGCGAGCGTTGCGGGCTGGATTCCGGCGAGAGTCTCGGCGCGGTGAGCTCGGCCCACCGAAAGCGCCCAGCGATAGGCCGCATTTTTCGGGAAGCCCGCAGTCTTGACAATAACCTGCCGCCGAATCTTTTCGTAGACGCGCGGCACACCAATAAAGATGGCCGGTTGCACTTCGGTCAAAGCCTTGGCCAGTTGCGCAATGTCAGGACAATACGCCAGCACCACCCCGCGGTAGAGCAGCGCGAAGTCCACGTGCCGCGCCGTCACATGGGAAAGTGGCAGAAACGATACGCTGACCTCGTCGTGTTTTCCGAAGTCAAATGCCTCCATCGAACACGCGATGTTCGATGCCATGTTCCCGTGGGTCAGCATCGCTCCCTTCGGAGTTCCGGTGGTGCCTGAGGTGTAAATTATTGTGGCCAGATCGTCGGGCACAATCGCCCGTGAGCGGGCATCGAATTCAGGATCGAAGTCGGTCGGCCCTTTCAGAATGGGTTCCTGCATCTGGATCGCGTGCTCAGTTTCGACTGCGTCCATCACCAGGATCCGTTCCACCAGCGTCTGCTGCTGAATGGCCAACACCTTTTCCAACTGGTTCTTCGTGGACAGAGCGACGACGCGCGCCCCGGAATTGTTGAGGATGAAGGCAGTCTGCTCCGCCGTCTGCGTGGCATAAATCGGAACCGTGACCGCGCCCAGGGCAAGCACCGCGAAATCGGTGATCGTCCACTCCGGGCGATTTTCGCTGAGGATGGCGACGCGATCGCCCTTGCGAACTCCCCAGGCTTCAAGCGTGCGAGCGATACCCACGACGCCGCGGTAAATCTCCGTGGAAGAGATCGGCGCCCAGCCCAGGGCTCCTCTTTGCAGCATGACGCGATCGCGGCGGTTGCTGCAGACCGCAAATAAAATGTCGTTTAGAGTCTGGAGGCTCATCCGACCCGATCAAGGTCCCGCAATCGTTGTCCCACAATCATTGTCCAGCAAATCATTGTACAAAGTCATTGTACGCAGTCATGGCACAGAGTCGATCATTACTAATGGAATCATCCTGACGCTTTGACCGCATTCCCATCCGCGGGGTAGGCTTGAAGTACGGTCTAAGGTAAGAATTGTCGAAAAGGAGTTTCATGAGACGCAAGAGTATTTGGACAATGTTAGGAGTCTGGCTGCTCACGGCGGCGATTGTCTGCCCGCAGATCAAAGCTCAAGGCAGCAAGACTGAGCCGCCGCCTAAATTAAAAGTCGGCGACGTCGCTCCCGACTTCAAACTTCCATATTTCGATGGCAGCGACGAAAAGGAAGTTTCCCTAAGCCAGTATCGCGGCAAAAGCAACGTCGTTCTGGCTTTCTACATCTTTGCCTTCACCGGTGGTTGAACTGCGCAAATGAAGGCGTTCCAGCAGAATCTCAAGACGCTGGAAGCCGCCGACACCCAGGTTCTGGGTGTGAGCATGGACAGCCCCTTCGCCAACAAAGCCTTCGCCGACCAGATTGGCGTCACCTTCCCGCTTCTAAGTGACTGGGGTGGAGACGTTACCCGCCAGTACGGCGTGTATGTTGACAAATACAAAGCCGCGCGCCGCATCAACTTCCTGATCGGCAAAGACGGAAAAATTCTGGAAGAGCAGTTGGACAAAGATGCCATTGATCCGAAGAAGATTGTAGATGCGTGCGAGCGCAAGAAAGTGAGCCGCTGAATCAAGCGTGGAAGCAAGGCAGAGAAGCGCCAGGAGCGGGTCCGCTCAGAATTCAAGACGAGCATGAGAGCTCAAGAATTCAAGCGGACCCGCCACGGAAGAAGTGTCTGTGTGCGGAGTGCAAACCAATCATGTTTGGGAGCCGCCACTGATGATTTGCCCACGTAGCGCCAGGCAGTTTGACCCCGCTTCACCACACTGGTATGATTTTTCTGCGGGGTGGAGCAGTCTGGTAGCTCGTTGGGCTCATAACCCAAAGGTCGGTGGTTCAAATCCACCCCCCGCAACCAACTTAAACCTCCACATATTCAGTAATTCCACAGATTCTCTCCCGAAACTGAATGAAGACTGAATGAACGATCTGCTAGACTCTCGGAAACAGAGAGTTCGCCTGAGCGTATGGCCGTTTGTCAGTTTCGGCTCTTCGCGTTACAAAAAGCTGCTCTCCAAACTCAGTCTGTGGAGTTGAGTCGATGGCATCTCATCCGATCGGTTTAGAGGCGGCGGCGGACAGCTATCCGCCGGCTTCGCTTTCCACCCAAACCGTTACCGTCTACACGCGCCACACCGAATCCTGCCCAAAGAACGGCGAGCCATATTGGAAGCGCTGCCACTGCATGAAGTACCTCTACGTTTATAGGGAGAATACTTCGCGGCAGGTGAGCGCAAAGACACGTAGTTGGGAAAGGGCGGAAGAGCGGGCACAGGAAATCCGCGATTCATGGAGTCCCGTGAAGGCCCTTCAGCGCGAACTGGAAGCAAAAGTCCGAAGGAGCGAGGCGCGCGAGGTACTGATCTCGGATGGTGTTGCGCTGTTTTTGAAAGAAGTGGAACGTCTGAACCGCGAAGAGGCCACCCGAGCGAAATACCGCCTGACACTGGAAGATCGACTCTTGAACTGGTGTGCGCAACAGAAGCCCCCGGTTGCTCGCCTTTCCGAGTTGGACGTCGAGACCATGCGCAGCTGGATCCACTCGTGGCCCGGTGCACCCACCACCCGACACAACCAGCACCAGCGGGTTATCACATTCTTTTTCTTTTGCGTCGAACAAGGATGGGTGAAAGAGAATCCAGCCCGGAAAATTAAGAAAGTTGCCCCGGAGCAGGATGAGACGCAGCCTTTTACCCGCGAACAATATGATGCGTTGATTCAAGCAACGTGGCTCTACGACAGTCGCGACGGCAAGAAAAAGGGCGACACAGTGAACGCTCGCCGTGCACGCACCTATTTGAAGCTTCTTCGTTGGAGCGGGCTACGTGCTGGCGACGCTGCCTGTCTGCCCCGAGACAAGCTGCGATCCGACGATTCTCTTTTTCTGTACCAGAAGAAGGTCAAGGGCAAAGCAAGTTCTGCCGTCTATGGCCTGTTGCCACACGACGTGGCCGAGGAGCTACGCAACGTGCCGCCCAACGCCTACACACATCCGGGCTATTTCTTTTGGAG
>Ga0073928_10011452_pt1 | contig 10340 bp, 14 predicted proteins | sample PaiPotPPA55metaG_FD_76969 | JGI IMG/M metagenome (GOLD analysis project Ga0073928, IMG submission 76969) | Iron sulfur acid spring bacterial and archeal communities from Banff, Canada, to study Microbial Dark Matter (Phase II) - Paint Pots PPA... ...
GGGTTCGAGGAGGTGACGAACGGATACGTGCCGTGGTCGATGTCCAGCAGCGCCCCCTGCGCGCCCTCGAACACGACCGTCTGTTGGCTGTCCAAGCACTCCAACACCAGCCGGCTGGTGTCGGCGATGTAGGGCTCGAGTCTGTGCCCATACGTCAGGTACTCGTCCGTCATCGCTTGCAGGTCCAGCCGCGGGTCTTTGGCGAAAGGCCGAAGCGACAGCCGCTTGGGCTCGAGCGCGGCGATGATCTTCTGCTTGAGGATCTTCTCGTCGAGGAGGTCCTGCACACGGATTCCGAGCCGCGCCGCCTTGTCGGCATAGCATGGCCCGATCCCTCGCCTAGTGGTGCCGATCTGGAGCTTGCCGAGCTTCGCCTCGCCCGCGTGATCGAGCATCAGGTGGTAGGGCATGATCAGATGAGCGTTCGCGGAGATCCGCAGCGAGGTCGTGTCCACCCGGCGGCGGCGCAGCTCGTCGAGCTCGTCGGTGAGCACCTTCGGATCGATCACGACCCCATTGCCGATCACGCAGAGCTTTCCGGGGTGGAGGATGCCGGAGGGCATCAGGTGCAGCTTCCACGTCTGGCCGTTGCGGACGATCGTGTGCCCCGCGTTGTTGCCGCCCTGAAAGCGCACCACGGCATCGGCCTGCTCTGCGAGCAGGTCGGTGAGCTTTCCCTTTCCTTCGTCGCCCCACTGGGCGCCGACAATCACGATCCCGGGCATCCGCATCGAGTGTACGTGGGAGGTGGGCGCTAGCTTCTCGCCTGTGCACGACGATCCCGACACCGAGGAATTGCGAGCGACCCAGCTCGATCGCGAGCGCGCCGAGCGCGAGCGCGCGGCGACCGCCCACGACGAGGACGAAGCCGCCCAACACGAGCGGCGGGCGGAGAAGGCGAAGTATCTCCAGGAGAAGCTCGAGGAGCGGGCGGAGTCCGAGCGCGAGGCTGAGTCAGACTGACCGGTCTCGCCGGCCCGGACCCAAGTCCGCTCCTCATGCCAGCCGCAGCTCCATCCGCCGGTCGTGCCCCTCGAGCGGCAGCTCGTCGCACATCTCGGTGAGGCGAGACACGGTCCGCTCGCCGACCTGTTCGCATAGGGCCTCGCGGTCGAGGATGTTGGTGGTGATCACGATCGAGCGCTGATCCTCGTAGCGCCCGTTGACGATCGAGTAGAGCTCCTCCAGAACCCAGTCGGTCTTTCGCTCCGCCCCGACGTCGTCGATGTGCAGCAGGTCGACGCCCGCGAGGCGATCGAGCAGATTCACGTGTGAGCCCCCGGTGTCAAAGGATCTCCGGATCTCGTTGAGTAGCCGCGGCAGCGAGTAGATCGCCACCGAGCGACCGGCCTTGAGTGCTGCCTTCGAGACGAGCATCGCCAGCGTCGTTTTCCCCGTCCCTACGGGTCCCATGAACCACAGCCCCCGACCCGCGTCGAGCTGCTCGTCGATCGTCTCGGCAAACCGGCGCGTTGCCGAGACGACCTGCGGGTCGATGTCAGTGACGGGTGGGCGCTCAAACGCGACATCCCGGTAGCGGCGCGGGATCACCGCGGAGAGACTCTGCGCCTTCGCCTGCGCCACCCGCTGTGGCCGGCAGCGGCAGTCGAACGCTGTGTTCGTCTCCTCGTCGTAGACGAACCCCGAGCCATCGCACAGACCGAACGGGCAGTCGGTCATGCCGCGAACCGGTCCGGCGCGTAGTTCATGAACTTCGGGTACTCCTTCTGGAATGTGAGCACGACCTCGCCGATCGGCCCGTTCCGGTGCTTGGCGATGATGATGTCCGCCTCGCCTGGGCGCTCGGAGTCCTTCTCGTAGTACTCGTCGCGGTAGATGAACATCACGAGGTCCGCATCCTGCTCAATGGCGCCGCTTTCCCTCAGGTCGGACAAGATCGGCCGCTTCTCCCCGCCCCGCTGCTCGACCGCACGACTGAGCTGTGAGATCCCGATCACCGGCACGTCGAGCTCGCGCGCGAGGCCCTTCAGCCCGCGCGAGATCTGGCCGACCTGCTCGACCCGGCTCTCGATTCGACCCTCCGGACGCATCAGCTGGAGGTAGTCGACGATTACAAGCCCGAGGCCTCCTTGCACCTGTCGGTGGAGCCGTCGCGCTTTGGCCCGCACCTCCAGCACGCCGATGTCGCTGGAGTCATCGACGTACAGCGGCGCCTTGGCAAGCCGCTCGCACGCCTGGAGGATCGTCGGCCACTTTGATTCAGCGACCCGTCCGCGCCGCAGCTCCTCACCCTTGATCTTGGCCTGGGAGGAGACAAAGCGCTGTGCAAGCTCGGACTCCGACATCTCGAGCGAGAAGAGCGCGACGGGATGACCGGCCAGCACCGCGTTCTCCGCGATGTTGGCGACGAGCGCCGACTTACCCATCGAGGGCCGTGCCGCGATCACGACGAGGTTGCCCGGCTGAAACCCGCCTGTCTTCTCGTCGAGGTCCTTGAATCCCGACGGCGTCCCGGTCAGCGGCGTCTTTGCCACCGACAGCCGGTGGAGCTTGTCGGTCTCCTCGTGGAGGATGTCCGCGATCGAGCGGATCTTCTTCTGGCGGTCATCCTCCGCGACCTCCAGCATCGACCGCTCGGCCTGTTCCACAAGCTCGCGGGCCGGCGCCTCGCGGGCGAGGATGCTCGCCTGAATGTCGTAGGTCGCCGTCAGCAGCTCCCGAATCTGCGCGTTGTCACGGACGATCCGGCCGTAGTCGCGCGCGTTGCCAGCGGCGGGCACCCAGCCGGCCAGTTCGTCGATCGCCTCCGGCCCACCCATCTCGTCGAGCTTGCCCTGCTCGCGCAGCGCCTCGGCGACGGTCAACCGGTCGATCTTGCGGTTGTCCTCGTTCAGCGTGAGCATCGCCGCGAACGCGGCACCGTGCTGCTGGCGATAGAAGTGTTCAGGCCGGAGATGCTCCTCGACGATCAGCGAGTAGAGATGCCGCTCATCGAGCAGCACCGCTCCCAACACTGACTTCTCTGCCTCCAGGTTGTGAGGCGGAACGGGGATCTGCTGGACGGCAGTCATGGACGCAGGGCGAGTCTAGGTCGGGGGCAGGCGGCAGAACAGCGGCCTTCCCGCAAGCAGCGAGAGTTGTGGGCGCCCACGTGCTCGATGATGCGCGTGTCACGTCGAGCCGCGCCAGCCAAAACTCCGACCATGCTGAAGCGGCGGGAGTCCCCGTCGAATCCTCCCTCCGGCGACGCTGGAGGTGGCGGCGCCGGACGCGACCTAAGAGGCCACAACCATGGTCTTGACCGTCGCCGTCACATCGTCGGCGATCTCGACGACAACCATGTAGGTGCCGACGTTCTTGATGGGGTTCTCCAGGTGGATCTTGCGGCGGTCGATTCGGATGCCGCGGGCGTCACGGATCGCGTCGGCGATGTCCTGCGGTGTGACCGAGCCGAACAAGCGACCGTCGTCGCCGGCCTGCTGGGGGATCGTGAGCACGGTGCGGCTCAGGAGCTCGGCGTTGGTCTGCGCGCGCTGCTCTGCCTCCTGCGCCGCGCGCTCGGCCTTATCGCGGCGGCGCTGCGCGGCCTCGAGCGAGCCCTTGGTAGCGGGCTCGGCTAGCTTGCGCGGCAGCAGGTAGTTGCGCAAGTAGCCGGCGGAGACGTCGACGACCGCGCCGCGCTCACCGAGCGAGTTGACGTCTTCGAGCAGGATCGCCTGCGGCATCGCCAGCCTCGCTCGGCCGCCTCAGCGATCGCGGTCATAGCCGCGGCCGCGCTCGCGCTCGCCACCGCCGCCGCCGGTGACGTATGGCAGCAGCGCGAGCTCGCGCGCGCGCTTGACTGCGCGGGCCACCTGGCTCTGGTGACGGCGGCAGGCGCCCGTGATCCGGCGCGAGCGTATCTTGCCGCGCTCGGAGACGAAGCGGCGCAGCGTGGCCACGTCCTTGTAGTCGACCTGCTCGATCTTGTCGCGGCAGTACGGGCACGGCTTGCGCCGGCCTGAGCTCGGCCCGCCCTTCCTGTCGCGCCGGCGAACCGGCCGTCTACGTTGCTTTGCCACGCGCTATCACCAATTCCCAATCCTGCTGTCGAACTTCGGCTCGTGCTGCCCGCCGTACTTTAGAACGGGATGTCGTCCTCGGCGGCTCCGGCAGCCACCGGTGCGGTCTCGAAATCACCGGTGTCGATCGGGACGTCGGTCTCCGCGGCGCGAACGCTGCTGGAGAACCCGTTCCCGTTACCGGCGTCGGCGGGACCGCCGAGGAACTGCACGTTGTCGGCGATGATATCGACCGAACTGCGCTTCTGTCCCTCCTGCTCCCACTGGCTCCACTCGAGCCGGCCGTCGATCGCAACGGGACGTCCCTTCTTGAGGTATTGACCGCAGTTCTCTCCCTGCTTGCCGAACACGGTGACGTTGAAGAAGTTGGCCTTCTCCTCCCACACGCCTGCGCTGTTCTTGCGCCGGCCGTTGACCGCAAGGCCCAGCTTGCAGATCGTCAGGTTGTTCGGTGTCGTGCGGACCTCGGGATCGCGGGTCAGATTGCCCGTCAAGACGACGCGGTTGATGCTCATGTGCTGCTCCTTCCAGGTGCGTTGAAAGCCTGCCGCCGAGTCTAGGCGGGGCGCAGGCGGCAACCCCGGATCTCCGCGGAAAATGGGCAGAAACGTTGCGGGCTTGTCACGCGGCTGCGCACGGCGTAACAGAAGCGCCACACCGCTCAGCGCTTGGGCGCGAGGGCGCCAAGGCCGCCGCTCGCAAGCGCGGCGCGACCAAGGGAACCGGGACCGGTGCCGGGGCGATGACCGTCACCGAGCTTCGGCGCGCGGCCGCAAAGCTCGGGATCGAGGGGCGCTCGAAGATGGGCAAGGCGCAGCTGATCCGGGCCGTCGGGCAGAAGCGCCGCTCGCGTTAGCAGCGCGATCGCGGTCCTGGCTGAGAAACGGGACCATTTGGCCCGTTTCTCGCCCCGCTTGGCCCGCCAACACGCGGCCCCCCCCAAAAACCTCGCGTGGGGATGACTTACTTGACTCACCTGCGGTGACGTAGTAGACTCACCTACATGAGCAAGGACCACAGACCACATAGTCTTTTGGAGGCCATTCGCTACTTCTCCGACCTGGGCGTAGCGACCGATTTCGTCGCCAAGCTTCGCTGGCCTGACGGTCCTACATGCCCCCGCTGCGGCTCGACTGAGTACAGCTACCTCACCACGCGGCGGCTGTGGAAGTGCAAGGGGTGCAAGAAGCAGTATTCGGTCAAGCTCGGAACGATCTTCGAGGACTCACCGCTAGGCCTGGATAAATGGCTCCCTGCCGTCTGGCTGATCGCAAACAGCAAGAACGGGATCAGCTCACACGAACTCGCTCGCGCCCTCGACGTGACACAAAAGTCGGCGTGGTTCATGCTGCACCGCATCCGCCTCGCGATGCAGACGGGGAGCTTTCTGAAGCTCTCCGGTGAGGTCGAAGTTGACGAGGCCTATATCGGTGGCAAGGCCGAGAACATGCATGCCTCCGACCCGCGGCGGAAGGCGATGAGCAAGGGCGGGCGGTCGGCTCGACACAAGACCCCGGTACTCGGCATGCGCGCTCGCAGCGGGCACGTCCGCGCGGAGGTCATCCCGAACGTTGGCGGTTCCGCGATTCAGTCGTCGGTGCGGCAGGCGGTAGAGCCGGGATCGACCCTCTACACCGATGCCTGGCGGTCATACCGAGGCCTTAGCGCCGACTACGATCACGAGGTCATCGACCACGCCGAGAAGTACGTCGAAGGTCGCGTCCACACGAACGGGATCGAGAACTTCTGGAGCCTTCTGAAGCGCGGCCTGCACGGAACCTACGTCAGCGTGGACGCCGACCATCTGTTTCGCTACCTGGACGAAAGGGTGTTCGCCTACAACCTGCGTGACCGCAACGATGCAGGCCGCTTCGAGGCGCTGTTGAGCGCCGTCGCTGGACGGCGGCTCACCTGGACCGAGCTGACCGGCTAGTCCTTCCTGCGCCCATCGAGGTCCGACTTCGCGACCCGAACCAGCCTGCTGGTGAGTTGCTCGAACCGCTCAAACTCCGCGCTACGGCCACTGTGTTCTGCTTCAAAGTCGCGCCAGAAGTCCTCAGTTGTATACCCTCGCCGCGGATCAACCGTCACCTGGTTTTGGGGAAGGCTTATCACCTGCGGTTCCTCCTGAACCGGCCCCTTTCGCGGGAGGTTTACCCCGGAGCGTTTCATTGAAATGGTCCTCCGTCTTTCCGCATTGGCTTAGCAGAGACTTGAACAGGCCCGCATCAGCAATCTCGGCGTTGCCGTGAGATGCCCGCGTGCGCCGCAGCACCCGGCCAGACGAGTCGTACTGCACCCACGTTTCATGCTTCTTCGACCTGACCAGCTGAAACCCGTTACGGCTGATAACGGTGCGGTAATCATTCCAGCGGGCTGGCATCCACAACCGCAGACGCAATCCACGTAGCACGCGGCACGTCGAGAAGATGTACGTATTGGGCGTGGTGCGCAATCGCTGGCGCAAGCTTCGGCGCATCATCGCGCAGGAATTCGAGATATTGCTCGATCTCATCGAGCAGATCATCGAGCGCAGCTTGTGGAGTGTCGCCATAGCCCAGCGCGCCTAGGGTCGGGGCCGTGGCGATCCACCCACGCTCTGTGGCCCGGACGACGCCAGACAGACGCAGCTCGACACTGCCGGAGTAGGACGATTCTTCAGGTGGCTCAACAGAACGGACATACCTGAGCGAGCCTGCGGGCTCATCGCCAGGGGAATGCGCGAATTCGAGATCAGCGTTGTCGCCCTGAGTCACACCACCGACTATCAGCAGCTCGGGGGTCATTGCTGGTCGCCCCCTTCTTCATCAGCCGGCGGCTGCGGCTGTTCCGGGAATATCGTCTGTTGGGCCTGTCGCTGGATCTGCTCATGCCGTGTGAGGTGATTGCTGAGCACCTGCATCAACGGCATCAAGAAGGTGGGTGCCAGCTTCAGGCGGGCAACCACTACAGCGCGGGGCGCGGGCGTTCCAGGAACCATTTGGATGAAGTCAAGCGTGATGTCGTGAGGGGTTTGAGTCGATACCGCGGCGACGTTCGCGTATACGCCGATCTCCAGGTCCGGAGGAACGACGATGTCAACGTTCTGCGGTTCTTCGCTGGCCATACGGAAAGAGCAATCGGTCCGCATCGACTGTCGCCAGCAGCCCTGTCGCGATTGAGCGGCGACCCGCGAACTCGACGGCGATACGACGGATGCTACCCCAGTCCCACGACCCCACGACCCCACTTCATATCGAGATCTTACGACCAGATGCGAGGTGAGTCAAGTAAGTCATCCCCCCTCGCGTTAGTCGACCTCCAGCGCGACCCCACGGAGCGGCACGGGCGAGGACTGCACGATCGAGGTCGTCGTCTGGCCGAAGGGCGTGAAGCGGTCGATCACCTCCTCCAGGTGCTCGACCGAGCGCACGTGGGCGGTTATCACGTAGCAGTCCTCGCCCGTGATCCGGCGACACTCGACGACCTCTGGCGTGTCACGCGCGATTTCTCCGACCTTCTTAATCTCCCGGGGCGCCGGTCGCACGCGGATGACTGCGCTCAGCGCGAACCCGAGGGCGGCGGGATCGAGGCGGACCTCGTAGCCGAGGATCACACCGGCCTGCTCGAGCGCCACCAGCCGTTGCGCGACCGCCGGGGAGGACAGGCCGACCCGCCGGCCGAGCTCGGCAAGACTTATGCGCGCGTCACGCTGGAGCTCTTCGAGCAGCCGCCGATTTACAGGATCGACGGCAGGGACAGCATCAGGCTTATGAATCGAAGGCACGAATCCGATTATACCTAGCGACTGCCATATACAAAGGCCTCTCTGCCTAGCAACCTACGTAGGACGAAACGCTCCGTCCCGCCCCACGCCTACTTCGTCGTCAGCGCCGTCTTCCATTACCTCGGGCCGTCGTTCGCGGTGCTGCTGTTCGCCCGTGTCAGCGTGCTCGGCGTCGCCTGGCTGCGGATCGGGTCGGCGGCCCTCATCTTCGCGGTATGGCGTAGCCCCTGGCGCACCCTCAAAACGAGCGACCATGACACGCGGCGCCTCCTCCTCGCGTGGGGCATAACGCTGGCGAGCATGAACGCGTGCTTCTACGAGGCGATCAGCCGCCTGCCGCTCGGCACGGTCGCGGCGATCGAGTTCCTCCCGGTGATCGCGCTCGCCGCCCTCGGTGCGAAAAGCCCCCGCAACGCCGCCGCCCTCGCACTCGCCGTAGCTGGCGTCTACCTCCTGACCCATGTCGCACTCAAAGGCCAGCCACTGGGGATCGCCTTCGCATTCGTCAACGCTGCGCTGTTCGCGCTCTACATCGTCCTCGCGGACAAAATCGCCAAGCAACCAACCCTGAGCGGCATCGACGGCCTCGCCACATCGATGCTGATCGCCGCGCTCGCCATCACTCCGATCGCCGCACCTCAAGCGCTGCCCGCGTTCGCACATCCGACCGCGGTGCTAATCGGCGTCGGCGTCGGCGTCTCCTCCTCGGTGATCCCGTACGTCACCGATCAACTCGCGATGGCGCGCCTGCCCCGCGCCACGTACGCGCTGATGGTCTCGCTCTTGCCGGCGATCGCAACGATCATCGGGATCGTCGTCCTCACCCAAATTCCATCAGGACTCGAAGCCCTGGGCGTGATCCTGGTCGTACTCGGCGTCGCGGTCCATCGCCCCGGCGAGCCGGCGAACCGTCAGCCCTCGGACGACTTGTCCTCTGCGGACGACTTCTCGTCCGTCGCCGGCTGCTCGTCCGCCGCCGGCTGCTCGTCCGACGACGAGGCCTCGATCTCCTCGTCCGGAACGACCTCGACGTCGGCCTCGACGATCTCGGTGTCGTCGAGAACTTCAGGCTCCGCCACCGCGACCGCCGCTTGAGCGGCCCCCGGCGGCGGACCGGAACTCGCAACCGCGGCGACGATCGGGGGCGGCGTGGACGGCGCCGGCGGCGTTCCCGGCGTCACCTTGATGATCCGGAAACGGACGACGTCGTCGGCGATCCGCAGGGTGTGAGACAGCGACTCGAGCAGCGAAGGCGGCCCGCTGAACTGGAGCAGGTGATAGTCGGCGTCGGTCTGGTGGGCGATCTGATAGGACAGCCCGCGCGTGCCCCAATCGTCGTTTCGCTCAATCGAGCCACCACCGGAAGCGATCGCCGACTCAACCTCATTGAGCCTCGCCGCCCGGCGCTCCTCGGGGGCCGCGGTCGAGAGCAACAGCATCAGGTCGTAGATCGGGGTTCGCTGCGCCATGGCGGCGGCCGAATATAGCGGGCCCTACGATGAGGCCCTTGGCCGAGACCAAGAACGACCTCTCGATCGTCGAGCTCGCCAACCAGGCCGCCTGGGAGCGCTGGCTCGACAAGCACCACGAACGCGAGCAGGGCGTCTGGCTGAAGTTCGCCAAGAAAGCCTCCGGGAGGCAGACGGTCAACTACGCGCAAGCGCTCGAAATCGCGCTCTGCTACGGCTGGATCGACGGCCAGGTCGCCCGCTACGACGAGCTCTACTACGTCCAGCGCTTCACGCCGCGCCGCAAGCGCAGCCAGTGGTCGCAGATCAATGTCGACAAGGCGACCGCGCTGATCGCGCAGAACCGGATGAAGCCCGCAGGCCTCAGGGCAATCGAACAGGCGAAACAGGACGGCCGCTGGGACGCGGCCTACCCCGCCCAATCGAACGCGTCCGTTCCGCCAGATTTCGAAGCAGCTCTAAAGGAAAACCCAACCGCGAAAGCGTTCTTCGAAACCCTCACGGGTTCCAGCCGCTACGCCTTCCTCTATCGCCTCCACAACACCAAGAGCCCGGACGCGCGCGCCAAACGCATCGACGAGTACATCGAGCGACTCAGCGAACGGAAGACCCTGAGCTAGACGGTTGATTCCAATTGCCTCTCGCGGATACGTCCGGGATAACTTCGCGGATACGTCACGTCCAGTCGGCTCGCGTAGCGCTGCTACGCGTCGCCTCCTGTCCGTGTCGTCCCGCTCGTTCCCCGAACGCCCCGCTTCCGGTCAATCTGGAATCAACCGTCTAGCCGCCTCCTTGCGGCGGATGTCGTCGAGCTGCTCGTCGACCCAGTCGCCCGGGTTGCGTGTCGTCACGATCTTGCGAAGCCCCGACAGGCGCCGATGCCGCTCCTCCAGCGGCATCGTCAGCGCCGCGTGGATCGAGTCGGCCAGCTCCTGGATGTCGAACGGGTTGACCGACAGCGCGTACTCGCCGAGCTCCTCATGGGCTCCTGTGTTCTCCGATAGCACCGAGACGCCGGCGCGTTCGTTGACCATCGGCCCCTCCTTGGCCACGAGGTTCATGCCGTCGAACATCGCGTTGACC
>Ga0073928_10011453_pt1 | contig 10340 bp, 3 predicted proteins | sample PaiPotPPA55metaG_FD_76969 | JGI IMG/M metagenome (GOLD analysis project Ga0073928, IMG submission 76969) | Iron sulfur acid spring bacterial and archeal communities from Banff, Canada, to study Microbial Dark Matter (Phase II) - Paint Pots PPA... ...
AAGCTGCTGGCCAGCTACGCCTATAAGGAGCGGAAGAACGTCGGGAGCAAGTTCAAGCTCGGCGAGGGACTCGTCGGCCAGTGCGCGCTCGAGAAGGAAAAGATCCTGCTGACCAGCGTGCCGGGCGATTATGTCAAGATCGCTTCCGGGCTCGGAGAAGCCACCCCGCTCAACGTGATGGTGCTGCCCGTCTTGTTCGAGGGGCAGGTGAAGGCGGTGCTCGAGCTGGCCAGCTTCGAGCGCTTCAACCCCACGCACGAGACCTTCCTCGACCAGCTCACCGAATCGATCGGCATCGTGCTCAACACCATCGAAGCCAACATGCGGACCGAGGACCTGCTCAAACAGTCGCAGTCGCTCGCCCGCGAGCTGCAGGCGCAGCAGGAAGAGTTGCGCCAGACCAACCAGGAGCTGGGCGAGAAGGCCAAGCTGCTGGCCGAGCAGAACGTCGAAGTGGAACTCAAGAACCGTGAAGTCGAGCAGGCCCGCCAGGCGCTGGAAGAAAAGGCCCGCCAGCTCGCCGTCACCAGCAAGTACAAGAGCGAGTTCGTGGCCAACATGAGCCACGAATTGCGCACCCCGCTCAACAGCCTGCTGATCCTGTCGGACCAGCTTTCGCGCAACGCCGAAGGGAACCTCACCACGCGGCAGGTCGAGTACGCCCGCACGATTCACTCCTCGGGCAACGACCTGTTGGCCCTCATCAACGACATTCTCGACCTGTCCAAGATCGAGTCGGGCACGGTCGTGGTGGACGTGGGGGAGGTCGCGTTCTGCGAGCTGAACGACTACGTCAAGCGGACCTTCCGGCACGTCGCCGAAAGCAAGAAGCTCGACTTCGAGATCGATCTGGCCCCGACGCTTCCGCGGGCGATGCTGACCGACGCCAAGCGGCTCCAGCAGGTGCTCAAGAACCTGCTGTCCAATGCCTTCAAGTTCACCGAGATGGGGAAGGTGGCGCTGCACGTGGCGCCGGCCGACCAGGGGTGGAACCCCGACAACGAGGCCTTGAACCGGGCGCGCGAGGTGATCGCGTTCTCGGTGACCGACACCGGGATCGGCATCCCCGGCGAGAAGCAGCAGATCATCTTCGAGGCGTTCCAGCAGGCCGATGGGAGCACCAGCCGCAAGTATGGCGGGACGGGGCTGGGCCTGGCCATCAGCCGCGAGATCGCCAAGCTGCTCGGTGGCGAAATCAGGCTTTCCAGCACGCCCGGGCAGGGGAGCACGTTCACGCTCTACCTGCCGATCGCCTACGTAATGCCCAAGCCGTCGCGTCGGCCGGCGCCGGCGGCCGAACAGGGTCCGACCCAGCATCCGAACGTGCTTCCCGCGCCTGCCGTCGCCGAGCCCGTCGAACCCTCCCTCCAGCAGCCCAACGACGACCTGGACAAGATCAAACCGGGCGACAACGTGCTGCTGGTCGTCGAGAACGATTCCGGGTTTGCCGGCATTCTCTACGACACCGCCCGCGAGCACGGGCACAAAGTGCTGATCGCCCCGCGCGGCGCGACGGGGGTAGCGCTGGCGCGCGATTACCGACCGAGCGTCATCACTCTCGACATCAACCTCCCCGACATTGATGGGTGGCGCGTGCTGGCCCGGCTGAAGAACGACCCGGCCACCCGGCATATCCCGGTCTACATCATCACCACCGACGAGGAGCGCGGCCGCGGGCTGCGGATGGGCGCCATGGGCGTCAGCACCAAGCCTTTCAAGACCCGCGAGGCCCTCGACGAAACGTTCAAGCGGATCAAGGCGTTTGCCGAGCGGTCGGCCCGCCAATTGTTGCTGGTGCATCCCGATCAGGCCGAGCGCGACCGGCTCCTCGGACTGCTGGGCGGCGAAGACGTCCAGATCATCGCCGTTCCCAACGCCGCCGACGCGCTGGCCGCCCTGTCCGGAGATCTCTTCGACCTCGTTGTCATCGACCCGCACCTGCCCGACATGGACCTGAACCAGTTCAGCGACGCCCTGCGCCGCGAACCGGCCACGCGGGAGACGCCGCTGATCGCCTACGTCCCCGGGCAAGTCCACAAAAAGACGGAGGCCACCCTCAAGCGACTCGGCCACGCGACCGTCCTCCGCGACGCCCGCTCGCCCGAGCGGCTGCTCGACCAGGTCGCCCTGTTCCTCCACCAGCCGCTCGCCCAAATGCCCGAGCAGAAGCGGCAGGTCCTGCAACGCCTGCACGAAGATGACTCGGTGCTGGCCGACAAGAAGGTCTTGATCGTTGACGATGACATCCGCAACATCTTCGCCATGACCAGCATCCTCGAGCCGCATCGGATGCAGATCCTGTCGGCCGAGAACGGCAAGGACGCGATCGAGACGCTCCAGGGCAGCCCGGACATCGACGTGGTCCTAATGGACATCATGATGCCCGACATGGACGGGTACGACACGATGCGCACGATCCGCCGGCTCAGTCGCTTCCGTTCCCTGCCGATCATCGCGCTGACCGCCAAGGCGATGAAGGGCGACCGCGAGAAGTGCATCGAGGCCGGCGCCTCCGACTACATCGCCAAGCCCGTGGACACCGAGCAGATGCTGTCGATGCTCCGAGCGTGGTTGTACAGGTAAGTAGGAATGCCGATCGCCGAATGCCGATTGCCGAATGAAGGACAGCTCAATCGGCAATCGGCGATCGGCAATCGGCAATCGGCAATGGTGGAACCCGTCAACATCCTCCTGGTCGACGACAAGCCCGACAAGCTGCTGGCGCTGGAGGCAGTGTTGACCGACCTGGGGGAGAAGCTGGTGTGCGCCGGCTCCGGCCGGGAGGCGCTGCGGCATCTGCTCCAGCAGGAGTTCGCCGTCATCTTGCTGGACGTGAACATGCCGGGCATGGACGGTTTCGAGACGGCCACGCTGATCCGACAGCGGCGCAGCTCGCGCGACACGCCGATCATCTTCGTCACCGCCTATGCTGACGAGATGCACATCGCCCGGGGCTACGAGCTGGGGGCGGTCGACTACATCCTGGCCCCGGTGGTTCCCGCGGTGCTGCGGACCAAGGTGAGGGTATTTGTCGAGCTGTTCCGCCAGAAGCGGCAACTCGAGTGGCAGGCGGAGTTGCAACGGCGTCGGGCCGGACAGCTCCAGAAACTGGCGCAGGCGGCGTTGGCGATTAACGCCGCCCGCTCCCTGCCGGCCCTGCTCAAACTGGTAGCCGATGCGGCCCGCGACATCGTCGGCGCCCACCAGGCCATCACTCTCTTCCTGCCCGCCCAGGGCGCCGCCTCCGGCGCCGCCCGCGCCGAGGCCGCAGGCTCCTTTTCAGACAAGTACCAGCAGTGGAAGGACCGCCCGTTGCGCCTCGACGCCCGCGCCCAGACCCGTGCCGTCGCCGAACGCCGCGCCGTTCGCATGACCGAGTCTGAGCTCCGCGACCACCCGGATTGGCGAATCATCGGCGGCTTGGACGTTCCCCCGGTCCGCGGAGTGATGGCCGCGCCGCTTTTCACCGGCGACGACCGCAGCCTCGGCCTCATCTATCTCTCCGAACGCTACGAGGGCGACTTCACCGACGACGACGAAGCCATCCTCACGCAACTCGCCCAGACCGCCTCCAGTGCGATCGAGAATACCCTGTTCGCCGAGGAGCGCGAGGCCAACCGCCTCAAGGACGAATTCCTGGCGACGCTCTCTCACGAGCTGCGGACGCCGCTGAACGCCATTCTCGGCTGGACGCAACTCCTGCGCGCCAGCCCGGCCGACCAAACCGACGTCACGCACGGCCTGGAAGTCATCGAGAGAAACGTCAAGGCGCAGACGCGGCTGATTGAAGACCTGCTGGACGTGTCCCGCATCACCAGCGGAAAGCTTCGCCTCAACGTCTGCCCAACGGACCTGGCGGGCGTGGCCCGCAGCGCGGTCGACTCCGTCCGCCCGGCGGCCGAAGCCAAGGGGATCGCGCTCGATTCTCACATCACCGACGACGTCGGCGAAATCCCCGGCGATCCCGACCGCCTCCAGCAAGTGGTCTGGAACCTGCTGACCAACGCCATCAAATTCACTCCGGCCGGCGGCCGCGTGCGGGTCGACGTCGACCGCGCCTCCGACCTCGTCTGGGTTCGCGTGAGCGACACCGGCAAGGGGATCAACCCCTCGTTTCTCCCGTACGTCTTCGATCGCTTCCGCCAGGCCGACAGCTCCACGACCAGATCGCACGCCGGGCTGGGCCTGGGCCTGACGATCGTCCGTCGCCTGGTCGAGCTGCACGGCGGGTCGGTCCATGCCGAGAGCCTGGGCGAAGGGCAGGGGGCCACGTTCACCGTCCAACTTCCGGCGCACGCCCCCGCGCCGGCGGCAGGCGCGGCACCCAGTGGGGACAACGGCCAATCCTCTGCTCCGATCGCCGCCGATTTCCTGCCCGACCTGAGCGGCCTGCACGTCCTGGCGGTGGATGACGAGCCCGACGCCCTCGAGCTGATCCGCCAGATGCTGCACCGCAGCGGCGCTGTCGTCGCCCAGGCGGCCTCCGCGAAGGAGGCGCTAGCCCAGATCGACCGCCGGCCCCCCGACGTGCTGATCAGCGACATCGGCATGCCGGAGGCCGACGGGTACGCCCTGATCCGCCAGGTCCGAAATCTCCCCCCCGACCGCGGCGGCGCCGTGCCGGCCATCGCCCTCACTGCCTATGTCCGCGACGAAGACCGGGCCCGAATGATCGCCGCCGGCTTCACCTCGCACGTCCCCAAGCCGGTCGAAGCCCCCGAACTGATCCGCACCATCGGCCACCTCTCCGGCCGCACGCACCTTTCTCGCCCCGAGCCCGCGCTCAAGCTCGCGTGATGCTGATGGCTCAAGCCAGATATGCGTCTGCCGCGGCACCCATGTAGGTGGATTCGAGATCGACTGTCACCGCCGCGTCCGTGGTGAGCGGGAGCGGGAGCGACGGTATCGCTGCGCCAACGCTGAGCGGGCGGCGCCAGATCGCCAGCAGTCGGCCGCCGCCGGCGGCGGGCTCGCCGACCCGATAGCTCGCCGCCATCGGCGGCGGCAGCGCGGGGCTGTTAGGGATTTGAAGTTCCTGTGCGATGCCCTCGGCGAATGAGAACCCGACCGGCCGCCTGTGTACGTCCACCAGCATCAGGTGAACGCCCTCGATCAGGTAGCCGGCATAACGGCTCAGGTACGTCGTACGCGCCACCGGGCGGTCCTTATTGCGCGGGGAAACCAGCTCGATCGCGGAAACCAGTCGCCCGTCCCGTTCCACGAATAGTGCGGGAGCCGGATCGAGTGATGCGACTGCGACTTCGACGTCCGGTTCCGCGCCGCCGGGTGAAGGCGCCAACTCCACCGCAGCGTTGGACTCATGCGCGCGGACGGCAACGTCCGGCCGCAACGACGGCGCGCCGATCGCCACCGCGGGGCCGGAACTGAGATAAGTGCGAAATCCTGCTGGCAACCTCGCCTTTAGATAACGCAGCAGTTCCGACATCCAGAGCAGATGTACGCCATCCCACCCGCTCAGCTCGGACCAGTCGTGAAGCGGCATCTCATCTTTGTACCAAAGATGTGGAGAGCAGCCAATTGCGATCCGAGGGGGCACGCCGCAGCGAACCCGCCCTCAACCGACCTCCTCCAAAATCGCATTCTTCACCTGCGCCGGCACCGGGGCGTACTTGAGCGGTTCCATCACGCTGCTGGCGCGGCCCTGGCTCATCGAGCGCAGCTCGGTGGTGTAGCCGAACATCTCGCTGAGCGGGACTTCCGACTCGACGATGCGGGTGTTGCCTCGTTGGTCGGAGTTAACGACGATGCCCCGGCGGCGGTTCAGGTCGCCGGTCACGTTGCCGACGAATTCCTCGGGCGTGGTGACGACGACTTTCATGATCGGCTCGAGGAGCGTGAGCCCGGCCTTGGTCGCCGCCTCGCGGAAAGCGAGCTGGCCGGCCAGCTCGAAGGCAATCTGCGAGCTGTCCACCGGGTGATAGCTCCCGTCCACCAGGGTGATCTTAGCGTTGATCAGCGGGTAGCTGGCGAGCACGCCCGTCTTGGCCGCCATCCGCGCGCCGTACTCGACCGACGGGATGTATTCCTTGGGGATCGAGCCGCCGAAGATCTTGTTCTCGAAGGCGATCCCGTCCTTCCAGCCGAGCTTCTTGAGCGTCTCGGCGTCGAGCGGCAGGTGGGTGGCCCGGTCGGTGCCGTTGAACGGCTCGATGTTGATTGTGCAGTCGCCGTACTGCCCGCGGCCGCCCGACTGCTTCACGTGCTTGCCGCGAACGTGGGTCGCGACTCCGGTAATGGTTTCCTTGTAAGCGACCTTCGGCTTGCCCACGATCACGTCGACGTGGTGGTCGCGGGTGAGGCGGTGCCGCAGGATCTCCAGGTGCAGCTCGCCCATACCGGCGATGATCGTCTGCCCGGTCTCTTCGTCGTAATTGGACTGGAACGTCGGGTCCTCGCGCTTGAGGGTGGTGAGAGACTCGCCCAGCTTCTGCTTGTCGGCGGCGGTCTTGGGCTCGATCGACATGCTGATGACCGGCTCGGGGAACGTCGGCCGCTCGAGGATGATTGGCTTGTCCGGGTCGCACAGCGTGTCGCCGGTGAGGGCCTCCTTGACGCCGATGCAGGCGACGATGTCGCCGGCCTCCGCCACGTCGATCGGATTGCGGTCGGCGGCATGCATCTGGAACATGCGGCTGATGTTCTCGCGCTTGTTCCGGTTGGCGTTGAGCACGCGGCTGCCTTTTTCCAGCCGGCCGCTGTAGACGCGGACGTAGGTCAGGTCCCCATGCTGATCGTTAACGATCTTAAATACCAGGCCCGCAAACGGCGCCTCGGGGACGAGCGGCCGCTCAATGATCTTGTCCGGATCGCGGACGTCGTGCCCCTTGACCGGCGGCAAGTCTGCCGGGGCCGGCAGGTAGTCGATCACCCCGTCCAGCAACCGTTGCACGCCCACATACTTCAGCGCCGACCCGCAGAACACCGGGTGAAGCTTGAAGCTGATGGTAGCCCTGCGCAACGCGGCCCGCAGCTCCTGCTCGCCGATCTCTTCGCCCTTCAGGTACTTCTCCGTCAGCGCGTCATCGGTCTCGGCCACTTTCTCGATCAGATCGTGACGCCACTTCTCGTAGCGCTCCACTTCCTCCTCGGGGACCGGCTTCTCGATCATCGTCTTGCCCTTGTCCTTGTCGTCGTCGAGCTTGTAGTAGATCGCGACGCCGCGGATCAGGTCGATGATCCCTTTGAAGGTGCTGCTCTGTCCGACGGGAATCTGGACGGCCACCGCCGGCGCGCCCAGCCGCTCGAGGATGCTCTTGAAGCTGAACTCGAAGTCCGCGCCGATCTTGTCCATCTTGTTGATGAAGCAGAGCCGCGGGACCGCGTACTTCGTGGCCTGCCGCCAGACGGTTTCCGACTGGGCCTCGACACCCTCCTTGGCATCGAATACTGCCACCGCGCCGTCGAGCACGCGCAGGGACCGTTCGACCTCGGCCGTGAAGTCCACGTGGCCGGGCGTGTCGATGAGGTTAATGGTGTAGCGCTCGCCGAACCGGTCCCAGGGACAGGTGGTGGCGGCGGAGTTGATCGTGATGCCGCGCTTCTGTTCTTCCTCGTCAAAGTCCATGACGGCGGTGCCTTCGTGCACCTCGCCCATCTTGTGGATCTTCCCGGTGTAATACAGGATGCGCTCCGAGACGGTCGTCTTCCCGGCGTCAATGTGGGCGGCAATTCCAATATTCCGGATCTTGCTCAGGTCGCGTGACATGACATTCCCTTTGGAAATTCCCTTCGGATGAACAAACTTGCTTGAATCAACGGCGAAACCCGCGGAGGCCTCTCCGCGGCAATCGTCTTTCCTTTGGCGACTACCGGTTCCCTTTGCGGGATCGGCCCTGCGGGTCTTGGTTTGTCCGCTCTCTGGCGGACCGAGCTTCGATTGTCGCTGCGTCGAAGCCCCGGGGTCAGGCCCATACTGACCATGCAGGGCTTCGGTCAGCATGAGCCGCTAATTTGGCTCAATCTTCACGGCTACTCCTTGTGAACAGCCTAGATATCGTCTATACGTCCGCAAGGGAACAGTTGTTTTGACAAACGTTGCCCCTCGGCCGCCTATCTCGCCGGCGCGACACTCTATCCGGCCTGCCCGCTCCGTCAACCCCCAGGCGAAAAAACGAAAATGCGCACAACTGCCGTAACCCTTTGCCGTACCACGTCTCTCTCTCAAAAATGTTCCCACTTGCCCTATATAGTAGGGGGTGATAGTTTTGGCACGACGGCCAACGGGACTGTTGGGCCCGTGCGACAGTCCCGATCGCAACCCGGGCCCGTCGCCAGACGTTTCCAAGTCGCAAGCATCCATCCCATCATCAGATACGCCGCGCCCTGACGCGCTCGCCCCTTTTCCTCTCACTTGGGAGCAATCGCCCATGCCCCCCTCCCACGACCGACGCAGCGGCCGAAGGACGGGTGACCGATTTACGCGAGGCGGCACGAGAATCTTGCATTTTGTTGGAAAACGGAATGGTCACCGCATATCCTGAACCCGTCGGTTGCCGTCGACCGATAAGTTGGGGCAACGCCTTAGGGGCTATTCCGAACGTATGATTAATCTTAAAGCCCCTGGAGAGGTCTGGGTTAAGCGATGACCCGCCGAGTCTACAATTTCATCCGCGGCGCCGGCTCCATCCTTGAACTTCTGCCTCCGCCTGTGATCCACAAAATCAGCGGTGGTGCGCTTGAAGTGGATGACGAGGAATTACTGCGGCGGGACTGGCAAATCGTTGGTGAAGATCTGAGTGCCGCCATACAATCGCACGCCAATGGCCAGACCAAATCGGCGGAATCGGGGCTCGTCCCGACGGGAAGAGAGCGGTAACGTTCCACCGATCACTGTGCCGCCTAACCCCTAACCCATCGTCGCAACTGCCACCGCGACGTCGTTCTCCGGACCAAATTCCTCACCCCGATCTGTTGCGCGAGTACGATGTGATCTGCCCCGGTGCGGCTGAGCGAATCCTGGCAATGGCCGAGCGACAGTCCGCACACCGGCAGGCGATGGAGATGAAGGTCGTTGATTCTCAGGTTCAAGAGGTTCGATCGCAGCGTACGGAAGTTCGGATTGGCCAGACGTGCGCGTTTGTGTTGTGCGCCATGGCCATCATCGGCTCCACGATCATCGGCTGGCGGGGCTACCAATGGGCTTGCGTGGGCCTTGGCAGTGGCGGGTTGGCAAGTCTGGCGGCGGTTTTTATCATTGGTCGGAAGATGCAACCCCCGCAACGGGAACAGCAGAGAACTGAGAAATGATGTACGCAGCCGAATCCTGCCACGATCCTTTCTTCTTGCTCTTCCCTCCCGCACCAGATAGATTGTAGGCCGCGCATTTCGTACCGCAGTTCTGGCGCACAGGCAGCGGGGTCAGTTCACGTTTGAGGCCATCACGGGCGTGATCCGTACATGCAGGGACCGCGGGACCTGAACGGCGTTGCCGTGCGGCGCGGATCGCGTGCGTCCGTTGGAGGACATATGGAATTCCAGCAATTGCTCCGATTTGCCGTCGAGCGCGAGGCGTCCGACGTCCACTTGCAGGGTGCAGTCAAGCCGCACGTGCGGATCGGCGGCATACTCAAGGCCGCGGACCTGCCGCCGGTCTCGGATGAGGAGGTCCGGCAGTTCATCGGCTCGATCGTGCCGCCGCGCTTCCGCGAGAACCTGGACGACCGCCTGGCGGCGGGGCTGGACTTCTCCTACGCCTCTCCCGGCCTCTCGCGTTTCCGGTGCTCGGCGTATCGCCAGCTCGGCACCGCCGGCATCTCCATGCGGATCATCCGCGGCCGCATTCCCACGATCGCCGAGCTGCACCTGCCTCCCGTGGTCGGCGAGATCGCCCTTTGCGGCCGCGGGCTCACCCTCGTCACCGGTACCACCGGCTCCGGCAAGACGACCACGCTTGCCTCGATGATCGCGCTGATCGACCAGACCCGTCCGTGCAAGATCATCAGCATCGAAGACCCGGTCGAATATCTGCATACGCCCAAACAGGCCATCCTCGCCCAGCTCGAAGTCGGCTCCGACACCCCCAGCTTCGAGCAGGCCCTCCGTCAGGCGCTGCGGCAGGACCCCAATGTCATATTGGTCGGCGAACTTCGCGACACCGAAACCCTGCGGATCGCGCTGCGCGCCGCCGACACCGGCCACCAGGTGTTCACCACCGTCCACTCCGCCAACGCCCCCCAAACCATCGAGCGGATCATCGCCATGTTCCCGGCGGGGGAGCACAAGCTCCTGCTCACACAGCTCGCCGGCAACCTGGAGGCGATCGTCTCGCAGCGATTGCTCATCTGCCGGGACGGCTCGCGGCGACCCGCCGTCGAAGTCCT
>Ga0073928_10011454_pt1 | contig 10339 bp, 11 predicted proteins | sample PaiPotPPA55metaG_FD_76969 | JGI IMG/M metagenome (GOLD analysis project Ga0073928, IMG submission 76969) | Iron sulfur acid spring bacterial and archeal communities from Banff, Canada, to study Microbial Dark Matter (Phase II) - Paint Pots PPA... ...
AGTCTGCGCTTTCTGCAACCTCAGTAAAGGTTGTTCGTCACAAGATTGAGAATTATTTCTGTGGAAGCCTGTGGAAAAAGGAGGGCGGATGGCGCAACTTTTGATCTCCTTGGCGTCACCGAACACTGGGTGCCCCGTCCTTCGCGTTCTTTTGTTCAGTCCCATGACATCCTTTACATAGTGTCCCAAGACATCCCTTACACTCCGTTCGCCCGCGCAGCGGGCGAGGGAGAAAGATGCCTTGGAAGACGATGGACGTGCGAGAGCAGCGAGTGAAGTTTGTAGTGGCGGCGGAGCGGCGAGAGCAAACGCTTACGGCGTTGTGCCGGGAGTTTGGAATCTCGCGGCCTGTGGGGTATGAGTGGCTGAAGCGTTATCGCGAAGCGGGAGTGGCGGGGATCGCCGAGCGCAGCCGGCGGCCGCAGCAAAGTCCACGGCGGACGGCGACGGCGGTGGAGCAACGCGTGGTGGAGTTGCGCGAGCGTTATCCGGACTGGGGAGCACGCAAGCTACGCGTGCTGTTGCAGCGCGAGGGCATCGAGTTGGCGCGGAACACGGTGCATCGCATTCTTCTGCGGCGTGGCCTGGTGCGGGAACAGGATCAGCACGCGCCAGCGACGGAACGATTCGAGCGTGAGGTACCGAATGAGCTGTGGCAGATGGATTTCAAAGGGCCGAAGTTGTGGTACCAGAAAGTGGGTCCGCTGTCGGTGATCGACGACCACAGCCGCTATGTGATCGCGCTGCATGTGGTGACGAGCACGCACGCCGAACAGGTGCGAGAGCCGCTGGTGGCGGCCTTTTGCGAGCACGGGATGCCGGAGGGAATGCTGATGGATCACGGCACGCCATGGTGGAGCGTGCACAGTCCGGGCGGGATGACGAAGCTGTCGCTGTGGCTGATGCGGCAGGGGATTCACCTGCACCGGAGCCGGGTACGGCATCCGCAGACGCAAGGCAAGGTGGAGCGATTTCATGGCGAGTTGCAACGGGCGCTGGCGCGACGCGGGATGCGCGGCTGCGATGCGCAAGTGTGGCTGGACGAGTTTCGTTGGGAGCACAATCATGTGCGCCCGCACGAGGCGCTGGGGATGCAGACTCCGGCCACTCGCTGGCACCGGAGCGCACGACGCTATGAGGCGAATCCGCCGCGCTGGGAATATCCGGCGGGGGCGCGCGTGCTGAAGGTGGACTCGCGAGGCAAGGTGACGCTGGCGGGAAAAAACTGGACCATCAGCGACGCCCTGGCGGGAGAGTGGGTGCAGGTCATGCCTGTGGGCAACCGGCTTCAGGTGTATTACTGCCGCACCTTGATCCGCGAAATCGAGCTGGAGAGCCAGCGCTCGACCATGGTCGAGCGCTGGCTCTCCAGCCCAACGCAAGATCGAAAAGTGTAAGGGATGTGTTGGGACGCTTTGTAAGTCATGTCTTGGGACTCGACAAAAAGAGGCGAGAGATGGGGCACCCAGTTCTTCTCGTTGCCGACGAATTCCTTACGACGTGCGGACGTCGCGGCGGATCAAGGTTGAGTCCAGTAAATATCCCAAGCCCAGCGCGAAGGGGATGGCGCCGAAAGCGCCGGCTATCAGGGCGTCGGGTTCGATTCTGGCGATTATCGTGAAGGTCAGCATGTAGCCGACGGCGCCGGCGATCAGCAAAATTCCCGCGCGGCGGGAGTGGGCTGCCTCCGTGAGATCGGGTTCCATGGGGACGCTCAAGCCCCGCTGCATGGCAGCCAGTCGCTCCTCGGTGCGGAGTTTCCGAACGCGATAAAACGTGTACATTCCCACAACTGCGGTGGGCATTCCGAGAACCATGATGACTGCTGCCAGACCGGTGATTCCGTCCATGTTCGTTCTCCTTCGTGTTGCGCTTGATTCGCGCTTGCTGCTGGACCTGAAATCGGTTTCAAGAAAAGATACGCCGGACGTGGCGGGAAAGTTCCCTGGGAGCCAACTCGAAGCGGGCCATACGCTTCCAAGCAAGTGAAATTGGCTGCTTGGGATTCTCGGGTCGTTCCTATTTTCGGATCGTTCCTCTGGAGACAAGATGAAATCTGGAAACTCGATGGTTATGACTTGGCTGGCTGCCGCTGGCGCCCTTGCGCTGCTATTGGCTGCTACCGCACTCTGGGCGCAGGAAACGAAGGAAAAGCTCACGGTTGACGATGTGGAGCGCAACTTCATGGTGCGGTTGCCGAAAGGCTACGATCCGCAACAGCACTATCCCGTGGTTATCCTGCTGCATGGCATGAATCAGGACCCAGAAGACATGGAGCGGCTCACGCGGTTCAACGAACTGGCGGATAAGGACGGCGTTATTACCGTTTATCCCTTGGCTTTGCACGGCCGGTGGAATGTAGGGGTGCGACCGGAAGAGAAGCGGCCAATGACTATGGGGCCCGGAGGGCGCGGACGTCGCGGCGGCGGAGGATATCCCGGCGGGGGTGGGGGCTATCCCGGTGGAGGTGGCGGCGGTGGTTATCCCGGTGGCGGTGGGGGTTACCCAGGTGGCGGGGGACAACAGCCCCAAGGTCGGCAGCCGAGCGAGGAGAAAAGGGCCGCTCCGGCAGACGACATCGCCTTTTTCAATCAGATGCTGGACCAACTGGGAACGAAGTTTTCAGTGGATTCGTCACGAATCTATGCGGCGGGTCTTTCGGAGGGTGGCTTCATGAGCATGCGCCTGGGATGCGCCTTAGGAGATCGAATTGCGGCGATTGCCGCGGTAGGTGCGGCCATGCCGAAGACGATGATTTGTCTGCCTCCACGCCCGGTGCCGCTGGTGATGATCAACGGGACTTCAGACCCGGTCGTTCCTTATGGTGGCGGCACCGAGCACAACTTGAGTCTGCCCACCGTTTCTGTAGAAGATAGCGCCAAGGCATGGGGAAAAATTGACCGTTGCGAGGAAAAGCCGGAGAAGAGCAAATTGGAAGCGCGCGAGAAGGGTGGCATGGAAACTAAAGTCGATACTTATAACGGCTGCCAGCAAAACGCGCAGGTGATTCTGTACAGTGTGAAGGGCGCAGGGAATACGTGGCCTGGCGGAGAGCAGTATGAGGTCGAAAAAACGATCGGGAAGACTAGTCAGGATTTGAATGCCAACGAAGTGATTTGGAGCTTCTTGGTGACGCGAAAGCTGCCTGGCGAGGGTGGAGATAAGAACGCGAGCGGGGATAAGAAATAGACTTAGCAAAGAAATCGACAACGTTCTGCGGCACTGTACGGCACTCCAAAATCGAAAACCCCACCCTCTCGCAAAAAGCGCGAGAAGGGGTGGGGCGCCCGCTTCTTAATGGAAAAGGTTCAAAGTATTGCTGGCATCGTCAACATAATAGATGCCGACCCCGCGGACGTCGATCAATCCGAACAGCGCGCCCGCTCCCGGCGGGTTGCCAGTGTTGTCCAACAGGGCGCTGTGGATCTGGCTACCACCAGGTGTGGTTTCCACCAGGAGACCGTTGTTTCCGTTGACTGTCAGGATCTTGCCGTCCGGTGCAATCGTGAGTCCGAGAGGATCGTTGAGGCCCCCACCTTGCGACACCGTCGTGCCGATTCCGGCCGAGGTATCGCGGAAGACCGGATGCGAAATCGCCGCTACACGATTATTGAGGCTATCGGCCACGTAGAGAAGGTCGTTATCGGCGTCGAGACCCAAGCCTGTCGGTCCGATCACCAACGCCGCCGGATCGGTGCGCTCGGGAAAGCCTGATCCCATCACAGTGATCGACTGCAGAATGGGCGCTGCCCCGGACTTAATATCAAGGGTTAGCCGGACTACGGTTCCTTTGTTCACAACCGTGCCGGCCGCGGCCACGGTTCCGTTCAGGACATTAGTGACAAATAAAGCTGCGTTGCTTCCAGCATCCCACGCTGTCATATCCCAGGGACCATTAATAAGCGAACCGTAGAACGTCTCAGCGACGTTGCCATGGCTATCGAGCACGAGCAAGCAGCCTGCCTGCGCCGTGGCTGCGGTTCCGTCAGTGGTCGGCAAGCTGCCCACGATCACCCATCCCGTGCGTAGCACAGCCAGGGCGGTTGTCAAGCCAATGCCGCCGGGGCAAGGTCCGGGCAAGCTGTTGGCGTCGATTTGAGCGAACAGGCTGCTGGTGCCGTCTGGGGCGATCTGCACGATGGTTGTGCCGGTACCCTGCAGGTTGGCGCTGTTATTGAAATTGCTGATCAGGATATTTCCTTTGAGCAGTGAACCGGAGCTCTGCGGAATGCGAGCGATGCCATACGGATTTACGTCGCCATTGGCCGGAACGGTCGAGGCGACGACGGAGATGCGTTGATTGCCGAAATGATTTTCTTGGGCCGGTGCAGAGAACGTGCAAGCCGCGACGAGCGAAGCCGTGCAAGCGCAGCTTTTCAGTTGAGACATGTTCATGACAATCCTCCTGAGACGATTCCAACGCATGGTTGGACATAAAGCTCTCCGCGGAGCCATCCCATGAAAAGGTTGCTGGGCTTGGCATTTGCGGACACGCGAGGGAGACCACAACCACCGTGGAGCGTGCTGGGGCCGAGTCTGGGGGAAAGCCGCGAACGAATTGTCAGGGGAGTGTCAAAAACGTGTCATTTCTTCTTCATACGTCGCTCGACCGAGAACCGTGGGCTCGATCAGGCGAGGGACTTTCTCAATTCGCGGCGCAGAATTTTGCCGGATGCAGTTTTGGGTACGGCATTCACGAAGTGGACCTCGCGCGGCTGCTTGTAGTGGGTAAGCCGTTCGGCAACGAATGCGCAAAGCTCTGCTCCGAGCCTGGGGCTCTCGGCAAATCCATCGCGCACAGCGACGAAAGCGACAGGTACTTCGCCGGCCGCAGCGTCGGGACGGCCGACTACGCCGCAATCTTTTACCGCCCAGTGTTCCAGCAGGACGGCTTCGACTTCCGCCGGGGCTACGGGAAAGCCCTTGTACTTGATCATCTCTTTGCGCCGGTCAACAACCCGGTAGAAGCCGTCGCGATCGCGGGTCACGATATCGCCCGACCAATACCAACCGTCGCGCAACACGGCAGCGGTTGCTTCCGGCTCCTTCCAATAGCCCAGCATGAACTGGGGGCCGCGCATGACAAGTTCCCCGGGGACCCCAGAAGGCGCTTCGGTCAGATCGTCGGGTGTGTCGCCGAGGGCGATATCAGACTGAGGCAGCACCCGGCAGTCGGTTTCCGCCAAGGGATGGCCGATCGAGTCCGGACGATAAAGCTCAGGTTGGAGAAAGCCGACGTGGGTCACAGGCGAGGCCTCGGTCATACCGTATCCCTGGCACACCAGAATGTCAGTAAGGGCAGTGAAGCGGCGAGCAAGATCCGGAGCGAGCGGAGCGGCTCCGGATTTGACCCAGTGGACTTGATGATCGCGAGGGAATTGCCCCGCCTCGGCTGCCTGACAAAGTGCATTGAGCGCGGGTGGGACCAGAGGCATGGTGGTCACCGCTTCGTCGATGAGGAGTTTCGTCACCAACGGTACCTGGAAGCGCGGCACCAGAATGATCGTCGCACCGACGATCAGAGCGGGATTAAGAACCACATTCAGGCCGTAGATGTGATAGAGCGGAAGGCAGCAGAGAACATGGTCATGTAAATGGACTGAAGTGGAATCGGGCCGAGCAACTGATACGCGTTCGCGATCAGGTTGTAGTGCGAGAGCATGACGCCTTTGGGCAGACCAGTAGTGCCGCTGGAGTAGGGAAGCGCTGCGAGAGTCCGATCGGAAGGTTGGGCGGGCTTGGGATAAGCCGCCGTGATGGGATGCAACAAGTTGGCGAAAGACTCTGCGCCCGGTCCAGGCTGGCGTGTCGAATAGACACGGCGAAGGTCAGGCAATCCCGACAGATTGATGCCTTCGATGTTGCCCCCAGCGGTGATTAGAATGACAGCGCCGGAGTTTTCCAGCTGATAGCGGACTTCGCGCTCGCGGTTGGTCGGATTCAGAAGAGTGGGAATCGCTCCGGCCAGCGTAGCGGCGTGGTATGCGGCACAGAATTCCCAAGAGTTCGGCAGGAAAATGGCGACGATTTCGCCAGGCTTGACGCCGGCGGCAACGAAACCGCGGGCTAAACTTTCGACGATTTCTCCATATTCAGCGTACGTCAGGCGGCGCCCACAGGAAGCATCGACCAACGCGGTTTTCCGCGCATTGCGGCGGCAGGAGTCGAGCACCACATGGTGCAGAAAGAGATTGTGAGGGTCGGCGTAGAGTTGCGTTCGCAGCATCCCGGGAGCGATTGTAAACGGAAATTGCCGGACTCGAACCAGGGGAGTTAGCTGGCCAGCTTCCTCAGGAATTCCTGCTCGTCCATGCGGTACTTGAAGGCTTTACGGCCATCGATGAAGACGACCGGGACTTCGTCGTTGAACTGGCGCCTAAGTTCAGAGTCAGCATCCACGTCAATTTCTTGCCAGGTAAATCCCCCCCGCCGCGACAGCTTGGACAGGCTCTCTTTGAGTACTTCACATAGGTGGCATCCCTTGCGGGAGTAAATCACGACGCTGCGCGACTCTGCCATGCGGGAAATTCTAGCGCGGGGAAATGGAGTTTTTCCAGTACCAAAGCCGCACGAAGGGACGGGGCAAATCCGTTTTGGGAGGTCTGATGGCTGGACCATCGATTCTCATCCCAGGGAACTTCTTACAATCGCAAACGCAGACGAGTTCACAAAGTCGCGATATGGCGCAGGGCCGGCTAGCCAACAGCCGAAGCGTTAGAATCCCACCATGCAAAATAATCACGCAAAACTTTTGGACGGAAAGACTGCGCTGGTTACGGGCGCGGCGCGGCGATTAGGACGAGCCTCCGCGCTGGCGCTGGCACAGGCGGGCGCCGATGTAGCCATCACGTTCAAGAATTCCGCGCGCGAAGCGCGGGAGACAGTGATCGATCTGTCGGCGTGCGGGGTTCGGGCATTCGCGTTGCATTGCGACGTGACCGATGAGGCCAGCGTTCGGACCATGATGAAGGAGGTGGGACGCGAACTGGGTCGCATCGATATTCTGGTTAACAATGCGGCCAACTATGAGGCGGTGGAATTCGAAAAACTCACGGTGCGGCAATGGGATGCGATCTTCGCCTCCAATATACGAGGCCCGTTTCTCGTTTCGCGCGAGGCTTTGAAGTGGATGCGGCGGCAGCGACCCAAGAGCCCGAACGGCGCGACCGTGCAAGCAGCGGCTCAGGGCAAGATCATCAACATGGGATCGCTTGGCGGCCTCAGGCCGTGGGCCACGCATGCGCACTATTGCTCGTCAAAGGCGGCCTTGCATATGCTGACCAAAGTGATGGCCAAAGCACTGGCGCCGGAGATTGCGGTAAATGCCATAGCTCCAGGGATGATCGACTTGGGAGAGAAGTCGGCCGCGGCCTTTATGCGCCGCATGGCGAAGCAGACCCCGATGGGGCGTAATGGGCGCGGGGAGGAGATTGCCGAGGCGGTATTGTTCTTCGCCACCGCGCCTCATTTCATCACTGGGCAGGTTCTGGCCGTGGATGGAGGGCTTGGGCTGTAGCGAGTCGTCGCTATGCCTCGGCCGACGTCGGGTCGATGATCAGCTTCACCTCGGAAACACGGTTTGCCGGGAATCCCCCTTGCTTCGCGTGTTCGCGCACCATCTCCTCGTTGGGCGCGATGTAGACACAGTAAATTTTGTCCTGGGTAACGTAGCTATGTAGCCACTGGATCTTCGGACCCAGGGTATTCAGCACGCTGCAGGATTTCTGTGAGATAGCGATGACTTGATCTGGAGTCACATCGCCGACACTTGGGATGTCGCGTTCAATGACGTATTTGGGCATGTATTTTTCTCCGTGATGAAGGCGGGCAGTATCGCCTCGCCTTTTCTGCCGGGGCAGAGATTTTAGGACATCAGCCTGGAAATAGCCATCGCCGCGGGCTCGCGGTATATTGGGGCGAATGAAGAAATCGAAAGGCAGTTCTTCTCCGACCAAATCACAAAAACGCACGTCTTCTCTTTCGCCCTACGGTTCAGGAGCTGGGGATGGCCCACGGGTCGCCGTGGCCATCATGGCGGCGGGCAAAGGGACCAGGCTCAAATCGCAGATACCTAAAGTATTACATGAGGTCGGCGGCAAGCCGCTGCTGGAGCATGTCATACGGGCCGCTTTGCGTATTGTCCCCGCGAAGGACGTGTACGCGATCGTCGGCCACGAAGCTGACCGCGTGCGGGCGGGAATGCAGCACACCGGCGTGAACTTCGTACTTCAGCCGGAGCAGCGGGGAACCGGGCATGCGCTCATGATGGCCCGCGAGGCGCTGGCTGGCTACGATCACGTCATCGTGCTCTCGGGAGACGCTCCGCTAATTACGCCAGAGACCATTGGGCGGCTGCGCAACTTCCATCTGGAAGAACAAGCTTCGATGACTCTGCTCAGCGCAGACTTGCCGAACCCGACAGGCTATGGGCGGGTGCTGCGGAAAACGCCGCGCAGCGCCGAAGTACGGGCGATCGTCGAAGAGAAGGCGGCGAACTCAGCGCAGAAAAAGATTCGCGAAATCAATTCCGGATTTTACGCTTTCGCGGTGAAAGACCTCTACGGCAACATTGGGAAACTTTCGACGACCAACGCGCACGGCGAATATTACCTGACCGACATGGCCGAGGTGCTGCGCAAGGCGAGGCAACGAGTAGTAGCCTTCAAAACGGCGGACGCGGGCGAGGTGCTGGGCGGGAACACCCGCGCGGAACTGGCGGACATCGACGAAAAGATGCGGCTTGCCAAGTGCCGTCAATTGATGGCGGACGGTGTGACTGTGTTCTATCCGGCCACTTGCGTGATCGATGCCGACGTTGAGGTCGCTCCCGACACGGTGATCGAGCCCTATGTACAGCTCCTGGGGAAAACGCGAATCGGTAGTGCTTGCCGTGTTCGGTCGTATTGCGTGATTCGCGATTCCGAAATTGAAGATGGAGTCATGGTGCTTCCCGGATGCGTGATGGATGAGGCGCGGATCGGAGCGGGAGCGATAGTCGGACCCTACTCGCGCCTGCGACCGGGCAGCGAGATCGGCGAAGGCGCGCACGTGGGAAATTTTGTCGAGACCAAAAAGACCAAGCTGGGCAAGGGATCGAAGGCAAACCACCTGACGTATCTTGGCGACGCGGAGATCGGCGCCGGCGTAAATATTGGCGCCGGGACCATCACTTGCAACTACGATGGCGTCCACAAGCACAAGACCGTAATCGAAGATGGCGTATTCGTCGGAAGCGACAGCACGCTGGTGGCGCCGATTCGCGTAGGCAAGGGCGCGTATGTGGGAGCGGCATCCTGCCTGACAGATGATGTTCCCGCGGATTCACTGGCAATCGCGCGCGCGCGGCAGATGGTGAAAGAAGGTTGGGCTGGGGAAAAGCGGGCGGCACGAAAGAAGTGACCGCAGCAACAGTCTCGTTGAAGCTCCACGGCAGAGCAAAGGCACTGAACCCTGGATTTCTCCGTGACTCAGTGCCTCCGTGGTAAATCGCTCTCGATTTAGTGCGAGACCGCTGCGAACAATTCCGAGTGCATGAGCGACTGGAACTGCTGGTCGCTGGCCTTGAAATGCAACATCAGGTTCGAACCGTCGGAATCGACGGTGGTGTTGTCCACTGCGACTTTTTCGGCTGGTGTGGCGCTCATCTTCTTGTAGAGAATGCCGGCCTTGACCAGCGATGACATGGTGCCCGCGGTCACCGTATCGGAAGTGACCACGGTCAAATCAAAGTTGACGCCGCTGTTGAAATTCATGGTGTAACGCGAGCCCAACAGGCGTTTCTTGACGGTTTCGTAGTCCGCGACCTTGGCTGCATCGCCTAGGGCGGAGCGCATCATGTTCTGCGTCCCTTGCTGGTCGAGAATGCTCCAAACAGGCGCGGAGTCGACGCTCGACATCATGTCAGCCATGTCGCCGTTCGTATCCAGGCCCAAGACCTTGCCCAGGCTGGTATCGAGCGCAACCCGGATCGCGGTGGGATCGCCGAACAGCAGCGTGCTGTCGTCCAGAAAGCTCATGACGAAGCCGCCATCCATAGGATAGAGGTCTGCCGTGCCGTATTTCTTGGGCACAAACTTTTGCAGCTTCATCTTCTTAAGCACAAGCTTTTTGTCAAAAGGACCGTCCGCAACCCCAACGCCCCTCACTCCCTGTTTTCCGGCGCGGAACGAGGCAAAGGCGAGCGTATCCACGTCTTTGTCGGGATCGATGCCGATGTTTTTGAGAGCCGCCTCGAACTGCTTGAGGTTGTCGGGCAATACCTGCTGCTTGAGGGCCATAGCGGTGGGCGAATCTTTGAGAGTTAGATAATCCACCGAGATCAGTTGTAGCAAGTCGGCCG
>Ga0073928_10011456_pt1 | contig 10338 bp, 13 predicted proteins | sample PaiPotPPA55metaG_FD_76969 | JGI IMG/M metagenome (GOLD analysis project Ga0073928, IMG submission 76969) | Iron sulfur acid spring bacterial and archeal communities from Banff, Canada, to study Microbial Dark Matter (Phase II) - Paint Pots PPA... ...
CACCGAGGCGACGAAGAGCGCCGGGAAGGCCAGCAGCGCCATGACGGTGGCCGTGAAAATGCCCCACACCGTCAAGGGCAAACGCATCAAGGTCATGCCGCGCGTGCGCGCCTGCAGCACCGTCACCACGTAATTCAGCCCGCCCATGGTGAAGCCGATGATGAACAGGATCAGAGAGGCCAGCATGAGAATGATGCCCCAATCCTGCCCGGGGGTGCCGGAGAGAATCGCCTGAGGTGGGTACAGCGTCCAGCCGGCGCCGGTGGGCCCGCCGGGCACGAAAAAGGTCGAGACCAGCACCACGACCGCGAGCAGGTAGACCCAGTAGCTCAGCATGTTGACATAGGGGAAAACCATGTCCCGAGCGCCGACCATCAGCGGGATGAGGTAGTTTCCGAAACCTCCCAGAAACAGCGCGGTGAGAAGATAGATCACCATGATCATGCCGTGCATGGTGATGAGCTGAAGATATTGGTTCGGATCGATGAACGAAAACGTGCCGGGGAACCCGAGTTGCAGGCGCATCAGCCATGACAGCACCAGCGCAACCATTCCGATGGACAACGCCGTGATCGAGTACTGGATGGCGATGACTTTGGCGTCCTGCGAAAAGACGTACCTCGTCCACCAGCTTTTCGGATGATAGAGCTCGACCTCACCCACTTCAGCCGGCGAGATGCCTGCGGTTGTGTCAAACGGTATATCGACCATCGGAATACCCTCCTTGGCCTTCCTCTATTCAGCGAAGAGTTACCTCACGATATGCAGCGTCTCCTCGTCGGTACTTTCATTCGCTTCCAGACTTGTAGGCCGCTTTCGCGACGTTGCGCTGCCCCGATAACTCGGCGAATGTCTTCTGCTGCCCCAGCCACGCGTGATAATCTTTCTCTTCCTCTACGATAACCTTGCTCCGCATCTGCGCATGTGCGGCACCGCAGAGTTCCGCGCAGAGAACCTCGAATGTTCCGGTGCGGGTGGGCGTGAACCAGTAATATGTCACCGAGCCCGGTATCATATCCATCTTCGCCCGGAACTCGGGCACATAGAAATCATGCAAGACGTCAATTGAGCGGAGCAATATCTTCACCGGCTTTCCGATTGGCAGGTGCAAGTCGTCGTTTTCAACGACGATGTCGTCTTGTCCGGCGGGATCGTCGCGATTCAACCCGAGAGGATTCTCGGAACTGATGTTGCGGGCATTGGAGGTCCCAAGCCGGCCGTCCTTTCCGGGAAGCCGATAGCTCCAGAGCCACTGCTGTCCCACGACCTCGACCTCGGTCGCATCGGCCGGAACGGTGACGAACTGGTGCCAGACAACGAGCCCGGGTGCCAACATGGCTGCGACGCCGATGCCAGTCCCGACGCTGAGCCACCATTCGAGCTTCTTGTTTTCGGGATTGTAGTCTGCCTTCCTTCCCTCCTTGTGCTGAAAGCGGAGGACGCAGTAGGCCATGAACGCGACGATCGCGAAGAAAACCGCCCCGGTGATCCAGAACGTCAGGGTGATCGTGTTGTCGATGTAGCTCCAGTTTGACGCGATCGGCGTCCACCACCACGGGCTGAAGAGGTGAAACAGCACCGAGGCGACCGCTACCAGAAGCAGTATGATTGCGACAGCCATCCCTCATTCATCCTTGCCATTGAAGGCTACGGAGACGAATCAAAGGGCGGAGCTCACATCTGTGGCGAGGGCGGACTCCACATCCGCTATCGTCGAGCCTCTTGTCTCGCCCATTCGACCGGTCGCGACGCAAAAGCTTGACACTGAGTACACGTCACGGCCGCCCATCTCATAGGAGCTAGGGGCGTTCAGAATTTGAGGATGATCCCCGTCGAGCCTGTCGTCAATAGCTCAGGCTATGTCACGCTCTGGTCTGGCGGGTGCAATGCGCAATCCGACGAACATCGGTCGGCACCAATTGTTGGTGATGCAACGCAGCAAACGTTGTGTGCAGATGCACAGTTCACCCAACCATTCACCCGACCGTGAGCGCTATCTTGCTTCCGCCGCAGTAAGCAGTAAGCTGATCGCACCGGTCGCGACAGGTGTCGTCCGGCAAAGCTCCTTCTCGTTGAATCTGGTTTGCCGGACTCAATCGCGATTTTCGCGCATGAGGGGATGCGCGCGACTTGAAGGCGCGCCCTCCCGCTGCGACCACGAGCAAGGAGACCGGACCATGGCCACACAGTATTTCGCACCACCTAAACTACAGGTGTTCGGGGTCCCCACCGCATTCGTCGTTCGCAAAATCGGTCTTTCCGACTTAAGCGACGCGCTGCGCCTGGGCTGGGAAGACTTCAAGGCCGTACCAACTCACGCCGTTGTCCTGTGCGTGATTTATCCCGTTCTCGGTCTTGTTCTGTTCAGACTGGTTGTTGGCTATTCCGTGTTGCCGCTGCTCTTCCCGCTGGCAGCCGGTTTTACGTTGATTGGTCCTTTTGCCGCGCTCGGCCTCTACGAACTCAGCCGCCGCCGCGAGCGCGGCGAGGAAGCCGCTGCGTGGGATGCTATGCAGGTGCTGCGCGCACCGTCTTTCGGCGCCATGCTCGAACTTGGCATACTCCTGCTCGTTCTGTTCGGGACCTGGATCGCCGTCGCGGACGCGATCTACGTTGCAACCTTCGGCCACGCTCCGGCTGCAACCATCCCTGACTTCGCGACGCGTGTGCTGACGACACCGCAAGGTTGGTCGCTCATCATCATCGGCTGCGGCGTCGGCTTCCTGTTCGCCGTCGTGGCCCTGTGCGTCAGTGTTGTGTCGTTTCCGTTGATGCTCGACCGGCACGCGACTGCGATCGATGCAATCCGGACGTCGCTGCGGGCCGTGAGGGAGAATCCATTTGCGATGGCCGTATGGGGCCTGATCGTTGCGGTGCTGCTGGCGATCGGTTCGCTACCGTTCTTCGTCGGTCTCGCTGTCGTCCTCCCGGTGCTCGGTCATGCCACCTGGCATCTTTATCGGAAGCTGGTGGAGCCCGACCCGAATCCTCCGGAAGAACAGCCCCGCCCGCCGATAGGTCACCGCTATGCGGCAGATTTCCCGGCCTCTCTATTCCCGTGGAGTCATGAGCGCTAGTCGTAGGAGTGAAAATGGGAAAGCCGGGATCGCGCCGCCAATTTTGTGTCTACGGTCGGTGGATCTAGTTACACGCCGGTGGCCCCCAGCAACCCATGGGTACCAGCCAACGACCAGCACTCGTGCGGCCCTCGCGGGGAACGTGCGCTAGATGTCGTAATAGAGATGAAACTCGTGGGGATGGGGGCGCAACCGGACAGCATCGACCTCCCTTTTTCGCTTGTAGTCGAGCCAGGTTTCGATCACGTCGCTGGTGAACACGTCGCCGCGTAACAGGAACGCGTGATCGCGTTCGAGCGCGTCAAGCGCCTGATCCAGCGATCCGGGCGTCGATTTCACCTCCTTCGCCTCTGCGGGCGGGAGATCATAAAGATTCTTGTCGATCGGCCTTCCCGGATCGATCCGGTTGTTGATGCCGTCAAGGCCGGCCATCAGCATCGCGGCAAAGGCCAAATAGGGATTGCAGGAGGGATCCGGCGAACGAAACTCGACGCGCTTTGCCCGCGGATTCGGCGAATACATCGGAATCCGGCAGCAGGCTGAGCGATTGCGCTGGGAATAGACCAGGTTGATCGGAGCTTCGTAACCCGGCACCAGACGCCGATAGGAGTTGGTGGTCGGGGCGCAAAGCCCGCACAACGCCCAGGCGTGACTCAGCAACCCACCGATGTAGTAGCGGCCAAGCTCGCTCAGCTCGGCGTAGTCCGCCTTGTCGTGGAACAGGTTGGTCTCGCCCTTCCACAGACTCTGATGAACATGCATTCCCGAGGCGTTGTCCTCGAACAGCGGTTTTGGCATGAACGTCGCGGTCATGCTGTGCTGGCGGGCGGTGTTCTTTACCACATATTTGTACATCATCAGGTTGTCGGCCATGCGGGTGAGTGTGGTGAAGCGCATGTCGATCTCGTTTTGGCCGCCGGTCGCGACTTCATGGTGATGGGCTTCGATCGCAATCCCCAGCGACTCCATCGTCAGTACCATTTCGGTGCGGAGCGCCTGCATGCTGTCGGTTGGGGGAACCGGAAAGTATCCCTCTTTCGGGCGCGGCTTGTGGCCCAAATTCGGCGCTTCCTTCTTGCCGGTGTTCCAGCTGCCTTCGCTGGAATCGATTTCGTGGAAGGCGTAGTTGATACCCTGTCCGTAGCGCACGTCGTTAAATACGAAAAACTCCGCCTCCGGGCCAAAATAGCTCGTATCGGCGCGGCCGGTGCTCTTGAGGTAGGTCTCGGCTTTCTGGGCGATATAGCGGGCGTCACGGCTATAGGGTTGACCGGTCAAGGGATCCCTGATGTTGCAAATCAGGACCGGCGTCGTCGCCGGGGTGAATGGATCGACGAAGGCGGTCGTCGGGTCCGGGACGACCAGCATGTCGCTTTCCTGGATCTCCTGGAAGCCACGGATCGATGAGCCGTCGAACCCGATGCCTTCATCGAGAGCATCGGTATTCACCGCGCTCGGCGGAACGGAAAAATGCTGCCAGACCCCCGGCAAGTCGGTGAACCGCAGATCGATCATCTGGACTTTCTCGTCCTTGATCGCCTTCAGGAGATCTTCGGCTGTCGCACAATTCGGAACCATGGCTTTGCTCCTGTAACCGAGAGGGCGCTTTGAAGATCGTGTCGCCGTTCAGCCGCTGCTAAGCGGCCTGGAACGGATTTTGGTCCGCGTTCCACCTTCGGCCGCTGCCGCACCGGCCTGATCCGGCTTGGCGGTGCAGGCACACCTTTGTCGCGCGCGAATCGGCAGCTTCAGCTCTGGTGCGGGCCGCGCATAAGCTTCATGGCGTCTTCGACATGCCGCCAGTCTTTGGCCAGTTCCAACTCGCCCTTTGCTTCAAGGTCGATGGCGTTCTGGGCGGCTTCCGCAATGGCCTTCGCGCCGTGTGCTTCCAGCAACTGCCGCGCATAGTCATGGATTTCGATTTCTCGCATGGCGTCACTCTCCTCTTGTTCAGTGCGCGACCGTGATCACCAATCGGGCGCCGGAACCGTAGAACGTTGACACCTATGAGGCCCTCTTACAGTCTGCATCCTGGCACGGGTCGTTTGCGAGATCCCTGACGAAACCGGGAACACAGGTACCTATTCCACGAATGGTAGCGTCGCAATTCGGGGCCCATGAACCGGCTTCGTCCATTGCGGATATTCCTGATCCAGTCGATCCATCAAGTGGCGGTCAGCCTCTACGTCGCGCACTCGGCTTTGTTCTGACCGGTGGAGAGGCGTCGACTATAAATGGTGCGGGGAAATGAAACAGGAGAGTTCGCGGTTACACTGGGCACCCACGAAATGGGGCGATGAGGTTGAGATAACTCGTCCGTGCTCGAAAGCTGGTGAATGACGACTCTTCGTTGGTCGGGATTCGATCATGGCGGCCTGCTGACCGCGGCACGGTGTGTCAACAGCGGCCCGGCCGATGGGCGGGTACATTAACAAATCCTGCGATAGCAGCGGCAGCGATAATCGCCGGGTTCGACAAACAGTCGTGATTCCCCTCGCCCCGCGGCGAGGGTCATGCCGGCATCAAGTGCCTTAGTTCTTTCTGGGCGGCGGTTCGTTCGCTACTTCCTCTGCCAGTAGCTTTAAAAGCTTCTCCTGCCGCGCGTCAGCTTCGCTGCCGCCGCTTCCGATGCAGCCACGAGACTGCGATAGAGCTTAAGGTTTTGCTGGCGAATGAAAAATTGATGTTCCATAGCTACCTCCTCTGAGGGCATGGACCGAAGGCTTCGTGCGCCTAAGAATGGGAAGTGTCGAAGAAGGCGGATCGTGAGCCGGAAGAGCTCTGCTAAACAAAACTGCTCGTCGAAGCGAGCAGTTCGTTTCCATCAACGTTGCGGATCTCTTTGTTGGCCGCCGCCCTGCGGGCCGCCCTGGTATGGATTTTGCGTCTGTTGGCCAGGCGTCTGATTCGGATTCTGGCCGGACTTAGTGGACCAATCGCCCTGTCGATTCTGCTGATCATACTTGTTGGGATCATTCTGTTTGTCATCACGTCTCCCTAATGGTCGGGAACATATGACAACCGAGCATACGGTGGCTCGTTCCGGGAAATCAAAAAGAAAGCCGTTCAATTCAAATGTGGCAGACTACTTGCTAATAATCGCGACCTTTGCCTTCATATGCGCTTTTACCGTTGTCGCACCCGGAGTGCGATTCAATGCCTTTGCGATTTTCTTAGCGCCGCTTTTTGCTTTGCTAGAGACTTTAGTTGACCGATATCCGTTGCGGTCCAAGGCGGGAACTTCGTTTTTCCTTAGCCAAAGCTATTCGACATGACTGACGCGCAACCAGTGAAAAGCCTGAAGCTGATCAGGGTGAGTTTGAGGACAGCCTGCGGCTGTCAAAAGCTAACCCGGGAGACTTACGATGAAAGGATAGTCGCTTCCCATTCGGTTACCGCGCGCTCTCGCGCATGGAGCGGAAATAATGTTCGGCGTGTTGGTAGGAATTCTCCGCCTCGACTTGATCGCCGGCTAGAGTTTGCGCACGAGCCAACGCGAGATACCACTCATAGTTCGTCCTCACGCTTTGGCGGCTTTTGGAACGCCCCTCCGCGGGAGGTGAGCGCTCCACCCGTCTTCGCGACAGCGCGGCGGATCTGGATTGATTCATGGTCATGGTTGTTCTCGAGCCGTCGTACACGGCTCGCTCCTATATGGAAGTTGTAAAGGGTCATGCTGATTAGCACAGCGATGCGGCAACGAACTTGCGCAGTTATTTCAAGTCAACCCGGAAGAGTTAGGTCTCCAATCGGGATTATCGCGGCGTTGCCTTAGTCGTACCGTCGATATGTGAGCGTGCTGTGCCTTGTGGCGGATCGCTGGCCGCATCGGCAACCTCAAGCGGCGCTTGCTTTCGAAATCGCATGCACAAGACGGAACGGTCTGCGTAGCAGCCAAACAGTCGTCCGTGTGCGACTGGGCTCGCCGCTTGATCAAGAGCATTGTGAGCATGCTAACCCGCATTACCTAGGCGCGCAGTGTGGTGATTTCAAGTTGCGGCGTAGCGCAAAGGGGCGCCTCCAGGGGGAGGCACTAGATTTTGTGGCTATTGGTCAATTGCACCGGTAGTTCGCACAGCATTGCATGCTTCGAAGTGAGAGGCGATTTCCGCTTCGGCCTCGCTCTCCCATTTTTCAGCTTCGGCGAGCCATATGAAACGTTTAGTCGGGTCGCTCACTGCGAGCTGGCGAAACTTAGCCTCTAACTTGCGGCACTGCACAAGGTCTTTCATTGTCACCTCCTGGGAGATGCATTTTCCGAGACACTTTAGGCCCGTCTTGACGACAAAGTCATTACGCTTCGGAGCGTATATCTTGCGTGCGTCATTGACGGCAATCCGGTTCAGTTTGCGCCGTCTCATAATTTCACTCGATGCCGGTCAGCCGTGCTTGAAATCGCCAGGTTTCAATCCGAGACCTTTGACTGCTGCCTCCGGAAGCCGGCCCCACGATTCGACCTTCTCATTGGGAGCCATCACTGCACCGATAATTGCTTTGGCCTTCTCAGGATCCTTTTCGGCCACGAAGTAGACCGAGCGGACGGGCGAACCGCCCCCCAATGGTTCAGTTGTCACCAGTACGACCTGACCATCTGCCATATCTCAATATACGACAAATGCACTGCCGCGTCCGCCACGCAGTGTAGATCGAACCGGGTCTCCGCGTCGGAGTCTCCCAAAAACGGGAATAGTTTAAATATCTGCCGGAGACTATCGGCGATTTCGCTCTTAAATTGCCCCAATTGGGAGATTAGAGACGGAACGCCAATCTGCACAAGACCGCAATTGGCAGGCATTTCTGGAGTTTCAGAGACAACAATCTCCAGTTGCCGGACTGGTTCGCTGGCGACGCAGTACAGATCGCGCATGCATGAGCTCACGATATTTGCCGCCCTCGGCGATCGCGAACCGTGCGTTCGTACCTCCGATGTCTCCGATGATGCGTCGGCCGCCCAATCGATCCCCTCCTTTTCGCTCGGTACCGGCAAAGTTTTCCCGGTGGCTAGCTGGTCCTTTCAGGATCCGTCCAATTGTAGGCCTCAAGAACTGTTAAACTCGCCTGCGTGAAGGCAAGGTAACTTGCATGGGAAACTAAAAAACCAAGATCAATCAGTTCAAGCGCAGCCTCCCACGAACTCTGTCTCGGTACGGATCTCGCTCGCGCGCCCCCACGAATAACCAAAGGTCGGAAGCTGCGGCCGCGCTCCCGGCCCTTCGTTCCCGCTAGGATGTCGTCCGAGCAATGGATCAATAGTAGGTGTGGTTTAGACATATCAATCTCCAGACTTGTGGTCGACGAGACGGCGATCAATAACCAAGCGATTCAAGCCGTGAGCGCTGCGCTGCGGCCGTTTCGTTCACCGGACGTCGATTGGTGAGGCGACTGACAACGGCAGTGGATTTGGGCTGCCGGGTTCACCATCGCGGCCTCGCACGATCCAGGACAAAGTACTGACGCCCATATCTGAAACGGCGCGAGCGTTGCGCAACTCAGTGCCTCATCCGGTAAATTCGGGCTAGGCCACCTCCGCGATCGCGCCTTCGATTTCAGGAGCGAGCGTGACCTGTGCGGTGAGAACCTGGGGAAGATCGGCCCAATGCATGACTTTATAATTGAAGCCGCGCGCGAGCGTGGGCTTCACTACCATGAAGTAGGGCGAAATATCGAAGTCGCACGGCGCATAAAGTGACGAGTGACGGATCTCGGCGATTTCGCGCGGCGCCGTCTGACTCTCGACGCGCGTGATCTTAGGCAGGATCGGGTAACGCACGGCGTCGAATGCTTGCGCAATCAGCGAAGAACAGATGATGCGGCTGGCATCGCTGGAGCCGAGTGCGATCGTTCGGCGGCTCCAACGCTGCGCGACCGGCCATGGGAATAGATAGCGCATCAGGTCGATGACGTTCTTGAAATCGTAGCCGAACCCAATGCGTTCGGAGGCGTAACGGCAGACCTTTTCGCAGTCCGCGTCGCTCAAGCCCACCGGCCGACAGATGCGGGTTTGGCAATGCAGCGACAATGGCGCCGACACGACACCTTCGTCGATATTAGCTTCAATCAGGACGTGGGGCTCGCTGTCGGTTGCGGTGCCGGCGATCGGCCCGACGTACAACGCGGAATGCGACCAGGTTGATTGAGTGAGATATTTGATGCTGTCGGAAATACGGCCTTTGCCCTCGACGAGCAAAACATCACCAGGTTGAAGGGTGTCGCGTAAGGCCGTCAAATCGTTAGCAGTGAACGGCGCACGGTGGTTGGTCGGCTTCTGCAACCGGGCAATCAAACGTCCGGCACTGTCGAACATCCAGCCCATGACTCGTCCCTCACCTTTTTGGTTTTTCCCGTATGGCAGTTCCAGACAGCTCTTCTGCCGTTCGGTCACCCAAGTTACATCCCAAGCGTAATCATTGAGAGATGGAGCGGACCATTGCACGGAGGTTGATCCATCCGTTACATTTGGTTGAGACGAGCATACCTAGGTTTAAGGATCGGCCACCTGGGCCGTTGCGGCTGATGGGAACGTCGCACCTCGTTCTAGAGATGGTTACCTGGCGACATCGGTCGATCAGCCGGCTGACGCTGTTGTTTACCAAGTACGCTCGCGAGGTCGCAAAGCTCCTGGCCAAGCGACAAGTCGAATCCGCCGCGGCGCGGAAGACGCACGGCGCGTTTACGGACTTAGCATTGGAGCAGATTTCAGGTTTTGGCACCTAGCTGATGTCGGTGTTTTGGTGAATGTCCGCTCTGCCGTTCCAATTGCTGCCGTTCCAAACGTGCATTCCCGCAAGGCTCCAGCCACCTAGGCGAACCCAAGCGCTGCTCAAGAACTGAACGCTCATTGGCTCTTTTAATTTTGCGAACGCGTAAAGGGCACAAAGCGCACGAGGCCGACGGCGCGCGTTGTCGTATTGCCAACGCCGATTTTTTCGACCACGGTGGGTGCTGAGTGGTGTAAGCAGGTCCCACCGGCATCACTAGCCGGCCACCCACTTTAAGCTGCTCAATCAGTGGCGGCGGTACCTGCCCGAGCGCGGCGGTCACGACGATGGCGTCAAAAGGACCGCATTCCGGCCAGCCACCATAGCCGTCGCCAAGCCGGACGCTCACGTTGTCATACGCGAGGTCTCTGAGTGTTTTCGCGGCGGCCTCGGCCAATTGCGGGATAATCTCGATGGTGCAGACCTTTCGCGCTAGGTGCGCAAGGATGGCGGCCTGATAGCCCGAACCCGTACCGACTTCGAGCACAACATGATCGGGCGCG
>Ga0073928_10011457_pt1 | contig 10336 bp, 10 predicted proteins | sample PaiPotPPA55metaG_FD_76969 | JGI IMG/M metagenome (GOLD analysis project Ga0073928, IMG submission 76969) | Iron sulfur acid spring bacterial and archeal communities from Banff, Canada, to study Microbial Dark Matter (Phase II) - Paint Pots PPA... ...
GCCTACAACCTCATCATGAAAGACAAGGAGCGTTTGTTGTCATTCGATGAGCCCGTGGCCTTCATCTTCTCGCATAGCGCACTGCGCGAAGGCTGGGACAACCCGAACGTGTGTCAGATTTGCACCTTAAATCAAACGGTGTCTGAAGTTAAGAAGCGGCAGGAGGTCGGGCGGGGCATGCGGCTGGTAGTGAACCAACAGGGTCAGCGCGTGACGGAAGACAAGACAAACGTGCTTACGGTTGTAGCAAACGAGAGCTACGAATTGTTTGTTTCGGCATTGCAGGCGGAGATGGAAGAGGCCTTTGGCAAAGAAGGTGCAGCGCCGAGGCCTGTGAACGCGCGGCAAAAGCGAATCGCTAAGCGCAAGCCCCTAGAAGCGTTGCCGGAAGAGTTTCGCAACCTGTGGGAGAAGATCAAGCTGAAGACGCGGTATCAGGTCACCGTGGACTCTGAAAAAATGATTACCGACGTTCTAGCCACGCTGGACAAACTGAAGATTGATCCTCCTCGCATTGTTGCGTCGAAGGCGGTGGTAACGGCAGACGAGAAGGAAGACCGTCTGGACTACCAACATTTCGGGCAAAGAGTGGTCGCCACGCTGATAGGCCGTCAGGCCGCCCCGAACGTTGTGGCGATGATCGAAGACCTCATCGCGCACATCACGCCGCCGATTAAGCTCACGCGGAAGACACTGGCTACGATTGTCATGCAGACCAAGAACCGGCAGGCTGCGTTGGACAACCCGCAAGAATTCGCTTTGCAGGCGGCGCGCATTGTTCGGGAAAAGGCCGTCCAGCAACTAGTAGACGGCATTCAATATCTGAAGGACGGAACTTGGTACGAGATGAGTGAGTGGGTCGAAGAAGAAGAAACGGTTTCTGAGCGGTTGATCGCTGTGGACAATTCCATCTACGACCACATTGTCGTGCAGTCCGAGACTGAGAAGAAGTTTGTCGAGAAGTTGAAGAAGATGAAGAATGTGCATCTGTTCATAAAATTGCCCAATTGGTTCAAAGTGGGAACGCCGGTCGGCCAATACAACCCAGACTGGGGCCTTGTTATGGAGCAGGTTTTTGGGGAAGACGGCCCTCTGCTGTATTTGATCCGCGAGACGAAGAGCAGCACAGTGCCAGACGATCTGCGTGGTACTGAGAACCAAAAGATTCACTGTGGAGAGCGCCACTTCACTGGTGCGCTGGGAGTTGACTATCGCGTGGTCACCTCAGCAGACGAATTGCCCTGACATTGCCTGAGGAGGAGCGTTGGGTAAGCAAACGAATGGTCCAAACGGAGCATCGAGCTGAATGTCGTAGATTGCGTCGTGTCGGGCACTCTCCCAAGATCCTCCTTCTTCGCGTCGACCCAAATAAAAGGAACTTTATGACGGGTTCTTGGTTCGCCGGCGTGGTGCTGGCTTTTCCGGTGATGAGGATGCCGCAGTTTGTTGCAGCATTTCTGAGGAAGCGAGCAATCGTTCTGCATATGCGTTCGCTGCAATTCGCACCCATTCAGGATTGATAAAAAAGGCCCAGCATACCAACAAGAAAGCGCTAATCAAGAGCGATGAGACAGTCAGCGCAGATGGGGTTCGATGCGCGGCTAGCGAATAGAGTACCCAGGCAATTTGAGAGAAGAGACAAACTGTGTTGAGGGTAAGGCCAATAGGTTTCATCCCCCACAGATTCCGTCGGAAACCATAGTTTGTGAGTTCCTGGAAGATGAGGGGGAACTTCTTCCCGTCACGGGTGCGTTCCAAAAGTAAATTGCCGTACGCTTCATAAAGGGCATCGGCTGCCTGAGGGTCGCTCCGCTCAGAATCCGCATTTGGCATCGAAATACCTAGCAACTGCACGGCTTTTTGATGGTAGCGTTCTCGCGTATGCACGTTTATTGTCGTGTCACGATGCCGCATTTTGCTAATGCTGGGTTTTCCTGTCCAAAGCGAATAAAGGTAACCTTCCTTTCGCTTCCCGAAATCTCGACCCACCTGTGCGAGCAAGAATGTTAGTCCGAGCGTCGCCATCGGCCCTGAGAGGGCAGCTAGCGTAACAGACACGTTGAGACCGAGGGCACTCACAAGCATTCCAACCGGAAGGATGACCAGAAACGCAGGTTTGAGCCGCGCATGTCGGCTGTATTCATCCACCCCTATTGCTTTAACCGACGTTGTCATAAGTTGGTGAGGTCACGAGCAAACAATCCTTGGGAGCTAAAAGTGCTCCAAAGCCGCGAGTGACGCGGAGTAGGCAACCTCGCGGTCAGAATAATCGCAAGCGATTGTAAGGATCGTCCGCGCTGCCAACCCAACATTGATCTTAAGTTCGCGATCACCAGCACCTAGGGGATAAGAAACCGCGATGACCTTCGAGGCGGTACGGCAGGTTATGGATATGATTCCATCTCTTCGTGTCGCGCGGAGGTTCGATCCAAATCGTTCCGTGAAAAATCTCTTATCCTCGGCCAGAGTTTTCTTGCCGATCTCTGTCTCATGCCATGGCGCGGCTGGTTCGGGGCGATCAGATTTCGCGCTTCGTGCGACGTACGTGTCACCCCGCTCGCTTGGCAGAGAGTGACCGGTGATATCCATAAATTTGGTAGGTGAATCCGTGATGCCGACGTGGTGGGTAACCTTATAGAAGCAGTCGTGATTGCGAATGAATAGAAAGTGGTCAATCCAATCTCTATCACCTTGACGGCGCGGAAGGTGTTTCACTAGCGATGCCACAAATACATCCGGTCGATAAGCCGCTTTGTTAACAGTTTTGAAGTAACCTTCAATGTCGCCGCCACTCAAACGACTTAATCCATTGCAGTGATGACTATGCCAGGTACCAAGATGCTCAATACTGCGATCCCTCGCTTCTGCCCGTCGGAATAGCTGTTCCTGGAACTCTCCGTCGGGAAGAAATTCAACTGATGTTCGCTTGGCATTCGGTCCACCTGGCAGAAAATCGGTGACGATAATTCGATAGTTTCGATCCTTTGATCGATTGTGGTGAGTTGACTCGATGTAGCCAATGTACTTCCCCCCCTCCTCGCTTGTCGGGTAGCGGTGCAGTTCGTGAAGCATGTAGTCAAACACGTGGGTATCAAAGATGAGTTCACAATTGGACGGGAGTTGCTCTAGCATCGCACCGTCCTCTCCGCGTGAGCTTAACCGTGGCATGCACACTCCTTCTGTGAACGAATCAGCATTGGGCGAGCACTCTTGAGGCGACCACTTGTCTCGACACCAGGTATGGACCGATTGTAGTGAATGATCCAGTTTCCGCCGGAGTAGCCGGGCTTGCCATCAATCAATAGGTCGAGCGCCATCCTTGCTTGGATAAGCGCAATAGCGTTGATATCCAATGAAAGGCCAGACGCTTGAAAGTCCGGCAGATTCATCCCATAGATTGTTTCTTGTTCCTTAGCAGTGGGTTCGATTGACAGATTGATGTTCAGCCCCATCTGAGCAGCAACCTTGTCCATACACTCAAAACACCCGCTATAACCCGGGACGTATGCGTAAACTTCCCCGCCAAATCCCTGACGAAAAACGCTCGCCGTGATGCAAGCCTTCTGATACCTGATGGCTAGGCTGTTTAGAAACAATCGAACTGCTCTCGTGTCCACACAGCAGAGAAGCAAATCGCTGGTGAGAAGATCGTCATGAATGTTGGTGCTCTGAAAGACATCCTCGGGGCGGAGCGTCACTTTCGCCTCGGGATTTCGGTCCAATATCCATTCGGATTGGATCTCAACTTTCAGCCGTCCCAAATCGCGCCTGTTTCGAGGATGTTTTACAAGATTAACGTCCTGCAGAGTATCAGGGTCGTACAGAATCCAGTTCCGCACGCCGTTCATGGTCAGATGGTCGCAAACGGGAGCGCCTCCGCTGCCGAGGCCAACCTGGAGGACAACTTTTCCCTCCAGCGAGGCTGGAGACAACAGGTGTTCGATTCTGCTGAAATCGAGATTCAATGGCGTTGTCCTAGGCCTGGCCAGAAATTGCCGTTGCGTTTCCAAAGTTCGTACTTGCCAAGCCAGATGGCAGCCTTGGCAACTATGAGAGCAACCGTAAAATGCCGTCGCCATTGGTCAGAACGCATGACGCACATGGTGCCGTCATTGAACTGATGTGGTGCAGACGGATGTATCGACCATCCGCTTGGCCTAACCTTCGGCAGGCTGAAAGGATAGTTAGCAAGTTCAATTCTCAGCCCGTACGTATTGTTGTATTGTGTGTTCAAGGTCCCCTCGGCGGCGACGATGATGCTGCTGCCTGCGGTCGAAAGAAACTTGAACTTTGGAAACGTCCGTAGTTTTTGCTGTTCGTAGGGCCAACGGTTCCCTTGGATTTCCGCGGACGTGAGCGTCAATTGGTCAGAACTTATGTCGATCATGCATATTCCCCCTCGGGGTCACGTAAGACCGTGCTCTTGAGGTCTCGCGGTGTGTACCCGACAGCGTGAACCACTCCGTTCTCATCAATCTCGATCACTTCCTCTTCTCTTTGATTCGTCAGCGCCTTCTCGGAACTATGCGTATCAGCCATTCTCTATCCCTCCTTAGGTTAAGACTGCAACCGGAGCCTGGGTCTCAGCAACGACGACATTGTTGTTTCGCGTGGTAGAAACTGGCGCAAAGCGCTCATATTTGGCCGCGGCGTCGGTATCGCAGCAAATGCCATCCGAAATAATGATTCGTTGTGGTCGCATGATTTTCAAGATTCTTTCCGAAAAGCCACTTTCCCGACCGTGATGACTCGCAAGAAAAACAGAAGTGGCCTCCAACAGTTTCACATTTAATGTGTCCCACTGCTCTTCTTGGGTATCGCCGGTGATGATGAGTTTAGATTTGCCAGTGACCACCGAAAAAATAATGCCGTTGTTATTCACGTCGTCGCAAGTCCCCTCAATGAATGGCAACGTTGGAGCAAGGATCGTTATCTGAGAATCGCCGATCTTCACGATTTGGCTCGCATGTACCTCCATAGGCTTGCAATATGACAATTGCCCGTTTCGGGCCTTCTCGTAGAATGTCCAATCATCAAAAATTGGATCGGGCTGGAAGTACCTACCGCAGTGCCAAAGAAGCTTGGGTTGAAAGAATTCGCAAACTTCCTGGAAGCCCGTGAGGTGATCCTGGTGTGGGTGCGTGACGACGACTATATCCAACTTCTGAATCCTTTCCCGCAGGTATTCAAGAGGAGAAAGTCGCTCTGCCGAGCACCGGCAATCAACCATCATATTGATGCCGTTCGAGAACTGAATGAGGGTCATGTTTCCCTTGTCGACGGCAAAGAAGGTGAAAATGGGCATTTCGGTTTCCAGCCTAGTATCAAATGATACCGACTTTTGGGGATGTTGTCAATGGAAGTCCATTTGATGTATCATATGATACGAAAGGGATCGAAAGGGCGTATCTTTAGGCACCTCCCCGCACCAAATTTGATTGCGGGGGCTTTGGAAGGTATGTTTTGATACCAGACGTCAAGGCTACGCGTGCAAGCAATTGACTTCTCCGCCGCCGAGCATTTGGTCGCGATCGCCAAGATCTTGGACTTGGCCCGGTGGCCGCACCATTGTGTTGTGACCAAGCGCGCGATGGAAGACATCGTAAAGCTTAGGCTAACAAAGGAGGCTGTGCTGGAAGCTGTCCGCGATCATCTGGAAGCACAGATGCCGACGTACGTACTGATGCAGCAGTCGGGCCTTGAAGCGTACGTCTTGCTCCCCTGTTCCGTGGACGTGCACCACCTCTATGTGAAGGTTCAGGTTCCACCATGTAAACGGGAACGTGACGAGGTCTTAGTAATTATTTCTTCGCATAAACCCGAGTATGAACCGAAAAGGAAAATCGATGCCAAAAAGAAAACATAATGTGTGCCCGGCCTGCGGGGTGGGCGATTTGGAAAAAGTAACGGGGGAATTCAAGACGCAAATTGAGGGTCCAGACGGGCATTCGATGATTCTAGCTGTACCGGACGTGACTTGGCGTCATTGTGCTTCGTGTAGTGAGGATCTACTAGATCACAATGCATCGGAAGCAATCTCACGGGCACATCGAGCCGCGTTGAGATTGCTGGGGGCAGAAGAGATTCGCTCCGTTCGCCAGCGATTGGGCAAAACCCAGGCGCAAATGTGTGAGTTGCTAGGAATCGGTGAAAAAACGTACTCCCGGTGGGAGTCGGGCACGCATTTCCAGTCTGAGGCCTTCGACCGTTATCTTCGTCTCCTACAAGTCCCTGAGGTGCTTGACGCGCTCAACGAGATTCGGCGTTACAAGCAAGGATCGGCGGAATCGCTGGCCCCTGAATTTGAGTACGTTGAGGATGTTTCTGCATACAAAGGCGTGAGCGAATGCAATAAGCATACCGCTCCAGCTTGTTGGTTCGCGATGTCGGCATAAGACAGGGGCCTCATGTTCACAGTCACGTTTTATTCATTCAAAGGTGGGGTTGGCCGTACATTAGCTCTAATGAACACGGCCTACCGTTTGAGCCAGCAAGGGAAAAGTGTCTTCGTACTAGACTTCGATCTAGAGGCACCTGGCGTAGACGTCTTTTTTACGTCCAAGGAGTCTCCCCCCGGCTTGCTCGATTGCATTGCGCAGTACTTAGAATCAGGTTCTGTGCCGCCGTTACAAGAATTTGTGTCGGAAATCCCTTGGAAGAATCCTGGGAAAGTCTTCTGCATGTCGGCTGGTCGACGGGGCCAGAACTACCAGTCGTTACTCGGAAAGCTGAATTGGAAAGACTTCTATGCCCGCCACGAAGGCTTCTACTTCGTTGAGAACCTAAAGGGCGCGATACAAGTCAATTTCAAGCCAGATTACGTGCTCGTCGATTCTCGTACGGGGCTGACCGATATCTCAGGCATCTGCACCCTACAGCTCCCAGACCTCGTGGTGCTTCTGTTTGGATTAAACGAACAGAATTTGGTCGGAACTGCACAGATATATCGAACAATCATGAACAATCCTCATGAGAGGTCCATCCAGACTCTGCTCGTGGCATCACCTGTGCCTGATGTGCCGCCAGCCTTAGTGGGCATAAAAGGGGAGAGGTTGAAGCGCGCACATGATCTGTTGAAATCGGATCCAGACCTCGTGCTTCCCTATAATCCCTTCATCGCGTTTAAAGAAACCATCCTCCCATCAGAAATGGGGGCTTTTCTTAATCAAGCTTATGATCTCTTGTGTGAAGGGGTGGTTTCCTGTAACAAGGCTGACATATCGACACTGTTGGACGAAGCGAGAAGGGCCAGAGATGCTGGCGACTTTAAGCAAGCCCAAGCAATCTATCAAGAAATCTTGGAGGCGAATCCCTACAACCCCCAAGCGTGGACTGAATTTGGATCATTCCTCCGATCTGCTGAGAAATATGACAAAGCATTGAAGGCCTATCACAAAGCGGAAGAACTGAAAGCTCGGCCCAGCATTTATGGAGACATCGCGGTTACGTCCCTTTATGCAAATGATTTCGATCAAGCAAAACGATACCTTTCAAAATTTCTCAAGACAGATGTCGATCCAGCTGTCGCCTTTCAGATCGGACGTGTATTTGCGTTTCATGACCAGGCCCTATCTGCGATAGAGGTGTTCAAGAAAGTGTCCCTCAAAGATAAGGAGATGGTGGCGGTTACATCTCGGGAGATCGGCAATTTGTATTTGCGTTTAGGTATGCCGAGCAAAGCTCAGTACTATTACAAGATTGTGGTAAAGAAATCGCCTAATGATCTTGCAGGTGTGTACAACATGGGCGCTGTGCTCTCCCGCCTGGGTAAGGAGACGGATGCTGGCCAATGGTTTCGGAAGGCAATTGTATTGTTCGAGCGTCCCGAAGTGCGTGGCAAGCTCCCAGGAGAGGCAGCCACCCTGCTGCAGACAATGAGCCAAGCTTATGCTGCAAGCGGCAACATTGGGAAAGCCATAGCACTGCTCAATGAAGCGCTCTCAAAGTCGCGAAAGGTTAAGACGGATGTTTTCTCGTCCTTGCAGTACAAGACTGTTTCTCGTCAGGAGTTCGTCGAGGAAACGCGCAAGTTGTTAGAGCAATTCAAAAAGCAAGCACCAAAGAGTTTAGGAATCCATCAGGCTTGAGGCGTACGTTTAAACCCCCGTGGAATTCGGGATTAATGAAGGGCAAGCGAAAAAGGGTTCCATGCCTAGAGGGTACGTGAAGCTGTTTCAATATGGCTCGAACATGAATCCGACAAGGCTCAATGCTCCTCAGCGACTCGATGGAAGGGCTAAAAGCATCGGCGTCGCGCGACTAGACGGCTGGGGAATTCGTTTCGATCTTTACAGCGTGACAAATGGATGTGCGGTAACCGACATCATACCGGCGAGGGATGAATACACTTTGGGTGTCCTGTACGACGTGCCGACCCCATTCGTAATCGCGCGAAGGGGGGAACGGTCCAGGATGGACAAGATCGAAGGGGCAAATGCCGACGGCAGCGGAAACTACGAGAGACAGCTTATTAGAGTCACCTTTAAGAGCAAATCGGTCGTTGCGATTACGTACGTGGGCACACCAATGGGGAGGAAAAAGTTCGATTCCAAGTCGATCGGGGAGAGACAGGTAACCCAAGGCTATTTTGCGAATCTTGAGGTGGGAGCGAAAAGGTTTCGGTTACCCCAAAAATACGAATCTTATCTGAGGGAGAAGGCTGGTGCCCTTCGCAAAGGAGCAGGAGAACCCTGAGCGATGTGCGAGCTGCAAAAGGGGGGTCAACTTTGTCGATTGTCATCCGTGCGGGCGCGTCCAATAAGCTGACCTATGCGATGTCCAAAAGGGTGGTACGGCGCTACCCATACCATGCTGATGCCACAGAGGAGATTTAGCAGATCCGCAGATCCTGTATTCCCGGAAGAAATCAAGCTTGAAAAGCAAGCGTAGTGTTCACGTCGGCCTTCGAGTCTCGCCTTTCGTGTGCGCCTGATTCACAAGTCGAGCGGAGTCGCGAAGAGATCTGTAGCGTTTTGTAGAAGCCCAGGCGCGAGAAAACGCGGCGTGACCTTTCGCACGGAAAGGGAAGCTGTTAAGATGTTTTCGCGAGGTTTTCCTTTGTTTTCTTCCTGTCCATCGGCGGGGGTCGTCCTGAGCAATACGGAAGTCCGCTTAAAGATTTATTGGCGGTTTATTAGCGGTTTCTGCCCGAGCAGGAGCAATCTGGGTCGGTCAGGGCAGACGGTGCATTATATGCAATGTGTGCAAAGACGCATAAACACTGGTTATTTCGCATCTTGTTGATTTGGCGAGTGGGGACGTAGTTCAGTTGGTTAGAACGCTGCCCTGTCACGGCAGAGGCCGCGGGTTCGAGTCCCGTCGTCCCCGCCATTTGCTTCCAGTCCAGAGGTGACCGAGGTCCTTCGCTGCGCTCAGGATTTCGGCGCGCGGCTCCAACGCCGCGCAAGCGCCTCAACTTCGACTCCCGTCGTCCCCCGCCGACTTTCCGCCTCGATCACTTCCTCGACTTGTGCGCGCTGGTGTCGCTGAGTTGACACACTGCGAGTCATTAACGTGCTTATCAATCCGAAACATGGTCAAGTTTGCGAGGACGCGGCGGCGCAATAGTTAGAGCTGCTGCTTTTTCAATTCGCTGAGGCGAGGAAACATCCCTGCCTGATACTCAGTAAAGAGTCTGGCAATGTCCTGCTTCGAGTCCCCTATAAATGGACCATAGGACACGATTGGGTCTCCTTGGGGTTGTCCCGCGTATAAAATCAGCCGCGCTCCAGATTTGCCGGCGACTACTCGCAACACGCTTGTACCGTTGTGGGTCGGGCGATCCAGCCAACCGACCTGCCCAGTGTTCAGCACGGTGTCGCCGATTTGAACTGAACCATCAATGACAAATGCAAAGCCGTTGAACGAAGCAGGTATCTCCTGCTCGGCGGAGGCGTGTGGCTCTAAATTGATCTCTACCATAATCACCGGCACATGGTTTCGCGTGCCTGAGTGAAGCCCGCCGGAGGAACCGCTATAGACTTGGATCTCAGCGCCGGGTTCGTGGCGCACAGGAACCGCATTGACATTGATAGCTTGAAAATCCGGGGCAATCCAGCGTTTGTTCTTGGGTAAGGTAAGCCATAGCTGAAGCAGGCGGACCTTTCCTTCGGTCCTGACGTCTTCGCTGTGAATAATTCCGCTGCCCGCAGTCATCCACTGAACTTCGCCAGCGTTGAGTGTGCCGCCTTCATCGCGGTCAAAGATCGCGCCGTCGAGAATGAGCGTCACGGTTTCAAAACCTGCGTGCGGGTGAGGACCGCCAACTGGCCGGTCACCGATGTCAAGATGATCGTCCATCAACAAGATGAAGGGATCGTTCTCCTCGAAGTTCTCC